>Ga0233439_10001133_pt1 | contig 35557 bp, 41 predicted proteins | sample SI_123_September_6_FD_182713 | JGI IMG/M metagenome (GOLD analysis project Ga0233439, IMG submission 182713) | Seawater microbial communities from Saanich Inlet, British Columbia, Canada - SI_123_September2016_100_MG | ecosystem: Environmental > Aquatic > Marine > Inlet | place: Canada: British... | reverse complement strand
TCGCCTCCCTCCTGAATATGGATTACATACAGGATAGAAAGCTTAACGTGAGTGGGACACTTTTACTCCGCCACAACAAAAAATATATCAACGGCTCACTGGTACATTATTGCTCCGCCGTTCTCATCAAAATCTTGCCATGTTAAAAGCTTTATCAGGCTTTCAGTCTTTTTTAGGAATGCCTTTTTTGCCTGTTTTATATCTTCTACCTCAGGAATATCCTCGCCATTAATCCTACGAGTCAGATAATCTAGCGAACCATCTTTAATTTCGCAAATTGTTCCCCGGTAAGCGGCAACTTTTGTCAGTAATCCGCTCAATTCAGTAATATTTAGCGGGTCTCCCTTTATTGATTTGTTTTTCCAACTCTTGACTTTCCGTAATCTACTACCATAGGGATGAATCTCTGGGTTATCTCCTAAATATTTAACTTCCTGACTGACATCTTGTGTCCACCACAATTCACCTTTTGAAAAGGTAATCCATGTATCTGCATCACCATAAAACTTTAAAACTTGACGAGCATGATTTGTTGCCGGGCCATCTTTTAGACCTTTTTTTTTATAAATATCTCTTATTTTATTTTCATCTTTGGATAGTGCTAATTCATGAGGAATCTCATAATAGCCCAATCGCATATCTTGGTTTTCACGGAGACAAATATCCTCATATTTTCCTTTTTCTCCAAGCTTTATATAGTAGGCTTTTTTTATGGTTATTTTTTTCAAAACATGTAGTTCCTTTAATTTTTGGAAATAAGAAGTTTTTCAATTTTATTACCTTGTTTGTCTATTTTATACATAGTTAGTCCTGAAAATTTATATGAGTACTTTAGTCTTATGAAATTTCTTTTAGTTTTTCCAGCAACTTCACCATTGCATAGGTGTCCAGCCAGCAATATTTTAGTAGATCAACTCTGACTTTACTTACTTCATCTCCATTCTTGTTTAGATGAAGGTTGGCGTATGTATTACTAGCCTCCATTCCGTTTGAAATCTTAAGCTCCTTATAATCTAGCTCTGGGTCATCAGGAATAAAAGCTGGAAGAACGTATTTAATGGAATAGCTCCCTTGTTGAGGCTTTTTATAGACATAAGCTTTTTGAAAGGGAATCATTAAGTCAACTATATGGTCGTGTATATTCATAATCCGTTCAGAATACACAGGAAATTGCTTGGCCAGAGCCTTGAGGCGACCTTTTTCAAATTTTTGGTTATAAGTCAAAATGCAAACGTCATTAGGCACGTCTGAGATTAGTTTTTTTACAAACTCTTCCCTAGGATCTGTTCCTTCTTTTGCCAAAAACTCACTGTGTTCCAGTTTCCCACCCTCATGCTCCTGCCAGTGAAGAGAATATTGGAAAGGAATAAATGAGTTTGGGTTTAACCCATCAAATGCTGGAATAACTGGTTGGATGGTTTCAAAATCTAAAAAATAAAGAGGATAACTAATTTCTTCATCCAGAAATGCTTTTAATGATTTTCTGTCTATTATGTCCTTGTCAGTCTGTTCTGCTTTTACCTGGGCCTGCTGAAATGGGGTTAATTTATAATCCTTTGGCAATTCTTTGACATCAACAATTCCACGCGAATATAGATCAAATTTTTTAGAGGCCCATAACCCCGACAAATTAAAGACTGAAGGTTCCGGAAGATTGTCCCAGCAATGTTCTTTAAAATCACACTCGTAGGGAGCAAGACAATGGGGGCCAATAACAATATCAGGTGATTTTTGATTCAGCGCCTTCTTCATTAAAGATAGATTTTCTTTGACCTGCTTCTGCCTCTGAATTGCATCATCGGTCAAGTCAACAATAGTAAATAGCTGGTCAATTTCAAGACCACCATTGCGTATATACTTCTTGTTGATATGGATTAAAGAAGCTGTGGCTAGATCTAGTCCTTGGCCTTTTAAAACACAATACTGAATGGCTATATCTTCTTTATGGGTATCTTTAGGTTCTGTAGAAGATTTGATTTCATATAGCCCCCACCCATCCTTTCTTTTATGAAGAATGTCCACCATAACCAGGACGTCATCATATTGGAAGGTTGCTTCATATATTGTTTTAACACCCGATTCAATAAGCTTTTTGGTTTGAGTGATCTTTTCATTAAAATCACTACCGTGAAATTCAATCTTGATACCATCTGGAAATAATTTCTGCCCCAAACTTTCAACTTCCCGTCCCTCAGCAAAAACCGCCAGCTGCGACTCACCTGGCTCTGTCCTCAAATCAGGACTGTTCTTATACAACCAAAGTGATTTATGGCACTGGAGGCCACGGAGGTATTGGGATTTTGATAATGAGTGAGAAGACATTTTTAGGCTTATTAGGAATAATTTAATGATTTTAAATTTCTACATCAATCCTCTAAACTCATCAGCGACTTCATTCCAATCCACCTCATCACCCAAAGGGGGTAGATCAATATCATAATGACCCTGCAAGAGGCTTCTCCAACCTTCTGCAATTTGATCCCTTAATTGCCAATTTGCACTCATCAAAATATCACCGACCGGATCATCATATTCAAAAGGGTTTCCATACCCTAGCGCCCACGCATCAATGCCTTCCTCATCGCCATCAACTACCCACTCATCATCAATTGAAACTCCACAAGACAATTCAATCCCTATATAAAAACAACCTAAAGCAAAATCACTAGCTTCTTCAAATTCGCTCTCAGCTGAATCATCTGAAATACCACGCGCATTCAAACCTTCTGAAAGAAGAGTAACTGCACTACGCCACGAATCAGCAAAATCAAGGGTTTTCTTATAAATATTTTCATAATGCGGCACTTCAAGATGCCCCCCTTCCTGTAACGCTTTAAAGATCATTGAATATTTCCATGCGTCACTTAATTTCATTTCCTGAGAAATATCGTTAGCAATGCTTATTAAATTTTTACCGTCTTTATCACTAAGGTTATCCTCAATCACATCAAGATTATTTTTTAATTCAGTATTTAGGTCAAAAATACTTGGTTTACTTTCAAAAACATCTACGGATATAGATGCAAGCTCAAATATTTTTTTAACAAAGTTTGTTAGAGACTCATCCGCATTACTAGTTCCCTCTATTTCAGTGGAAATTTTAGAGATTTTAGCGGAATCTTTATCTTGAGTGTTACTTTCCCCAGTGGATGTATTGGAAGAGTCTTGATCACCTTCCTTAGCCTTCCGCAGCATTCTTTTCTGATCCCTTTTAAGCGCATCAGCAAGGGTAATTTCATTATGACAAAGGTATTCATCATCGCTTCCCGCAATCTGTGTTTTGATACCAAACATCTCCTCAATTTTTTTCTCTAGTGTTCCAACCTTCATACTTTTTCTTATGCTGAGTTCGCCGGATCCTCTTTTCTTTCTGATTTCCCCAATAGTTTTATTCTCATCAGAAAAAGAGCGGCCATCATAGACACGAAGAGTTAATCCAAATTCTCCTTGAAATCTTTTTTTTAAAGTCCCCACCTTCATTTGTCCAGTTATTGAAAACGCCATTTAGCTTCTCCTTTAAGAATGAAACTGAGTTGAATAGAATACCACTCAGAAAGCAATTCACTGATAACCATAAATAATTTTGGAAAATAGTGATTTTACGACATAGCTAAATAACATTCAACCACCGCTTATGCCTATTTCTGTTATATATAATTAAGCCTTAGCTATTCTAGAGCCTTGTCCAGCTCTTTAAAAAGTAACTCTTCTCGGGCATATCTAATCTGGCCATAGTCAAAACTTATGCTCTCAATTCCAGATAACCTCTGGGTATATTCTTCCTTGGTAAGTAGTCCCGAATTTAAGTCCTGACATAATTTTTCATATCTGACTATTAGATTCTGGATATTGGGATGCCAGTTAATATATCTCCCCTTTGACCAGGTAATTTCAGGGCCGACACCAAATAGATAAGTTCCGAATTTTAAGCCAACCCCGTTTCCCTCATATTCAACCTTGTGAACCGAGCAGTCTTGCTGATGAATACTCAGGTAGCTAGATTTTGACTCCTCTAAAAACAATTTCATCTCCTCAGAAAATGATAAGGAAGGAGCAAATAAAAATACTACGACCAAAATATTTTTTAACATGACAGTGATCTCCCTAATTCCTAAGGAACAATAGATCTATTGATTAATAAAATACAGATTTCCACCATTTAGAATTAGAGGTAAGAGGTTCTTTCCCCTGCCACTTTTTCTCAAAATCTGTTTTTTCTGGTGGTTCAATAAATGACATTTCCTCAATACTTTGAGGCTCCAAAGTGTCCTCATTATTTTTAACGATCTCTGGCAGCTTTATTCTTTCAGTTTTTTGAGTCTGATCTAATACGCGTTTATCTCGTTCTAAGAGTTTCTTTTCTTCTAAGGAGACCATTTCCTCAAAAGGGTTGATATGTTTTTGGATAATAATTGGCCTCACCCTTGACGGTCTTTTCCTTAAAAAGGCTGTCTCTTCATTTTTAAACAAACCTTCTGTAGAAGGGTTGCGAGAACTTGGGCGAACCATATGATTTTCTATTTGGCCTAGAAACTCAGTTTGTTTTTCAACAAATTCTTTCTCCTCTTTCAACTGATCCTTTTCCCGAGTAAGAAGCTCCTTTTCTTTTTCCATAGTCAGACGTTGCTCTTCAAAGAGTTTCTCCTTTGAGGATGTCATTTCCTCGAAATGTTCCTTACGCTTATTCAACAACTCCTCTTCAAGCTCCCTATGAAGTTTGTCAGCACTTTCCTTGATAGCTTCACGAATATCTTTTGATAGCTCCTTATATTGGTCTACATTCCGCTTAAACCATTCAAGATCAAGCTTGGCAAGTGAGAATAGTTCATTTCTATACGGATGCTCCCAGTGGTCAACTATGACTATTCCTGAGACTGTAGACGCCGTGAGTGTTTTTATAGCCGTTTCTGAGTGCTGTTCTTCACTCGTCGCAGTAAAGTCACCCGCAGTAGTGTGGCTCAAATAGTCCTTATTCAAAGACCGAGTGTCAAATGCAATCATTTTAGCTAAGTCATTTCTAGCCCTATCGTCGGAAACAATCCTTCCAAGAGAATAGTTTTTGATACCTGTGGCAGAACCAACTCCATAAAATGATCTATCCTCTTCATCACCTGTAAATGCCCCTCCACCCTTGAGAACCCAGGCAGGTGCTTTAATTTCTGGTGAATTAATAGGAGTCTGTGATTGAAGATCAGGAAGCCTAGCTGGTGGAGGCTCAAGTTTTGCTACATCAGGAATAGTCGTACACGCTCCCAATACCATGGTCAAAACACTAATCAAGATATGTTTTTTCATAACAATTCACCTCTGTCTATTGTTTCAATACATAAACTATAAACAATAGACCGGAAGAAAATCTGCCGTTATATATTTTATTGAATATTTAAAATAGGAGCTAAAAGCGGGAGAAGGGAAATCTACTTCACATTGATAGGAGCTATTATCCAACGCCGCGCACACAGGCGGACCACGTAATCTCTAAGAGCAATTTTACTGTGCCTTGCCATGCAATAGGCTAGCCATTGCTGCCCAATCTGCCGATACGCGGTCAATACCTCCACGGTTTCGGTTGGCCTTCCCTAATCCACCCGGATGGGATTGTGCCCAGATAAACGTATCTTTATATTTAAAGTGGTTGGGAATTGCTTCAACCAGATTCTTTGGGGTTGGCTTTTCTAGACTCTTTGAAATTGTATTGAAAACTCTTAACCCAAGGCAGATGACAATCTTTGGTGACACTACCTCTATTTGAGGGATGGCAAAGTTTATTGCGGCCTCCATTAAATCTCTGGAGGGAATGTATGAAGACATATTACCGAGTTTGACAAACGGAAACAGATTTGTGGCATAGGTGTCCGACAATGGAATGCCAAAATGCGTATCCAAGAGAGCGATAAGGTTCTTGTTTGTTGGTAATTCTGGGCTATACCCTAGACTTACAATATTTGGGTCTTTAGGTCTGCTTAGAGATTCATCAGAGGCCCAATCCTGTAGAATAAGCATAACATCGGCATTTTCATTGTGGGCGGACTTGCTGTAAGGTGATACGTAGTTACATTCATATGCCCCTTCATGATATTCAGCTATGCCTTTGTACCCGTGTGGTACATTCTTTTTCCGTTTTTTTGCTAATTTTGCTAGTTGTTTTCCCTTAGTCATGAGGTTCTCCATTATTCTTGCTGACACGAAGTGTCACGGCTATTTCCCTTTTAATATTTCATTTTTGTTAGTCAATTCAGCTTCTCATTCCCAAATAGTTAATAACCGTTAAAACTTTAATCCATACCTAAATCGGATTTTGCTTCTTGAATCTGCTCAACAGATTCTGCGTCACTTAATTTCTCCAATGCTTGATCAAAAATTTTCCTAGCCCACACCAAGTCTTCTAAGTAGTGCTCACTAGCTACGAACATTCCAAGCATCAAATAATCATCTGAGCCTTCAGCTTTAATTAAGGCACTCTGAAAAATTTTTCTAGCCCACTCCTTATCATTAAGATAGTCTTCATTTGCAACAGTAACACCAAGAGAGTAATGGTCATCAAAATCCTCCGCCTTATCAAGAGCCTTCTGAAAAACTTCTTTAGCCCATTCCTTATCATCTAAAGAGTCCTGCCTAGCTATGTCCTCTCCAAGTTTGCAATGATCATCTGCGTCTTCAGCTTTAATTAAGGCACTCTGAAAAATTTCTCTAGCCCACTTCTTATCATTAAGACAGTCTTCATCTGCAACAGCAACACCAAGAGAGTGATGGTCATCAAAATCCTCCGCCTTATCAAGAGCCTTCTGGAAAATTTCTCTAGCCCACGCCTTGTCATTAAAACCATCTGAATTAGCAACAGCAACACCAAGATCGTAATGGTCAGAAAATTCCTCCGACGCATCAAAAGCCTTCGTATCAAGAGCCTTCTGAAAAATTTCTTTAGCCCATTCCTTGTCCCCTAGGTTTTCCAAAATTGATTCTCCTAGCACCCTGAACTCCACTGATTCATCCGCTCTATCTGAAGCCTGTTGATAATATTTTTTAGCTAATCCCTTATCATTAAGACCGTCTTCATCTGCCACAGAATCAACCACAGACAGCATATCTCTAAAATCTGTTGCGCAATCAATAGCTTTCTGATAAAGCTTTTTTGCCCACTCCTTATTCCCTGACTCCAACACATCCTCAGCTAGCTTATGAAAATCATATGAATCCTCTGCCTCCTTTTCCCTCTCTTTCAGCTCATCCTCACTACCGTCATCATCGCTACCCCCAGACTCCTCGACCACAAATCCTTCTAAATTATCACCGTATTTTTCTTTTGCGGAGGCAATTAAATCACTAATTGAAGCTTCAATAACCACATCCGATTGAGTTTTCCTTAAACTAGATATGGTTGTAATATCAAGAGCTGGCTCCAACTTATAAAGTTGCAAAGGCAACCCTAGATAACTCATAAACTGCTTTTTTACATCCCCTACCAGCATATCTGGTTTAATCCGGAATTCTCCACTATTTTGACCTGTGTCGACATCTAGACATAGGCTATTTAAGCGCCTTTCGTCGCTAGCCACTTCATTGCCATCCATAAGATCAACTTGGATATCAAGAGCTTGTTCAAAACTGGCTTTAAACCTTTTGACTGTCATCCCACCAGACAGTTTTAATTTATTAAGATCCCAAATATTACCCCCACTATTATTATGCAAATTGCCAAATATATCCTCATCATCAGCAATTAAGGTCTTGTAAATTTCCAAATCAAGACCAAATTCCTTCTTAAAATTTTTCTTTACGTTCTTGACAAGCATATTTCCCCGTACGTCAAAGCTGCCAACTTTTGCTCCTTTAAAATTTTTAGGCCGCAAAGAAGCAAGAGTTGCACCATTAGATGCAAGCTCTCCATCAAATAGCACATCGCAAAACACACCAAAGCTGTCTTTAAACTCTTTTTCAAAGCGGACTACAGTCATTTTTCCTGTTACCATTACCATATGATCATTCTCCTTCATTAGCAGTTAAGTTGGTTTCAGGCGTAGAAATACGCAAGCTCATCAGTCTCAATCTATTAAGTATTTTTTGGATAGAATGAATTTTAAGGCATACCCAAAAAATATTCAACTCCTATTCACTCCTCATGATATTCCCTAGGCATACCTCTCACTCTTTTAAAAAGAGCTGCAAACAGAAGGACGAAAGAAGAGAATTAATTTAAATCATAGGATGCGACCAATCCTTCTAGCTCAACCCTAATGGCATCCTTCAGCTCTTTAGGCTTGATTACTTTCGCATGGTTTCCAAAGCTCAACACCCAGGGGATGACTTGCTCCAAGGCTGAGACTGTCATGCTTAATTGGATGGTTCTATCTTTTAGTGTTTTGACCGAGGAAGTCTTATGCCACTTGCGCGAGGTGATAACATCATCCAATTTACTAGAAAAGTTTACTACCACATTATATTGTTTACCGTCATTCCGGATTAACCCAAATGCACCATCTACATAGTCCTGCGGAGAGTAATTAGATGGGTAATTAAAGGTATCGCCTGTCTTTTCAGTTTTGGTAACCCGTTCTAATGCAAATAAAGTAATTCGGTTTCCTTTTTCAGTTCTGCCGATTAAGTAAAGACCGTTTCTATATTGCAGAAGTGTATATATTTTCAATTCATGCTGAGCAGATGTGCGTTTATCAGCAGCCTTATAGTTCACTCTTAATACTTTCCGGTGAATCATAGAGTGAAGGCAGTCTTTTAGAACATTAGCCTTTTTGCTGTAATCTTTGGGCCACTCATTAATTGAATATATGTTCTTATCTAGATTGTAAAACAGGGTCTTATTTTTACCCTTATACAAGTTACCGAACAGCTTTTGCATTTTATCTTCAAGCTCTGTTCCTTTTAGAAACCTGAGCATTGATATTGCAAAATATAAGGCTATGACATGCCCACCCTCATCATCCTTTGCAATATTTAAGGGCCTTAAGTAAACACGTCTTGTATCTTCTCTCCCGTCAACTTCAACACGAGACTTACCGTATTCATCTAAGAACTCAGGAATTTCCTTAAGGTCGGCTATATAGGTTCGGCGGGTACGGTCATCAATTTCATAGGAATCACTAAGCTCATTAAAAGTAATTCCATTGGGGTTCTCCAATAATCGTAATAGAATTCTTGCCATTTTTATTCTAGGTGTATCAGCCATCAGACAATCCTTGCTAAATAACTCTATTAAGAACCCAAAATGCTATGATTATATTTACCAATAGCATCGGAAGTAAACCTGCCGTTTAGTATTTTAGTATATTATGTTGGAAGGTGTGGTACGAAAGGTCAATTCCACTTAAGGAGAAACTGCCTGATGATTTGAGTGGTGTGGCACTGGGCAGGATGGTTGAAGAGGCTGGACAACAGGGAGTGGCGATAGGAGTTGCCTTTATCTCCAGACCGCCACGGCACTTGCCAATACTCCCCAGCTAAGGGCTGAAAACTCTAGCCAAAATATGTATCCCCGTAGGATGCTACCCCCAATCCAACCAGCATAAGCCCTCTCTTGTTTTAAGTCCCGCAGTCTACATATAGTCTACACAAATAAAAAGGGCCATGAGACGAATCTCATAACCCCTTTAAATACTGGAGCCAGCGGGCGGAATTGAACCGCCGACCTACTGATTACGAATCAGTTGCTCTACCCCTGAGCTACGCTGGCATTTTTTTCGGTAGGGATTGAAAGAAGGTACTTTACCTGTATTCTGCCTTAAAAATCAACTGCAAAACATTCTGGATCGCCGCGTTCTCGCTGGTCACTCGCGATGACACAAAAAGGTTTCCCTCCCCTCAGGGAGAGGGGAAAAACAAGTTTCTTTAATTATTTTAAGGCCTTGCGGTGCTTCAAATTTTAAACAAATATTTTTTGTCTGGATTGCCACATCGCCTGCGGCTCTTCGCAATGACGACTGCAGGACCTTCCCCCATAATTACGCTTATGCAAAGGTCCCTGGAGAATAGTAAATCTACTTCCCCTGCTTGGCTTCGTGCGCTTGCTGGCTCCATCCGCCATCGGGACCGCAACGTATGCAGCGGATTTGCTTGAACATTTCTTCCCAATCGGCATCGGTGGCAACATAATCTAAAATACACCGCAAAGCTTTGGACTTATCGCCCAATCGGTATTTATCGGTGGCATACTCCAACATTTTCACAAGGTCTTCCTGAACATCAAATTCAACGCTAATTTTTTTCCCCGCCATATTTATTTTCCTTTCCATGGTGAGCGACTGTGAGTGCATAATAATAGAGTAAAAAATATTTATGCCCAACTCAAATTATCTGCAAACAAATATAGAGGCCTCTTATGCTTAAAGTAATTATTTTTGCCGTGGTATCCCTCGGAATAAATATAGGGAGCTTTGCACAAGCATCGGAGCCTCAACTGGGCACTGTCTCGTTCCCCACCTCGGGTTCGAAAGCGGCACAACAACATTTTATTCGTGGTGTTGCCGCATTGCACTCCTTCTGGTACACAGAGGCTTTGAGCGCGTTTGAACAATCCACTAAAAATGATCCTGATTTTGTAATGGGTTACTGGGGGCTTGCCATGGCCCACAACCACCCCCTATGGGAAGAACAAAATACTGAAGCGGCGAAGGCAGCGCTTGAAAAAATAAAGAACATCTCCAAATTAACCCAACGGGAACAGGATTATATTCACGCTGTGCAGCTTCTTTATGGGGATGGCGAAAAACATATGCGCGATAAAGCCTATTCCCGAGCTATGGAAAATGTTTATCGCAATTATCCCGATGACCTGGAAGCCGCATGCTTTTTTAGTTTATCTAAATTGGGTGTTGCCAGGAACACGAAAAACAAATTAAGGCTGCAAGTTGAAGCGGGTAGTATCGCTTTGGATATTTTTCAAAAGAATCCTGATCATCCTTGTGCTGCTCATTACGCCATCCATGCATTTGACAGTCCCGATCTGGCACGGCTTGCCCTGCCCTCAGCTAAGCGATACGCAAAAATTGCGCCGGAATCGCACCATGCGCAACATATGTCAGCGCATATTTTTGTGCAGCTTGGCATGTGGTCGGATGCGGTGAATTCCAATAAAAACGGATGGGAAACATCTGTCGCCTGGGTTGAAAGAAAAAACCTTGCCCGCAGTAAACGCGATTATCATAGCTTGCAATGGCTACACTATTCCTATTTGCAACAAGGGTTAATGAATGAAGCGAAAGGTATTTTTAAAATTCAACAAAAGGATATGCTGGAAGGGATTCAGTCAAAATCCAATTTCAGGGCGGGGAAATATTATTACCGCATGCTTGCTGCAGCTGCTATTGAAACGGAACAATGGGAATTGGCCGAACAACTCACACCGCCTGACGGATGGGAGCCAAAAAGTTTTTCTAAGGCAGGATTTCATTTTGTTCGCGGATTTTCTGCCGCCATGCAAGGAAAAATAAAAGAAGCCAATAAAAATCTTTCTGAACTAAAAGCGATAAGAGAAAAAGGGTTTCGCGAAAATTATTTCAAGCGAATAGAAAATCTGGAAGTATGGGAACTGGAAATCGAAGCGGCAATAAAGCTAAACCAAAAAGATTATGAGGCTGCCATTCAGCTTGCAAAAAGAGCTACCGAAATTGAAGAAAAGCTTCCTGAGCCATCGGGTCCGCCGCGCATTTTAAAACCCACATATGAGTTATTAGGTGAAATTTATTTGCAAGCTGGAAAACCCATTCAAGCTTATGAAAAACTTTCTACTTCTTTACTGCGACATCCTAATCGAATTCGCTCTCTTGTAGGCGCGGCACGAGCAGCCCATGCGAAAGGCGATAGAGCCACTGCAAAAGAGACCTATCAGCAGGTGCTCAACCAATTGAAAAATGCCAACCCGGAATTGCGTGAATTAAAAGAAGCGAAAAATTTTGTAGAAATATTCTTGGGTCGAACCAGGTAGGCTATTCTATATATAGGGGTTGCTTCCTAAGTGGTTACTGCTTCTATGTGGGATGTAGAGTTTTGGATTAAAACCTTAGCTGCATTTTTTGCCCGGACCGCACTTAGGGAGGAGTTGTTCACCTGAGCCATGGTAATGGCGCCTTCAATTAACAGCATGAGCTGTTCAGATAATTCATCGGCACCCTGCAATTCTGCTTTTTCAATCAGGGTTTTTATGTAGCCGCGTGTTAACCCTTTTGCCTCCTGGCAAAAACGCCGGATCGGGGTGCCTTCTTCTGGATATTCCCCCATGGCGCCTACAAACAGGCAGCCGGAAAACTCATCTTCCCTGAACCATTCTTCCAGCACATCAAAAACCGCGAGCAAGCGGTCGGCCGGACTTTCTGTTTTCGCTTCGACCGCACGCATGAAATCATTTCTAGACCGCTCTTCGTAATGGCGTAGGGCAGCGAGAATCATTTCATCTTTTGACTTAAAGTGATGATAAAGCGTTTTCTTGGTGATACCCGCCTTAGCCGAAATCGAATCAACCCCAACCCCGTGATAGCCCTTTTTGCAAAACAACCCCAACGCCGCTTGTAATAATTGTTCCCGTTTGGATGATTTAGCCATCTTACTCGCCCTTTCTTAAAATATACCTATCAGTGTAGCAAATCTTATTAGAAAAGTGAATATTTTTCATGTTCTCACCGGGAATCCCTTAAAAATAATTGATTTTATAGCCATTAAATACAGATTTCTTATTCTGTAAGGAAACCCGCCCAAACTATACTAATCTGTATATTTTTTATGAAATATGTCATTAATTTAACTTTAGAAGGAGAGTCAGTCATGAATTCAGTTTTCAAACGTGGAACCCGCTTTTTCGCAGTAGTTGCTTTAGTTGTCGGTTTGTTTGCCAATGGGGCTGTTGCCTCAGACATGCAAAAAAACGGAACAGAAATTTCTGCCCCGGTGATGGGTGGCTATGATCCCGTTTCCTATTTTAACGCGGGACAACCTCAAAGAGGAAGTGGCTTTCATACCGCAGCTCACGATGGCGGCACCTACCTGTTTGCCAGCAAAGAAAATAAAAAAACATTTGAAGCCAACCCACAAAAATATGCGCCACAGTTTGGTGGTTATTGTGCGTATGGCGTCGCAGTGGGTAAAAAGTTTTATTCCGACCCAAACATCTGGGAAGTTGTAAATGGAAAACTCTATTTAAATCTCGATAAAAAAATCCAGATGAAATGGAACGAAGACCAAAGTGGCAACATTACAAAAGCTCATTCCAATTGGAAGGGTATCGAACATAAACATCCAACGGAACTTTAATAGCTGATTAAGGGGAGAAGTTATCTTCTCCCCTTTCATTATAAATTTTAAACAAAATAATTATCGAAAGGGTCAATCATGAAATCTCAAAATCTATCAGGTACAGATGCAGAACATCCTGCAACCGGAACTGTAAAAATCGAAGGCAGCACTGTTCTATTGGAAGATGTAAATATTACCGAAGCCCCAGACGGCAGAGTAATTTTAACTAAAGATTTTGATCAAACTTCAGGAATTAACCTGGGTAGGCTACAAGGGTTTACAGGTAGCCACGGATATACCATTCCAGACAAAACACAAACCAGTGATTTCAATTCTGTAATTATCTGGTGCGATCAATTTAAAGTTCCCATTGGAAAAGCGCAGCTTTAAATAATACTCACCACAGAAACCAGGAATAAAATGAAAACAATAATAGCGGCATCACTCCTCCTTCTTTTGGCAGCGCTAGGAACTGTAGGAACAGCAATAAGTGAAGAAACCATATTCGCCCCAAATGTAGATCTCAAAACGGGTTCCATCAGTGTTCCTGAAAATTACACGCGATGGGCCACACTGGGAACATGGGCTCATTCAAAGATCAAAGGAGAACCAGGTACAAATGAATATCATGTCGTTTACACCCAGCCAGAAACAATAGACTATTATCAAAAGCACAAGCGTTATCCTGATGGAGCCGTACTGGTAAAAGAACTCCTTCATGCTGAAACGATGCCTATGACAACAGGCCCGGCTGTAAGTCATGCCACAAAAATAAAAGGCTGGTTTGTTTTGGTTCGAGATACAAAAGGCCGCTATAAAAATTCTAAGTTGTGGGGGGATGGCTGGGGATGGTCTCTTTTCAATGCTCCCGATTCAAAAACAACCGTATCCACTGATTATCAAGAAAACTGTATTGGATGCCATTTGCCTGCCCGCGATTTAGCAAAGGCCGATGCTCAAGAAGAAGATAAATGGATTTACACACTCGGGTATCCAGTTCTTCAAAAGAATTAGAAAACTATTAAAATTTTCAGGGGCTTTTATATATGCGAGTTTCAGCACATTATATTTTTTCGATTGTCATTCTGGCAATTTACGGGGAAAGGGTCTGCCCTATTATTGAAAACATAGGCCAATTGGATTGGACGATGCGACTCACAGTGGTCTTCGCGGGTCTTTTTTGCATACGCCCCCTTTTAGTGAAGTGGGTGGTTTTAAAAACTCATTGGCAAAAACAGCCTCAACGTCAGTTTATTTTGGAATGGTTTCTCTACCTAGTAGGTGCTTCCATTCTGGCCTGGTACAACAGCTATGAAAACTATGCTGATATTGTAAGCACCGGCAAAGTATTTTTAGGATGTACAACTTTTGGTTTCTTCACCGCTTGTGATATGGCCTTGGAAAGGCAAAAACTAATCAAAGGTAATTTAGAACCCATCGATCTAAAAAACTATGAAGCAAAAGTGGCCTTTCCCATCACCGCCAAACTTACAGCAATTGCTGTGTTCTCATTAATATTCATGACCAGCATTATGTTCCTCGTCTTCCTTAAAGACCTTTATTGGTTCATTGATCTTGAGCAGGAAAACTATGGAGAAGGTAGCGTGATATTCATGCGTGAGCTATTTTTTGTAGGCGGAGTAATCTTAGCGGAAATGACCAACTTAATATTTTCTTTCTGTCGGAACTTGAAGCTACATTTTAATAATCAAAACAACTCAATGGAAGCTGTTTCAAAAGGCAACCTTGATCAGCATATAATGATTAACAGTCAGGATGAATTTGCGGTAATGGGACGCTACACTAACTATATGATCGAAATGCTGAAAGAACGAAATCGGCAACTGGAAAAAACTCGTCAGGAAATTATTCAACGTCTGGGCCGTGCCGCAGAATATCGCGACAACGAGACTGGAATGCATGTCGTGCGTATGTCTCATTTCAGCGAAGCGCTTGCACTAAAAGCAGGTCTCAACAAAGAACGATGTGACCTGATTCTTCAAGCCAGCCCCATGCATGATGTCGGCAAGATTGGAATTCCCGACAACGTGCTTTTGAAACCTGGAAAACTGGAAGGAGAAGAATGGACTAAAATGCAAACCCATGTTGAGGTAGGGGCATCCATCTTATCGGGAAGCGATTCCAAGCTCATGCAACTGGCAGAAGAAATCGCTGCCACCCATCACGAAAAATTTGACGGCAGCGGTTACCCGAAAGGACTCAAGGGTGAAGATATTTCTATTGAAGGACGAATTGTTCCTATCTGTGATGTCTTCGATGCCTTGACTTCAGTACGTCCTTATAAAAAAGCCTGGACCGTTGAAGACGCAATCGATTTACTTAAAAAAGAAAAAGGAAAACATTTTGACCCGGATCTGGTAGACATATTTGTATCTATTCTTCCAGAGATTCTGGAAATCAAGGAGCGTTATTCAGAAAACAAATCTCATGAAGCCGCATGATCGACACTAGCAAATCATCGCTAAAAACTATTACTAACTGACATTTTCGGAAGGGCGGTCGTAATACTCTTCGTTACCATTGATGCCATCTTCCAATGGATCTTTGAACATGAGGTCAAAATGACCGTCTTCGTCAAAATCGTAGGCATAAAAAATGGGTTTGGACGCGGCAACATAAAACATACGGTCTTTTTCGAAATCTACAAAAAAAATGGGTTTTCTAGGGAAATTTTTAGCCACAAATTCCACTGAGTCTGTGGAAAAAAATGCGCGGATGATCACTCTAAGAGTGTAGTAATCCGCTTTTCCATTTCTATCCAAATCATAACCCACCGCTAATAATTTCGAAGCATTAACATCCCAGAAAATGCCTGTGTCAATTGATGGTTCTGGAACCGGGTGGCGAAACTCCCATACGGGGGAGGCTGCGGCAGTGAACCAGAATAGAAGTATAATCATTGTGAGGATCGGTTTCATTTTTCTCATCCCCTTTCTTCATGGTAGGCGGACTACGCCCACGGTGAAAATTAGGATTCAACGAATCAAATTTTAAAACAATCCAGTGAACATGCAAAATTTCACCCTCTTTCATTAAGAAAACAACTGCGGTTTTTCCCACAAAAAAAGTCCAAATTCACTCCTGACTACTCTGGAGGAAGATGGACTTCACAAAAACCCGCATAATTTTTAAAACCTACTCGTAGTAGAAGCCCTATTCCAAAGGCAGTCAATACTCCTTTAATCAAAAAAAGTTTACGTCTTATCTATAATAAATATAGTCCCGCAACCCGGTTTTCGCAATGGGAAAAGCGACCCACCAAATCTATACCCATTAAACTTACAGGATATCATGAGGTCTTTTTGTTATAGTCTGCTCTCATGCATTGTATTCTTACCCGTTCGCCGTTGCTTCCTTCGCTAAAGGATATTTCAAAGCATTATATTACTGCCATCCTTAATGATCCAAATTCCAAACTCATAAGTGCCCCAGGCAATGAACAAAATAAAAATAATTATAAAAATTAATTCAAATCCTCCCAGCTTTGCCGGAGGCGGTTTAGGCTCTTCTTGAAAGTCCTCGTCAGGTTCGGGTGTCATTTCTTAGATTTTTTCAGCCAATCTTTAGCAAGCTCATGGGCTTTGGATATCTGACCGTTGTTCATTTGCCGTTCAACAAAGATTCGATTTTTCTTTCCTGCCTCCTGTCCAAATTTTTCCGCAATGTATAACCATTTATCAGCTTCAACAATATTTTTTTCTACGCCTGTACCTTTAAAATACATCATCCCTAAAACCAATTGAGCTGCGGCGTGGCCTTTTTCTGCTAATGGCACCACCATTTTATAGGCGGTTTCATAGTCCCGCCGGTTTACTGCTTCGACAGCTTCTTCAAATTCATCGGCGTAAACAGCAATAGGTTGAATGAGTCCGATCGACAGAAAAAGTGCTATGACTATGGCTTTAATATTTAATAACATTAATTTAATTTTCAAAAAAACCCACCCAGGGGAGCTGAGTGGATTTATTAGAGGCAATCACCTTAACTGGGCCATCGAAAAATACGATTCTCCCCCCTACCTCAAAATTAATCCGCTTTTTTTTCTATACCTTTGATAATCGAATTTCCTTTAGGTGCGTGGTTTCTTAAATGTTCGCGTACCAGCATCACAGCGTGATTATCATCCATTGCTGTTATGAAAATGCTAAAATCATCTTCAGATTTATCCTTATCGCTTATTAAAACACCTTTTACTTTGAAACTGTATTGCTTGGGTGGCATCGTAATCTCAGATTAATTTAAAAGTCTATTATATAAAATCTGTACCCACCTCTCTATTTATTTAAGGAGTTTTTTAATGGGAAATGGAGAAAGGTTCAGAATAGCCATCCGAGTACCGGAAGTATTTTATGTGCTGCGGAACCATGAATCTATGGAACCTGACAGATTCGCAGCCGAAACCGAGTTGATAGAGAAACATCAATCCGAAGAAAGAAATGAAGACAACCTTTCCGAGGAAGTGCGATTGGGTAGAAATCAGATTAAATGTCTTTGCAGAGTACTTAAGTCTACTTTCACCACGGAGACAAAAAACATATCCTCATTTAAAAATTACATATTTAATTTGGAATCAAAATCAAAAGACGCAGCTTTGCTTGAAGTGACAGGTTATTTGCAGGAAATGAGAGCTATAGAACTAGATTTTAAGGGTGAAAATATTTCCAAATTTTTTCTTAGCCATTGGGCTGGTAAAGGAGAGAATTTTTATTTTATACTTAAGAGCATTGATCTTGCTGGAATTCGAGTGGTTCGAGACAGTAGCTTAATGGAAAGCCTTACAGATGAGGAAAAAATCAGTATATTTCTGGAATGCTGTTAAGACCTCCATTTGTACAAAGAAAATACAATTGACTTAAAGTACTTCGGGGTTTATTTTTATTGGATAGGAATTGCACTTCAAACAAATTTTCGGGGATTTATTATGAATAAGCTCCCATTAATTCTAATAACATTGTTTATTGGAATTTTTATTCCCGGTCTCGCGCAGGCCGATAATACTAAAGCATGCCATACTTTACTCCAGCCCATCGATAATCAAATTGCAAGCGTCAAAGCCCAGGGAGGTGTCTGGGAAGCTTTTGAAAGAAGAAGTCACTTTAGAGATCATTCCACAGTGGCCCTTCACCTCGATCAGAAAGCCATTGCCCTCGTATACACCCTGGACTATATTTGTAAGGCTTTAAATAGAATTCCTCGAAACGATGTTTCCAATTACATATTGCCTTTATGGCGTGAAAAAGGAGAAGAAGAATTCATCAAATACCAAACCGATGGTTATGGGTATGCCGTGGAAGAGGTGATGACTTGGGTGGAATACGCCAAATATTACGAAAAAAACCACAAACGCAAAATAGACTTTGCCAAAGTTCAGGAGACTATGAAAAAGGCCAGGCCTTTGGCAGACCGGTTTGTCGACATAGTTCATAAAGTGAAAAAAACCAATAAGGTGAAAGAAATTGTTGAGGATTCTAAATTGCTCATTTCCGATTTCGCAAAGTTTCATAAAGAAGACCCCATTCTAAATCAAGCGGATGATGAAAATGCCGCAATACCACACGCTTCCACTTTGACTGAATCTGCTGATGAAATGTAACGGAGTTAAAAAGGAAAAGCGGAATGATTGAAATTCAATGCTCTCAATGCAAAACATTTATTGCACGCTATAAAGGTTCAGGAGAATTGGGTTTGCTGTTTATTGATACCATTATCAAACCCAATTCTCTTGCTGATTTAAAACCGTCAAGCAAAACTGAATTACCGTTATTGGTTTGCCAGGAATGTGGTCGCGAATTGGGAAAACCGACCTCGAATAAAGAAGGACGAATCGGTTACAAAATGATTAAAGGTTCGTTTCGAAAAAAAGGGATTATCAAAGCAATGACTCCCAGCCCACACACAAGTTGGCGCTAGCCACTCGGCCTGGGGCCAGTGCCACTCGGCGTGGAGCCAGTGGGTCGAGCACAAAATGCTAAACTAACCCCATTGGGCTTTTAACTATGGTTCAAAAGTTTTTAGGAAATACAAATGAGTAAAACCGCAAAAATTATCCTGGCTGTTATGGCCGTTCTAATGGTCACCCTGTTTTTCCTGATGTGGAATAGCCTGGGTGGCGGCCCCACCATAGCCCCCCGTTCCTCTCTTTAGTCCAAATGTGCAAAACCTTTAAAAATAATTATTTGGCTATCCCGCTATTTTTCAATAGTTTTCAACCGGCCTCAATTTGCAGGCCCCTTGAGCTATCAAGCCTTTTCGCTAAAAAGCCGTAAAGCTATAGATGGAAAGCGTTAACCACATTTGTAGTTGCTCGAACGGGTTTACCGAGGCCGAAAAAAAGCAGGCCGATGCTATTGCCGGAGGAAACTTCGAAAAATTGCTTGCCGAATTTCAAGTATTGCGAACCACCTTTGGCGAAAAAAATCGCACAACGGGTTCCAGTAACCCGTTTGAAAACTCGCGTGCTTCGGATATTAGAGACATCTTTTTTCTGAAACAGAATAAGGAAAATGACTCTGCACTTCCTTCTCCTCTAGAAAATATTTTCTCTTCAAACAAAGCTGAAAATTCGTTTGAGAATTCCCGCGCCTCTGATATTCGTGATATCTTTTTTCTGAATCAGGAAAAAATGAATGAATCCAAGCCAGAGACTCCCCTCTTTGACAAGGATGCTCCACTAGACCTTGAATCGTTAAGAAGGGACCTCGAAGCAAAACGCGATGTTCCTATTTTCCTTGAAAATCGTTTCGAACTTTTTGGTCCAACTGTCATCAGTCGATTCGTTTAACTACCCCTTAGCAGGGGAGGCAATTGGGTCCATACTTATAATGCATGCCTGTACTGTTCTGCCTTTAACTATATTGGCCTGACATTTTCCCCTACAATGAAATCTCTATCTCAGATGCAGTCCAGGCCATAGAATCATTAGACCCTCCTGCGAAGCCAGTTTTACTGACAACAATGATGCCAAAAGAAATTGGTTTCTTAAACCAACTGATAGCAGTAGCAACGATTTCTTTCGGGTCCACCCCTTGTTCAATGAGTTGATAAGCACGGAAGGCTGTCATCTGCATTGCAATGTACTCTCCATCTCCTGTGGCAGCAACCGCACCATCAGGGCCTGCATAAAGTCCGCAGCCAATTAATGGAACATCACCAACGCGACCTGGTATAGCATCATTAATACCCCCGGTACTTAGAGCGGCGGCAAATTGGTCGCCATCTCGAACCACGCAACCTACGGTGTCGGTTGTTGAAAAATCTTTTCCCGTATTAGCGATCTCATCTGCAGAAACTGTTTTGCAGCCCTGATTCATTGCAAACTCTGCGGCTCCAGCGCCGGCCAAAACTCTGTATTCTGACTGGCTTACTATTCGAGAAACTTGAATAGGGTTTCTAAACCCTTCCAATGCGGCAACCGCCCCGAATGTTCCGGAACTATGCATACACGATGCGTCCATTTGTACCGATCCATCGCTTCGTCTATGAGACCCGACCCCCGCATTGAACCGTCCATCGTCCTCCAAATTGACGACTGCATTACAAGCCGCATCCAGAGCAGATTCCCCTGTTTGCAGACCCATTATTCCCATCTGACCGGCGATGGCTGTGCCATCAGCATGCGCCGGGTCTGACCCCGCGCCACCATGCGTTAAAATTACAATCTTTTTTTTATCTGTCATTTCTATTTCGCTTTAAAGAAGGAGCAATAGTTGTAGGGTCATTATAAATGAGGTATCCTAAAGGCCAATCAAAAAACACGAAATATCTTATGGTCAAGTTTTGTCTACAGTGTAAAAATGCTTTCTGGGGAGGTCAATATTGCCCAATATGTAAAGGGGAAATTGAGCTGCTCGATGCTGCCTTGCCTGAAAATAAAAAATACCTTACAGAACTCAATATTGATGTGCGCCCAAAATATTATGCGCGTAGTTCAATGTTGCTATCCTGTTTTGGATTCGTCATGGCCCTGCCACTCGGCGCGTTCATCTTTCTTCGCGGTGTGTCTTCCAGCGATAACCTGGTGTTATGGTCCTCTATAGGAATCGGCACCGTTGTAACCGTATCCTGGGGCTGCTGGTATCTCGCCCATCGACTGTTCGACAAACAAATGGAAGATGTCGAAACTGAAAATAAAGAACCGCAACTCGACTAACAGGGCAAGCCCTGTTTCCTACTAATCATTACGCTTTTAGCCAGTAAAATATTTCCTGCCCCTTTTACTATAGTTTGCCAACATTCCTTCTCTCGTTAGAGAGCAAGCCCTGTGTCTTACCAATCAATACGCTTTAAGCCAGTAATATATTTTCTACCTCTGGAAGTTAGTTTTATAGTTTCTTCATTCGTTACAGAAGTTGACTCTGAACCTGATTAATAAATTTTTCGCGTGCTTGTTTATTTCGCAAATCCACTTCTTCAATGATGGGCAATGCAGGTGCGTGTTTCATGAGTGCCTGGGCAAATAAGCCTGCCGTTTGTTCCTCTTCTCCATTCTCCTGGTAAATGGGAATACCTTTTTGCCCGCAAGACGGAGAACGACTTTTTAAAATAAATCCGCACAGACCCTGTTCTAAAAGTTGTAAAACTTTTTTTTCACCGAATGTAACCATTGCCTGGGTCCAGTCTTTTCCTGTTTCAACGGCTTTCATTTTTTGTGAGTTTATATTGCCAATAAGTTGAACCGGCTCCCTCGGCACACCCATGCCCACTTCTACTTCCGGGCAGAAGGGAACGAATTCGAACAAATTATTTAAATCGTCTAGTAAGAGAGCATCTCTTTTATCTTCGCCATTCCAACGCACCTTTTCGCCAAGCAGGCAACTGCTCACTGCAACTTTAGGTTTCATGGGGGGGGGTGTCAACTGCTGGCTCGGTGGCCGATATCTTTTCTGAAGTGGATACCGTCCCACTTTATTTTATCTACGGCTTCATAAGCTCTGGCGATGGCAGTAGCGGTATCTTTTCCGGTAGCAGTCACACCTAGAACCCGTCCACCGTGGGTCAATACCTTGTCCTCTTGTTTTTTGGTACCCGCATGGAAAACCACCACACCGGAAAGAGCGTTAGCCTCTTTTAATCCACTTATAGGTTTTCCTTTTTCATAAGATTCGGGATAGCCTGCGGCAGCCATCACAACGCATACCGATGTTTCATCTTTCCAGTTCAGAGAGCATTGGTCCAGCGTTCCATCCACACACGCTTCAAACAGGGGAATAATATCGCTTTCCATTCGAACCAGGAGAGGCTGGGTTTCTGGATCACCAAAACGAGCATTGAATTCCAGAATTTGCGGGCCTGTTTTGGTCAACATCAATCCTGCATAAAGAATTCCTTTATAGGGGCGGCCTTCCTGCTGCATGGCCCGCACCATTGGCAACATAATTTTATCGCGAACCTTTTGTCGCATTATGTCAGTGAATACCGGTGCGGGGGAATAAGCACCCATACCGCCAGTATTGGGGCCCTTGTCACCCTCATAGGCTGCTTTGTGATCTTGAGCCGAGTCCATCATTAAAACTGTTTGCCCATCGCAAAAGGCCAGGACAGAAACTTCCTGTCCCTTGAGAAACTCTTCAACGACAATTTGGTCGCCCGCATCGCCAAACGATTTCTCTCCCATGATAGTTTCTACCGCGGCAAGCGCCTCTTCGGTTGTTTGGCAAAGCAACACGCCCTTTCCAGCCGCAAGGCCATCGGCCTTGACCACCAGCGGATGATTTTTGGTATTAATATATTCAGCAGCGCTTTTGGCAGAGGTGAAGGTTTTATATTCTGCGGTTGGAAGCCCATACTTTTTCATTATGTCTTTTGAAAAAGCTTTGCTTCCTTCCAATTCCGCTGCTTTAGCATAGGGACCAAAAATACGCAGATCTTTTTCTTCAAAGCGATCTACAATTCCTAATACCAGAGGTTGTTCAGGACCCACCACTGTCAGCCCAATATCATTCTCTAATGCAAATTCCAAAAGACCATTAATATCATCTGCAGCGATGGATATATTTTCAGCAATCTCTGCGGTACCGGCATTTCCCGGTGCACAGAATATTTTTTTAACCTTCGGGCTCTGTTTTATCTTCCAGACCAGTGCATGTTCGCGTCCACCACCACCAATTACCAAAACCTGCATATTCTCTCCCTAGAATCCTTGTATAATTCCTTAGAGAATTTATATAAAATGCCTGCATGTTGCAACTCTGTTTCCTTAAAAAGATCTGAAATGTTGAAGCTTGATTCGATTTCAAAATCATTTACCGGAAAACCTGTTTTAAAGGAGATTTCCCTGGAAATCGGGGAGGGAGAGAGGTTCACCCTGTTAGGCCAAAGCGGTTGTGGTAAATCTACCCTTTTACGTTTGATAGCGGGATTTGAATCTCCCGACAAAGGCAAAATATGGATAGAAGGTAAGGAGGTAAGTTCCCTTCCTGTTGAAAAAAGGCCGGTTGGATTGATTTTTCAAAACTATGCCTTATTCCCGCATATGACTGTTTATGACAATATCGCTGTGGGACCGCGAATAAGAAAACTCCCGGAATCAGAAATTTCAAAACAAATTGATGAGCTTTTGGAAATCACGCATTTAAAGGATCTGAAAAGTTCATATCCTCAGCATATTAGTGGCGGCGAAGCACAGCGTGTCGCTTTAGCAAGAGCCGTAATTAATCGACCCAAAATTCTTTTGCTGGATGAACCTCTTTCAGCTCTTGATCCCAGCCTCAGGCAGCATCTTCGCGAAGAACTTGTAGAAATGCAAAGAGCCCTTGGGATCACATTTCTATTTGTGACCCATGATCAAGAAGAAGCTATGAGTGTGGGCACCAAGATGTGCATTATGGAAAAGGGTTGCATCAAACAATCTGGAACACCTGCAGATTTATATGAAAGACCTGAGTCTTCTTTTGTAGCCACGTTTCTTGGAGAAATCAATTGCCTTTCTGGATCAGTAGAACAAAAAACTGGAAACTTGGTAATACTTTCATTGGGAGATAATGGAAAAATTCAATTTGTATCTAAAAGCACAGACACCAAAGAGCAACGGTGTTATGTACGCCCTGAAAAAGTATATTTTGATTCGGGTCAAGAGCAAAAAGACCCCGTAAACAGTCTTGAGGGAACTCTTATCAGTATGGACTTTTTTGGGAACTACACCAGATATCAAATTAAACTTAAGGATGGAACTCATTTTAAAATTTCTCTTCAACATAGAAAGTCCAAACAACATCAATATTCCATTGGAGAATCAGTCCGGGTTCTATTCGCAGTCTCTGACGTATTTCAAATCAATGAAAATTAAAATTTTTAAGTCTTCCGTTTTATTAATATCTATTATCCTCTGTTTCTTTTTACTTATTAGTTGTGAAAGCAAGAATGACGGAGAAACCTATATCGTTGCCACAGATGCTACCCTGGCGCCCATGTCTTTTATGAGCGTGGGCAACGATATAATCGGGTTCGAACCTGATTTAATGCGTGCTATAGCCGAAAAAGCAGGATTTAATATTCACTTGGTCAACGTAGAATGGGCCGGACTTTTTGGCGGTTTAATCACAAAGAAATTTGATATGGTTGTCAGTTCTGTGACTGTTTTGGAAGAAAGAAAGCAGCGAATGGATTTCAGTATTCCTTACCTAAAAAGCGGACTGGCTCTCATTGTTCACAAAGATCAAAAAAACATAGCGTCTTTCGAAGATGCCCAAAATATGAATGCATTGATCGGAGCTCAGGTAGGGACCACATCTTATTTCTTTCTGGAAAAACAATCGTCCATAAGATTAAAAGGCTATCAAATGTACGGCCATGCCGTTTCTGATCTTATTAATGGAAAAGTAGATGCAGTATTAGGTGAAAGCTCTGGCACATTGTTTTTTAAAAACAAGCCTCTGTTTCAAGAAATTAAAATGATTGGAGAAATACTATCCGATGAGTTTTACGCAGTGGTTTTGAGAAAAGATGAAAACAAACTTATGGCTCAAGTAAATACCGCACTAAAAGAATTGATTGCCGATGGAACCGTCGCTCGATTCCATAAAAAATGGGACCTCGGTCAGGCCGCTGAAGTTCCTTAATTTTTTCACATGCTATGTGATGAACCATGGAAAAAACAGTTTCTACTACAGAAAAAATAAACTCCCAAAAATGGGCCTGGAATATTGCTGTGGTCGCAAGTATTTTATTTTTGGTTTATCTTCCTTCAAAGGAAGCTTTTTCAACGAGCGAACAATCCGGCGGTTATCTTGAGCTCTTATCACTTTTGCCTGCGGGAATTTTTTATACGCTACTCGTAACTTTTTTGGGTAGCTCGGCCGCTATTCTGGTCGGCTTACTGGTCGGCCTGGGGAAACTTTCTAAAAACCCAACCCTTCGGCTTTCGGTTTCCATATATACAGAGATACTTCGCGGCGTCCCGTTACTCGTGCTTTTATTTTATATCTATTACGCCTTGGGTGAGTTTATACAAATGCCTGCTTTAGTGGCAGCGGTAATCGGATTTGGGTTTAGCTATGGTGCTTACATGGCAGATGTTTTTCGTGCAGGAATTGAAGCGATTCCAAAAGAGCAAGGTGAAGCGGCTCGTAGTTTAGGCATGAATGAAAACCAGGCTTTGACTCAGATCATTCTGCCACAATCCATGCGAACCATTATTCCGGCTATAGGCAATCAAACGCTGGGAATGTTAAAAGATACAAGTCTGGTTTCTGTTCTGGCGATTTCAGATATTTTGCGTGTTGGAAATGAATATGCCACCAAACATTTTAATTTCTTTGAAACCTATACCTATGTAGCTCTAACCTATTTACTGCTCACTCTTTTACTTTCCCGGTTGGTTCATAAGTTAGAATATCGCTATCGAGTCGAAATTAGTTAGGCTCTAACTCGTCACCATTGGTTCCCGGTCTCCGTTGAAATAACGGACAACATCTATCGCATCTAAGATAAGTGATATCGTGTTTACCCCCACTATTAAAAGAAACCAAATTTCAAGAGGGGTTGTAAATGAAAATTCCGAAAACCTGGAACCCAGCCAAATAACAATTGGGAGCCAAAATATATGGCCCAGGCCCAATAAACGTACAAAACCATATTTATTGAATAACAGCATCATTAATCCGGCTCCAGCAAAAGTCGATAATAAAACGGCTTTTGCCTCTGGAGTTTCAATAAAAAATATCGGGACAATCATATTTAACGCCATCAAAAAACCAATCCAAATTGGCCATGGTGCCTTCATCCCAAACATGCTTCTCATAAACTCAATTATGGTTTTCATTTCTCTCTGTGAAATTAAAATTTTTAAAATGTAACTTAATAAAGTCGCATTAGCATTAATTTGCTTACAAAAAATATTTTAAAATTTTAGATATTGTGAGAAAAACAAAAAAAACCGCAAACAGAAAAAGAAGCTTTCTGATTGCGGCTAGATGGAATGATAATTAGAAAAAACTACTTCATGGGTTTCAACTCGCAGACTTCGTTTAGAGTCACAACTCGAATCGGCCCTGGAAAATGAGACCATTGCTCTCGGGTCAACTGATTGATCTCCGCCTCAATAGCATCGACCCCACCTTTATCGACAATGCCGCCATAAAATAATTTTCCGGCTGCCCAGCAATCGGCATTACCCACCCGGTCGTAATGATCGTAAATATTATCCACACTCCTTACCAAATGTCCCAGCGTAAGATTTGCACAAACATGATTGACAGCAAAGGCCCGGGTATTCGGGGAAAGTTTTTTCAATTGCGCCGCGTTGACGCGAATTTGAGGCGTTCCCAATGTGCTAATATCTGCTTCTGCCATCTGTAGCGCGGAAGCATCTGGAATAATTTGGACCCGTGTTCCGTGATAATCACTACAATATAGATTCTCGATAGAATCCTGGGCTGCAGCCGGAACAGAAAAAACTACCAGTAACATTGCGGTAAACATCAAATTTTTCATAGGACACCTTTTAAAAAATTATTTATCCCCTCAATTAATAATGACCGGCACTCTAAACCTCTGATTTATTTAACTTTTAATCTCAGAAAATATTCAAAAAGCACCGAGTGGTATCAACCTTTATGTTTTGATAAATTAACCTCCATATAGGCCAATAATTATAGCTAATTTGTCCGGTTTCACAAAAACTTTATTGGAAATACATGTGACATTAATTCAGGAAAATACTATATTAAATTAAAAATGGTACCGGGTTTTAGAATTGAGGAGAGTTGAAATGAGCACAACAATTGACAACGAACAAAATGTAGATGCCGATGACTATTTTCTTCTGGCCGCAGCAGTCTGGAATAGTCAAACTGAAGATTACTCGGTCGTCGATGATTCTGCTACATCCAAAAAGTATTTCAATAATTACCCGGATGCGGAACAGTCTTTTCAGGACGGCGGCCTATCTGCATTTCCTGAATTGAAAGGAAAAGATATCAAACTGGATCTGATTCATGTCCGCTTTGGTATCAATCGATTTTTATTGAGTCGAATAGTTATTTAGGCTAGCTCTCTTTTTTGAGCGCGTTTGAATATAAGAAAACATACCCCTACCATAAAAATATCCGCAATCCCACGAACGAGAGCCGTAAAATTCGCAACGTCTAATTACAACGATTCTTCTTGGATTTAAGATTTGAATTTAGGAAAGAAGTTTCGGGTTAGTATGCTTTACTTTTAAAACCTAACAAAAGGAAGAAAACTTGTTCAGCAGAACTATTGCATGAGCAAATTTATTATCAAGCAGGTTGCTTATTTTCCAACTCTACTATAAGAGAACGAATTCGTGCTGCACCCGGTTGATTGGGATTTAGGCGAAGAGCCTCTTTTAAATAAATTAGGGCTTGGGGTGCATCGTTCTTAAACTGGTGGTAAATCATACCCAAGCTCAAATGGATCGCAGACATTCCTGGTTTGATCTTCAGTGCACTCTTGTAACTTTCTATAGCTGCAGATATATTTTTTGTCTGCATCTGAATATTCGCCATATTCATATAGGGAAGAGCAAAAGTAGGATCCAGTTTTCCAGAAACACGATACTCTGACATTGCGAGATCTAATTGACCTTTCATCATCAACGCATTACCCATTCCAAAATGCGCTTTCGAATGGTTAGGCTGCATCTTCAAAAATTTATTAAAGTTTTCGATTGCCTCGTCAAAGCTACTTAATTCCATAGCCAAATATGCAAGGTTGTAAAACGCCTGTTCGAAGTAAGGGTTGAATCGAATTGCCTTGCGATAGGAATCTGCTGCCTCCTGCTTTTTTCCAATTAAATGATAGGCACGGGCAATATTATAATGTGCAGGGCTGTAATCCGGTTTTTGATCCAGTGCTTTTTTAAAATAGGCTATAGCTTCTGTGAATTTTTTTTGTTTTCCATATACATTTCCAATATTATTTAATCCAAAAAAATAATTTGGGTTAATTTTTAGGGCTTTTTTAAACTCCTCAACAGCCTTACCATAATTCCCCAACTTATCATGGGACTCCCCCAGATTATTGTAAGGCCTTACAAGACCTGGAGACTTGTTTCTTGCATCCGCCCACAATGTTAACTCATCCTTCCAAATTTTATTTCTTTCAATAGCAATCCCAGAAAACAGAACTAATATAGAAATCATTCCTATTTGTGCTGGGAATGAAGAACTGCTTTTTTTATTACCATGTGCAAAAGTTCTATAAGCCCAACTTCCTATTGATGTAGCCAATAGCGCAAATCCTACCATTGGTAAATAAGTTCGATGCTCCATTACTGGATCTAGTAAAGGAATGAAACTTGAGGTAGGCAATAGCGTCAGGAATATCCAAGCCAAGCCAAATCCGGCACATCTCCTTTCAACTTCAAAATTCCCCTCTTCTTTTGGTGCCGTTGATATTTTTAGCCAAATAGCTATTAAAATACCAAGAGAAAATATTCCCAACCAGTTTTTTGGATTCAACCAATCCATAAGAATTGGAAAATGGACGTCTAAACTTAAATTAAATGGAAAAAGAAATTTTTTAAAATATTCAAATGGAACAACCGAGGTTTGAGTCAAAAGCCAGGTAGACGAAGACAGTTCTGCCGATGAGGCCGCTAAAAACCCTCCACCAAGGAATTGCTTATATCCCACCCCTGCCAACAAGGGAATCAGTAAGAGTAAAATCCACTTTAAATTCACTGATATCCATTTTTTGAAATCCCCTCTCCAAATAAAATAATAGTGAAAAATAAATAATGCTGCCGGCAATGTCACGATAATCTCTTTAGACAACACACCTAAAATAAAAAATAAAGTAGAAGCGACAAAGGAAAAGGCTCCTGAATTTATTAAATTTTTTCGCTCCCCGAACCCCTTAAAGAAAAAAATAAAACTTGAAAGGTAAAATACAGTCGCCAAAATCGATGAACGACTGGATATATAGGTTACAGATTGAGTGCTTAGAGGATGAAGGGCAAAAACTAGTGCAGATAATAAAGGCCATGAAATAAAATTGTCACTTCCTTTTATTTTAAGGTCTCGTAGAAAAAATTGGATTTGATTGACAAACTTATAAACAAGAAGTGTAGCTATTATATGAAAAAAAATATTAAAAACATGATAGCTCCAAACCTCAAATTCACTGATGGAATAATTCAGGTTAAATGAAAGAATGACTAAGGGCCGCTGGAAAACACTAAAAATAAATTGCGGAATTTTATCCCAACCCCGGATCCAGGGCTTTTCAAGTATTGAAGGGATATCATCAAAATGGAAAGAACTTAGTAATGTATTTCCATAAACTAAAACAATTAAAAGCGATAATAATAGCTTTGGAAATATTGGCTTAATTAATATTTTCATTTAATCCATGCTTCAGGCATTATTATCAAAAACGATTTCTTTAAATACATTTTCGGTTTGATCCGTCACCCTCTCCCAAGAGTAATTTCTTTCTGCCGTTTCCCTGCATTTTAATCTTAATTGTGAATAGTAATCTGGATTAGTTAAGAATTTTTCAATACCTTTTGCCAGAGACTCGGGTGTGCTACCTTCAAATATGAGGTCATGATCCACAAGTGCCAGTAATTCTTTTGTAGCCCCCACAGGAGTTCCCATTACCGGAAGACCACTTGCAAACGCTTCTGCCGTTACCAGCCCAAATCCCTCAATGGCCGTTGTTGGAAGTACAAATAAATCTGCTGCACGGAAATAAAGAGGTAAAGTTTCTCTAGGAACCAAGCCTGAAAGTTGAACCGTATCCGAAAGATTTTTCTTTTCAATTAAGTTTTCCAACCTTTCCCGTAAACTCCCTTTCCCAACTATGACCAATTTAAATTTTCTCCCCGGGTTCTTTTTTACCAAAATTTCTGCAGCTAATACCAGATTCTCCAAACCCATCCTTTCTTCCAACCTTCGTACTGTCAATATTAGCGGTATAATTTCTCCCAGGTTTAGCCTTTCGAAGATGTCACCTCGGTTTTCTTCGGAGGTTATAGGATGAAATTCTTTCAAATCTACGCCTCCTGGTATTTTCACAAGCTTTGGCTTCGATAAAGAATAATACTCCTTAAAACGCTCCTTGGAGTATTCGCTCAATATAAGAATAACTCTGGAAAATTTGTAGCAAGCCCATTCCATGCCTCGAATCATTTCCAGCCGTAATTTTAATCCTAAGGGCACTCCGCCCGTTCCAACGGCATTGATCCTTTCTTCATCAAACCATGAACTATGAAAGTGATAAACCTTGGGAACCTTCCATAAGTTTGGTTGCAACAGTGCAATAAATCCAATTAGCGGATTGTGAATATGAATGAGATGAATAGGCTCAGCCCTCAATATGATTCTTAACTGTTTTCTAATGGCGTTCCATATAGAAATTATACTTTTACTCGCTGTATAAGAAATTCGGTGATATTGAATTCCGTCAATCACTTCCTGAGATTTCTGAGTTTCGGAAGATTTACAGGTTATCTGATAAACCTTGTGCCCCCTTTCAACCAGACGCTTGTTTATCTGGTAAGTTAAACCCCAGGCACCTCCAATTTCATCGGGATAACAATGGTATTGAAGCGAAAGGATGGTTAGTTTTTTTTGAGGTTTGTCCATAATTTTTTAAAACAATAAATTGGGGTCCGCTTCAAGGGGAGATATTCAAACACCCTGGGCTATTGATTTTACCAGAGGCCGGGCTCGGCTAGCCATTGAAACCTTTTCATTAATAATATATATTAGAAGTAGAGTAATCTTCCAATAATGTATGGGGGGCGATCCGGTTTCGACGGGAGAGCTGAAGCAAAGGTTGCATGCACGGGATGCCGTTGGCCCGTTAAAAAACGGCTTTTACATAATCGCCAACGATTATGATGTTGCTGTAGCCGCTTAATTTAATCGGTTACCGTCCGCCGCATCCGTGTTCGCGGGAAGCGGGTCGGACGTCATTCAGCGAACTGGTTCCGTTTGCATGTTCCGGGTAAATGGGATGAGATTTTTAGGGACTGGTTTTGACTTAATCCTGCTTCTGGGAGTTAGTCGAGACAAGATTCAAATCAGAAGATAAGCATGTAGACGCCTTTGACTAAAACCTTTCGGACGGGGGTTCGATTCCCCCCGCCTCCACTCTTCCGCAGATGGCGAGAGCTTCGTCTCCGCGCAGAATTTCCAGGTTTGGGTTCGAACTTTTTCATCGAACCTCCACTCCTCGCCGGAGGGGCAATTTTGTTTCTCCGGTCAAAATTTTGGATAGGTTCGAGCTATTTCGCCGAACCTCCGCAAAACCTAATCGCAAGTGCAAAACCATCTAACCAACCTTGAACAGGTTGCGGCCACTTTAATCAAATTTTATTTGACTAGTTATAAAAAATGAAAAAAACCCGCCCTGTGAGGGCGGGATTTGCAAAGCAGACAAATTACATATTGGTTTTTCTTTCCTGAATTTCGGCTCTTCGTACTTTTGCCAGCTTTGCCAGTTCTCCTAAAGCCTTTCTTGCACGAGCAGCAGCAGCCTTAATATTTTTTGTTTCAAAACTCTCACTTTCCGCAAGATAAGATTCGTAAGCAGAAACGATTTGATCGTGTGTCATCCTGTACTCCTTTACAAGGGTTATATATTAACTGGGTAAAGAATTACCACATTACCCAAGGCAAGATCAACTGAATACTAAAAATAAAAATTTAGGTATTTTTTTCAAACTTAGGAAAAAGTTTTTCAGGCAGGGTCAAACATTTAACGCATAAATCTTCCCATACAGAGGGTACCTTGAAATTCTTTGTCCATATTTGGAATAGAAACCAAATCATCAGACAAATTCCACAAGCCATAAGAGTCGATTATACATGGGAGAAAGCCCATTTCGGACCATTGAGGTGAACTTTTTTTTACTTTTAACCTGACTTTAAGATTAAATGTTGCACGCTCTCCTACTCGGTTAGTTCCTAATTTTGTCAAGAGCTCAGTGTCTTTTTTGAGATCAATATCAAGAATAAAATCCAGCGGTTTACCAATTAATTCCTCAGGCTCAAAACCAAGCGTACGGGAAGAGGAATTAATAAACGATATATTTCTTGCGGGGTCCAACTGAAAAATAATATCCGAAACTGTTTCAACAATTCTTTTATATTGTTTTTCGTTTTCGACTAATAAAAACTCAGCTTGATTTGCTCTCAATTCCAGATCATGAACCCTGATAACATTGTGGATACATTGAGATAAAAGTTCCGGGGACAATTTTTCTTTTGGAATGTAATCCAAAGCCCCTGTTTTGAGGGCTTGAGCGGCAATCATTTCATCGCCTTTTCCAGTAACAAAAATAATAGGGGTGCTGGTTCCTCCAAAATGCAGGACTTCCTGCAAAAGATGAATTCCATTTGCATCAGGCAACTGATAATCCAGAAGAGCACAATCAAAAACATTTTTATTTAGCTCTGCGACTCCTGCTGCACAATTAATAGCTTCAGTTATTTCTACTTTTAATCCTGCGCGAATCATCATCCGGGTCACAATCTTCCGGAATGATCTATCATCATCAATTATCAAAATTTTTAGGGTCTTGTCCAAAGGTCCCTCACAAAATTAATTGGCACATCTGTCTTTTTGTCCAAAAAAGACTATATTTATATCTATGCATTAAAATAGTATCAGTGAAATATAACAAAATTGACCCTACATTGTCACAAATTTGGAACTTTTTTAGTTTTCAATTATTATAAAAGTTATATAATAAGTCCTTTATTTTATTGAATTTAAATTGTTTTCACCTCTAAATCGAGCCCATTTATTATGGCTGAAATCGGTAGACGTTTTTCTCTTGATAAAACCACAATTGATCCAAGTCTGAAAAATAAGATTTTTTCGGCTGATGGTGACGAACATATCGGCGATTGGGATGGAGAATGTATCGAAGATCTTGTCAAAGAAGTTGATCGTATCGAGGAAAGGGAAGACCCCAACTATTCTAGTTTACCGCACAGAGAAAATATTCCTGAAGATTTTAGAACCCAGGTCGAAAAAGATTTTCCTATCTGGACATGCGATAAAAATGGAAAATGCCTGGTGGGAGATGCTGGTGACGGGATAAAAACTATTGACGAAATTCGAGATTTCTATGAAAAAGAGTACGGAAGTATTGAAAACTTTAAGGAAAAATTACGTATTGAGCGCGAGAAATTTGTTAAAGAAATAAAAGAACAAACCGAGGAATAAATCGCAATTTTAAGCTCAATTAAAATTAAAGCCCTAAATTTATTTTTTATGAAAACCAACCAAAATTTACTCACAATTTTAATTGCTGAAGATGACGAGGATGACTATACTCTTATCACAGATGTGCTTAAAATAGCGCAAAAGGATTCGCAAAAGGATGCGCAAAATTTATCACAAAACGAGTATCAAATACACTGGGTAAGAGATGGCGAAGAACTTATCGAATATCTAAATTCTACTGAGAAATCCGGCGATCAAAAAAAAGAAACACCCCACATAATACTGTTAGACCTGAACATGCCGAAAAAAGACGGGCGAGAGGCCCTTCAGGAAATCAAATCAAATACAAAGTTTAAAAATATTCCAGTAATAGTTCTCACAACGTCACAAGCTAAAATTGATATTCAAAGAGCCTACGATTTAGGCGCAAACTCTTTTATCCAGAAACCGTTTAAATATGCTGACTTTCATTCTATGATGGAAAACTGTTTCAAGTACTGGATTCACACAGTAAAACTTCCTTCATAATTATTTTCTAGTATGAAAAAGACTTCTTTAAAAATTCTTATTATTGAAGATGACAAAGATGATGCCTTTTATATTAAGGATATTTTAAAAGAAGGTTTAAGCGAATCTCCGCCACAAATAGATCACTTCTCCTCTCTCGAAAGCAATCTTAAACAAATAAACCCTTTCTCCTATGACTTGGCCTTGTTTGATTACAGGCTTGGAAAAACAAATGGAATTGAATTAGTTCGAAATTTTCGAAACCAAAACTGTAGTATTCCCATAATATTGTTCACCGGCCAAGGGGATCAAGAAGTAGCTGTTGAAGCCATGAAAGCAGGCGCTACAGATTATTTAACCAAGGGAAAGTTATCTATTGAATCCGTAACCAAATCCATTCGTTACGTATTGGGTCTTCAGAAAGAAGCCGCACTAAGAGAACAAGCAGAAGAAAAACTTCAAACCTCTCACACCAAGCTTACCAAGGCGCATGTGGAATTACAGGCTTCCATTGGAAAACTAGAAACCGCGCAAAAACAAATAATCAGATCAGAGAAACTTGCAGGAATAGGCCGTTTGGTTGCTGGTGTTTGCCATGAAGTTTTAAATCCGCTCAACATAATTTCAGGGCACACCCAATCCCTTTTAATGGAACGGGAATCTGACGCGCCGTTAATCTTAGAATTAGATTCCATTATGGAAGAAATCACCCGTATCACAAAAATTATAACCGGACTGCTCACTTTTTCCCGCAAAGGAAATTTGGAATTTAAAGGATCAAATATTGTTAAAGAATTAGAATCAGTTTTGGTTCTTGTCGAAAAAGACATGCGGCTTGAAGGAATTGAAATTTTGCGGAATTTTGATTCATCACCCATAATGTTAATGATCGATACAGATGGTATTCGACAGGTTTTTCTCAATATTATTAACAATGCCAAACACGCTATCACCGGTGGTGGAACCTTGAGCGTATCGACAAAAATATATGAAAGTGATTCAAACCTGCAACCCCTTTCCAAAGATTGTCAAGGGCAGAGTAAATTCGTACCAGTGTGGCGGAGTAAAAGTGTACCACTCGGGTTAAAAAATATAGGTTATTAGATCATGATCTTTGTAGCAGTAGTGCCTGTTGGCCCTGTGTGTAAAC
>Ga0233439_10001129_pt1 | contig 35594 bp, 27 predicted proteins | sample SI_123_September_6_FD_182713 | JGI IMG/M metagenome (GOLD analysis project Ga0233439, IMG submission 182713) | Seawater microbial communities from Saanich Inlet, British Columbia, Canada - SI_123_September2016_100_MG | ecosystem: Environmental > Aquatic > Marine > Inlet | place: Canada: British... | reverse complement strand
GGAGCAGGAGCAGGAGCAGGAGCAGGAGCAGGTGCAGGTGTAGGTGCAGGTGCAGGTGCAGGAGCAGGAGCAGGAGCAGGAGCAGGAGCAGGAGCAGGTTCGGGTGTAGGTTCGGGTGCAGGTGTAGGTTCGGGTGCAGGAGCAGGTTCGGGTGCAGGAGCAGGAGCAGGAGCAGGAGCAGGAGCAGGTTCGGGAGAAACTAACGGGGGCACATTATCTGCGTATTGACCAGAAATATTTCCAGGGGGAGAAATATTCTGCGCAACGTCAACCACCTTGGTTGTTTCATTGTATGCATAACCAAATCCCATTTCTTTACTTGATTTCCATATTAACGCAGTAAAATGACCAGTTTGAGAAGAATATCCAGGATTATTAAAATCATACAATTTGATTTCGTCGTACCACAAATCAATACTTTTCTTTGTTAATGCCATGACTTCATTTTCATAACCTTGAAAATAAGCGAGATTTTCACCATACGTTTTGTTGGTGCTATGTTCAAACAAACTGTTGGTAGCCAAATATGTTGCCCAACTATTTGAAAATATGGATATGGTATCGTTCCAGGTCATATCTGGACAACCGTGCAATCGTCGATATTTATTTACATAAGATACTAGTTCTTGTTTTTCTTCATTGCTGAAAGTGTGCTGATAAACAGACATGACTATTTGCAGTATAATAATAAGGACTAAAATATTTTTGAAGGTTTACTGCTCGATACATCGTGTGATACGATGGTAAGTTTGTATATTATTTAATCACACTGTAGGCAATTTAATGTAAAATTGAATTCAAACGAACAAGTATATGAAAGATAGAAAAGATAGAAAAGAAACCCAACATGAATTATTTAAATGACCCACCGGACATATACCCAGATGATAGAAATGAACCCGACAATAATTATGGATACTTTGTTTCATTGAACGAAACTAACGAAATTATGCGTTATTCGCGAAACGGAACTGCAATTTATTACAAAGTTGACCCACCAGCAACTCCTGTAAAAAAAGCACAATCTTCTAGAGAAGACACTTCAAGTGAATCTCACATTGTTATAAATCTACAACCAAAATTTTCGGAAAATACAGTAAAAATACATTCCCGTCAACACATGTTTGATGTAATATATGCAATACTCACGATAATATTCGGTGTAATAACCATGATGTGCATATACTTCATTATGATTATTTGATTGTTCAGTTGTCCCCCTCTGTATCACCATTCAAAAAATTGTATAATAAATTGTCTGGATTGTGATTTTTTACTTCGCCGCATATGAGCAATGCGGTTTCATACATCTTACGCAATACATCATTGGGTGTATTGGACCCAACTTTGATAAACCCATTCTTAATGAGATATCCTCGGACATCATGCATAGGGACCATTTTTAATTGCTGTATTTGATTACTAACATGATTGCGTATCGTTTTATTGGAGACCAACACCCCTATTTTTGAATAATACTTCGAACGTCCCACTTTATGCTTTCGTCGAATCGTTTTTCGCTGCTTTATTTTGCGTGATTTCTTATTATGAACCGGAAAGGTAGTGGTTGATGACTGTTTGCTGTACAAGGATGGAAATCGATTCGAAAGCGCTGATTGAGACGCGGGTTTACTTTCATTGGTAGGGATGGAACTAACACTAGGTTGATTATAAATAGCACTGCGATCCATATCTCCTCCTATCGTGAGAGGTTCTCTATTAGATACAGTCTTATTCATATACTTGCGATAAGTAGGCAAATTTCCATTTTTCAAGCAACCGTATACAGGTGTTGGTTTCGTTGGTATATCATTTTGCACGGGTTCATTCGAAGCAGGTTGATTTGTTATTATAGAAGATGGTTCAATGGGTGGACGGGTACGTAGTGTCGAATTATGATGACTAACATGGGTAGAACGCTTGTCTGCAATTGTATTCAAATAATTTTTTGCTTCATCAAATTCTTTATTGAACGACGACACGTGGGGACTATCCTTCGGTTCAGAATTTTTCAAATTATTCTCAGCGTCATATTGTTTTTGCTGTTGTTGACGTATCAAGTTTAACAATGATTTTTTTCTCAATGTAGTCGCTTGTTTTTTAGGATTTGAATTTCGAATGCGTATATTGCCCTCTGGTTTTTCTGTTTTTTTCTTTTTCGACTTATTGTTGGAAAATGAAAAATCAGATAGATTGATTTTCAATAATTTTTTTTCTTCCATTCGTATCTTTATATTGTAAAAGTATATTGTCTTTGTATATTCTTACGCTAAAATATTTCTAAATAACCATTTTATACATACATTGCTTGTAACGAAACAGAAACTGTTTTATTTTTTTGTTTTTTCTTATTGCTCAAAAATAACGATTGACCTTCATTGAGATCATCTATTGTGATGCTTCGAATTTCTTCAATGGGTTTTCCATATACCCTGCGACTATGTGCAATTTTTGTATACATTAATAACAATTCCATATCTCGTCCAAAATACGGATAGTGTTCCATTCTAGTTTCAAACCATTTATTCATTTCAATAGTATCTATACCAGTTGTCCATTCTTGTTCTATAATTTTTTTATGAAAGATTTCATTTAACTCCTGGTTCGTATACGAATCAGTATAAAATCTCCAAATAAATCTGGATTCTAGTCCTTTATTTACACGGAAAAAGGTATTATTTAATTCGTCTTCATATCCAGCAATGATTACCATCAAATCATGTTTATGATCACTTAGTGCTTCACATAACGTATCTAAACACTCTTTTGAATAACTGTCACTATTCTCACTAGAATCGGGTGCGAGAGAGTAAGCTTCGTCAATAAACAATACACCACCAAGACTTTCCTCAATTACAGTTTTCGTTTTTATAGCGGTTTGACCTAAATATCCTGCGATCATGTCCGAACGAGTAACCTTTTTGAACACATTTTTTTTCAATATGCCTAATTTCGAATACAACGTTCCAATTATTTCTGCTATTTCGGTTTTACCGGTACCAGGAGGACCATAAATCACAGTATGTTTAAAATCAGACGTATTCTTGCCCTCGTGTAGTTTCTGTATGAAGTATAATAGTTGATACAAAATGGTTTTTTTCAATTCCACCATTCCAATCATGTTATTTAACTTGTGCAATTCATCTTTGATATTATGCAACGATTCTAAATCAATGTTGTATTCAATTGTGTCGCTTACTTCATAACTATTAATAATCCGAATTAAATCATCAATCGCAACAATATTGGTATCAATAGTCACCTTCTGTTTTTTTTGACTGATAGGTGATGGAGGAAGTGCCATATGAAAACTATCATTTGAAACATCAAGTCGAAATTCGTTGTTTTTTTTCCACATATCATAATTGCTTTCCAAATTCATATCCTGACCACTATTCCAATTGGATTGAGAATAACAGTCATAATATAGACTACTCGGACGAGTCACCTGTTGATGGTGTATAGATTTCATATGATGCAAATGGTCTTGATAAAAGTTGTTGTAATAATAATTTGTCAATATATAATTGTTCAATAAGTGATAATCAGTCAAACTTATATCAGTGTCGTTTTTTTCTTGGAATGTATCCAAATAGTCAATAAAGTTTCTGTTCATTTATTACCTATGTGATTATGGTTTTAATTCGATTATAGAAAATTGATTTTATACTCGTCAAAATATATAAATGTACATAATCATGGAATACAAGATGGAATCCGCTCAAAGTGGCGTTTATTCGACTCATTTCGAAAACAACCAATCCGACATGGACCACATGTCGAATATGCAACAGGCAAAAACCCCCGATCCGCTCATTGACTACGACAAAATCAACACAACGAATTTTGAAACAGACGATGAAATTGAAAAACGCATATTGTCTCATATTGGAAATTATATCGAAGAACCGTTCAGTCTCATTGAATCCTATTTTGCCGGAAAACATCTTGAATGTCTGGTTCGTCATCAAACCGAATCGTACAATCATTTCATCAATTATCAAATCCAGCGAACAATCCAAATGTTTAATCCTGTAAAAATCCACTCCGAAAACGATTACGTACCTGAAAAAGATAAATATATGCTGGATGTAGAAGTCTCCTTCGAAAATTTCAAATTGTATCCTCCCCAAATCCATGAAAACAATGGAGCAACAAAAACCATGCTTCCACAGGAGGCGAAACTTCGCAACTTTACATATGCATCTAGCATGACGATTGACCTCAATATCAGATATATCATTCGCAATACTGATAATATGGAAAACGAGAGGATTGTCGAGAAAAAAATACCAAAGATCAATATCGGAAAAATGCCGATTATGTTGAAATCATCAATATGTACACTTACACAAAACCCACATATCGACCCACGCATGACGGGTGAATGTCACATGGACTGCGGTGGGTATTTTATCATCAAAGGTTCCGAGAAGACAGTGCTCGGTCAAGAGAGAGCAGCAGAAAATAGGATTTATTGTTTCGATGGTAAAAATACAACAAAATGGAGTTGGTATGCCGAAATCAAATCCGTTCCTGATAACAAGTGTATTTCACCAAAGCAGATTGAGATGATGATTGCTACAAAAAATAATGGATTCGGCAATGGCATTTATGTAAATATCCCGAGGGTTAGACAACCGATTGAACTATTTGTTGTATTCAGAGCACTTGGCGTGATGAGTGATAAGGACATATGTAAATATATTGTGCTGGATATTGAGAATTCAGAAAACACGGATATATTGCGGTTTCTCCAGGCGTCTGTTATTGACGCAAAGAATTGTATGTCGAAAGAAGATGCGATCCTACATATCAATAGTTACGTCGCATATACACCATTGAATATGGACAAAGAAATGGGCGCTCGTAAAAAACACGAGTTTACCATGGACGTATTGAACAATGATTTGTTCCCCCATTGCAAGACCCTGAAACAAAAACTATACTTGCTGGGTTACATGGCGAATAAAGTCATTCGAACATCGCAAGGTCTATTGCCTCCGGACGATAGAGATTCATATGCAAATAAGCGTATCGAGTTGTGTGGAACACTATTAAATAACCTGTTTCGCAACTATTTCAACAAATTGGTAAAAGAAATGCAAAAACATGTGGTCCGTGAAATCAACAATGGTTCGTGGAAATCGTCAGAAGACTACGAAAACATTATCAACTCTACCAATATTTACAAAATCATGAAATCGACTACGATTGAGAATGGTATTAATAGGGCATTATCAACTGGCGATTTCAGTATCAAACAGTCAAATAGTTCGAAAGTAGGTGTTGCACAGGTGTTAAATAGACTGACCTACGTATCCAGTCTTAGTCATTCTCGCCGAATCAATACCCCCTTGGAGAAAAGTGGCGAGTTGATTGCGCCTAGAAAATTACATAATACCACATGGGGTTTCTTGTGTCCAGCTGAAACACCAGAGGGTCAATCAATTGGTGTAGTCAAAAATATCAGTTACATGGCGCATATTACTATCCCAACAAACAGTAGTTCCTTGTACGAATATATCAAACCTTATATTGTATCTTTTGAAGATGACGCATTCGAAGAAATTCCTTCCATACAACATGCTGTAAAAGTCTTTATTAATGGTGCATGGATTGGAATTACAGACGATCCACTCAGATTGTACAATGATATGAAAGACAAGAAATACAGAGGCATTATTAACATCTATACGTCTATTATATTCAACTACAAACGTCTTGAAATCCGCATTTGCAATGACGGTGGTCGCCTGACCAGACCTATATTGAAAGTGCGAGACAACAAGGCCCTCCTTACAAAAGAAATCGTCAATCGATTAGAAAACAAAGAACTGGTATGGAATGACTTGATTACCAGTTGTGTGTTAGACGAATCGGTGATAGAATACATTGATCCAGAAGAACAGAATTTTAGTATGATCGCAATGAAATGCAAAGATACGTTTACTAAGCATACAAAACATGAGGGTTATTTCAAGTATACTCATTGTGAAATCCACCCGAGTACCATATTTGGTGTATTGGCTTCATGTATCCCGTTTCCTGACCACAATCAGGCACCTAGAAATACATATCAATGTGCAATGGGAAAACAGGCAATGGGTGTATACGCAACCAATTATGATAACAGAATGGATAAGACTGCCTATGTATTGAATTATCCGACCCGCCCGTTGGTCGATACGCGACTGATGAACTTCATTCACTTGAACAATATTCCATCGGGTACACAGATTCATGTAGCGATTATGACGCATACTGGTTATAATCAGGAAGATAGTGTTCTCATCAATCAGGCATCGATCGACAGAGGACTATTCATGGCGACGATTTATCACACAGAGAAAGATGAAGATAAGAATATTATTCGTGATGAGATTATTCGCTGTAAACCTGATCCCAGTAAGACGCGTAGTATCAAATACGGTAACTACGAAAAGTTGAACAATCAAGGGTTTATTAACGAAAACGAGCGTGTAGAAAACCGAGATATTATTATTGCGAAAATCGTACCCATCAAAGAAAACAAGAATGACTTGACGAAGGTCATCAAGTACGAAGACCAGAGCAAAACATTCAGAACGAACGAGGAGTCGTATGTGGACAAGAACTATACGAACCGAAACGGAGACGGATATAATTTCGCAAAAGTGCGTATAAGGGCATTGAGAAAACCCACCTATGGAGACAAGTTCAGTTCTAGACATGGACAGAAGGGAACGGTTGGTAATATTATTCCCGAATGTGATATGCCTTTTACAAAGGATGGACATCGTCCGGATATTATCATAAATCCTCATGCAATCCCTTCTCGAATGACGATTGGACAGTTGAAGGAGACACTTCTTGGAAAAGTACTTCTCGAGATAGGCATGTTTGGAGATGGAACCAGTTTTGGAAACCTAGACGTTAAAACCATTGCAGCTGAACTGCAAAAACTTGGATATGAAAGTTATGGTAACGAAATCATGTACAATGGTCTCACTGGCGAACAACTTGAAACCAGCATCTTTATTGGTCCCGTCTTTTACCAGAGGTTGAAGCATATGGTTGCAGACAAGCAGCACAGTAGATCAATTGGTCCTATGGTGAATTTGACCAGACAACCAGCGGAAGGTAGAAGTAGAGATGGTGGTTTCAGAATAGGTGAGATGGAACGTGATGTAATGATTGCACATGGAATCTCGAAATTCTGTAGAGAAAGGATGTTCGATGTATCGGATAAATATTCAGTATTTGTTTGCAAGAAATGCGGCATGGTCGCTTCCTATAATGACGGCAACGCAAACGCTATGTATCAGAATGCTGATACCACCATACACTTATGCAAGATGTGTAATAATCATACACACTTTTCAAAGGTAGAAATTCCTTATGCATATAAATTGATGGCGCAAGAACTTCAAACAATTAATGTAGCACCCCGCCTTATTACTCAGTAAGTTAATAATAATCAAGTATATTTATTACAACAATACGAATAATTGATCGTATTTTTTTGTATTGTGTATATAATCAATACACGTTTTTACATTATGGATGATGATATGCCGAGTGTATCAGACAATAGTGAAATCAATGATATGAGACTACCGAAAGAGTTTAGAGGGGTTACTTTTTCAGAATACAAAAAAATATTAGTGCGAAATGAATTAATAAGAGCTATGTTAAATAACAAAATAGAACCTGCGTGTTATTGGACCGCAGAATTAGTCTGTGCGGGACATTTTATGGATGTATGGGAAGCCATCTTGTTTTTTATTGGGAAATACATACATATCGGAAACCCAAAAATCGTGGTTTATTTAGAAAAGCGTTACGATGTATTCCGCAGCATATTGAACCAAGGTGAAATGTTGAATGAACTTCAATTACGAAACCATCCCATTATACGAAAATTATTTGCGGAATTAATCAGTGTTCTTGTTATGTCTTCAAAAAAGAATAGTTTTGAAGCAATCAAAATCAATCGTCAAGAAGAGTATGATATTACCCAAATGACTGAACGATTACTTGCTCCAAGCGTAAAATATGCATCAGATTCATTCATGAAAGATGATCCAAATGAACTATATATCGCATTGAATGAATTTGCATACAACATATCAAGCGACAGATTAAATATGAGGAATGCCTGTTATTGGGTGGAATGGATACTCGATTTCGATTTGATTTGTAGGAAAAAGAAACAACCATGTTGTTGTGAACCGCGAGATTTTGTAAAAGTAGAAAGTAAATTCCGAACGGATTGCATATGGATATTGTGGGACATTCTGTTCTCGTATTGTGAAAAGAAGAATTCTACGTACATTACTCAACTTCTTCAATCCTTATTTCAACTTTTTTGTATCAAATACACTACTGCTTCTTGTAAACGACGCAGATTTCTTCTTTATTTCGCAATATCGTTATTGACTGAACATGTTCCAAACAACATTGAATTGGTTACAAATAAAACGATTGTTTCGAATGTAACAAACAATATAAACCGTGTATACAAACAATTGCGTCAGAATGAACATGTGCCTACTACCGACTATTTGTTTGCAAATTTGGAGAAAGAAACACAATTTGAAAATACGATGAGAAAACTTCAACTGGTTCAATCAGTGGATACCGTATAAATGCAGTTATACATACTTGTTCACCATCACTTCTTTGATAACATTACGAATAATTTTATCACGGAACTGCTTTGTTTCTTGTTCACCAAACCCACCTAATGCGGCATTTGATACTTTCAGATATTCTTGGTTCTGTGGCGAATCAAATACATTGTATTCAGAATGCTCGTCTGTCCATTTTTTTATGTTTTTACAATTTTTGTTTGATACCTTGTCGACAATTTCTTTGAGTTTCTCTTTTGAATTGTTTTCCTTCAACCATTCATCGTTTTCTCGAATATACAACGTTTCCCTTTTCATATCAGTACAATGAAGAGGTCGTTTATATGTATCCATTTCTCGTAATTTATTGATCAGAATACGTGAAATTCCACCAACATATCCCAAACGCCCCGTTTCGGTCAAATCTTCAATATCTAATTCCATGTTTTCTAAAAACTCCGACATATTAATCGCGTCTTTGCATTGCTCATTCAAAAAGAAGTTTAAGTTGAAATTTTGATTATGATTAATGGTTTGATTTTGAATATTATTTCCCGTATGTTTCACTGCATCAATCAATTGTCGATGAAGACCATGAATTTCTTGTTGCTGCTCAGTCAGCAATTCTTTGAATTCTTGGTTTTGCTTTAATAAATCCACAAATACGTTCATATCTGGTGAAGTTTTGGTTGTAGTCACATCATTTATTAATACAGTATTGTTATTATCGCTGCATCGTTGTTTATGCTTCCATAAACCCACTCGAGATTTGTAGTGCTTTTTGCAAAATTCACATACTAATGGTTCGGCATTTTTCGGCATTTTTTTGTTAACAAATGTTAACTTTTGATGTTTTGCAGTCAACAAATGTTTATTGTAATTACTTTTCTTACTGCATATAAAGTTACAGTTTTCACAATTAAATATTTCGGCATTTTTCGGCATTTTTTATGTTAACAAATGTTAATATATTAGTTAACAGAAAAAAATGCCTAAATCGTTTTTTTGAAAAACATAAAAAAATATATGCAGTCAAACTTTTCATCGAAAAAATGAAATCACTGCATTATGCTCTGAACCCATTTTTTAAGTTTGTCTTTGCCAAGACTTTTCCAGAAAAATGAAAATTGGACATTTTTAAAAATGTCCAAAAGTTCAAAAAATTCTAGAGAGTTTGAAAACAAAAAACACCTTTTACAATTTATGAACAATGACATCTTTAATTACGTTTTTTATAATTTTGTCCCTGTATTGTTTGCATTCTTGGTGTCCCAATCCACCCAATACTGCTTGAGTTAGTCTTACAAAATCCATATTTTCAGGAGAATCAAATACTTGATAATCAGGATGTTCGTCAGTCCATTGTTGAATGTTCTTGCAATTTTTATTGGCTACTTTATTGACCAATTCATTGATCTTCCCTTTTGAATTATCTTCTTTTGACCATTCGTCATTTTCACGAATATACAGTGTTTCGCGTTTCACATCGGTACAATGAAGAGGTCGTTTATAAATATCGAGTTCTTGCAGTTTATTCACTAATATACGCGAAATCCCGTCCACATATCCCAGACGACCAGTTTCGGTGAGGTCTTCCATATCTAATTTCATATTCTCAATAAATTCCGACATATTGATTGCGTCTTTACATTGTTCGTTCAAAAAGAAGTTCAGGTTGAATTTCTGATTATTATGATTGATTGTTTGATTTTGAATATTATTTCCAGTATGTTTTACAACATCGATTAATTGCTTCTGTAATTCTTGGTTTTCTTGTTGTTGTTCAAACAAAAGTTCTCTGAACTCTTGGTTTTCTTGTTGTTGTTCTTGTAGTTGTTTCGTTTGTTCCACCATGAGTTCCTTGAATTCTTGGTTTTGCTTCAATATTTGGAAAATGTCTACACTGTGATTGTTGTTCGTGTCGATGGAATCGATACATTTTTTTTGGTGTTTCCACAACCCTCCTCTATTTTTATATGTCTTATTGCATTGTCCACATACATACTGACGAGTTTTTGGTTTCCAATCCGTTTCCATCATATGTTTACGTGTGAGTAAATGTTTGTTATAATCATTCTCTCTATTGCATTTATAGTCACATTTATTGCAATAAAATATCTGCGAGTTTTTGGTTTCCATAATTTGTATATAATAGGAAACCATTTTTCTCGCCTAAATATGAACACGAAAATGCATAAAATACTGTAAAAATTATGCAGTCAGTTTTTTCATCACATTTTTAAAATCGCTGCATTATGCTGTGAACCCGTTTTTTTAGTTTCATTTTTCGGAAACTTTTTCAGAAAAATGAAAATTGGACATTTTTAAAAATGTCCAAAAGTTCAAAAAATTCTAGAGAGTTTGAAAACAAAAAACTACATTTACAATTTATTCACCATGACTTCTTTTATAACACCTCTAATAATTTTATCGCGATATTGTTTGCATTCTTGGTCTCCTAAACCTCCCAATACTGCTTGGGTCAGTCTTATGAACTCCATATTTTCAGGCGAATCGAATATATTGTATTCTGGGTGTTCATCTGTCCATTGTCGAATATTTTTGCAATTTTTGTGGGCGACTTTATTCACCAAATCGTTTATTTTTTCCTTTGAATTGTTTTCTTTTGACCATTCATCGTTTTCTCGAATATACAATGTTTCGCGTTTCATATCGGTGCAATGAAGAGGTCGCTTATAAATATCTAATTCTTGTAGTTTATTTACCAGAATACGCGAAATGCCCCCAACATAACCTAGACGACCAGTTTCCGTGAGATCTTCCATGTCCAACTCAATATTATCAATGAACTCCGACATATTGATCGCATCTTTGCATTGTTCGTTCAAGAAAAAATGCAAATTGAACTTTTGATTATTATTAATGGTATTATGAATCGTCTTTCCTTCTTTGACTGCTTCCAATAATTGCTGTTGCAAATCCTGATTTTGTTGTTGTATATCTTGTATATGTTTTGATTGTTCCACCATGAGTTCCTTGAATTCTTGATTCTGAATAATTAATTCAACTATTTCATGTTTGGTTGAAATAGGTTCGTTTTGGTGATGCAATTCAGATGGTTCATCCATCACTGGACTTTCATTACATACACGTTTATGTGCAGATAATGTTGATCGGTGCTTATATATCTTACCACAACTGCAGTGATAAATAATTGGAGATTTTTTGTTAGGATTTGTTAGGTTTTTGTGTTTTGCAGTGGACAAGTGTTTCTTATATTCACTATTCTTGCTGCATTTATAGTCACATATTTCGCAAATAAATTTATAGGAGATTTTTGGAGATTTTTTCATTAGGATTGTTAGGTATAATATCCTAACACAAAAATCTCCTAAACCGGTTTTTGGGAAAATAATAAAAAAAATTATGCAGTCAAATTATTTGTCGGAAAAACAAAATCACTGCATTATGCTTTGAACCCGTTTTTTTAGTTTTGTTTTTCAAAGACTTTTCCAGAAAAATGAAAATTGGACATTTTTAAAAATGTCCAAAAGTTCAAAAAATTCTAGAGAGTTTAAAAAAATAAAACATCTTTTTAGAATATTTATTACTGACACCACAAACTACAAGAAACGCATTATTTGTATCAGTTTCATACGGTTGTGCATATGTTTCTATGAAGTATATAAAAATTATCTATATAGTAATATAATACATGTTTATCAAATTCTTACTATTTTCATTTTTATGCACATTTGTAACGAGTCATCCAAATAGTTATTGTTCGGGGTATTGTAGTGCGAATACATATTGTGCACCGAGTTCGTGTAGACGAAGCGGAAGTTTTAGATGCACATGCAACAGTTGTCCATCTGGTAAAACTTCACCTCAGGGCGCATGGGATGCTTCACAGTGTATTTCTTGTAACAAAGGCACCTATTATGTAAATAATGCCTGTAAACAATGTCCGGTTGGAAAATATCAACCATATATAGGTCAAGAGGAATGCAAATCGTGTCCGTGTGGACAGTATTCCGGAGCAGGTGCGTCCACATGTACATCGTGTAAAATAGGTTCTTATTCATCAGCAGGTTCAACGACATGTAATATGTGTATTGCAGGAAAATATGCAAGGAATACCGGCAGTTGTTCGTGTACAGACTGTCCGGCAGGGACATATTCCACACAAGGTTCATCGGCATGTATCCCGTGCAAGGCGGGAACTTACCAACCAAAAACTGGACAACCAAACTGTCTGCAATGTTCGGTAGGAAAGTATTCAAATCCAAGTGCGGATACATGTATACCTTGTCAGGAAGGGTTATACCAACCAGTAACTGGACAGTCAATATGTAGCGCATGTTATCCTGGTTCATTTGCATCGGGAACAGGTAATTACAAATGTTCAAAGTGTCCGATCGGAAGTTCAAGTAGTGATTACGGACAAGGTGGGTGCGGTGCATGTGAAGCAGGTAAATATGCAACTTCTGGTTCAAATATGTGTAGTATATGTTCATCGGGGAAATACTCTACACGAGGAGCAGAATCATGCGTGAGTTGTAGTGTAGGTAAATATCAAGACAAAACTGGACAATCTGGTTGTATATCTTGTTCGTCTGGGAAATATACCAGTAAACCTGGTTCCACAGTTTGCATAGAATGCAGTAACGGTTCATTTCAGGCATCTACAGGAGAAAATAAATGCAACTTATGTAATGTAGGTACATATTCGTCAGTCGGTTATTCAGCGTGCGTTATGTGTCCAATTGGTAAATACAATAGCGAATATGGTTCATCGGTATGCACAGACTGTCCGTCTGGTAAATACTCTTATCATATGGGCGAATTGAATTGCACGAATTGCGATGTAGGTAAATACGCAAGTGGAAATGGAAATACAGTATGTACAAAATGTCCATCGGGTAAATTCAATGATATTATTGGTAATGATAAGTGTGGAATATGCGACCCAGGCACATATTCGAATACAGGTGCACTCTCTTGTTCGAGTTGCCCTGGTGGGAAATATCAAGGGTCGTCGCAATCATCATCATGTATGAATTGTCCTGTGGGAAAATATTCACTTATTAATCATCCAAACGTCGTTTGTATTGTATGTCCAGGTGGTATGTATCAAGACAAGGTTGGGTCAGACGAATGTATTAAATGTGAACCAAACTACTATTCAAATCCAGGATCAACAAGTTGCTTGTCTTGTCCTATCGGAAAATATTCAGATGAAGGTTGGGACAAATGCAATGATGTACCTACTGGACAACCTACTAGTAGTCCTACAAGTATCCCAAGTGCTCGTCCTACAAGTATCCCAAGTGCTCGTCCTACAAGTATCCCCAGTGCTCATCCTACAAGTATCCCCAGTGCTCATCCAACTAGTCAACCCAGTGCTCATCCTACAAGTCAACCCAGTGCTCATCCAACTAGTCAACCAACAAGTTCACCAACAGAACTCGTTGTAAATGATATGTTGTTATCTTCGTCATTTGAAGATTTAATCGAAACAGGTGGAATTCTTTTTTACATTGTTGGAGTGTTGATGGCGGTTAGTTGCTTATTTGGATGCTGTTTTTATTGTTATAGTAAAAAAAAGAAGGATAGAGAAGAACCTTATGAAAAATGGATGAAAAATTATGAAACATCTCAACCAACGAATTCCACGCATTCGCCATTGAATTTCCAAGATATATATCACCAGCGAGATAATCTGTCCCAACCACCACCACCTCCGCCTCCGCCTCCGCCATCCGATTATGCAAAATCAACGAACGCTGAGAAAATGCCTTCGACATTCGATAATGCAGAAGACATGGACGTATCTGATATGTATACAAATCAAAATACGAATATCGAACATATAAATAACCCATTGCACGATGAAATGTAAATGCACAATGACCAATGTAAAAATATATCTTATTTATATACAATAGTTGAAAATTCCAAATGAACAAACCAAATGAAGGCAATGAAATCAAGTCAAAATTTGATATGTATTTTCACTCAGCATTTCGCAATGTAGGATTATTCACGTCTTTATCTTTTGGTGCATTGGCGTATTCTCGTGTGTACCGAGGAAAAACGCCATTATACGATGCAATCTTGATAAGCATAAGTTTGTTATTTTTGCTGTTATCCTTCACAATGAATTATATTTTGAATGGGGATATCAAACAATATTTAGAACATAATCCAGATCAAGAAAAAGAGAATATTTACTTGATGATAACAAATACAGTCTTTGTTATTCACGGTGTGTTAGTTTCATTAGGATTAGGAACATTAACCATCAATTATTTGATAAGATAATTTTTCTATAGTATATTTTTTATCCTATAATATATATACTATGAGTGCGTGGACTGATTTTGTGACCAAATTCTATCACGAGAAGAAGGAGCAGAACAAGGACTATAAATTCAAAGATGCTTTGAAGGATGGAGCAAAGGAATACAAGAAGGAAAATGCGAAGAAGGAAAAGGCAAATAAGAAAGGTGCCGACAAGGATAAGAAAAAGAAGTAAGTAGTGTGTACATTCATTTCATAAGTTTACATAAAAAATTATGAAATATTACATAGAAATTGTATTTATAAGAGTACTTATTTTTTTTATTTTTTGATTGGCGTCTTCGACACTTTCTTTACTACTTTAGTTGCCTTTGTCGCCTTGACTGCCTTTGATGAAGATGTTTTTTGTTCCCCGATTTGCAACTTCTCGCGCTTGGTCTTGTATTTCACATAATCGCTACTCAATTGGTCGAGTTCCTTCAACCACATCTTCTCTACCGTGGTCTTTTTCAATACATCCAATGCGTGTTCCGTATCCGCCTTTTCCTTCATAATCTGTTCGACATTCTCTTCTGTTACGGAATCCATCGGCATTTTAATCAAATATTTGTAATCGCCATCGATCATTGCATATTGCTTGTCTTGAAGCAACTTCGTGACGACTTCGCCCTTTTTACGACGAAGATCAATTGTCCCGGCAAGTGTTTCTTGAATATATTTCGCACGGTTCGACAACTTGATCAACTTACGTTCCATTTCTTGAACCAAATACGCCTTTCTCTTTTGGTAGAGTTGGATACGCACGTTGTAAAAGTCGTCAATGATTTCTTCTACGTTTGCGTATTTGTGCAATTTGCATTCGCTATTGAACATATGCATATTGGTAGTGCTGATTGTAGTGGATAGTTTCAATAGTTTTTCTACACCATTGATACCATTTGCATCGTCGGATGCTTCCAATTCGTTCAACTTACCTCTCGGGAAAGTGACTGTAAAATCAACGGTCACCTCTGTAGAAATCGATGTGAAGTCACGAATTTGAGATGGACTACGCTTTCCATTTTTATCCACTACTCCATCCATCAACCCTTCCAAGAAACTAGTATAAGGCATTGTCCACGTTCCAACAGGCAATTCTGTGATACGGATTTTATCATCGCCAATCTTTTCATATACACCTTTGATGAGGTACTTTTGGTCAACCAGTTTGCTGATTGTCCCTTTAAAACCTTCGTAATAAGGAACAAATTCAGTCACTTTCTCGTTTCCGCCCTTCAACTTGGTTTGCAGATACTCGATGATTTGATGTGGTTGGTAGGAAGGAATCGAACAAGAGAAACCAGTTCCAATGCCCGAGATCCCGTTCATCAATGCGAAAGGAATAATGGGAACATAATACTCTGGTTCCACAATGGTTCCATCATCATTCAAATACTGCAACACTGGGTCATCTGCCTCTGGGAAAATAGACCGAGTAAGGGGGTTCAGCATAGTGAAGATATATCTCTCCGATGCACTATCATCGCCACCGTGAAGGCGCGTACCAAACTGACCATTGGGTTCCAATATATTAATGTTGTTGGAACCAACAAAGTTTTGAGCCATATTCACAATCGCTCCATTCAAACTTGCCTCGCCGTGATGGTATGCACTGTGTTCCGAAACATATCCCGAAAACTGTGCAACTTTGATTTCGCTTGTAAGTCTACGCTTGAAAGCAGAATACAAGATCTTACGCAAAGATATTTTCAGACCATCTACCATATTTGGAATGGAACGTGCGCAATCATATGTACTGAAATGGATCATCTCTCGGTTAATGAAATCTTCGTATTGAACCGTTTTGTGATTGGTATCCAAATATGCATCTTTGTCGTAGTTTTCTAACCAGGTCTTGCGATCATCCGCACGTTTTTTGTTGAAAATCTTATCAATAATATTATCACTGTCTACTCCCGTATGCACAAAATCTACAATTTTCTTATTTGCGAAATACTCTTTGAATTCCGTCGCAGTCGACGTACCCAGACCCTTAAAATATTTAATATTCCATCCAGATGGTCCTTGTGGTCCAAATGAACTTTTCCATTCGTTGTATTGTCCATCGTTATAGAACAATTTCACTTGTGAACCCTTCTTCGCACGCAAGATCGGCGTGTTCATGAAAGAGATGAACCCAGGGATTTTTACCAGAGACGCCCATTCACTGTGGAACATATTGATACACAACCCCTTGATGTGCGAACCATCCAAATCTTGGTCCGTCATATACATAATCTTCCCATACCGCAGATATTTGTGAACATCCTGAATGGTATCGTATTCTTTACCAGATTCCAAACCTAGAATTTTTTTGATATCATTGATTTCTTTGTTTTCGGCAATTTTCTTGAGTTGCTCCCCACGAACATTGAGTAACTTACCTTTCAGGGGATAAATACCGATAATATTGCGGTCGTCACTAGATAAACCAGATACGATACCGGACATAGCACTTAACCCCTCGCACAAAATCAAGATGCAGTCTTTGGAATTGACGGTTCCACTATGGTTTGCATCAATGAAATTCGCAATGCCTCTTACCGATTTCGTCTTTGAACCATCAGTCTTCTTCGCCAATCTGTTTTCCTTTGCCTCTGTTAGGGAACATGCGGTTTCCATGACACCCATCTTCGCAATCTTCTCGATAAAATTGTCGCTGATCGTGCATGTAGAACCGAATTTGGCGGACGGGGTGTTCATATAATCCTTCGTCTGACTATCAAACGCTGGATTTTCAATATCACATCGCAAGAACAAGATGAGTTGCTCCTTGATGGCGGAAGGATTCACCTTGATTTTTTTCTTTTTCTCAATGTAGTCACATAGTTTGCGAACAATCTGTCCGGTGATATAGTCAACGTGCTTGCCTCCTTTGAATGTACAAATACCGTTCACAAACGATACGTGTAGGAATTCATGTGTAGGGGACAATGCGACTGCGTATTCCCAACGTTCGTTGTCGTCGTTTTTCTCATAGACTCTCTTTGTGGTTCCTTTGTCGCCAATATACAAATCAATGTATTGCTGAAAATTTTTGACGGGAATTTGTGTGTTGTTGTAAAGTACTTTGATTTTTTTGATAGAATGGTCAGTGACTGCTCCAATATCATAGACACGCTTCTTGAGAAGAGCCATCATATCAGAAGTTAGACCATTTACACCGAGACGCTTGTAATCGGGTTTAAACGTCACCTTTGTATACGATTTGGAGTTGACTGGAACCTTGGTGATCTTGGGTGGGTCGATCTTGTCCAAGTTGTTGTGGAATTCTTGGACGTATTTCAATCCTCTTACATGGTCAACCGTCTCCACGCGACCATACAACGACCAGATGAGTACCAACTTGAATCCAAAACCGTTCTTGCCGCCAACAATGCGCTTCTCCGTTTTATCGTAATTGGTAGACGTGCGCAGATGACCGAAAATCATCTCGGGAATCCATAGGTCGTATTCAGGATGCTTTGCAATATCAATACCGTTTCCATCGTTGGACAGGGTTATGGTTCCGTCTTCCTCAATGTTGGTTTCAATGAAAGATACAAAATGTTTATGAATAGAATTGAGTTGGATCATGCGAACAACGTGGTCGCGGCAATTGACGATGCCTTCATCAAACAGTTTATACAGACCAGGGACATACTCAATCTCGCGCAGAACAATTTTGTTAGTGGCGTCGTCATAGACCCACATGTATGAGTCCACATTTTCAACTGCACCGATATATGTATCGGGATTATCAAGAATGTGCTGTCTATCAGTCTTGCGCTGATATTGTTTAGCGAGTTGCGCGTCGGAAGAGGGTTTAGACATATTTTTACGATATGTGTGTATTACTATACCAATCTATTGTTTAGATTATTTGCAATCAATTTTTCATAGGGGGGTATATTATAGTTTTAAAATATGAGTGATACATCTTACAATATTTATGTTAGTGCAGGTAGTTTCGATAGTCCATTTTTTGAATTTTATATAGATGCATCCGGGACTCAAGAACTAACGCCCGCTAACACTCTTTATCTAGATACTTCTTATATTTTCCATAGGTTAGATGATAATACAAGTCATCCATTTTATATCAGTGACGTGAGTTATGGAGAACCATCTACGCAAAATATTACTTTATCTGGAGATGGTTCATATAACGATGGAATAATCGGTTCAGAAACGTTTACGTTAGAGTTTACTGGACTTGATGTAAGTGGACCTTTGTATTATTATTGCACAAACCATTCCTCTATGGTAAACGCATTTTCATTGGTGTTGAATACGCCTGATATTGTTGCTCCTACTATAACGAGCATTTCACCAACATTGAATGCAACAGATATTTTTACAAATACGACTTTAGACTTTTTTTTCAATGAAACTGTGGTTGACGGTAGTGGAGGTATTATCATCTATGATGCTTCGGATAATACGATTATACAGACAATTGATGGTTCAGATCCACAAGTGAACATATTCGATAATCAAGTATCGGTGTCTTTATCAACTGATTTATCCTACAGTACGTCTTTCTACGTGAACATAGATGCTGGCGCATTTCAAGATAGTGCTGGAAATGATTTTGCAGGGTTGGATTCGTCGACACTTGATACAGGTATGCGATTCACTACGGAAACACCTGATATTGTTGCTCCTACTATAACGAGCATTTCACCCACATTGAATGCAACAGATATTTTTACAAATACGACGTTAGACTTTTTTTTCAGTGAAACTGTGGTTGACGGTAGTGGAGGCATAACCATCTATGATGCTTCGGACAATACGATTATACAGACGATTGATGGTTCGGATCCACAAGTGAGCATATTCGATAATCAAGTATCGGTGTCTTTATCAACCGATTTATCATACAGTACGTCTTTCTATGTGAATATCGATGCGGGAGCATTTCAAGATAGTGCTGGAAATGATTTTGCAGGTTTGGATTCGTCGACACCTGATACAGGTATGCGATTCACTACGGAACCACCTGATATTGTTGCTCCTACTATAACGAGCTTTTCACCCACATTGAATGCAACAGATATTCTTACAAATACTAACTTAGACTTTTTTTTCAGTGAAACTGTTGTTGACGGTAGTGGAGGCATAACCATCTATGATGCTTCGGACAATACGATTATACAGACGATTGATGGTTCAGATCCACAAGTGAACATATTCGATAATCAAGTATCGGTGTCTTTATCAACCGATTTATCCTACAATACGTCTTTCTATGTGAACATCGATGCTGGCGCATTTCAAGATCGTGCTGGAAATGATTTTGCAGGTTTGGATTCGTCGATACCTGATACAGGTATGCGATTCACTACAGAAATCGATAGTACCATTCCGTTTATTACCGACATTTTACCAATACTGAATGCAATTGATGTTTCAGCAAATACAAATCTGGAATTTACTTTCAGCGAAGATGTAGTAGAAAGTAGTGGAAATATACTCATCTATGATGCATCAGATAATACACTCTTACAAACGATAGATGTTTCAAGTTCTGATGTGACGATATCTGGAAGTCAAGTCACAGTAGACCCTCCGATAGATTTATCATATAGTACGTCTTTCTATGTGAATATTGATGCTAGTGCTTTTCAAGATTTAAGAGGCAATGCATTCGGGGGATTGGATTCGTCGGGTTCTGATACGGGTATGAGGTTCACTGTTCAAGAAGAACCGGATATTATTGCTCCTACCGTAACCAGTATTTTACCTATACTGAATGCAACCGATATTTCCATCAACAGTAATCTGGAATTTCTTTTTAGTGAAGACGTTTCAGGTGTTGTTGATAAAAATATATTCATCTATGACGCATCAGATACTCTTTTACAAACGATAGATGTTTCCAGTGCAAATGTGACCATATCTGGAAGTCAAGTAGTAATCAATCCGTCAACAGATTTTCCGTTTAATACATTGTTGTACGTAAACATTGATACGGGCGCTTTTCAAGATGGTGCCGGAAATGATTTTGCAGGTTTGGATTCGTCTTCGAATACAGGAATGAGGTTTACCACTGAACTGGATGTTACATTCCCGACTCTGGTCCGTTTTTTGCCCAGATTGAATAGAATTATTCCAATAAATGCAAACCTAGTATTTACTTTTAGTGAAGATGTGGTAGACGGAAGTGGAAATATAATGCTATACCGGTCTTCCGATGATAGTTTGATGCATGCGATTGATGTATCGAGTTCTTCCGTTACCATTGAAAACCGTCAAGTAACAGTAAATCCATCCATCGATCTATCGTATAATACGTCTTTTTACGTGAACATTGATGCGGGTGCTTTTCAAGATTTGAGAGGTAATCAATTTAGTGGATTGATTTCATCCTCGCCTGACACCGGAATGAGGTTCACTACTTTTCCTGATATCACCATTCCAGTTATAACAAGCATTTCACCGTTGTTGAATGACACTAATGTTCCACTCAACGCAAGTTTGACGATTACTTTAAGCGAAGACGTGTTGCCGATAAGTGGTAACATATTTATCCGCAAAATTCCAGATAATACGCTTATACATAGGTTTGATGTAACCGGTCCATATGTGACTACAACCGGAAATCAAGTGGTTATCAACCCACCAACCGATTTTTCGTACAATACGTCGATGTATGTAAACATCGATTCAGATACTTTTCAAGACTTGAGAGGGAATCGTTTTATAGGGTTAAATTCGTCGTCACCGAATACCGGAATAAGATTCACCACATTACCCGATACTACCATACCAACTATCACGAGTTTTACACCGATACTGAATGCAACGGATATTTCAGTAAATACGAATCTGGAGTTTACATTAAGTGAAGATGTGTTACCTGTGAGTGGAAATATCGTGATTCATCGGTCTTCAAATAATATTATTATACAAGTGATTGATGTAACTAGTGAGAATGTGTCTGTATCAGGAACGCAAGTGGTCGTAACCCTAGATAGAGACCTTCCATATGGGTTGCCGTTGTATGTAAATATTGATGCAGGTGCTTTTCAAGATTTAAGAGGGAATCCATTTGCGGGACTCGATTCAGCTATACCCGAAACTGGTATTCGATTCACAACTATTGAACCTGAAGGCGACCCCGATATTATACAACCTACTATTACGGGCATTTCACCAGTTCTGAACGCAACGGATGTTCAGGTAAATACGCAACTTCGATTTGCTTTTAGTGAACAACCAATTTTAGACGTGAATGGAAACATTGTAATCCATCGGTCTTCGGATAATGCTGTTATACAAAGGTTTGATGTTACGGGTCCGAATGTAAATATATCAGGAAAACAAGTGGTTGTAACATTACCAACATATTTACCACCGAATACATCAGTATACGTAAATATTGGTGCGAATGCTCTACTAGATAGTGCAGGTAATAATTTTCCTGGATTGAACTCGTCGACACCAAATACAGGGATGAGGTTCACCACGATTGACCCAGCAACAACAAGACAGTTTGAAATCATCCGATTTTGCCAAGATAGAAAATGCCAACAGACGATTGATTACAATCGTTTGAAAACTGGAGGAAATGATCCGACTGTGTCCAGGGCAATGCGTTTTTCACAATATGTGCGAGGAAATAAGGCAAGTAGGTAATCGTCATTCAATAAATACACTTTAGAAAAAATCTGTTTATAGTATATATTTTCTAACTATGTCTGAAGAAGAAGTACACAACAATGAGATGCCTGAGATGGAGGGAGGAAGTCACCACATGTTCAAGGGTCCCGATGGTAAAACCTACATGAGCAAGACCGGTTCTCGTCGCCAAGTGTTCGGAACCAGTGCCCACAAACCTTCTGCCTATGCTACTTCTGGTGGTCTTACCAAGAAGGATTTAGTCATGAGTCATGGACGCATTGTGTCCAAGAAGAAGCACTTGACCGCCAAGAAGGAGAAGCGTTTGGAGAAGCACGGATACTTCGCCAAGAAGGGTAAGTTCGGTTTCGTGAAGAGAAAGACTCGCAGAGCCACGAGAAAGAACAAGAGCAACAAGAAGAAGTAAATCCCCTGTAAAATCATAATGTATAATTTTATAACATTATGATTGAATCTAATCCATATACCAAGAAGATGATAAGAACTTGTTATCTACAATGAACTCACAATAATGGTCGAATATATATTTTTCAAAATATACTTTGCTAACGACTTGAATTTGCGGCATCGTATTGTTTGTATGCCCTTGTTTGGTGTTATGGTATTTGCAGTAATAATTATAAGTGTCGTATATAGACACATTCGGGGCAATGCCTGGCGAATGCATGCGAGTATTTGATTGTTTTGATGAATATTCGTTCTTCATGGTTTCACGTAGATTATCAAGAGCAGTTTGGATATCGATGTGTTTATCCCATAATTTGCTGCATATACCAGACAAATAACGGTCTTTGTCTATCTCTACATTGGAAAAGAAATGACCTACTAGGTCCAATATTTGTGTATTGGAGAAATTATGGTGGGCATGGTTATTGATCGTGCACCAATTCTTGTATAAAATAACCATCTCATCTATTTCGAAATCGCTTTCGTTTTCGTCATATACGATCGTTTCGTCCCAGAAAGACAAGAACTGTTTCACAAACGGCAAATACTTACTACTGATGCCTATAAATAGATCTTTTTCCTCGTTATAATGTTTTTCCAGTTTTTCAATGAATAGCGTTTTCAATGTTTGCAAGAACATGATGGGGGGTAATTCTTTCTTGTTTAAAAACATTTTCCACAGATACATTACGTCTTTCCATGAAACGTAAGGAGAACGTATTTGTTGAACATCCAATTCATTATCATTTACCACATTCGTGGGGTCAAATGCATGGTTGTTAATAATGATATATTGCTCAATGAAACGATCTACAATTTCGCTTGGAGAGTTGTTTTTCAGATACAATGCGCTATTTAACAAAGGGGTATCGTTGTCAACATGTTCCAGAAAAAGATCAGAGGATGAATAACGTTGCGAATAATGACATGCAACGCACAATAAATCGATCCCGTATTGTTGAATAATATGGAGCCAAGTTGTGTCGTGTTTTATATTTGCATTCGTTTTAATAATACGACAATCCTCGTAGGAGTGGTCGTGATACTTGTACTTTATACTGTACAAGTTATTTCCCCCAATGAAATATTGAATAATGCTATTTAATTCGCGTATGAATTGTTTTGCATTGTGATCAATGTAATGAATAAGCGTGTTTGACGCATGAGGTTTCAAAATATTATCACCAAGAATACATAAGAAATATTTGGCTTCGTTTCTACTCGAAAAAATAGTAGGATACAGCAATTTCAGTATGAGTTGGATCGTCTCTGACTCTGGAATATATTTTAACAAATGATTTTCGCGTATTTTTTTCATGGTACTAATCTTGGTTTTTTGTTTCCACGACATTAATGTGCGATCGTCATTAATCGCATTGAGAATATGATAAATAATATTGTCTTCTGTTGTGCATTTAAAATGTAGACCATCGTAACAGAAAAAACGCTCGCTAGATGGGACATACAAATATACATTGTTCGTCAAGAATGTTTGTATAAAGGAATCTTGGTCGTTCAACATCTCCTCGTTGCGAATAACGCGTTTCTGTTGAGTAATCTTTGCATTATCAAGTATATTTGGAAGTTGATTACATACGTAATTGTGTAGTTTCAGCGTCATATATTCATCGTTCTCGTATTTTGCAATCAGCGCATTGATTGTGGATACTGCTTGGTCAGTCAGACTCGATGCATCAGTAATATTATTATCCATGTGATAACATTACTGTCGAGAACCTTTTATATTTATTCGTTTTATATTTAGATTGACGCTACACTTCTGTGAATGTCGCTATTCATAGGTGTGATTTGAGAGACGGACACTGCATTTACAAGCATGTCGGCAAGAGCATTATCTGTTTCCAATACTTCGTCTTCAGATAAGGCAACAAACCATTGGTATTTAGTGCGATTCAGAAGTTCATCGCTCGGAATATAGAGTCCAACGCATGCAGGGACAAGATCAAGAGGTTGTTGTTCCATGAGATGATCCAGAATAATGGGTTTACCCTTGGATGTTTTGACACCAACCATTGCACCGTCCAATATGGAGATCTCATTGTTCTCTTTCATTGTTCTCAAGTAGGTAGCCACATCATTCTTGAATTGATATTCATCCGTAAAATGAGCGCGAGCGTTTCTATTTTTCATATAAGAAATGATGGAAGAGATACCGGCATCATTCTTGGGACTGCCCATGAAATAAGTAGAAGCAGAGAACACAGGTGGATTTTTATACTGCATTAAATCAACCGACTTGTTCACATTCTCGCAGACGAAGGGTTTGTTGTTTAACATTTCTTGATCATAAAGAGGTTTCAAGTTCTTCATGCATAAAAACGAATTCGGAACAATCATTCCTCCATAATTATACAAAATCTCCATCATAGCCATCTCTCTAAACAATTGTTTATGAGGTTCGCCCATGTTTGAAATATCTACGTCCCAAGATGGGATCAACTTGGAAAATGATTCGTCGTCGATGAGACAAATGTGAAAATCATCTCCGCATTTATCGATTATCGATTGGATGACTAAATGCAGATACGGTTGATTCAAATCACTTGAAGTACGAGAACCGAAACTCTTCCACTTGCGAGAGTTGATTTGATATTTCGAATGTATCCACAGTTTTGGACGATTGTAACCATACAGAGGAGAGTCATTCAATACATAGTTGCGTATCATTTCATATTCGTCATTCGTTTCAAAAGGTTGTTTCATTTTATTTGCGAAATAACTGGCGGTAAAGATAACACCAATACTAAGCAAATAATAGTGAATATTTTTAGTGCTAAATACCATTATATAATTATTGTTTATATAATAATACCTATATAGATTTTTCAGAAATCAACAATTTACTGAAAATAGACCATATACTGAATGTTGTAATTAGACTCGTTGTATTTTATTTGCGACGTATACATAATAGCGTTGTGCTTGCATATTTGACGCAATATAGTAGTAAACATATTATAAGCTATATCACGTTCTATGTAAAAACTTTTACCCACATGATAATAGGACTTAAGTGCTTCTAAAAATTCGACATGTTGGTTATTGAACACCATCTTTTTGAATGCATTCGTATCAAATAAAAAATAATTATGTGTTTTTAAACATATTCTTTCGAGCAAGTTGAATAATAAATTATTCGGCACTTTTTCACGAAATATTTGTTTGGACATTATTTTTTTGGTGGTCGTTTGTAATATATACATATTTTATTTATTACTAAAGTTTATATTTATATTATGAGTACAATGAAGTTATATCATGTGAATACAAATGTTCTGATTTGATTATTATTGTTTATCCGTAGACGTAGTGTATTGTTGTTTTAATTTTTCAAGATACAAAATTCCGTCCATCAATTCTTCTTGGGCATGCGTAATCCAATCAATGGTCTGTAGATCTTGGCGATCAAGATTCGTACCGTATTTTTCCAATCCCACATTTGCTCGCACAGCGAACTTTGAAATCACATTCTTCACAACACTGTCTAAGTGTTCCACGTTAATCGTCTCCGGCATCTTTTATAAATGTAATAATCATGATAACATTTATATGGTTATTGTATATGAGTTTCTAAAATAAGGTGATAATATTATTTGTAAACAAGGCTAACTCGATTTGGTCTTCATGCACAGTATGAAAGACAGTAATGTATTTACACAAATACGGAATAATTTGATACTTTCGTTTTTCACTAAGTAGTTCGGTATGTTTTACAAAAAAGAAGAAGTAATCAAGTATATCAATCACGGAATACCCCTGACTATGAATATGATTCAATAAGATGATTGCATCTTGCAAATTTTGATTTTTGAGATGATGAATGTACTTTTCAAACAAATGAAATGAAATAGTCGAGCAAATATCTTTACAAACAACAATATCGATGGGTTCATCATATATGTGCATTTTCTCTAGGAAATTAATTAGCACACGAATGGAATATTGGGAGATCGATAACAAATAATTTTTTGATTCTTCGTTAATCACGATATTCTCATTCGTGATTATGTTATTCATAATCCCGCGTATTTGTTCTTTGGTGGGTTTTTCAATATGTATGATGTGCAGTCGTGATTGTAGACTCTCAATTACTTTTTGAATGTTACTACATACCGAAATAAAATGGATGTTATTTTTGTATTTGTCGATATAGTTTCGAAATACTTGTTGACTCTGCTCGTTGATATTATCAATGTCATCGATGACCACTAATTTCTTTTTTCCATAAATATTACTATGGGATTGGCAAAATGTTTTCATCTCGTTTCGAAAGTATTGAATACCTTGTTCTTTCAAATTATTGATAAATAGAATGTTGCTTTCTGGAAGAGAGGCGTCTTTTGCAAGTCCATAATATTCTCGGATTAGCGCATACAATAATGTAGTTTTGCACGTTGAACTTTCTCCTACGAACAATAAATTCAAATAGTCTAATTTTACTAATTCTTCAATCGCTTCTAATAAATCAGTATTGAATGAGAAATCACGAATGTAATAAGGTTTGTATTTAATTACAAATGTTTCGTCTTTCATCGTTTCTCTATTCTTTCTTTTAGTTATTATATCATTTTTATAAAAAAGTATTAAATACAATCACTGTGATAATGTAATGAGTACACCCAATCCTTATCAAGTACTTGGTGTTTCGGAAAATGCAAGTGAAAGTGAAATCAAAAAAGCATATCGTGGAATGTCTCTGAAGTATCATCCTGATAAAAACAGTACTGCGGAGGCACAAAGCAAAATGCACGAGATCAATGATGCATATTCTATATTAGGAGACACCGAGAAAAAGATGCAATATGATAACCAACAGAAGTTTCAAGGAAGAGGTGGTATGTCGAATACCCATATAAATCGTGAATTCGGTGATATCAACCACATTTTCAGTCAATTCTTTAATCAAAATGGTATGCAACATGGACATCAAGGAAATTTCCATAGCAACATACGAGTGTTTCGTAACGGACAACAAGTAAATATAAACCAGAGACCAGGAAACATAAACAAAGTGGTCACTATTACCTTAGAACAAAGTTATCAAGGCATGAATGTACCGATCGAAGTTGAAAGAACCATTATGCGAGACAATCAACGAGAAACTGAAAAAGAAACTATCTATCTACAGATCCCGCCAGGCATTGATTCGAATGAGAGAATTGCATTAAAAGGGAAAGGAAACGTAGTAAATGAAATGGTAAGTGATGTAACGATCACTATTCAAGTACAACCTCATGAAATGTTTGAACGACAGGGGATGGATTTGATCTATAAAAAAGAACTTACATTAAAAGAAGCGTTGTGTGGATTTTTGTTAGAGTTCATTCATATAAACGGTAAAAAGTTGACTTTAAATACCCATAACAACCCATATATTATTAAACCTGGATACAAGCATACCGCTAGAGAATATGGTATGGTACGAAACAACATTCATGGGAATTTATATATTATGTTCACAATCAACTTTCCATCTGAATTGAATGTCGAACAGCGAGAGGCGTTAGATAAAATACTATAAAATGTGTTATCATACAAATAATACATTTTACAATTACTGAGAGATTGCGCGGTAAGGAAGTTCATTGTCTACCAAATAAATGGAATTTTCTGTAAGAATAATAAATTCCTTGCCAACCTTGTAAATTTTGGAAATGGGACTGGTATACTCATCCTCGCTCTTTACAAGAAGTTTCTCCTCGCTATTGCGAATACCAATCATGGAGGTCTTATCGATGGAAGTGGTCCAGTAATCCATAATAATAGGTTTGTCTTCCACAATGGACAATTTGCAGGCATGCTGTAAGGTATTGGTTTCAGGTAATCTATACCCGTTAACACTTGTCTTGCTATCAGTTTCTGAACTCATTTTTAATAAATATAGATAATATATGAGATTATACTTTAAATCATTCTAACGAATAACAATTATATTATATCAGGGTAGTATACATGATGAGTTCTTTTCCTAAATCTACTAGTCAACAGATTGTAGACAAATATTTTGTAATCACAAAAGACTACTTTGAAGCAATCCACAATTTGAAATCAATACAAAATAAACAAGATCTGAGCAATATTTTACTTGTTGGGTTCAACTGTATTCATCGTGTCTTTGAATATGTTTTATACAAAACAAAGAATATTGATACAGCGGTAGGAATGGCCCAACAGACATATTTTTATTATTTAGAATACATTGAACAGATTCATTCTGCTGAGTTACTATTTCAAATAAAACAATCAGAAGCAATCTTGTTTGTGTACAAAAAAACCGTTTTTGATTTATTTGAAGGTACCAAGAAAGAGAGTAACATGACTACATTGGATAATATTATGACGCTGGATGACGATTTCATTCATATCAACAATCGGGAATGGAACCGTTTCTTTCCGAGGATCAAAAAACTGTATGAGGTGCTGTTTTACTGGAACCAGTCTCAGTGGAAAATCGAAGAACGTATGTTTATTTGTATGAACTATTTCCGTCGTTATTTGCATTGTCTTGATAAACTAGAAATATGCTTAATGTATTTAGATTACATCCAAAAACATTATGAATTAGATTTCGAAAAATACAAAGAATTGTTAGATGCGATTATTGAAAAAACTGAGAAAATTCGACGAAATAGGAGTAGTTCAATTACAGAAGATGAAAAAACCGATTGGTTCTTAATAAAAATATACAAGGAACGAGATATATTTGAAAGCAAATTACAAGGTTCTGCGAAAGACTTGGTTACTTGGTTACTAAGCGAGGTCTAACAATATCAGTGAGGTCATACTCTTGAAGAACGGTATTATTTGCTAGAATATTGTTCATATAACCTTTCGTCATCTGGACTATTTTTTTACGTATTTTCTTTGTTTTTACCTTAGTGTTTGTATCGGCATTCAATACACGAATATTCGCATATTCATCGTGCAATAATTGTTTGATAAAATCATATACAAAATTCAATATTTTTTCAGTACAGTTACCTACAATCAGACAACTCCCTGTGCGAAACACCATAAACGAGACCTCGGTATATTTTTCTGATCCAGATAGTTCCGACAATTTCATTGTTCGGTCTTCTTTGGAAATAACGCCTGTCTGGTTCGTTGTATCGAAACCAACTTCTTTGTTGAAATAGAATTTACACTTTACCCCTGGATAACTACACGGATCAAATGCAGTCTCAATATTGTATTTGTTGCTCTTCATAATCGCATGCAACTTCTCGCGATGAATGTAATAACCACAATTAAAATTCGAATTAATGAGAACATTGTCGTCCTTGTCCATATCGATATAACATAACTTAGTCGCTGTCTGTGGTTGCAAAATAGCAAGTATTTTTGTTTTAATAATGTTTAATACGTCGTTGTTCAACACTCCAGGAATTTCCATTTTACCCGTATTGAATACTTTCACGTGGATCTCTTTGAACTCATCTTTATAGTGAAAGCGAACGATCAATGCGAAGCAATTATAAAAGGCATTCTTTACCTTGCCTCTAGCATTCATAATATCTTTTTTCGAAATGCCTATGGTTAATTTTCGTTCGTCTTTGAACTTGATTTTTTTTGAGTTCGGGTTATCCACTTGTTTCAATATGTTTTCAATATAATATGGAATGTCTTTCAACTTATTCTGATATTGTTCATATTCTTCTTTGCTATGGGATATAATTTTTATTTGTTTTTTTAATACGCCCTCACCAGGTAACCAATAAGGGATGACTTTTATACTCCAGAAAATATCTTCAATTGCAATTGGTGCGTTTAAATACAATACCTTGGTTTTAGTTGAGATAGACAAATCGTCGCAGATTGGAACTTCTTCGTCGTTGGATACCGTCATATCGTTTATATCTACATTATTGTTCATTGGAAGAGTCTCTACGAAAGATACGTCTTCGTCTTTCAAGAACATCTGCCATTCTTCGTCTACTCCCATGTTGTTCTATTTATATTACTGTATGTAACATAAAGAGTTCTTTAAGTATTTTCAATTTTGTATTTTGTGACTATATAAAAAAAAATCAATCAGTTCAGATATGTTGTTATTGTTATGATGTACAATATTTTCCACTTGCGACAAAAAATCGGCATTGACGAAGGATGGTTTATATTGAATAATATAATTGAAATATTTGATCAGTATGGATTTCTTATCCAGATTGTATTGGATACTGATATCATAAATGTATTGTTTACAACTGTCTTTTTCGTCACGTAATAGCATGTTGTACATGTTTTCCCACAGTTGATTATTCACGATTTCTTCAGGCAAGATAGCAGTATGTTGATTCAATTGAATGAAGTTGATCATGCTTCTAATATCCGAATGATATTGCTGTTGAATGACGTTGATTATCTCGTGATCGAGTGATAAATTTTCAGATTCAGAGATGTTTTTCAAAAAAGAATAAATGTCTTCTTTTGGTAATTGATTGAAACGAATGCATATGAATTCATTGCGCAAGTGCTCTTCGATTTTACTAATGTAATTGCATATTAAACAATAACGTATATTGGAACTTGACGACTGTATGAGATATTTCAATGCTTGTTGAGCATTCTTTGTCATATAATCAACTTCGTCCAATATAACGAATTTCATGCCCTTATTGAAGAAATTCTTTGACTTCACAAACAGTTGGATTTGATTTCGAATAATGTCGATACCCCTTTCATCCGACGCATTCAAGTGAATAATGTTTTCGGACGTTTTCTTTTCGTATTTCGTCTGATATTCATTGATCAAATTGATGATAGTCGTCGTTTTACCTGTACCGGGTGGTCCATAAAACAGCAAATTGGGAAAATATTGTTTTTCCAATATATTTGAAAATATTTGTCGGTTCACTGGATTTAATACAATGTCTTGAAATGTAGTTGGTCTATATTTTTCTATCCAAGGCACATTTTTGTTCATCTTATAATAACACATCTGTTGTATTTATATTTTATTTTTGATAATGTTTGTTAAGTAAAATTGAAAGATACAAAATATACAGTAGTATATACAACGAACACACAATGAGCGGATATTTAGAACTTATAGTCGGACCTATGTTTTCTGGTAAAACCAGTTATTTAATCAATACATACAAAATGCATCAGACAAAGGAACATTCCATCAAAGTAATCAACTATTCACTAGATACACGTTATGATGACAAGATGTTATCGTCCCACGATCTGGTAAAAATACCATGTTATTTTGCTTCCAAATTGGAAGAAGAATTTGAATCATGTAAGAAAAGCGACATCATACTTATCAACGAGGGGCAGTTCTTTCCGGATCTGAAAGAGCGTGTATTAGAACTGGTGGAAACATACCATAAACAGGTATATATTTGCGGATTAGATAGCGATTTTAAAAGACACAAGTTTGGGGAACTGTTGGATTTGATACCTTACTGCAACAAGGTAACAAAATTAAATGCGAATTGTGAATGTGGAAACAGCGCTATCTTTTCCCACCGTAAGGTGAGTTCAGATGAACAAGTTCTGATTGGATCAGACAATTATCAACCTTTATGCAGAAAATGTTACAATGATAAAAATTAGAGAGATGGCGATTCTCATCCTATAATGCGGTGGTATATTGTATTTTTTATCATTTACCACCTTTTCAAAAATAACAGAGCGTTAAATACATTTTTCAAATCATATAAACAATTAAGTCCAAATATTCCATAAAAACGATTATTCATTGTTATGGAAAATACAGAAGTTCCTATTAAAAAGAAGAGAGGACGTAAGCCCAAGAACCAACTTGTATCTCAGGAAGGGGATGCTATCACAGCGACGATCGAAGATGTGTCTGTAACTCCTGCTCTTCCAAAGAAGAGGGGACGTAAACCAAAAGGAGGGAAATTGTACTTGAAGGAGGATGATGCACAATCATCGAATACGACCGCAAATAATGTAATCTTGCATTTGAAATGCTGTTTGCAGGATCTGGAAGAAAGGGAGCATGAATTACATACTGTTTTGAAAGATCCTTTGCTGTATAATCCTACTGTGCCACCTAGCATTCAAACCTATGACGTAAACAACTCCCAGTATTTCGAACTGGGAAATGAACCTGTTCAAGATACAACCTATGCTTATCATAATGAAAATGAACATGGTGTCCCCCTGACGACGAATATTTGCGAAAAATGCAATCAATCTTCATACACAGATAAAACGCCTACTCACGATACTAGCGTAGACATGAAAGATGTGAACAGTAAGTTGAAGGATCTAAAAATACAACTGTATCGTGGGACGCAGTCTGATAAACATGCAGCATGTTTTTGGTGTACCTATGAGTTCGATAATCATCCTTGTTATATACCAAAGTATGAGATTGATGATATGATGTATGGTTATGGATCATTTTGTCAACCAGAGTGTGCTGTTGCTTATTTGATGAAACAGAACTTGGACGATTCGACCAAATTTGAACAGTATCATTTGCTGAACCAACTATACAGCAAGGTGTATGACTATAAGAAGAATATCAAACCTGCTCCTGATCCATATTATTTGTTAGATAAATTTTACGGTAATTTGAGTATTCAAGAGTATCGCAAACTGATTAAGTCAGAGCATATGCTGCTTGTGTTAGACAAACCGATGACCCGCACATTGCCCGAACTTCATGAAGACAGTGAAGAAATAGGAATGAATTTGATACAATCTAGTACCCAGAATAGTAGTATCAATACTGGGATGTATAAGGTCAAGCGAAATAGCGAGAAACAGAAGGGACCGAGTAAAAATGAGATTATTCGTGAAACATTTGGTATGTAAATAGTCAATTGAGGTTGATCGTGTATTCACAATATTTTTGTGTTTCATTACGAAAACACAAAAATATATAAAGATATTCTTTGATATCTATTATTAAAAGATGGAGTTTGTTTATTCTGAACAACCACGCTATATATCATGTTATTTAATGGGCGGTCTTGGTAACCAACTATTTCAAATATTTGCGACGATTGCTTATGGGTTGCAGAATGAGAGACAGGTAGTATTCCCACATAGTAAACAATTAACCAGTGGGACAGTGAGAAATACGTATTGGGATAGTTTTTTGAACGTAATTGAACAAACCCATACTGTTGCAAACACAAACAACCATCATACAAATGATAGCGTATTACGTTTCCCCGCGGTGAAAGAAAATGGGTTTCGGTATGTTCCTCTACCGAATGTCCATAATCCCGAATTCTTGTTATATGGATATTATCAAAGTTACAGATACTTTCAAGACGTACAATCTGACCTATTTCAACTTATCCAGTTAGACAAACAAAAGGATGCAATTGTCCAAAAAACATCCGATGACTATTTTTCAAATGGTGAGATCAAAAATATTAGTATGCATTTTCGCATTGGTGATTATAAAAAAATACAAGATTGTCATCCACTCATGACGTATGAATATTACGAAAAGGCATTGAAATATATTATTGAAAAGGATCGTACTAGTCAACATCAAGTCCTTTATTTCCATGAAGAAATAGATACACATGATGTGAATATGATCATATATCAATTGACCCAACAAGATATGTTTTCTAGTATACAATTTGTACGCGTGCAACATAGTTTGCAAGATTGGGAACAAATGTTGTTGATGTCGTGTTGTTCCCATAATATTATTGCGAACAGTACATTCAGTTGGTGGGGTGCCTATTTCAATACTTGTGCCGATAAGATTGTGTGTTACCCTTCACTGTGGTTTGGACCGAAGATTGGTCACGATACACAAGATTTGTTTCCCGAAGATTGGAATCGCATAATTATGTAAATGATGTATAGATAAAATTGATTTATGAAATTATCTTTATCTGAAAGTTAATAAATACAACCTCATATACAGTATAATGAAGATGCAAATTCGTTCCAGAGATTATGAAGCAAACGCTCTTGCGATTATGGAATTGCCTTTTGTAAGAAAACTGATTGAAGAGAACAAGAAACTTAAAACTAGAAACAAAGCCCTTAAAAATTTGATTTACAGTCTTCCTGAATTCCGTCGCCCCGATTATGCAAACGACAGCGATGATGACGTGAAAATTATTAACCCAGTCAAAATAAAAAAGGAACCCATTGTATACGAGATCGAAGAAAAAGACGATAATAGTGTCGACACACCGAAGATTGCTGGTGAACTTACTCGATGCGAATATTCTATGAATAGTTTTACGTCAATTGATGGTGTGGACATTGACGAAGTTGACTTAACACATGAGTCTGGAGGAAAGGAAGATAGATACGTTACATGTGAGTCATGTTCCATTTCTGTAGATTGCCATAAAAATTCAATCCATATCGTGTATAAAAGCGAATCTAGTAATATGACAGACGAGAAAACGCTTTGTACCATGTGTTTCCAGGAACAAGAAGATAGTCTTATTGAACTGGGATACAAATGTGATGACTGGAGCATTGAGGAAGAGGATGCTGAGGAAGAGGAAGAGGAAGAGGAAGAGGAAGAGGAAGAGGAAGAGGAAGAGGAAGAGGAAGAGGAAGAGGAAGAGGAAGAGGAAGAGGAAGAGGAAGAGGAAGAGGAAGAGGAAGAGGAAGAGGAAG
>Ga0233439_10001126_pt1 | contig 35668 bp, 28 predicted proteins | sample SI_123_September_6_FD_182713 | JGI IMG/M metagenome (GOLD analysis project Ga0233439, IMG submission 182713) | Seawater microbial communities from Saanich Inlet, British Columbia, Canada - SI_123_September2016_100_MG | ecosystem: Environmental > Aquatic > Marine > Inlet | place: Canada: British... | reverse complement strand
GGCGGGCAAATCGGCTTCGCGACGGTAGACAGCCTCGATGAACTCACGGCGACGGCCATCGACGCGGCACCTCTATTGGCCGGCCAGTTTCTGTCCGAAGAATGGGGCGGTGCCAATGAACTGCACTTGCTTGCCGACGGGCGTCTCGGTGTGCTCGGCCATATCGCCTGGATGCAAGGTAGTGGCCTCAAGGAAGAAAAGCATTATTACCCCATGACCTTTATCTTAGATCCCTCAAACAACGAGCACTCGCCCCTGCAGATTATCGCCAGCCGCAATGATTTCCCGGATACAGCGCCCAAACGGCCCGGCCTGCGCGATGTTATCTTTTCCGGCGGACTTCTGCGCGAAAGCGGCGAAACCTGGCTCTACGCGGGCTTAGGCGATGCCGCCGCCGGCCGCGTCCACATCGTCGATCCTTTTTCGCAGTATTGATTACTTCACATTGACATCGCTCCAGGACCACTGTCTACCCTCTAACATTCGATAAGATTGCAGAATCTGTAATCGCCGAATCATGGCACCCACCGTTTGGGGGATTTATGCCCAGCCGGGAGATTCCTATCCAGACCGTTAAAAATCACCCATCTTGAACTGTCTCCCTCCCGCAACATTCACTACATTATCCCCAACAAACACCAACAGGAGACCGACATAACAATGAACGACACGGAAAAATTCCTCTTCGACCTTAACGGCTACCTAAAAGTCCCCGCCCTTCTCAACGACGACGAAGTAAAAGCCCTCAACGCCGCCTTTGACGCCAACGACGACCAACGCGGCGAAGACGGCAACCACAACCCCGGTGACGGCGACGCACTAAAGGGCAAGCGCCGCGGCATGTTCCACGGCATGCTCGAATGGGAGCAGCCCCACAGCCTGCCCTTCCGCGCACTACTCGCCCATAGAAAGATCGTCCCCTACCTCGACACTCTACTGGGCCGCGGTTGGAAAATGGATCACTCGCCCTTTATGCTTTGCGGCGACAAAGGATCCGAAGGCCTGATCCTGCACGGTTCGACCGCCCGCCATTTCAACGGCTCGCAACACTATACTTACGGCAACGATCAGATGCGCTGCGGCATGATCGTCTGCTCGTTCCAACTCGCAGACGTCAACGAGGGCGACGGCGGCTTCTGCTGTATCCCGGGCAGTCACAAGGCCAACTTCCCGCTGCCCAAAGACATCCGCAACTGGGAAGCGCACCAAGAAATAGTCTACAACATCCCCTGTAATGCCGGTGACATGGTCATATTCAACGAAGCTACCCTGCACGGCACCCTGCCCTGGCAAGGCGAACGCGAACGACGATCACTGCTCTACCGCTACTCGCCCAAATTCCTGCATTTTGCCGGAGGGACCTACGAGACGAGCCAACCCGCATGGGTCAGCGAACTGACCGAAGCGCAACAAGCCGTCTTGGAGCCACCCTATATTTACGATAGGCCCTTGATTGAAGAAGACGGTGAGACCGTGGTACGGCCCCGCGTCGGTTAACCTTGCCCTCGGGAAAAAACCACCTCAAAGCCGAAATCGCCGCCCTCGCCGCGATCATCGCAATCATCACCGGTGCCAACTTTGCTTTTGAATTAGCCCACTGGGAAGACGAGTTCCAACCCCTGGCGCTCGTCTTTTCCGCCGCCTATCTGTTCTCGGCTCTATTGCTCTCGCCGGACCTCGACCTCGCCCGCTCCGACCCGCACAACCGCTGGGGCTACCTGCGCGTCTGCTGGATCCCCTACGCCAAACTCTTCCGCCACCGCGGGCTCTCGCACAACCCCCTTATCGGTCCCTTGAGCCGCTTGCTCTACCTAGGAGGATGGGCCGCATCAATCTTAGCCGGCCTGCACTACATATTTGCGGTTGAGATGAATTTTTTACGCGATGGGTGGGATGACTTACACGCCGCACCACTGTCGGCTCTGTCGTTGGGGCTAATCCTGCCCAACGAAATCCACATTCTATTGGACAGGGCCTATAGCGACCCCCGTTAACGTTATCAGTCGCCGAGCACACCGCGCACCGCGGCAAACCCGGCGAGCGTGAAAGGCTTGCCAATAAAATCCGCTGCGGGTTATTCCGACATCAGCACACCCTCCCCATACCCCGACAGCGTTCCACATAAACGGTCCACCTAAAGACATGCACTTCTCCTCCACAGCGCAGATCCGGTTTTGCTATACTCAAAATCAATCGTCATAATTCCCAAGAATAACACTTTATTGCACCATAAAAAAAACCGCGAATTCCGAAGAATTCGCGGCCACTACATCTAATTTGCGCAACCTTAACCGGCCTTGACGATTGCCTCCATCAGCCCCTTCATATACCCCACCGCCATCAAGCGGCCCTGCAACGCGTAGCCCGGGTGATCGTTACCTTCGCCCTCCATCGTTGGGGCATGGTCCGGACGCATCGGCCCCGAAAAACCCGATTCGATATAGGCTTTCATCGCCTCATACATATCCGTTTCGCCCTCCTCGTCGTGGAAAGTCTCCGAGAAATGGTCTGCGCTGCCGCCCTTATTGATATTGCGATAATGGGCAAAATGCATCTTGCCCGTACCGGCAAAGTGACGAATCCACTTGGGCACGTCGATGTTCATCTCGGTGAAACAGCCCTGGCAGAAAGTTAGACCATTGGCCGGCGAATCGACCAAATCGAGCATGCGCTGGAAATTTTCCGGACTGGTCATAATGCGGCCGATGCCGCGGATCGGCGAACGCGGAGGATCATCGGGGTGCATCGCCAACTTGACGCCCGCCTCCTCCGCCACCGGTACCACCGCCTTGAGGAAATATTCGAGGCTGTCCCAAAGCTGGTCCTCGGGCACATTGCCCAACCGCGTCGGCCCGCCGCGCTCGAAATCCTCGTGTCGATAGGTCGTCACCACCGCGCCACCTCTGGCCGGCGTCGAGAAATCGGTGCGCAACCAGCCGAAGCCGACCATCCAGTTATAACAGAGAATAGGCACGCCGGCGCGCCCCATGTTGCGGATCGATTCGCAGTAATTTTCGATATCCTCATCGCGGCCGTCTTGCCCTAGCTTAACCCGCTCGGGCACTGGAACACCCTCATAGACCGAAAGTTTGAGTCCGTAGCTTTCGATTTCCTTGCGTTGCGCGAGCATGCCTTCGAAGGCCCAGATATCGCCCTGGCGGTTGCGCCGCCCTTCGGCGGGCAGACTGGTGACGACATGCGTTGCCCCCATTTGCGCCATATAGCGCAGACGCTCAGGGGTCGCGGGGGTTAAAAAACCGATGCCGATGGGATATTTACTCATCTATTTCCTCCGTCAATTATAACGCAATAAATTATATGGGATTATTTGCATGTCGGTGCCGAGTATCTAAAAAAGGCGGGCGCGGTCAAAACTTCAGCCCGAAACTGGCCCCGAACTTGAAGTCTTGCTTTTCGACACCCAAGGGCGGCTCCGAGTCAATGCGAAAATCCAATGAGGTCGTCTGATGCAAAGGTCCGATGATCGGCGTACTCAACTCGGCGGTGCCCAGTAGCCGTATGTCGCCGGGGTCACTTAGGGCGGTTTGCACATAAGCCGTCGTCGCGAAGCCAATCCTGCCGTCAAAGGAAAGATTGATATAATTGCTCCACCGCGCCAACTCGGTCGAAGCGGCATGCCGATCCGCAGGCAGCAGATCCATTTTTTCGCGCTCCCACATCAACGCGCTGCCGAAGGAAAGAGTGGAATGCTCCGTCTCATAAGCATTAAACCGCAAGCCCGCGCCGGCGAGCATGCGATTGTCGAGCCGACGCGGCTTGGCGTAGTCACCCTGGGCGAATATTTCGGGTTGGTAGCGCGCGTCTGCGAAAATGGTCCACCGCAAATGCAACACGCCGCTATTGGCGAAACGCTTGCCACCGAGAAAACCGACCCCCCCTTTAAACACCCCAAGAAAGACGCCTCTGGTGGTGTTGACGGTGAGATTACCCTCTCCTTCGCTATTGACTACGTCGACATTGCCCAGATCCGCGCTCAGCGAAAAACGAGCGCCGCCGGTAATGCCCCTCTTACCGCGATAATGCTCAATATTGACCTGGGCCTGCAAGGAACTGACAAGCAGCAAGACCAACAACGCCACGACCATTACAATCCTCCTGTCCTGGTATTTTTAGATCGGAGCAGGCGGCGGCTCACTCGCTCTTTAATAATTCTTTCGCCTCGGCTTCCTTGCGCGCCTCCTGCCAATCATAGTTCACTTCGCCTGCATAAAAGGCCTCGGGCGCGTCTATGGCCCAGAGCTGTTTGCGCATAAGCCAGTTCTGCGGATCGAGCCGCACCGCTTTCTTTAACCGCGCTATCGCCTCTTGCTTTTTTCCTTCCTGTAATAATGCGATAGCCACCTGGAAATGGTCATCAGCCTGCTTTTCGCCCGGGTTCATCGGCTGCGGCAGACCGCCGCCAGGCAGACCGCACCAGCGCTTCGCTATCCCATCCGTCTCGGCCCATTCTTTCAAGTCGGCGAGGAATTCAGCGTCTTGAATATTAACGCTGCCCACCGGTCGCACCAACCGTCCGGTTTCATCGACGGCAATGCCCACGGGCACATATTTGAGATTGTAGGCCTTGCCGATAAAATTGTATTGGTCCAAAAGCGCCCGATAGGTGCCCCCCGCTTTTTCGACCCAGGGGCGGGCCAATTCGGCGCCCTGCGCGTCCTGGGCAATCACCACGACCTCGACCGCTTCACCGTGCTCCGCATAGAAAGACTGCCAGCCTGGCAGTTGCCCCCGGCACCCTCACCACGAGGCCCACATATAAAAGAAGGTTTTTCTGCCGCGAAAAGACGCCGAGGAGACCAACGCGCCACTGAAGAGATCGGGCAACTCAAACACCGGCGGCACCTGCCCGATACCCAACCCGCTCTCGTCTTGCCGCCCTTGCAACACCGACAACACCCCGCCCTCGACACTCCACCGCAAATCCAGCGGCGCGGCGCAAGCGTCGATACGCACAAAACGCACCTCGTGTAAAACCTGTACTTCCGACGCGGCGAGCAGAATACACAGATCGCCACGGCACATCGCCCACTGGCCGTCCACTTCTTTGCACTCGGCGGCGACGGCGCGGGCGAAAGCGTCGGCCGGCACCCAGACCACTTCGCCATCTTGGCGCGCGGCCGGCTGCAAGGCAAGCGAATAATTATCCAACTCTAATGCTAATACTTGCATCCTGCGACCCTCCTGCCCCTGCGCCGGTCGAGACCAGCTAAAAGCGTGGCGATACCCAATATGAAGCGCATATCCCCAATCTAGGCGCCCTCCATCCCGTGTCAAGATTTGACAGCAGACACCTCCACCGCTTAGCTAATATACCTATGATCGGCAAAATCCTTTATATCCTCGCCACGGCCGGCTGTGTATGCGCCGCCATCGAATTCTTTGCGCGCGACCGCTTCCCCGAATTCCTCAAGCAAGACGAATTCGCCGAACTGTCCTTTATCCGCCTGCTCAATTCCGGCGTAATATACCAGCCCGGTACAAGCAACTACGACCGGCGTTTCGGTTTTCTCAATAACCCCAATATCCGCGAAACCATCCGCACCGACGAATATGAATACACCGTCGAGACCAATTCCCTCGGTTTCCGCACCCACGAGATCACCGGCAAAACCGAAAGCCAACGCCGCCTGATGTTATTGGGCGACTCGATGTTCTTCGGCGTCGGCGTCGATTATCAGCAGACGATCCACGGCCTGCTCGAAAGTATGCGAGACTCACTGGCCGTCTATAACTACGCGATGCTCGGCCATAATACGGTACAGTCGCTGATTGCGGCGCGCGCCTTCGCCCCCGCCGTCGCGCCCGACCACATCTTCTGCGGCGTTTTTCTCGGCAACGACCTTATCTCCAACGCCCTCAACTACGCCGACCCTCAAAATCATATCGCCACCCACCTCGACCAAGTCACCGCAATGCAAACCCGCCTGCACACCGCGCTCGCCCCCTTCGCCTGGAGCACCGCCCTCAGAGCCGTGGCCTATTCGATCTACATACCCCGCCTCCGTTATCAGTTCGCGACCGAGCCCGATATGGTCGAAGCCACCTGTCGCCACCTCGCCGCCATCGACAGCACCGCCACGGCCGTCGGCAGTGCCTTCACCGCCGTACTGATCTATCCCAAGGACGCCGTCGCCGGTGGCCTCAAACAACAGTGGTCACAAAGCCGACAACCGGGCCGCCTCGTCGCCGCCGACTGCCGCCGGCGCGGTATCGACGTTCTGGACCTGCTCGACCATATCGCCGGCGAAGACGATCGCCACCGCTATTATTACCCGCAAGACGGCCATTTCACACCCGCCGGCAACGCCCGCGTCGCACAATTAATCCACGAGCATTTCTCCCTGCGCTAAATTCGCGCATTGCTTTTCGCCGGTAATTCCCATATTCTTCCCCACCATGTCCTTGCATATACAAACCGACTTTCCCGGCGGCAATGCCTGCGCCATCGACGTGCGCCAGACGGCCGACCGCGATATTGTCTACTTCAGTGCCGATCCGCGCGGCGGCACCGAAGCGCTCTGGTTCTACTTCCGCGTGGTCGAATGCAGCGAACGCCCCGTCGAACTAGTGCTGAGTAATCTCGACACCTGTCTCGGCGGCGGCAGCGAGCAATGGGAAAATGTCCGCCCCGTTATCCGCGAAGCCGGCTCCACCTGGCAACATCTGCCCAACGCCCAGATCGACACGCTCGCCGACGGGCGCCGCCAAGCAGCCTGGACCGTTACGCCTCGCTACGATTCCTTTGAATGCGCGCTGTGTTTCCCCTATGGCCTCGGTGATTTAGAAATGACGCGCGCCTCCTGCGGCGACTACTGGCATCTCGATCTCATCGGCGTGACCTCCGGAGGCCAACCGCTACCGCGCTTGAGCAATACGCCAGCGGCAACCGAAGCCCCCGGCCTCTATCTCGTCGCTCGCCAACACGCGGGGGAAACACCGGGCTCTTGGGTCCTCGATGGTTTATTGCGGCGCGCGGCATCCGGCCTCGACCCGGCCGATTTGCTGATCTGGACAGTGCCCCTGGCCCATCTCGACGGAGTCGTCGCCGGAGCGTATGGCAAAGATCCCTTTCCCTGGGACCTAAACCGCGCCTGGACCAACCCACCAATGCGCCACGAGACCCGAGTCATAACAAGCGATCTGACCCGCTGGGCCCAGCAAGCCAAACCAGCGCTCGCCATCGACTTTCACGCCCCCTCACCGACCGAGGCCGAGGGGGCCTATTTCTTTCTCCCCCGCGAAGAACGCCCCAAGGCTTCCCGTACCGCAGCACAAAAAGCCGTCAAAGGCATCGCGCCCGCTTTGCCCAAGGCCCTTTTACACGTACAACCCACCCGTCAAGTCGCCTATCCCTCCCGCTGGGACGCCACCGCGACTCTCGACGCCCATATCTGGGATCAGTTCAAAATCCCCTGCCTCGCCTTAGAAATACCCTACACCTCCAGCCACCACACCTTGCTCACCCGCGATCAATACCGCCGCCTCGGTGCCACCTTGCTGGAAGGTATATGTGCGCATTTACAGGTCCCACTAGCTAGCTAAAGCCGATTTTCGTCCCTTTTATCCGCCCCACCTGCCCGCTAAACCCACAATATCATCGCCATATTGCGATTTATTATTTTATTTTTTCTTTATAAATTACTGTTATAAATATACTTAACACTATTTTGATATATTTTTTTCGATGGGAATTAAAGTCGCTAGTTAAAATGCCGATATCATATGAATAGGAGGTTTCTACTCATACTCCCCATGCGAATCGCAGCAACGATCGGACGGACCTTATGAGCCTTTTACACACCAACATTAGGCCAGTCCCTGACCATAGAAGCAACGACCAGAGATTCCACGCATATCGACGTGCACATCGGTGAAATGATCGACTCTTGTGCAAACACACGACGCCTAGGGAACGATTAAGACCCCCAACCCAGGGCTGAAGTCCATCTACAATGTGTGTCCCAAGGGGGAAGCCCCGGTCGGTTTATCTGGCCGGGGCTTCCTATATTTCACCAGTAGGCGATCGCCTCGGCGACTTCCCCAAGACGCTTGCCACCCCAAGTCACGTCGGCGAGCACCGGCAGCGAATGCGTCACGAAGACTGCGGGGAAACGCGCCCGCACCTCAACTTCCTGCGTCTGTCCGGCTTCTACCAAGAACGCCCTTTCCACACGATCAAGCGCTACCCCCGAAACCGAGCGAAAACGCAGACTGCAAGCCTCCTGCTCAGTCGAGTGGTTTTTGACATAGAGCCGGAAACAAACTTCATCTCCAGGACGAATACGAATTTTATAAGGCCGAAACTCAATCCAGTGCGGATCCATCGTCCTATCGGCGTGCGATGCGGTAGTGATATCAGTAAATAACGCCTGCCAACGATCCATCCACTCCGTCCAGCCCTGCATCTTTTCCGTATCGTATGCCTCACCACCACCGTGTCCAGTGAGCAACCAATCCGGTCCGCGCTCATTTATCTTGCGCGGAATGCTACCATAAGCAGAAAGCGGCGTGCGGTTCTTGGGAATAAACGAATGGATATAGTCGCGCTCTTCGCGGAAACACAACCCCGAGATCGCATCGCCGATGGCTAAGAAATTGCGACCGTCGACTGCAAAAGAAATATGGTGGTCGTACCACGTCTGGCCGGGAAACTGTTCGATATAAAAGTCGATACCGCGCCAATGGAAGGGCTCACCGCGTTCAACTACCCGATCCACGGTCAACCCCTCAGGAACCATGCAAGGCATATCGAAGCGCTCAGGGTGTTCGAGCAGTTCTCTTAGATCCGATGCGGCGACCACCTTGCTGCCATAGCGCGCTTTAAGCATCGCATAACCGGCCAGGTGGTCGTCGTGAAAATGTGTCGGCAGAAAATATTCTACCGTCTCGACGCCGAGTTCGCTCTGCATCCGTGCTGTGAGATGATCGATAAAACGGTGTGGGTTAGCGGCGATCGGCGCGCCCGAGACATAGCCGCAATCGATCAATACGGCATGGCCTTCGTCATCTTTGACGATATACGTATTAGCCATCGAATTGACCACTTCGTAAACGTGTAGCGATAGTTCGCGAAATTCGGGCACAAAAGGCACATAGGGCCGCCCGTGAAAAAGTTTGTATATCTCGGCGAGCTTGGCGATCAATTCGTCGATGCGGGCTTCCGCCTTGGCAAAGGGCGCCCCGTGCCCTGGCAAGATCAGATCGACCTCTAGTGCAGCAATACGCGCCAAGCTTTCGAGTTGGTTTATGTGTCCCTGGAAATCCATGTACTTCCACTGCAGCCAGTAATACTCACCGAGTTTGCCAGGCGCGGCCATCAAATCGCCGCAGGCCAGGCACCGCTTCCCGTCGATTTCAAAGAGATAACCTACCTGTCCGAAGGTGTGCCCCGGCAATGGCACAACCTCAAAGCCCATTCCCTGCCATTCAATCGTCTCGTAGTCACGGGCAGGCTTGGCCTCACGCACATCTTGCAATGGCCCGAAACCCGGATAGTAGGCGGTGTAGTTGTCGTAGAGATAATGCCCGGCCCGTTGCATATCGGCCTCTGCGAGATAACGGCATTCGGCGGCAGGGATAAAGATCTCGGCCCCTTTCTGCTGCCAGTGCGAGACACCCGAGCACTGGTCGCGGTGAAAGTGGGTGAGCAATACACTCTCGACATTCACCACAGCAGTATTCACGCACAGATCGGTCCCGCAGTCGATCAATAGCATTTTGCCACCGGATTTTATCCCATAGACACTGCACGTATCCTCGATCCAGATTAAATTTTCTCCTAGCGTATCCACCAAATCCTCCTTTACACGACACTTTCGCCCGCAATAACCTATTTATTTTTTGACCTCTCTCCGCAAGCACCTAATTTAATATCTACTTACCCAGCATAGAAAGGAATAGTGCAATGCACACCATCTCCGCCACCGACCCGCGCCTGACCTGGAGTGGCACGATCTCGCTCGAATCGAACGCTAATTCCACTAAACCCTGGCGTATTCCACACCAAGACCAAGACATCTACTCGCCCGGCGTCAGCGAATTGGCCGGTCGCGCCGAGATGCCCTCGGGCGTACGCCTGCGCTTCGCTACTGCCGCGACCGAATTGACCGTCGTATGCGAAGCCTTCGCCGAAGACGGCAACTTCGACCTGGTAATCGACAATGAAATCATCGCCACTACCGCCTTTGTCGCCGGCGATAGCGAAGTCCGCTTCGCCGACCTGCCCGCCGGCGACAAAACGCTCGAGATCTGGCTCACCCCCGCTATGCCCGTCGCCGTGCGCCATATTGCCTTACCCGACGGCAGCGATATCGCCGCCAGCGAAGACACCCGTCTGAAATGGGTCACCTACGGCAGTTCAATCACCCATTGCCGCACCGCCGGCTCGCCCGCGACCACCTGGCCCGGCGTCGCCGCGCGCGGGCAGAACCTCAACCTCACCTCGCTCGGTTTCGGTGGTCAGTGCCACGCCGACCCACTCATAGCCCGACTAATCCGCGACCTGCCCGCCGACTTCCTCTCGGTCAAGATCGGCATCAATATCTACGGCGCCGCTAGCTTGAGCGCCCGCTCTTTCCGTCCAGCGGTCTTGGGCACCATCGCCACCATCCGCGACGGCCACCCCGACATTCCCCTAGCCGTCTGCTCCCCGATCTGGGGCCACGACCGCGAAACCACGCCCAATGCCATCGGTCTGACCTTGCAGCAGATGCGCGTCGAGGTGCAAGAAGCCGTCGAATCGTACAAGAAACGCGGCGACGACAAGCTCTATTATGTCGACGGACTCAAACTATTCGACGAAAGCCTCGCCGAATATTTGCCCGACAACCTACACCCGGACGCCAAGGGCTACCAGATCATGGGACAGAACTTTCTCAAGGAAGTCTTTGAAGTCCAGGGGGTGAAGATCGGCTGAACGGACCCGTAATAATCTTATCGAGGAGGCGCTGTTACAATCTCTAACGGCGGGTGCGTTGGCCAAGCGGAGGGGCGGATTGGATGAGTTCAGTACGCATCGACGAGATACCCAGGCGTTTTTTCAAAAACCCCTTATAAGATATATTGGCCGCAATATTCCAGATCCCGACAACAACAGCCGGCCCATTGTTAACCCTCCCTTTTAACTGGGCACTGTAAACTTATCCCAACGATCCGAATCTCTCTACTTCACATACAGGCACGATGAATACATCTCCGGGCAAATACCGAAAATTCCTCACCGCGTACCTGATGCCCCAGTGGCAACTGGCCCTGCTACTCGGCACCCTACTCTTCACCACCATCGGCCTCGAACTTTTCAGCCCTAGGATCCTCGCTCGTTTTATCGACGACGCCCGCGAAGGCGTCGCAATCGAAATCCTCAAAAACTCGGCCTTTCTCTATATCGGCATAGCCCTAGTCCGCCAAGTCGTCTCGGTTGCCGCCCGCTATCTGAGCGAGCGCGTCGGCTGGGCGGCGACCAACGCCTTGCGAGAAGATTTGACCCTGCACTGCCTGCGCCTCGATATGAGCTTCCACAACCAGAACACGCCCGGACAGCTCATCGAACGCATCGACGGCGACGTGGCCAACCTCGCCAATTTCTTCTCCGATTTCGTCTTCAGGATAGTCGGCAGCTTGATCCTGCTCTTCGGCGTGCTCGGCTTGCTCTATTGGGAGGATTGGCATATCGGCGCCGCATTGACCGTCTACGCCATAATCGGCATGGCCTGTCTGTTCAAAATGCGCTCAATCGCCGTGCCGCAGTGGAAAGCCGCGCGCCAAGCCAGTTCGGATCTTTTCGGCTTTCTCGAAGAACAACTCTCCGGCACCGAAGACCTCCGCTCGAGCGGCGCGACCGGCTATGCACTGCAACAATTCTACAAACACGCCGGCAACCGCCTCAAACAAGAACGCATCGCCGGCCTCAAAAGCATCTGGCTGCGCAACACCAATGCCTTCGTCAACGTACTCGGTTATATCATATCCCTGATATCCTGCTTCTACCTCTTCAATGACGGGGCCATTACCATCGGTAAAATCTACCTGGTCATCGCCTATACCGGCATGCTCTCCGGCCCGCTCAGGCGGTTGACCCGTCAGATGGAGGATTTGCAGAAGGCCAGCGCCAGTCTATCGCGCATCGAAGAGCTACAACTACTAGCCACCCGTGTACACGACGGGCCGGGCTACCCATTGCCCTCCGGTCCGATCGCGATAGAGTTTCGCGAGTTGACCTTCGGCTACAAAGAAGACGAGCCGGTCCTGCACGACCTGTCTTTTCGCCTCGAATCCGGCCGCATTCTCGGCCTCTTGGGCCGCACCGGCTCCGGCAAAACTACCGTCGCCCGACTGCTCTTCCGCCTCTATGACCCACAAAGCGGCGCGATCCATATTGGCGGCACCGATATTCGCCAAGCCAAGATCGCCGCTCTGCGCGACCAAGTCGGCATGGTCACCCAGAGCGTGCAGCTCTTCCGCGCCACCATCCGCGACAATCTGACCTTTTTTAACCCGGAAGTCGCCGACGACCACATCCTGCACGTCATTGAGGATATCGGCCTGCTGCCCTGGTACGAACAACAACCGCAGGGCCTCGACACACAACTACAAAGCGGCGGCCAGGGGCTCTCCGCCGGCCAAGCCCAACTATTGACCTTCGTCCGCGTCTTCCTCAAGGCCCCCGGGCTAGTCGTACTCGACGAGGCGACCTCGCGGCTCGACCCGGCCACTGAGGGGATGATCGAACGAGCAATCGACAAGCTCCTAGCCCGCTGCACCGCCATTATTATCGCTCACCGCTTAGCCACCGTACGGCGCGCCGACGACATCTTGATCCTCGACGAGGGCCGCGTGCACGAACACGGGCCTCGTCGCGATCTCGAGAAAGACCCCAATTCGCGCTTCTCCGAGCTCTTGCGCACTGGCCTGACCGAGGTGCTTTCTTGAAAACCTACGAGGTCATCTGGAACGCCATCCGCGTACAACCCTGGAACTGGTTTTTCAATCTAGTCGGGATCACTGTCCTCTATCTGAGTTTCCAGATACCCGCCCTGGTCCTGCGTGAATTCTTTAATCTGATCACCGGCGACGCCGAGGTCGACTTCGACTTCTGGACGCTGGTCGCCTTTATGGCCGCCTCCGCACTCGTGCGCATCGGCGGCGAACTCGGCATCGTGCTGACCAACGTGCCGATGATGTATAATATCGCCGCCTGGCTGCAAAAGAACATGTTTAACCGTATCCTGCACCGGCCCGGTGCCGCCGCCCTGCCCAATTCCTCGGGCGAGGCGATCAGCCGTTTCCGCGGCGATCCCGAACAGGTTTATATCTTCCCGCTGTGGATTAACGACGTCATCGGCTCCGTCGTCTATTCAAGTATCGCCTTAGTGATCATGCTCGGCATCGCGCCCAAAATCACCTTGGTCGCCTGCATCCCCGTGGTCTTCGTCGTGCTGCTGACCACTGCCATGACCCGCCACATCTCCCATTACCGGCGCCTGAGCCGCGAGGCCACTGGCGCGGTGACCGGCTTTATCGGCGAGACCTTCGGCGCTGTGCAGGGCATCAAAGTCGCCAACGCCGAAAAAACTATACTCGGCCGCTTCCGCACCCTCAACCACGAACGCTCTCAGACTGCGCTCAAGGACCATCTCTTTGACGAATTGCGCGAAGCCGTCTACTCCAATGCCGTCGCGCTGGGCACCGGTATTATCCTGATCATGGCCGCCACTGCCATCCGCGAAGAGCGCTTCACCATCGGCGACTTCGCGCTCTTCGTCTATTATCTCGAATTCCTCACCGAGATGACCTGGATGCTCGGTTACATAATCGCCAAATACGAGCAAACCGGCATTTCAGTCGACCGCATGGTGACCTTGCTGCAAGGCGGCTCGCCGCGCCAACTGATCGAGCGCGGACCAATTTACCTGGCCGGACAGTTGCCCGAGATTCCCTATATCGCCAAGGGCCGCGAGCACCATCTCGAAGAATTGCGCGTCACGGGGCTCACCCACCAATTCGCCGATTCCACCCATGGCATACAAGACGTCGATTTCGCCTTCGAACGCGGCACCTTTAACGTCGTCACCGGCCGTATCGGCTCGGGCAAAACGACCCTTTTGCGCACGCTGCAGGGATTGCTGACCCCGCAAAGCGGCACCATCCACTGGAACGAAAAGATCGTCGATGACCCCGCCTCCTTCTTCGTGCCGCCGCGATCGGCCTATACCTCGCAGATCCCCTGGCTGTTCTCCGCCCCGTTGCGCGAGAATCTCTTAATGGGCATGCCCGAATCCGAGACCGATCTCGAAGCGGCCATTCACGCCGCGGTCTTAGAAAAGGATCTCGTCGATTTTGACGACGGCCTCGACACTTTGGTCGGCCCCAAGGGGGTGCGCCTGTCAGGCGGGCAGATCCAGCGCACCGCCGCCGCTCGGATGTTCGTGCGCGACCCCGAACTCTATATCTTCGACGACCTATCCTCCGCCCTTGACGTCGACACCGAAAAAACACTCTGGGAGCGCCTTTTCGCGCAGCGCCAAGCCACCTGCCTCGTCGTCTCGCACCGCCGCCCGGCCCTGCGTCGCGCCGACCAGATCGTGGTGCTCAAGGACGGCCGCATTGAAGACCGGGGTTCGCTCGACGAATTGCTTGAACGGTGCGAGGAGATGCAGCGATTGTGGAAGGGGGATTGGGGTGATGAAACGTCTGATGCCGAGTAGAGCACGTGCATCTCACGTTGTGGGTCGGGCGGCACGACCCACAGCGCTCGCTTACTCGCCGCCGCCTATCTCTCCACGATCCAGCCGACACATCTGTCCGGGGCAAGCTTGCCGGGGACGAAACAAGTAAGCTCCCCGATGAAGCGCGGTCGCCTCATGGCATGGTAGGAGCAGGTCGCTATAGTTCGACCTCAACACTTAATCGCTACTGCACGCCCCTTCTTCGAACTTTCGATTGCGCCAAAAACCATCGCCAGGCTCTTGATATTGTCGGTGCAGACCGTCTCCGGCGTCCCGCCTTTGCGCACGCAGTGGATAAACTCGTCGATCAGCCCCGCATGCCCGCCGACCCGATCCTTTTTGGCCAGCGCCGGCACCTTCAACTCCCGCATGTCCGACATAAAGCTGCCGCTTTTTTTGACGCTGGCGGCACGGATATCCTCGCCGCCATCCCATTTCGCCGTGCCCTTGGTGCCAACGACGCGCCAATCGCTCTCCCAACTCGTGCTCAAACCCTCGGCACACCAACTTCCGCGATAAGTAAAAATAATCCCGTCGGTCATCTCAAAAACGCAGATCGCCGAGGCGTCGTGCTCGTACCATGAGCCCTGGGGATTCCACTCGCGGGCATAGACCGATACTGGGTCGGCGCCGGTCAGCAGACGGGCCTGGTCGAATGTGTGGATCGCCATATCCAGTAGCAACACGTGCTCCATATGGTCGCGGAAACCACCGAAGTGCGCGCCGATGTAAAAGTCGCAATTGACCGTGGTGATCTCGCCGATAGCGCCTTTGTGCAACAACTTGCTCATCCGGCGGATGGCGGGGTTGTAACGGCGATTTTGGATCACCGCGTAAATCTTGCCGGCCTTTTCCGCCGCGCGCAATGCCCGGCGCGCCTTGGCCATCGAATCGGCCAGCGGCTTCTCGCCGAGCACGTGGCAACCGTGTTTGAGCGCAGTAGTCGCGACCTCGGTATGCGCCTCAGGGATCGTCACGTCGAACACCACGTCCGGTTCCATCTCGCGCAGCATCGATTTTAAATTATCGCCGATCAGCGCGTTCTCCAGGCGGAACTCCTCAGCACGCCAACGCGCGTTGCGTTTGTCGATATCTACCAAACCGACCACTTCCACGTCCTCGTGCTCACTCGCGGCGTCGAGCCAAGCACGGCTCATCCCACCGCAACCCACCAGTACTGCCCGCGTCGCCGTCTTAACCATAATTATTATCCTCCCAGATTAACAACAATAACTCTCGGCGTCGAAGGCATAGACGACGTCCGGGGCGTTTTCGAGGATCGAAGGCAGGGCCGGAGAAAGAATCCATCGCGGAAGTACCCGACGGCTCAGGCAAAGGCCTTAGGGATTTTCGGTTGGATAGGCTGCCGATCGGAATAGGCTTTATTGATCTCTTGGATATCATACCGGGTATTATATGGATTACACCTTGTCGCGCCAAGGATAAGACATAGTTCCTATACGGTTATCTTTCTAACCGAAAAATATTATGGCGTGCAATGCAGGTAGCGCGCGATTTATTTTCTTCTGCGGCCAAAGGCCGATGCCATAATCCGCTGTGCTACTTCGCGAAAATCGTCGAAGAAAGTATAAAACAGCGGCACCAGCATCAGCGTCAGCACCATCGACGCCAACAGCCCTCCCATCATTGTCCGCCCCAAGGGCGCATAGGCGATGCCGATCATCTTGGAATTGCCCACCGCCATCGGCAATAAACCAAAAGCGGTGGTAAAGGTCGTCATCAGAATCGGCCGGAAGCGGTGCTGCCCGGCTTCGAGCAGCGCATCGAAACGCGATTTACCGCCGGCCCGCAACCGATTGGCCAGATCGACCAACACGATCGCGTTGTTGACCACCACGCCGATAAGAATGATCGAACCAATCATCGACATGACCTCAAAGGGCGTACCGGTCAGATAGAGGACCCAGTAGACCCCGAGAAACGAAAATGGAATCGACACGATCACCGACAGCGGCAAGACGAACGACTCGAAGAGCATGCCCATCAGCAGGAAGACAAAGATCACCGACATCATGACCGCGAAATACATCGACTCGTTCTGCTCTTCTAGCCGTACGAAACGATCGCCCTTGTCCCAATTGTAGCCGCGCGGCATCTCGAAACCCTGCATCGCCTGATCGATCTGAGCAAAGAGTTCCTGCGCCGAATCCTTGCTCGCGCGGGCGCTGACGGTAAGCATCGTCCGGCGGTTTTCGCGTTTTATCCCACCGAGCGTGCGCTCAACATAGATATCTGCCAACGATTCGAGCGGCACTTCGTGGTCGGCGGCGGTACTGAAGGTCATATTCCGCAGGTCCTGCAGATTCTGGTCGGCGTAGCTTTCGAATTGCACGCGGATATCGACCTCGCGACCGTCTTCGGTATGAAACTTGTTGACATTGACGCCGCGCAACGCGTAGGAAATCGTGTTCGATATCTCCCAGGGATTCACCTCATAACGCTGTACTTGCTCCCGGTCGAGGCGCACCTGCAACTCGGTGCCCCCACGATCCATATCGGTATTGACCGACAGCAGGCCGGGGATGCTCTCTATCCGCCGCTCAACTTCTTCGGCCAAACCCATCAGTACCCGAGTATCTTCGCCATATAAGGTCACATTGACCCGAGCATCCTGCTCAGCGTTTTCCCGGTTGACCTGCAAACTGACACCCGGTGGAATCTCGAGCCGGCGGCGAATATCCTGCTCGACTTCTTTGTACGCGAGATACCCTTGCTCCCGCCACCCAATCGACATGCTCAGGTCATGCCAAGCAACCTGATACCACTCCAGTTCTTCTTCTTCAGCGAAAAAAAGCATCACCTGCCCTTGCTCGCTGCTGAATGAGGTCCGCAACCATTCGACATTATAGTTGGCCTTATGCGCCATCAACGTGTCTTCGACCGCGAGCATATATTCTTCGGCCTCTTCCAGCGATTGCCCCGAGGGCATCTCAAAAGAAAATACCAACTGCGATTCGTCCCGCTCCTGCTTGTCCGTCCGCATCATACCGTTCATCGGGATCTGGATACTGGCTAATAGCAATAATGCGATGACAAAGGCGTCGAGACGGTTACGCAACACCCAAGCCAGCGAGCGCACATAATATTTTCGACACCAGACAATCAGCCTCGGCTCGCCCTTCTGCTCACCCGTCGCGAACTTCAATGTCGCCAAGGGGATAAAGAGCAAGGCGATCGCCAACGAAGCCACAAGGCCGACGATCACTGGCAAACCAAGACGCAGCATCCAAAACGAAAGCTCCTCCACATCTCCCATCAGAATCAACGGCAAAAAGACCACCACCGTCGTCAAAGTCGCCATCGTCACCGCCAACCCGACTTCTCCCGCCCCTTCAATCGAAGCTGTACGTGGATCGATACCCTGTTGGCGTTTGTGATAGATGTTTTCGACGATGACGATCGCATTGTCGACCACCAGTCCAAGACTCAACATCAGCCCCATCATCGTCGCCATATTCAGCGACCAGCCGATAAAATAGAGTACGGTTATAGTGACCAGGATCGACAGGGGAATCGCCAGAGTGATGATCATCGTAATACGCACCGCACGCAAAAAGAAAAAGAGCACGATCGCCGCGAAGAGCCCGCCCCACAAACCCGAATTCTGTAAATTATAGACCGATTTTACTACTTGTTCGCCCTGATCCCAGAAGACCCTAAAATCGAGCCCTTCGAGTTTGGGGTGGGTCTTCAGTTTCTCCATCGCCTGCTGCACACCGCGCGAGACCTCAACGATATTGGCACCGGAGGCCTTGATCACGGCGAAACCCTGCGACTCGCTGCGGTCGATGCGGTTGACCTCGTCTTTTTTCGGCCGCTTGTAGGCGACCTCGCCAATATCGTCCAACTGCAACCGGCGCTCTGGATCGACGACCGTGCCCGCAATCTCCGCGAGATCCTGATAGCGCCCTACTGAGCGCACATAGATCTTCTTGCCGCCCTCGATTACCCAACCGCCGGGCATCGTCAAATTCTGGTCGCGCAGGCTGGAGACCGTCTCAGAGACATTGACCCCGTGGCCGCGCACCTTGCCCTGATCCAACTCGACTAGCACTTCCTTGCTCTGCAAACCCCACAACTGCACATTGCCCACCCCGGTGACACGGCTCAGCGCCGGATCGAGGTAGTTTTCGATAAGTAAGGGCGCGTCGACCTGATCCCCAGCGAAAACAAAAGCGCCCTGCATAATCGGCACATCGTTCTGGTTCCAGCGTCGGACCCCGATCTGTTCGATCTCATCGGGTAGGTCTGGCATGACCCGATCCAAGCGGTCCTTCATCTCGGCGAAGGCCAACTGCACGTCGGTGCCCCGCTGAAACTCGACGCGGAGAAAACAACTATTGCTCGAAGCATTGGCATAGATGGTCTTGACCCGATTGACCTGGGCGATGGCTTCTTCGAGGTGGTGCACGACTTTCTGCTCGACCTCGACCGCACCGGCGTTGGGATAGGAGACCCAGACGAAGAGTTGCGGCCAGTTCAAGCCCTCGGGCAGGAGCGTCAGCGGAATACGCGTGTAGGCGATATAACCCACCACCAACAGCGAGACCAGCGACATGACTACGGTCACCGGCCGGTTGACCGAAAAACGCGGCAGTGGGTATTTATTGTCGTGCATAGGCGCTTCCCTGATTGAGCGAACTTATCCGGAACAAGTGCCTCCGGAGAATATACGCTTCACATTTTCATTATAAGATATTGCGTATTCGAATTAAACATTGCCTATAAAACAATGCAACTACACATGGAACGCTGTCACACTCGCTCATTCAGCCTTGCAGCTCTAAATCCTACACGAATAAAAAGCGAATACAGTACTGGTATTACACCCAATGTCAGCGCCGTGGCGAAAAACAAGCCTAAGATAATCGCAATGGCCATTGGTTCGAACATCGAGCCGCCGCCGTACTACAACGGCAACATACCGCCGATCGTCGTGCAAGTCGTTAGAAAAATCGGCCGAAAACGCCCTTGGTAAGCCGCGAGGATCGCATCCAGTAGCGACAGCACGTTGTCGTCTTGTTTGATCTTGATCCGGTCGATCAACACGATGGCGTTATTGATAATAATGCCCGACAACGCGATGACACCCAAGAAGGTGATAAAGCCGAAATAGGATTAGGCGATCAGCAACCCGATGACCACCCCTATTAATCCCAGTGGTATGATCATCAGGGTAATCAGGGATTTTCGTATCGGGTTTAACCTCAGAAAAGTGCTGCAAGCTGAATTATGGCAAACGCAGCATCGCCTCGGAGACTGCGACAAACTAGGTCGTATTGAACATCATCATCGCGTATTATAGACTGGCCGGTTTGGCATTGAAGGGCAATGAGAATTTCGGTGGGCCCTGGCCTATAAAAATGCCCCAGGTCCTGACGCACTCCGCTTGTTAACGACGGGACAAACTAAAAACGCGTCCAGAGTATATCCCCCGGACGCGCTCAAGTATTGATCTATATGTTTGAAATTCATCCCTGCGGCGGTGGCGGCAAATTTCGGCTAATCGTTTCAACACCGACTCCACCGACCAACCAGAACATCCACAATAGCACAATCGCGATAATAGCCTTCTCCTTGGGCACATCCACCATCGCACTCAACCCAACCCCCATAATGCCGATCTGCCACAGATCGAAGGGATTGACCGCCGACAACACCCGACCGACAAAAGTAGCTGCCACACCATCCGAAAGCAACGCGCCGAACCCCAACTTCAATCCGGGATCGCCCGTCGACCATATCAACGCCGCCTGCAAAACCCACTCAACAGCAACCACCGATGCAGCATAGGCCTTGACCACCAACATCTGTCGATAGTTGACCTCGACCAGAAACAAGGAGCGCGCCATCGCCATCAGCACCCCCCCGACGATGACCAACGAGGTAAAGGTCCCCACCGGAATGGTCATCCAGCCGTGCGCCCGCAACATCGCCGTGCTTTGCTCGTAGCGTTGCCGCCCTTCTTCACTCATGCTTTCTAGACGCCGCTGCACCGCTGGAGCCTCCAGGTCGGTCAATACATCCAAGGTCAGTTGATGCGCAGCAAGCCCAACCAGACACACCAATAGCGTGGGCAATAACCAATCCTGCGCCGTCTCCCGCCCACGCACCGCCGCAAATGCGGCGCGCGGTGCATAAAAAACCAACTGAATCCGCTCAAATAATCCCTGCACCCAAACCACGAACCCCGATCCCGTCTCACTCATTTTTCAGCCTCTCTATTTTGCCCATCTGTCCTCCTTCAAGCCGCGGCGATACGTCGATCCCGCTTCGGCAGGTCAATCTGCACCTGGATGCCTTCACCAACCTCGCTCTCGATGCAAATCCGGTCGCCGTGATCTTAGACGATGCGATAGGCCGCCGACAACCGTGCGTCGGTGCGAGAGCCCAGTTCAAAAATCGCATCCAATTATTCGCGGGAATCCCCCGGCGCGCAGTCGATGCGCTCGCTAACAACATAATCACCTACGATCTCGACGCCACCGCCGAGCTGCTGGCCCAATAGCGCCAGCGCACTGTCCAGCCCCTCGTGGATATCGGCCAACTGCAATGGGGCCTGATCCAAACGGACAAAGCTCTTGAGACTTTCGACGATGCGCACGATGCGCTTGCCCGCCTCCCGGGTCGCCGCGTTATTGCCCTTGAAGATCTCCAGGGCCTACAACAACGGCCGGCTCGGCCTCAGCGCTTTGATCCATGGGGGTAGCCTTTAGCGTATGTGCAGGACCGCATCGAATAGTTAATATACATGCCGTACCACAGGCGCCCAAAGCACGGACCGGACGCCTGTCCTAATTTTCCCAGGAGACCAGTATGGTATATGTAGTAGGCCACCGGGGCGCCGCCGGCGTCCTCCCGGAAAATACGCTCGCTGGCTTTCGCTACGCGATCGAACTCGGCGTCGACTATGTAGAATGCGACGTGCACTTGAGCCGCGACGGCCAACTCGTCGTGATGCACGATGCCACCGTCGACCGCACCACCGATGCCACCGGCGCGATCTGCGACCTCGACTTCGACCGCATCCGCGCGCTCGACGCCGGCAAGGGCGCACAGGTACCCACCCTCGACGAAGTGCTGGCCCTCGTGCAAGGCCAGGTCAAATTGCTGTGCGAGCTCAAAGGCGAAGGCGTCGAAAACGCGACCATTGACGCGGTAAAAGCCCGCGGCATGACCAGCGAGGTCTATTTCACCTGCTTTAATATGGATCGCCTGGAAGCGGTGCGCCGCCTCGGCGACGACCTTCTGATCGGGGCCATCCTGCCCGACCCGGAAGAAAAAGACATCGCCCGCGCCCTCGAACTCGGCGCGGCGGGCATCGGCATCCAATACCGCAACCTCTGCCTGCGACAAGTCGAACGCGTGCTCGACGCCGGGCTGGATCTGCGCGCCTGGAACCCAGATACCCTGCCCGAGCAACGGGCCATGATCGCCCTCGGCGTCAAAGGCATCAGCAGCAACCGTCCCGACATCTTGCTCGATTATCTCAACAAGCAGAAGGCCGACGCCTGAACCACACCACACCGGCTTCTTCATCCCGGTTTAACCGCTCGCTGGTCCGCCCGGTTTTCGCCCTAGCCTTTCCAGTCGCCGCGTCCTCGCAATTGGACACGCTGGCCGGCCTAGCCGATGTCTTTCTAGTCCGCGACCTGGGCGCCGACGCGATTTCCGCCGTCGGCGTCTCTCAGATCGTCACATGGTCATCGGCGTCATGATGATCTCGGTCTCCACCGGTGCCTTCACCATGGTCGCCCAGGCCATCGGCGCCGGCTCGCCAGTCGAAGCGAGCGCCACCACCAAGCAAGCATTCACCCTCGTCACACTTGTCAGCATCGCACTGAGTCTGATCGGCATCATCACCTCCCGTTTCGCCCTGGAGATGCTCAGCATGCCCCCCGCGATCATCGAGTTAGGCACGGCCTACCTACGCGTATTCTTCGCCGGCCTGGTCTTCATGACGCTCAATTTCACGCTCAGCAATTGCCTTTACGGGGCCGGCGAGACGCGTATCCCCCTCTATCTCAACGGCGTTATGGCGTTGCTCAAAATCGCCTTGAGTTATTTGCTGATCTTCGGCATAGGCCCCTTCCCGGAATTGGGCGTCACCGGCGCGGCCCTTTCCACGGTAATCAGCCGGGCCGCTGGCTTCTTACTCGGCATGGTCCTACTCTACAACGGCCGGCTGCCGCTATGTCTGTTGCCCGGCACCTCATACTTTCCCGACCGGGCGCGCGCCCAGCGCATGTTGCGTATCGGCATCCCCTCCGCGATGCAGGGCCTCTTCCGCAACGGGTCGGGCGTGGTCTTCCTCAAGCTCATCGCCCTGACGGCGGCCCCAGTCACCGCCGTCGCCGCCTACTCAATCGGCAACCAGATGGAACGCATCATACGCCGAACCTCTTTGGCTTTCGGCACCGCCGCCACGACGCTTGTCGGCCAAAATCTGGGCGCCCAGAACCAACAAGCCGCCGTGCAAAGCGGATGGACCGCCACCCTCGTCGGCGCGTTAAGTATGGCCTTACTCGGTCTACCGTTGGCCTGGTTCGCCCCTGAGATCATGGGATTCTTCACCGTCGAACCAGCCATCATTCGAGTCGGTGTCATCTATATCTACGCCATCGCACTGGCAGAACCGTTCCAATGCCTAGCCATCGGCGCCGGCGGAGCACTGCGCGGTGCCGGCGACACCAAACCCGCCTTATACTATACGATCATTAGCCAGTGGTTGGTCCGCCTGCCGGTCGGATACGCCTTGGCCTTCTGGTTGCACTGGGACATCTCGGGCCTTTGGGTCAGCCTGGTCGCGTTCAGCGTCCTGCAAGCCCTATTAACCATTCGCAAATTTACCGATGGGTCTTGGCAGAATCGGGAAATCTGAAAGGTAAAACCCGTCCCTGCGAAGCGAACAGCTAGCTGTAGTCCGTGCAACACTGCGCCGACTACAAGCCGAAATCACTCGACTGGTAAAAGCCGTCAACGACGAAATAATCGTGCAATCCTTCCATACACCCACGATATTTTCGCCATCGGCATCACCGTACTCTCCATCGCAATCTCCTTGAGCGGCATGGGCCTTATCGCCAATCGCAAATTTCCGTGGGTCACCGGGGCTCTGTTTCGGCATTGTCGGTTGCAGGATCGCGATCTATGGCCTGTTCGATTTCTTCCTTTCCTGCTAGCGCCTGCCCTAAGTCATCCACTATTGAAAAATACGTACAAACACCCTTAAAATATTGCCCAACATTGGCTTATGGGTATTCCTTGTGCTTGCACAAATATTGACTATATTATCCCTATTGCTCGTCTCTACAAGAGTTGTAGAGATACATGTACCACGTTGGCAGTCGTTCGGATCCGCGTAGATTCCTACCATAGGCCTGCTGTAGTTTTCCCTACTGAAAAGCCTGCAGCAGTAGATTCCTACTCACAACCATTCGTACGCCCTGTTCCAACCGCATATTTTAAAGGATTTCATCATGGCAGACCGCGAGAGGGGAACCGTTAAATGGTTCAACGACGCTAAGGGCTTCGGCTTTATCGAGCGCGAAAACGGCGACGACGTTTTCGTTCATCACAGCGCTATCCAAGCCGAGGGTTTCCGCACGTTGCCCGAAGGACAGCAAGTCGAGTTCGAAGTTGTCCAAGGTCCCAAAGGCCCCGCGGCTGAAAGCGTCACCACGCTATAACCGACCGCATTCGATTCTGCAAAAGAGGGTGATGTAGAATTTACATCGCCCTCTTTTCTTTTTTAGGAGTTTTAATGAAAATCCGTATAGACGATCTCGCTGGCGACGTCACAGAAGACGACCTCCGCACACTCTTCGAACTCTTCGGCGCGGTAGCGGCCGTCTCCATCGACACGCGGCGGCGTTGGGCTCAGATCGACATGCCCAGTAAGTCGGCTGCCCGCGAAGCCATCGATGGACTCAACGGGCAAAACCTCAAAGGTTTTGACATGACGGTCGCCGAGATGGCGGATCGCCCCCCCTCGCGGCCAAAGGGCAAACCCCGAAAAGGCCGACGACGCTAGTCCTTTTAGCCGGGGCAAGGATACAATCCGGCTGACATCTTTGATTGATATAGCGGCCCAACATCGCCGGTTCGTCGATGCCGAGCGGCCCACTTTTCGTACCACTGCGCCTGTAGCCTAAACCACCGGCTGTATTACCCCCCCCGTGGTCCATCAGGGCTTCGTGTGATCCTTCCAATAAGCTTTCCGCCCTTGCAAAATTCCGCTCGGCCGTCCCTAAGCCGAGCCCAATCGGCGTGAGATCATCACCGGGGTCTATATGTGCTACACGCTGAGCCGCAAAAGACTACTGAGCTGGTTAATACTCGGTGGCAGTTTCACCTAAGCGGTCGCGATGATCCTCTATCTGGTCTATGCTCCTTAGACGCAATTGCAATTGTATCTGCATCGCCCCGCCCGCTAGATCTTCTGCCGCTGCCAAAATTCCGATGCCATTCTGCTAGATCGCATCGTCCGGCACCTCAAAACGCAACACATTCTTTTCCGGCGACCGATAATACAGAGGCGCGTCCGCCCCCCGTTCAACGGCCAGTTGATGCACCGTACCGAAATAACGCCGCGGCCGCACCAACACCGTGCGCAATTCCGCGCCGTCCAACGACCCCCTAACTCCGGAACGCCCCAGCGAATCGGCTTCGGCCAAGGGCGGAAAATCCGTCGAACTGGCGAAAGCTCTCTTCCTGCCAGTTGTCCGGAACGCTCAGTCGGCTAGTGGTTTGCTCCGGTTGCGGTATTTCGTCTCTTCGGTCGCCGGTATCGCGCCGGCCACCTTCACCGAATTATGCCCGTGTTTGCTCACACAGGGATACGCCAGATACTTGGGCTCTTCGGCGAGGTAGACCACCGCCGGTTCGTCCACTAGCGTTTCCAACGTCATCACGTCACCGACCTTGAGCTTGCGCGCGTCGGCGACTGAGATCTGCCCGGTGCCCAACTCGGCCTTGACCGGTAGTTCCATGCCGCCCATGCGCAAGCGGTTCTGTCGCAACAACTCAGCCTGATTCAGGCGTTTACTGCGCACATAGCTTTGCTGTCCCAAGCGCGGCAGAATCGACTCCAGCGTAAAGAAAGGATAGCAGAGACTGATTAAACCCGAGGCATTGGTTGAATTCACCTCGAAGGCCAGCAGGATCACGATCTCCGAAGCCACCGTGACCTGCATAAACTCCGGGTTTGTTTCAAGTTCAACATCGGTAATCTCCACCTTCAGGATCGGCTCCCAGGTCGCCTCCAGATCCTCGATCATCTTCTTGACCAAGGTATTCATCTCACCGATCTCAATAGGCGTCACCTGCCGGGCCTCGACACCTTGCGACGACCCCTTACCGCCAAAGGAACGATCGATCGTCGCGAAAGTCACCGGCATCGAGATATCGAGAATCGCCTGGCCATTGGTCGGCCCGAGCGTAAATTGATACGACAGCGCCGGATTGGACAGACTCATAATAAACTCGGCATAGGTCGTCTGGTCGACAAAGGCCGTGTCGACATCGACGACCGCTTGAAAGGTCTCCGACAACGTCGAGCTTAACAGCCGGGCGAAATTGTCGTGTAAATTCTCCAACATGCGCAACTGGTCTCTGTTGACGCGCGCCGGGTGTTTGAAATCGTAGGACATCACCATGGTTTTTCTCGCCTCTCTCGCTTTGTTTTCTTCTACCTGCCGCTTCTTGTCGGCTTGCTCGGCAATGCGCCCTTTGACTATCGTACGCAACCCGGTGCGCTGTCTCTTGCTAACGCCCTTACCTTCAATCGCCGCATCGAGCGCCGCTAACGCGCTCTTTTCGCACGCATCAGCCTCCAGGTCGCTCATGCCCAAGCCATTTATTTCCCTGAAGAGCGTTGCAATTCTCTTGTTATCGACGCCGTATTTGGCCAAGCGATCCGCCAACGACGGCATATCGCCATCATTCGCCGACAGCAACGCGTCAATCTCTTGCTGTGACAGTATATCAGCCATTTTATCGCTCCTCTATACCCACTGATCTTCGTCGAATTCACCCCGCACAATCGTCACCTCGCCCTTTCCTCTAATTGGCGCACTTGCTGCACGATCCTAAGCTGCGTCTCTTCAACCTCCGACAGCCGCATCGGCCCCATAAGCTCCATTTCTTCGGTGATAAAGGTCCGCACCTTCTCCGACATATTGCTCAGAATTTTTTCTTTGAGTTCACCCGAAACCGCCTTCAGCGCGATAATTAAATCTTTCTGGTCTACTTCCTTCATCAGAACCTGGACTTCCCTGTCAGTCATTTTTTTAATATCGTCGAATACGAGCATTAAATTCCGCACCGACTCGGCGACCTTCGGGTCCTGCGCATCCATACTGTCGAGCACATTCTTTTCGACGCTCGATCCCGTCATATTAAGCACATCGGCCACCACCTTAGGCCCGCCGACACCCTGCATCCCCTTGGCGAGGCGGCTGAACATGCGGTATATCGCCTGCTCGGCACGCTCGAGCACCTCCTCCGACACATCCTCCATCGTCGCCATGCGATAGGCCACATCCGACTGCATACGCTCAGGCAACCACGACAAAATCACCGCGGCATGGCCGGCTTGCAACTGCGATAGCAGCAGTGCGATGGGCTGCGGATGCTCGTGGCTGATATAGGGCGCGATCTGCCCCGGATCCATCTGCGCCAATAGTTTGAAGGCCGAGCCGGTGCTCATATCAAAGTTCTCCTCCTCGACCACTCTATCAGCCCACCACGGCGCCACCACCTCGCCCAACAGAGCCTTGGCGTATGCTGCGCCGCCAAGCTCCAGATATTCACCGCTCTCGATGCGCGAGCGCACGGTCTCTAACGCGTGCATGCCCGCGTTGTGCGCCACCTCTTTGAGTTGGGCGACGGCCTTGCCCATTTGTGCTGCCTCTTCGCGGTCTAGCCGCCCGAGCACTCGCACGCCAACCTCTTTGCCCGAAGCGACAAAGAAGGCCGCGACGATTTGCGAAGCATTCATGCCCGCCAGCGGCCCATCGCCCTTTTCGTCCCGATGTAGAATCGAACGCAAGACGGCCGCCGCTTCGTTGGCGTGTTGCCAGATATAGGCGTGGATGCTGCCTGCAGGAATCGTTGCGGACAGATCCGTGCCGGCGGGCTCTTCTGGCTCTAGCGTCAAACCGCGTGACACGGGCGCTGCCAACACCCGCACCTCTCCCAATTCTTCCTCACTTGGGAAGACCACTTTTTTTATTTCCGCGCCCATCAGCTCACCTCCTCGGGATAAAGGGTCAGCGAGGTAACGCGCACCGCCATCAGATCGGTGACGACCACGACCTCTCCTTCCGCAAAGAGATGGCCATTGAGGCGAATCTCAAAGGCCTCACCGGCCAACTTGTCGAATTCGATGACACTGCCGACTGCTAGTTTGCGCGCCTCGGCCAACGTCAATCCTTTGCGCGCCGCCTCACAGCACACTTCAACCGCCACATTGCCCAGATGCGCCAAGCGCTCCTTCTCCTGGTTCATAGCCTATACCTCCTCCAGGACCTCGGTGAGCCGCACGCCAAAATTCTCCCCCACGGTCACAATTTCACCGCGGGCAAAGAGCTTCCCATTGAGCAGAATGTCCACCGAATCGCCAACTTTCTTATTTAGCTCGATAAGCGACTGCTCGCCGATATTGAGCGCTTGGTCTAGCGTTATGCGCGTGCGCCCCAACTCGACCGAAGCCGTCAACTGCACCGTGTCAAGCGCGTCGATATTGTCCTTGGCCAGCGCCGGAGCCGTCTGCTTGGTGGCTGGAGCCTTCTTCGTCGCTTTCTTCTTTACAGCTTTCTTCGTCGCCATAACGCCATCCCCTTCTATTGTAATTGTCGCCTAAAACTGAATCTTGCCTTGTTCCGCCATCGTTATACATATGCATAACGATCCGCGCCTGTGAATCGAGTATCTGCCCCGGCTCGCAGCGCACAAGGCCAACTTCTTCACTGATAAAGACCTGCACCCGCTCCGACATATTGCACAAAAATTTCTCCCGCACCGCCGAGCTGACGCCCTTTAAAGCAATCACCAAATCACGCTGATCAATCTCACGCATCGACTGCTCGATGATCTCGTCCGCCAATTCGACCAGCCCTTCAAAATCCAATGCCCGATCCAACTGCTCGACAGGATCCATCAGGGGCTTGGGCGGATTCTTCTGCGCGATAGTATCCCCTCACGCAGGGGAAAGGCCACCAACGTCGCGGCGATACCGCCGCCCACCACTACCAGCAAAGCCGTCCCATCGAGCCCTACACTGCTACCATCCACCGCCCCTGCCAGAGATCAGTGCACCGCCGACTAAGCCTATTAAGGTTGCAATATCCATGATCTATCCTCGCCGATCAAAGTTTAGAGCGTGTTGAGTCAACAAAATAACCTCTCATCACTTCACATGCACAAACGAATACATCGAAAAAGACCGTACGTCAAGATATTTGCTACAATTAAAAACCGGCCCCAGGCAGTTGCCTGAGGCCGGTTTTTCCGCTTGGTCGCAATGGTCTCAGCTCTTGGGGCGATAGGCCCGAAATAAATCCCGCTGCTCGTCCGTCAGCCGCGCAAAAGTCTCCGGCGTGATATGTTGCTGCTCGTCCATCGTCGCAATATTCTGCGACATCAGCCAATATGGACCATAGCCCACATGCAGCGTTTTACGTACCTGGTCGGATCGATTGATCAAACCGCCGTGGCGCAGATTTTCGGTAAAGAAGATCGCATCCCCCGCCTTGACCTCCAGCCCGATCATATTCGGGTCCTCGTCGGGATTATTGCTGTGCGGCGAAGGTAAATTGGTCTTGTGCGTGCCCGGCACGACACAAAAGGCGCCCTGCTCATTGCTGCAATCGTGGAGAAAATAAACCATCCGTACCATCATACAGTCGATGCCGCGCTCGGTATAACTATAGCGGTATTTTTGGCTGGCGTTGACCGTGCCGCCGTGACAACCGGTGGAGTTGCCCTTATAGCGGATGCGGATCTCGGAGTTGTTGATCGTCGGCCGCTCCTTGACGATACCGTTGACATAATCCATCGTGCGCGGATGGTCGAGCAACACATCGAAGGCCGGATCGGCGCTCCAAAAATCCTCGACCATCAGCGTCTTGCCCTCCGCCCGTTCGCCATTAGCATGGTAACCGCGCTCGGGGTTGGCATAGTAATTGGCACCCCAACCGCTCGTCTTGCGCGGCGACTCGTCTATACGCGCCAGCGCATGTTCTTCTAAATCGTCTACCGCCGCGGCCAAAGACGCGACTTGTGCCGCCGTCAATAGGCCCTCGATCACGATATAGCCCTGGCGGTCGAATTCAAATGTCTCGATCTCATTCATCTATCTCAGCTCCAGTTCAGTAATTTATTCAGGTTTCCACCTTTGACCAGGGCGCGTTCCGCTGCTGTGCAACCTTCCATATGCATGTCAACGATCGCCGGCACGCCGCTGCCCCAAACCAGCCGCTCCGGCCCAAAAGCTTCGATTACGCGCTGAGTAAACGGCTTGGCGCTCTCGTAGAGCGGCGCGTCTTGCGCAAAGTGGTTCAGGCCAGAAAGCTTCATATACACATTATTGTATTCGGCTTTGCAGCTGCCCAATTGCAATATATCTGCAAACTCGACCGCATTGCCCATATGCGGTTCGGCCAGATGGTCGATCAGCGCCACGGTCTCGGGGATGTCGCGCAGAACGCTCGCGATTTGTGCGCCATAATCGGGTCCGATGTGCAATTCGACGATCAAACCGAGTTCGACCGCCTTTTCCCACAGCGCGCGCACGCCTTTGTCGTCAAAGCGGTCGAGATACATATTCTTGCCACGGTGCGCGTGAAAACGCGTCGAAATAATTTTAGGCTCGCGGGCGACCAGGTCGGCCAGTTTATTCGGCGCGTCCGGGTCGTTAGGGTAAAACAGCGACGTACCCCTAAGCCTTTCCGGCTCGCGCTCCAGGCATTCTAACACCATGCGATGGTCGTCACCATAGGGCTCGGGGTGCACAATGACGGCCCGGTCGATCTTTTCCTCATCCATCCGCTGCAAATAAGCGCCCATCGGATCGGCGGGATGCACCGACATATCCGGAGTGTAGGCGGCCTGCGGATGCAGCGGATAACGATCGGTGTCGGGACTGAAAATATGTTGATTCCATTCGATGATCATCCCGGTCTCCTCCGAGTAGAAAGCCAACGATACCATACTCGCTGACCGCTGTCAAATGCCACTGCCGCAAAGTCTTGACAATCAAGTACGAGCGGGCTACTTTCTATAGATACCTGGTCTACAAACGAATTTTGGCCCGTTCGTCTAGAGGCCTAGGACGCCGGCTTCTCACGCCGGTAGCACGGGTTCGAATCCCGTACGGGCTACCATATGGTGCGCGTCCCCATTTTCTGGGGACGCGTTTTTTTGTGCGGTTGAGCGGGACCTAATAGTTGGCCCAGTTAGGGACTGAATATTTTGGTTTGTATAAAGTCTTCCGGGCTCAAATATCCCAGTTGATGATTGATATGACTTGTCTGGTGTTACGGGTAAATAGAGGATGGATTTCGTCCGTGTTTGATTGGAAAGCACAGAGGGTCTATGTTAGAGGCATTCCAATACGTCGTCTCGCCTTTCATAAGATCGGTCGTTCAATATGATCCGCTTCAAGGAGGAAGCTCTTGAAAAACTGCTAGAAGAGCGCAAACCCCATTTTAGTTCCCACACCTATCAACACCTCCAAAAAATCATAGCTCGAGGCGCAAAGGGCATTGACCCCAACACGCTGTCCCGTCTCTGCGGTGATCTCGAGTGCTTGCCCAACGATATTGTCGAATACCTATAGCTCGCATTCGTCCAGACCTATTTTTTCATAAACTCTTGTGCAATCCCCGCTGAAGCGATCTGGCGGAGTTTCCCTTTAGTATCCAATAACGGGGAGTATGCAACCTTGGGGGACCGTGCGAGTATTCGCACGGTCCTTTCCATTTTTCTTAATTGAAAGTTGTAAATCATATATTTGCCGTAAATTCTCACTGGATTGGTTCGACAACTCAAGCACATGGGCTACCAATAAGAAACCCTCCTGAACGCTATGCTCGGAGGGTTTTTCTTTGTGAATTTATGACCGACCAACGACGATTAGCCCTACCCCGCAACCTCTTCCACCTTCTGCCGCAGCATTAGCCTATATCCCATTGCCTGCATAATCGAGCATTTTATCGAGGTATGGATTACCCTTAATGGGAAGGGCTTTTGTGGTCCTTTCCGGGGCATGCCCACTTCCTCAGCGAGAGCCGATATGTTAACATACGCAGCGTCAATGTAATTTCAGGTAATCACTCGCAAGAACCTCATCATACCTCAAATGAAAGTAATTCTTAGAATCATTAGCTGGAGCAGTCACAATGCTACGGCAACTGCCTTAATCTTCCTCCAAACGCACGATCATCTCATCTATATCAAAATTGGGGTTCTCTAACTCTTCGGCCATATGGGCAAAACTTAAAAGCGACTTACTCTCCCCTATAAAGTCAGCGGATACTAGGAGGTCTATATCTGCTCCACCTAGCCAGAGTAGCACATTGTCCTGCGATGAGCTTAGAACAAAAAGAATGCCAATGCTACTTTCCCCAGTATAGAATTCGTTGGTGAAAACATCTACACTATGATCATATTTTACCAACTCGGTTAACTCTTCATCTGAAATCGCCGGCACGACATCGGTCGCCTTTGCTATAAGATCCCATGTTTTATCTGACTGGCGAAAAACAGCTACGTCGGTGCTTTCATAAACCTTGCTTAAGGTATCGACGATAGTAGTACAGGCCTCATCTATACTTTGTATTCCAATCTTATTTCGGATCAATTCATTGAAGATCTCTAACTCTCTGGCATATACTTTCATTTGTTCATTGGCAGCCATTAAGTCACGATTGGCCACAAACAATTCGCGTCGGAGTAATTCTCTCTCTAAATGTGCACCAACTCGAGCGCGGACTTCGCCCACATTGAATGGCTTGGTGATATAATCAGTCGCTCCTATCGCAAAGCCGCGTTCTTTGCTAGCGATATCGGTCAATGCCGTTAAAAGCAGTATAGGGATATGACGAGTCGATTCGCGTTCTCTCAAACGCTTACATACTTCATACCCATCAACATCGGGCATCATAATATCAAGAAGGATCAAATCGGGAACAGATTGCTCCACTAGATCAAGGCATTCTTGACCTCCAGATGCACAGGTAATATCATACGACTTGCGAAGTGCCAGATCTAGCAAATTGTTATTCATTTCCTGGTCATCAACACACATGATACGTAGTCGGGTAATTTCTTTTTCCATATCTGCCTTTAATTAAATACTAATTTGCGTAAATGTTAAAAAAGAATCGCAGGGGGTGACACTGCCATGCCAATCTTAAGTGAAAAATCAAATTATTCGGGTCGATTATCCATCGAATTATATTCAAACTTTTGACCTTTCGTTTCACTCTCGATTTCCCGATAAAGGTTAGCTATCCTCACTATAACACCTTCATTTACTTTATCTGTGATAGATATAATGCCATTTTTCGCAAGCGGTTCGTAATGCTCCCTTAGTTCAAGAGCAGCACTAAGCGACTGTTTTATCATGTTCTTCATCTTTAGAATCTGTTCAATCTCGTTCTTAACTTGAGATTTTCGATCACCGGCTTCTCTTAATTTGCGAGTGATAATCTCTTTATTTACCTCAGTAATCCCAAGTGAGGTACATAGATTTTTTGTCCTTAACTCCCATTGCTCTATTTGCTTATCACTTTGGTCAAGACGCATCTGCACACTTAAAGGCATCTCAATACTAAGTTCTGTTTTTGCTCCTCCCGTCGAACCCGCGATCTTGGTATCAATACCTTCAGTTGCACACGTCCGACCGCCAACAATACTTCCCCCTCCCTTACCCGCACCCTGTAAAACTACGACCCTTTTGTCAGCCCTTAGATTCGCATTATACACATAAGCAGCTATTTCAATACTGGCACCTGACAGTACAGTGCTTTCTTGTACAAGTTTCGTGATGAGATTGCCATGTGTTACTACTTTCGTCGTCTTACCGATGATGCCTTGAGTGATCTCTATATCACCTTTCGAAAAGACATATGCACCGGGCTCAACCATCCCTCCAATAAGGACATTACCACCAGAGCGCACCTCAAATCCCGAACCAACATTGCCTTTTATTTCAATATCTCCCGAGACATCTAAATTGCCAGTTCCATAATCAACATTGCCTTCAACGGTAAACACCTCACTTACGTGAATTGAATTTTCGCCAACATGCAAGTTTCCAAAGATCGTCGCATATAACTGCTGGTCGCCTTCTTTAGAATCACCAGTCGCAGCAGGGTCCGCAGCAGCAGGATCCGCAGAATCCGCAGCAGCAGGGTCCGCAGCAGCAGGATCCGCAGCAGCAGGATCCGCAGCAGCAGGATCCGCAGAATCCGCAGCAGCAGGGTCCGCAGCAGCAGGATCCGCAGAATCCGCAGCAGCAGGGTCCGCAGCAGCAGGATCGCCACCCGTGGCTTTACCGACACGGATATTTTCACCGATTTCGATATCAACCTTCTCGACCTCGTTTGCAACTACTGGTTCGTCATATATATTTTTTCCATCAATTTTTGGAGTAGCCGAGATTAAAGTTGCGACGAACTCATCAGCATCAATTTTTGTTACCGAATTTCGCTCTTTGTAATCAATTCGACCATCCGTTTGCACGGTGCCATGGCGAACATCGATGTCTTTCTCACATATCAACATGATGGGCTTAGCATCTATAGCGCGTTCACCTTCGACTAACTTAAGCACCATGACTTCCTTGCCTGTATTCTGTATATCTGCAACTTTTTCTATCGCAGTTTCAATAATACCGTGCCGTATACCCATCTTGTTTAACCATTTCATCACAACTTCAGTATCGCGCAATGGGGCAGCAGAAGTCTGAGTGAGTAGAATCAAATACGCCTGCATCTTATCCTCACTTACCCATATCGGAGGTATTATACTTAGATGTCCCTGGCAAACACAGACATACCCACTTAGGTCGGCAACTAAAAGGCCAGCATCCTCTAATTTTACGTTTTCACCGACTTCCATCTCAGCGCTCTTGCCTTTTACCCGATCCTCTTTACCCCATAGGTCTCTTCCTGGGAACCCTTCCTGAGGTGGATGTATTTTCGCCACTTTATCGCCAGTGGCCACTAAAACACCCTGCAATTCCAGCATTTCGATTTCGTTGATTTCACTGAGAGCAAATGCCGAGTGAGTAGAACTACAACTACCCTCGATTTGGTCTGGAATCGTTAACCATTCTACATATCCGTCTGCTCCCGATTCCGGTATTTCCCCACAAGCAATTTGGAAGCGCCCTTTAGCCTCAGCAGTCTTTTCCGCATGCATATTGTCCCAAATATCCTTGAACACCACTACATCTACATCTATTGCTTCATCGATTCCAACGTCTTTGCGCAATAGCGTCTCAAGCAAATCGAGATCTGAAGACATATCACTGAGGGAAGGCAGACGCAGTTCTAACAGCCAGAGGATACGCTGATCAGGAGATACTTCTATTACAATTTCTCCATCACCCTCGGCAAAAGGGTAGTGTCTTATATCTTCTTTTTTTTCACCAGCATCGCTATCATCCGTCTTCCCCTCAGTTTCTGCCCCTTCCTTAGTTTCTGCCCCTTCCTTAGTTTCTGCCCCTTCCTCAGTTTCTGCCCCTTCCTCAGTTTCTGCCCCTTCCTCCACTTCCACAAGGCTTTCGCTCTCTTCTATTAATTTTGTTAGCTCCGACTCTAGGGATTCTAAACCATCTGAACCTTCTTGCGAAAAATTCTGCCAGTATAAATCATCGACCGCTTTTTCGCGTT
>Ga0233439_10001122_pt1 | contig 35786 bp, 34 predicted proteins | sample SI_123_September_6_FD_182713 | JGI IMG/M metagenome (GOLD analysis project Ga0233439, IMG submission 182713) | Seawater microbial communities from Saanich Inlet, British Columbia, Canada - SI_123_September2016_100_MG | ecosystem: Environmental > Aquatic > Marine > Inlet | place: Canada: British... | reverse complement strand
ACCCTACAAGGTCGTTAAATTTGCCACGGACATCACTGAAAAAACTCACAAAGTTAATGAAATATTGGATGTGGTCAATGCGGCGAGCCAGGGGGACCTGACTTCTGATATCACTGTATCCGGGTCCGATGATCTGGGACAAATTGGAGATGGATTAAAAAAATTCTTCACCAACCTAAAAAATGACATCGATAAAATAAGTAAAAATGCAGAATCAGTCAGTGCCGCCGCCGAGGAGCTCACCGCCACCAGCACAACCATGTCCGCTAATGCCGAAGAAACTTCCGCCCAGGCCGGTGTAGTCGCCGCCGCAAGCGAGCAGGTGGGCACCAATGTGCAAACGGTTGCAACCGGTGCTGAAGAAATGGGCGCAAGCATTAGCGAAATTGCAAATAACTCTAATCAGGCGGCAAAGGTATCGACGGAGGCTGTCGAGGTCGCGAGAAGAACCAATGAAACCATCAGCACACTCGGCATCAGCTCTAAGGAAATTGGTGAAGTAGTAAAAGTGATCACCTCGATTGCAGAACAAACCAATCTGCTAGCCTTGAACGCAACCATCGAAGCCGCCAGGGCTGGTGAAGCGGGAAAAGGTTTTGCAGTCGTAGCGAATGAGGTGAAAGAACTGGCCAATCAGACGGCAAAAGCCACCGAGGAAATTGGCGGCAAAGTACAAACCATTCAGAATGACTCGGGAAATGCGGTAGAAGCCATTGGCGAGATCAGCGATATCATCAATAAAATAAATGACATTTCAAGCACCATCGCCAGTGCCGTAGAAGAGCAAAGTGCGACCACGAATGAAATGTCGCGCAACGTTACTGAAGCCGCCAAAGGGGTGGGTGAAATTGCTCAAAACATCGCGGGTGTCTCAACTGCGGCTGGAGAAACAACGCAAGGATCCAGCCAGACTAAAGATGCCGCGAACGAGCTTTCAAAACTCGCAGTCGATTTACAGGGTCTTGTGTCAAAATTCAAAATATAAAGTTACGAGAAAAACGATAAACCCTCGCCCCTGCGGGCGGGGGTTTTTTGTTTTAGGAAACCGCTAAACACCTATTTACCGTTCCCCCGTATTGATCCTTACCGCTAACTCTTCGACAAATAAATCGAGATATTGCGGAGAGGCCGCTGACAGGTGCGGTTGTATGAGAACGTTTTCCATTTCCCACAAAGGGGAATAATCGGGCAACGGCTCCTCGCCAAACACATCCAGATAAGCCCCGGCAATTTCGCCCGTGCTTAACGCCTCGACCAGGTCGCTCTCCTGATAAATATTTCCCCGCCCTACGTTATAAAGATAACAGGGCTTCGGCAATGCTTTGAAATACTCCGACTTCAATATTCCATCGGTTTTCTCACCCCCCGGTAAAACACAGATCAGGTGATCGGTTTCTGTAAAATCCCATTGGTCAAAAGTAATAATTTTATCTGCGTCAGAAAAGTATTGGGGCACGGAGGCAGGATTCCTTGTGACCCCTGTTAGTTTGCACCCAAATGGTTTCAACCTTTCTGCGATAACATTACCAATTCTTCCAAACCCTAAAATGGTAACCCGGCTGTCATATAAGGATTTTAATTTGTCTGAGATCTTGACCCGCGCCCATTTTTTCTGTTTCTGCATTTTTTCAGACAATGGAAAAGCCTTCAAAAAATAGAGCATCGCTCCAATAACACTTTCGGCAATCAAGCTTCCGTGAAATCCTCCAAAGGAAATACTCAGATTCTCTGTGGGTTCTACCTCAATCCAGTCATTACCCGCCGCAGGGGTAGCAATGAGTTTCAACCTGGATGCAGAACCCAACCATTTCTCTTTAAAAAACCAAACGATCACCGCCTCAGCCTGGGGTAGACGATCCTTGAAATCTTTTGAGTTCAGGCAAATATCCACCCTCAAACCAGGAATGCGACCCTCTAACAAGGCCTTATGTTCGGGCCTGAAATTCCAGGCTTCAACATGAGGGTGGGTCAAATAAACCAAAATGTTTTTTATGGGCATCTCTGGAACCCGAAAAAGTTTGTTTCCATCTGCACTAAGAATATCAGGAATCCTGTTTTAACTTGTGGATTCCAGAGAAAAGAGGTTGAAAAACGAAGTGTTTTGCTGTGCACATAAGTGAACACTTTTATCAAATTTCATAACTCTCCCAAAACCAATAGATTTCCATATATTTTCTTAACTCAATGAAAAATTTGGCCTTAGTTGATTTTTTAAATTTTGGCCCGGTTTTTGCTTTATCTGGTTATAGCAATTACAGAATGTTTGTCAATATTTAGGAGATGAATCATGACACGAGCACAATTGGTAAACAAGTTGTCTCTGAAAATGGATGTAAGCAGAAAAGAAGCCGACCTTTATTTGACTGCTTTTCTGGATTCTATCATGGAGACTCTGCATAAAGACGGACGCGTAGTAGTTCAAGGATTCGGATCATTTAAAGTAAATGAATACAAAGCCCGGGTGGCAAAAAAGCCCCTAACTGGAGAGATGATTCAATTGCCGGTACGGCGTAAACCGAGTTTTCATGCAGGAAAAGAGCTACGAGAAAGAGTGAATGAGGAAATGGAATTGGTGAATGAAGCAGAGGCTTTATTGGACCGGCTCTCCGTTCCAGAAAACGTATTCAGCATTTCGGCAGGGTAACTCTCGGATCATTTACTTCAGTTTACTTTAGTTGTGATATGATAAGGAATCAGGACAGAACTACTGATTCCCGGGTGAATTGGGGAGTCCCTTATTTCAAGGAGCCTCAGCATGTCCAAAGACAGAAATACCTGTAGTAAGTGCGGTGAGGAAAGTATTATAAAGGGTGACATTAGCCTGAGGACCAGCAAGACCAATGAAATAATCATGGTCGTCCGTCAGGATCATGGGGTCGAAAAAAATGTTCCCTTGCAATCCAGCGTCTGTTGCAAATGCGGATTTGTAGATTTTTATGTACAGGATCCCCTCCACCTAAAAATATGCTCCGAAGATAAGCCCATCAACCCGGATTTCAAGCAACGCCCGATATTGGAATCCGACTTTTAATCCCCTCCTTTGTTCTTATCTTCATTGCCGGTTTTCAACCTTTTTTACCTTTGCCACGTTATATCCCTTGTATGATGCCCATTTTTGCGCCAAAATGAAAATTAAGTCTGGAAACTCCCTGTCCCGATTTTATAAATTGATCCATCAGGTAATTATTTCGATTTCCAAATTATGGCCAGACCTTCTAAAGATGAGATTCACTATCTGCTTTTAAAGCTCCACTCCCTCACTGGAATCGTTCCCATTGGGGCGTTTCTGGTTGTTCATATTTGCGTCAACTCCCTTCGCACTGTCGGTGTATGGCCCTACCAGCTTAGCATTGATGCGATAAACAATATTCCTTTCCTTTTGATTGTTGAAATATCCTTTATATACGTTCCCCTGCTTTTTCATTCTGTTATGGGGTTTTATGTTGCGAATATCGCGAAAACTAATGTGCATCGATACCGATACCCTCGCAATGGCCTCTACACGCTACAACGTCTGACCGGTGCTGTGGTTTTTGTCTTTCTGATTTATCACCTTGGAACTACGGTGGGACCCAAATTATTAGAAGGGAAGCACCATTTTGAAGCGGCACCCTTTTTGATCGACATTATGAACGGCGAGTTTCAAACCTGGCAGGGAATTGTGATTTATACCATTGGGATTGTTTCAGCAACCTTTCACTTCAGCAATGGTCTCTGGGGTTTTTGTGTTTCCTGGGGTATTTTGATTGGTGAAAAAGCCCAAAGAAACGGAGCAATCGTTTTCGCAATGATCGGGTTGGCACTTACCGTTTTAGGGATGGCCACAGTTGCAGAGTTTAATATGAATCCGATTCCTGTCGAAGCAACGGTGGCGAGGTAAATATTATGTTAAATAGAAAGAAAAAAATAGTCATCGTCGGGGGGGGGTTGGCAGGGTTGGCCCTGGCCATGAAATTTTGCGAACGCAACGGTGAAGCCACGGTTGTTTCCTACCAGTCATTAAAACGGTCCCATTCTGTTTGTGCGCAGGGAGGCATCAATGCCGCCATCGATGCAAAAAATGAAGGCGATACTCCGGAAAAACATTTTTATGACACGATTAAAGGTGGCGACTTTCTAGCCCACCAACCTTTGGTGCGCGACATGTGCTACCAGGCTCCCACCATCATTCATCTGATGGACCGAATGGGAGTGGCTTTTAATCGGACCGGAGAAGGACATCTCGATTTCCGCAGATTTGGCGGCACACTCTATAACCGAACCGCTTTTGCTGGAGCCACGACAGGACAACAACTCGTTTACGCACTCGACGAGCAGGTTCGCCGCCATGTGCATGACGGTTCAGCAAAAACACTGGAATGGCATGAATACCTGGGGGCTGTTCTTGACTCGGATGGAATCTGCCGAGGCGCAGTGATTCACGACCTGCGAACGGATGAGATCTATACCTTACAAGCAGATGCAGTGGTATTAGCTACCGGCGGACCTGGACAGGTCTATGGGCGATCCACCAACTCTGTTGTCAATACAGGAGCCGCCGCTACCACCGCTTATCTACAGGGAGCCAAATACGCAAATGGGGAATTTATCCAGATTCACCCCACAGCCATACCGGGACAAGACAAGCTAAGACTGATGAGTGAATCGGCCCGTGGTGAAGGAGGACGAGTCTGGGTGCCACGTAAAGCGAATGATACGAGGAACCCCAAGGCAGTTCCTGAAAATGAACGCTATTATTTTCTGGAAGAAAAATACCCCCTGTTCAAAAACCTGGTTCCCAGAGATGTCGCCAGCCGGGAAATTTATGACATTGTCTACAATCAGAAACTGGGAGTTGCCGGAGACCCAATGGTCTATCTTGACCTGACTCACAAGTCGAGAGAGTTTCTGGATAACCGCCTGGGTGGAATCATGGATATCTACACCAAATTTACGGGTGCAGATCCTCGCGAAACTCCTATGAAAATCTTCCCGGCAGTGCATTACTCTATGGGAGGATTGTGGACCGATTACGGCCCAGACAATCATGGATTGATCGATCATGGCTCACCCAAAAACCAAATGACCTCCATTCAAGGATTGTTTGCGGCAGGTGAAGCCGATTACCAGTATCATGGTGCCAACCGGTTGGGAGCCAACTCCTTATTGAGCTGTATTTATACCGGCCTGATGATGGCCCGAGGCATAATGAACTATGTGGACTCTCTGGAAAAATCAGTCGAAGATATTCCTTCAACCGTCTTCGATGACTCCTGCAGCCATTGGAAAAACCGGTTCGGCGAGATCAAGAAAATGAACGGCTCTGAAAACCCCCACAAAATGCATCAGGAACTGGGGGAGATCATGCTGGCGAACGTTCTCATCGTCCGGGATAATGAGTCGTTGGAAAAAGCCACAAATGAAATCAATGATATTGAGACCCGGTTTAAAGATGTGAAATGTTTGGATACGGAAGACTGGGCCAACCCATCACCCAGTTTTATCAACCAACTTTATTGCATGATCCATCTGTCAAAAATTATTACCAAAGGCGCGTTACAGAGAAATGAGTTCCGGGGTAGCCATTACAAACCGGACTTTGATTTGATCCAGCCGAAGGATTTTGATCCCCATGAATATATTGATTACCTGGAGCAAAAACAATATGGGGATGTGACAGAAGAAAAGTTTCCTCCTGGCCACCTCGAATATATGAAACGGTTTGAAGAGAATAATAAAAAATGGCTTAAAACAACGGTGGCCCAATATAAAAACGATCAGCCAGAGATCACCTATGAAGAGGTCAACACCTCTCTGGTGACCCCGAGGCCGAGAAAATATGACTGACAAACACTATGACTGAGAAAACCGTCACTATAAAAGTTAAACGTCAGGACTCGCCCAATACTGCGTCCTACTGGCAATCGTTTAAGGTTCCCGACAGGCCTTTCGCCAATATCATTTCTTGTCTGATGGAAATTCAGAAAACCCCAACAACACAAGATGGCAAAAACGTTAACCCGGTTACATGGGATTGTAATTGTCTGGAGGAGGTTTGCGGTTCCTGCACCATGGTGATCAATGGTCAGGTCCGGCAAGCTTGTACTGCGTTGGTAGACAATCTGAAAAAACCGATTGTTCTGGAGCCTATGTCCAAATTTCCGGTTGTGCGTGACTTGCAGGTTAATCGGGAACGTATGTTTGAAAACCTGAAAAAAGTTAAAGCCTGGATCGAAATAGACGGGAGCCATGACATTGGAGAAGGACCGATCATGCCCGATCAGGATCGAGCCAAGCGATATGTCATGTCAGAATGCATGACCTGCGGATGTTGCCTGGAAGCCTGTCCCCAGTTTACGTTGGATAACTCTTTTTTAGGGGCGGCCACCTTCAATCAGGTTCGCCTTTTTAACCTGCACCCCTCGGGAGAAATGAAAAAAGAAGAAAGGCTGGATGCCGTCATGGGGGAGGGAGGCATCACCGATTGCGGTAATGCGCAGGTTTGCGTTGAAGTCTGCCCAAAGAATATCCCGCTAACAGAATCTATTGGGGATATTAGCCGCCAAACAACCTGGCAAATGATAAAAAACCTTCTTACCAAATAAAGGTTTTTTATTTAAAACCTGTTTGTTATGATCTAAGCTGTTGGTTCGCGAGTAAAATCGAAAACATATCCATTAAGGAATTCATATATGAAAGTCTCCCTTGCCAGTGCTATGGGCACCTGTTTTGGAGTTCAGGACGCCATTAATCTAGCCATGTCACCCGAATTTGAATCTGACCTGACCATAGTGGGACAATTGGTTCATAACCCACAAGTCAGTAAATCTTTGAAACAAAATGGTGTTTCTCTGGTACCTGGAATCGAAGATATCGATAAGATCAAAACCAAAAAAGTAATGATTACCGCACATGGAGCGGCTGAGAAAACAAAAAAACAATTGAATGAGGCGGGTTTCATAGTCTACGACGCAAGTTGCCCTCTGGTGATGAGAGTCCACCAAACGATAAAATCATTAGTGACAAAAGGTTATTTTCCCGTCGTGATCGGGCAAAAAGACCATGTCGAGGTAAAAGGAATAGTGGGCGATCTCGAAGAACATTTGGTCATCAATAGCGAGGAAGACTTTGGTAAGATTAAAAACTGTGGCAACCGAAAACTTGGGATCGTCTCGCAGACAACACAACAAACCGATAAAGTAGAAGCACTCGTGGAGAAAATCCGCGCTCTTGATTATGTGGACGATGTCGCATTCATCAATACAATTTGTCAGCCTACCCGGGATCGGCAGGTAGCGGTGCATGAATTAGCCGACCAGGTAGATTTAATGATCGTCATTGGAGGGTTTAATTCTTCCAACACAAAAAAGCTGGTGCACGTTTGTACAGAAAAAGGTGTTGAGGCCCACCACATTGAATCGTCTAACCAGTTAAATCAGGACTGGTTTGTAGGAAAGCAACATGTGGGTATCACCGCAGGGACAAGCACCCCAGAAGATATCATCAACCAGGTGCATTCTGAGATTTTAAATATTGCCAAAAGGGTTGAAGGCCTGGAAAAAGAAGCGCTCCTTTCCTGATAGCAAGCGGCGGTTTTATAAGAAACCTTTGCTGTCTTTGAACTGAAGGTTTTGAAATTTATATTTTTCTAACCCTCCCCTTATACATTTAATCATTTGGAATCTTTTTGTTCCTCAATTTCCCCTTTGGGAAATTTTATTTTGTCACAATGGACGACTGGACCTATTGCGTACAAACGCTTCCCAAAGTTAGCAGAACCTTTGCTCTCAACATATCCGTTTTAAGAGGTGCACTTCACCGCAGTATTCTCACCGCTTATCTTTTTTGCCGGATCGTGGACACGGTAGAAGATGCGGCCAAATTGGATCCCAAAATAAAAATCAAGCTCCTGATGGAGTTTTCACGGTTGATGGAAGATTCGGGTTATCGTGACAAAAACCTCACGACCTGGATTGAGGACTGCCAGGACGTCGATGGTTCCGTCAATGACCTGGAACTCCTCAACCAGACACAGCGGGTGTTCAATGTCTTTGACTCTCTAGCCAAAAATCATCAAGAACAGATAATCCCTTCCGTTTCAAAAATGGCGAAGGGTATGGCTTTTTTTCAAAACCGCTTTCAGTTTGGCGAAATCACCCCTCTGGGAAACATTCAGGAATTGGAAGAATACTGTTATTTTGTAGCAGGCGTTGTGGGAGAAATGCTTTGCAATCTGTTTTTTCAAAAACTGCCGCATTTGTCAAAAACAGCACGAAACACCATGCGCCAAAACGCTGTTTCTTTTGGACTGGGTCTCCAAATGACCAACATATCCAAGGATATTATTGCTGATCGTGATAGAGGCTGGTCATACATTCCTAAAAGCATCATTGCTGAAAAAGGGTTAACCATGGATGAATTCCACTCCGGGGCATCCATGGATAAGAACCTGCAAATTCTGGAAAACTTGCTATGCAAAACCAATGGTCATTTGGAAGATGCCTTAAAATTCACCCTGGCCATACCCAGAACAGAAATCGCCTTACGCCTGTTTTGTATCTGGCCTTTATGGATGGCCGCCAAAACCGTTTCTGTATTGCACAACAATTCTGATTTACTAAACTCAAATGCTCCGGTAAAAATTTCCCGCAGCACCGTAAAGCGTATATTATTGGGAACTCCGTTTATCGCTTGGTCAAATAATCTCTTAAAAGTTTCCTTTGGCAACATCATCAATGATAAAGTGCTCCAAAGCGCTCCCGTCTTTGATCTGAATGGACTGATGTCAAGATTGGAAAGGATTCCCCTGGATACCGTTAACTCTAAAAATTAAATTTGCTTAACTATTATGCCGAACTCAAATAGATTTAAAGACAACCAGAATGGCACCATAACCGACACCCAAACTGCTCTCACATGGACTCAGGAAGACGGATGGCAAAAAGAAGGTAGATGGTTCAGTTGGGATGAAGCCAAAGAGTGGGCCGGTGATATAAGTTATGTCAAATTTGGCAATACTCAAGATTGGCGATTACCCGATGAAGAAGAGATCCTGACCTTGTATAACACTGAAGCAACCAACAAGGACAAATATGGCAACGACATCCACCTGGATCCTATTTTCCCTTCGGGATGCCAAGCGACTGTATGGCTGAAAAGCGAACAGGGACACGAGGGAACTTTATTCGATTTTAAAAATGGTGAAACGCGACACTTATATAAAAGCAAAAGCGGTAGAATGTCGGTTCGCTTGGTAATTGGAAATATTCCAAGGTGAATGATCCATCAACTTTAAAGATGAAACCTTTACCCGCTATTTATCATCTAATCCTAAATCTATCTGTGAGGATTTCTTTTGAATAAAAATAACCTTATTTCCATTGCAGGTGGATTTTGGTGCGTTGTGGGGCTGTTTCTTGTTATCCGTGGTTTTGGCATGTATCAACTTGCTGGACAGGAACAACACTCAACCCAAGTCGCCATTGTTATCTCTGGAATCATCGCCGCATTGATCGGATTGGTGAAAGGAAAGTTTGTATTGAGTAAAACAGCCCGGAAAAATAAAACCCGAATTCATGAACTCGAAGACCCCGTACACATTCATCAAATATTTGCCAAACCGTTCTATATTTTGATCCCGATGATGATGGGAGTGGGAGTCCTTTTGCGCTCTTATAACGAGTATCTGGGAGGGTATGTGGTCGTTGCCGCTATTTATTGCGGCATAGGAATGGCCTTGATCATTTCCAGCCGCGCCTATTGGGCTACGGAACCAAATGCCTCCACAGTTGATAACTCATAATGGAAATTGAATTTTAGAGGTACTCTTAAGTGAAAAACTTTTTTCTTACCCTGCACATGATATCCATGTGTCTGGTCATTGGAACCTTGTTTGTACAATCTCTTTCGGTTGTACTGCGTTTGCGTCTGAAAACTGCTGAGGAAGCAGAAGGTCTAAGAAAAACCCAGATTCGAATCCATAAATTCATCTACTACCCTATTCTGGGAGTGACCCTCATTTCAGGAATGGTCCTTGCCATAAAGACCGGGGTATTTTCTGAATCCCAATGGATTTACTGGAAACTGGGGCTTCTGGTTGTCCTGATCGCACTCGGCATTCAAAACGGCAAGCAAATAAAGGAAGACACCTTGCCAAAGAAATACGCGATGATGGTACATATCCCAATTTTTATTGTCGGTGCTTGCATGATCTACCTTGCCACCATCAAGCCATTTTAAGAATCCCATGGATATCCTGCTTACTCTGGTTGCCAGTGTCCTGCTCATCATAGGCTTCTTCGTTATTTGCAGGGCCAGCGATGATGAAGATGATCAGGAGGAACCAGGTGATGAAACAGGTAAACCTTGACAAAAGCTCGCCACCAGAAAAAACCAAATCGTTTCGCCGACTGGAAAAAAAAGCCGCCTCTTGCCGTTTATGCCCCTCTCTTGCAGATCAACCCGCTGTCCTAAGCACCACTAACGGTTCGCTGAATGCCAGGATTATTTTTGTAGCTGAAGCCCCCGGGAGATTTGGCGCAGGTCGCACAGGAGTACCGTTTCAGGGTGATCGATCCGGTGACAACTTTGAAATTCTGATTAAACATATCGGTTTGACTCGCCCAGAGATTTTCATCACCAACGCCGTCTTGTGTAATCCGCTTGAAAACGGTAATAACCGCAAACCTAATACAGGAGAAATCAAAACCTGTTCCGGTTTTTTGCAAGATACTCTTAGCATCATCCGACCTCAAGTAGTGGTCACTCTTGGTACGGTTGCCCTGCAATCTTTAAATAAAATCCTCGGCACCCGTTTCCACTTAAAGCAGAACGTTGCTCAAACGATTCCAACTCAAGACTTCACGCTTTTTCCTCTCTATCACCCCAGCCCCAGAGTCACCAACTGGAAACGCCCCTTATCCCAGCAGAAAAAAGATTTCAAAAAAATCCCACTCCGGTAAGAGAGAGGGGACGTAGCAAAAATATTTTAGCCCGAGACAGCATTGTTCTCCCCCAAAATGGGATTTTGCTCTTTGCCACCGACCGGGGTTGACAAGCCTGGAGACAGATTTTATGTATATAATAGAAAAGTAAATGTTTTGAAAGTGAGGTTTATCATGTTTTACAACGATCCTATTTCGAACAGAATTTTTTCTCAAAGCCACAGGACGCTGACCCAGGGAACTTTTATTTTTGGCGGAATTCTGTTCTTTCTCGCTATTCTTATTTTTGCCTATCCCATGTTGATCGTTTACTTCATCGCCGGACTGATTCTGCTGGCGGGAATCTCCGTCCTGACCATCGCCTGGAAACTCTGGCAGGTCCGAAAAAGTGTTTCCCAGTTTGAATACAGAGAAACACCTCTCTCAATCAATAGAGGACCCCGTGTTATTTACTTCAGGTGGTATGGATGATTTATGGCCGGGTCGATGGCATCAACAAAGATTGGAGTCGCATCACTCTGGGGTGCTGGCAGATAGCACCTAGCGGAGGATGGGGGGATATTTGCCCCCCTGAAGATGCAGACAAAGTAGTACAAACCGCTCTCGACAACGGCATCACCGCTTTTGATACCGCTGAAGGCTACGGCGATGGTGAATCGGAACGCCGGTTGGGAAAAGCTCTGGGTTCGCAAAAAGATTCTGTCATAATTATATCTAAAATTTGGCCCGATGCCGAATTGACCTTCAAGGCCTACCAACATTGCCTCAATAATTCCCTCAAAGCTTTAGGTAGGGATTATGTCGATCTTTACCTGATCCATTGGCCGGGAAGTTATTTCAATACCCGTGAAAAAAGTGCCCGGCTTGCCGAGTTCATGCACAAAATCAAGCAAAGCGGAAAAGCCACAACGGTAGGGCTCTCAAATTTTCAGTCGCGCGACTTAACCCTGCTGGGAAATGAACTCCAAAAATTTTCTATGAACGAAGTTCCATACAGCCTGTTAGACAGGGCCTATGAAGGCGAAACCCTGAGCCTTTGCCAAAAAGCCGGTATCCCATACATGGCCTTTTCTCCCACAGCGCAGGGCCTGCTCGCAAGACCCATGAGCCGGGAGGATCTGAGAATGCCCACTCGGAAAAACCATTTTTTGTATCAAAGCCAGGTGTACCCGCACGCTCAAAAAGTCTGGGAAACCGTGCGAGACATCGCCAGGGAATTGAACCGCAAACCGGTTGAGGTGGCTTTGGCCTGGGTGCTCACCCGCGACAATATTTTTACGGCCATCGTAGGGTCCCGGAAACCGCTACAAGTGTTAGAATTTGCGCAATCCGCCGAGCTAAAACTGAGTCCCGATTCGTTACTACGGCTGACTACAGCCAGCGACCAGTTCCCCATGGTAAAAAAGGGGCATTGAATGAGCCAACATTGGGAGGAGCCACCGGAAGAAGATGGCCTGACCCTGGGGCCTGAAGAAACCCTGCAAAGAGAAATCGAAAAATCCAAAGCTCTGAAGGTCGATCGTCTGCGCCTCCGCGATGAAATCGATAAACTCAAGGCCGAAAAGGACGAACTGGCGCAGAAAAATAACCTGCTGAAAAAAAGGCTCACAGCCCTGGGAAACCCGGTTGCCACTCCCGATGAAACAGAAGGCCCCTCCCGGAAAACGCTTATTTTTGCCTTAGTTTCAAGTTTCCTGGCTCTGCTTTGGTTCTTTACCCGAAACTAGATCAAGCTCGAAGAAAATGGAAAATAAAGACAATTTCTGTTAAAATCCCCTCCGGGTAGAAGAATTATTGAATCTTTATTCTAATTGTCGCCATCCAACAGATGCTTTCCTGAATTATGAGGCAGATATTCCGCCTGATTCCTTAAATTAAGTAAAACCGTGACACCCAAAAATTTTCGTACAATTGCCCCATACAAAAAGGACCTCTAAAAATTGTCTGAGGCTACGAGCGCACCTTCGAGGCTTCGCGAATTGCCTAAATATAAAGTATCGAATTAACAGAACTACTTGAAAATATCAACCAATGTATTGAGAGGAAAACAAAATGTGGGTATTTGAATTTTTTCATGTAATTGTCGGAATTTTGTGGATCGGGTTGCTGTATTTCTTCAACCTGGTTCAGGTTCAGTCCATGCCTAAGATGGTTGAAGCAGGAGCCGCCAAGCAGTATACGCAGATCATCCTGCCTCGCGCCCTGTTCTTGTTCCGGCACGCGGCATTGTGGACTGTCATCACCGGTATCGCCTATTACATGGCCGGACGGGGAACGGTTCAGGGAATCCCTAGCGGTGAAATCATGATTGGTATGTTACTTGGCATCATTATGGCGGGTAATGTGTGGTTCATTATTTGGCCGAACCAGAAAAAGATTATCGCAGGTGAGTTGGAAGGCGATGCCCTGAACAAAGCTAAGAGGTCCGCTTTTCTCGCTAGCAGAACCAACGCATGGCTTTCCATCCCCATGCTAATCGGAATGATCGCTGCCAACCACGGCGGCATAATGTTCTAGCTGGCCAGTGGCAATAGGTCAAAGCGTTAAAATGCGAATAATACCATTGCGATTGTAGAAATAGTTTTTTTAAGAATTCCCCCTGAGAAGGGGGAGTGAGGGGATTGACTCAATAGAACAGTTCCCCTGTTTAAAACCTCGCAAATTATTTTCTTCTAGATCTAATAATTTGCAGGCGATTGTTGTATTGCTTTTATCAGTCTTTTCTCACAAACAAAGAGGGGTTCGTCCACTGTCAAGGGGGCGGGCCCTTTTTTTGTCTTGGGCGCACAGTCTGAGAAAGGGGCAGTTTAAATCGGCTTTACTGAAGTGGTCGAAGGAATTGATTAGGCCGAGACAGATATTTTCCAGCCAAAGGGCATTGTAAATTTCCTCCGGGTGTAGCCCGGTTATTCCGTGGTTAAAGCTTCCATGGGGTCGAGTTTGGAAGCTTTGATGGCGGGGAACACGCCGAAAAATATACCAAGCCCGGCGCAGGCCCAACTTGCGGTCCAGATAGAATTGGGGTCAAGAATCAGGATCCAGTGACCCCACTTAGTCAGGCCCAGGGTCAAGCCGACTCCCAAAATGATTCCCAGTCCTCCACCCAGAAAACCAATGATCAAAGACTCATACAGAAACTGACGGATGATATCTCTACGGGTTGCGCCCACCGCTCTTCGTATCCCTATTTCCCGCGTGCGCTCCTTGACAGATATCAACATTACCGCCAAAATTCCAATGCCTCCCACCAATAAAGATATGGCCGCAACGCCTACAATCAATTTGGTGAACAATTCGGTGGTTTCTTTTTTCAGTTCTTCCAGGTCCAATTGACTGACGAGGGTAAAATCATCATTCCGGTCATCGGTGAGCTTATGATTTTCTCGTAGGAGTTCGCGGATTTTTTCTGAAGCTTTGGCAATATTATTCCGGGAAGAAGCTCGGACAAAAATTCGGGTGATGTGCTTCTGATTAACAATCCGGCGCATATAGGTCGAAAGCGGTATCAGCACCAAATCATCCTGATCCAATCCATTGGTATCCACACCCTTAGGCTCAAACACACCAATAATTTTAAAGGGAATAAAATGCACCTTGATAACCTGCCCCATTGGATCTTCTTCCCCAAAAAGATTTTTGACCGCAGTCATTCCAATAATGGCAACACGGTTGGCAGTTTTGGAATCCCTTTCAGAAAATTGTTCACCGCTTTGCAGATGGTAATCACGAATTATTAAGAAATCGCGGGTGGAACCGGCAATCGTAGTTTCGGCGGAGTTATTGCCAAATTTCGCCACCATCCTTTTTTCTTCAAAAGGTGCTACCATTTCCACCTCGGCAATTTCATCCGTAATACGGTAGGCGTCCCGAACGGTCAAGGTGTTCACATTGCCAGTAAGGCGGAGCCGCCCGCCACGCCTTTTCATTTCGCCCGCGTTGACCGTGATGAGGTTTTCTCCCATTCCTGCGATGACATCCATCACCTCTTTCTGCGAACCTTTGCCAATGGCCACCATAACGATTACCGAGGCAATCCCTATCAAAATACCCAGAGACGCCAGGAAGGTGCGGGTCTTATGCGCGAACAAAGCTCTAAATGCTATTAAGAAAGAAGAGATCATTTTTTTATTGCGACCGAATGCTTTCTTCAGGACTCAAAAAAGCCGCCTTACGCGCAGGATGAATCCCGAACACCAAACCAATCAAAGTACAAAACGCGAACGACAAAATAAAAGGCTCCAACGTTATATGAGTAGGCAGTACATCAAACCGCTTCAACCCAAATGAAATGGTCAACCCCAGCACCACTCCCATGAGTCCCCCTAACAGCGAAACCAAAACAGACTCGAACAAGAACTGGAAGGTAATATCAGACCGGCGTGCGCCAAAACAACGGCGGATGCCTATTTCCCGAACCCGTTCCCGAATAGAGACCAGAAGAATATTCATGATGACGATTCCACCCACCAGAAGAGAAACCGTTGAGATTAAAATCAACATGCGATTCAGGGCCTGCTCCGATTCAGTCACCCATTGCATGATGCCTTCAGGGGTAATGAAACGGAAATCATCATCAGCAATAACAGAAAGATTATGATTGCGGCGTAAAACCTGACGTACCGTTTCCATCGTTTCCGGCACTTGCGAAGCATCCAGGGTAACCACCTTGATGCTATGGAGATAGGTTTGGTGGGTCAACCGCGACATGGACGTGGTCAAGGGTATCAGGGCACGGTCATCCGGATCGTATCCACTTTCGGTCAATCCTTTTTCTTCGAGCAAACCAATCACTTCATAATAATTATTTTGCAGACGCACCATTTTTCCAATGGATTCTTTGCCCTTAAAAAGTTTTCGGGCGGGGGTTGCGCCCAGCACCACCACCCGCTTACTGCGGTCGAGATCGCCATCGGATAAAAAATTTCCATCAGCCATTTTCCATCCCCGGGCTAATTGCCAGTCTGGCGTCACCCCATAAACCCGGGTGCTGGTGAATTCCTTTTTATTGATAATCTGCAGGCGTTTTCTTTGGCGGGGCACTACCAACCGAACAGTAGGAAGTGCCAACAGGTCTTCGGCATCTTCAAGCGTCATACTGGTTGTATTTTGTGAGCGGGCAAAAAACATCCTGCCTGCACCGGCAATCACCGAGAAAGATTCCGGACCAAACCCCATATTGGCAATGCGACTGAGAACCTTGATTTTGATTCCATCGCCTATGGCTACAATCACCGTTAACGAGGCAATGCCGATCATCACCCCCAGTGTCATGAGAACCGTGTTGCCCCGATTCAATCGCAATCCGCGTAGAGCCTGTCCGAGATTTTTAAATATTCGCATACATGATCTGCCCCAGGAGTCTTTGGCATAATAAGTCGGTTGACTTATAAGGATAAAGTATTTCGTTCACGGTGCACTCCGCTGTCTGAATCAATCTGTCCGTCAAGAATAGAAATTATACGACCCGCATGTTGTGCCACCTCAGAATCGTGGGTGATGAGCACAATGGTCTTTCCCTCCTTAACGAGATTATCGAAGGTCTTCATGGTCTCTATGCCATTTTTTGAATCCAGGTTTCCTGTAGGTTCATCCGCGAGAATGATTCGTGGATCGTTGATGAGAGACCGTGCGATGGTGACCCTCTGCTGTTCTCCGCCGGAAAGCTGTCCCGGTGTGTGATGCAAGCGGTGTTCCAGTCCTACCTTGGCGAGTAGTTCCCTGGCCCTTTCCTTCGCATTGCCTGGAGTCTGTTTTGCGTAAACCAAAGGCAAGGTGACGTTTTCCAGTGCCGTGACTCCGGGCAAAAGGTGGAAGGCTTGAAATACAAAACCAATTTTCTCGTTGCGGACACGGGAAAGTTTGCGGTCATTCAACTTACCGACTTCTTCTCCATCCAATATATATTCTCCGCTGGTGGGCTGAGCCAGGCACCCCATGATGGCCATGAGCGTGCTTTTGCCTGCACCGGAAGGTCCGATGATGCTGACGTAATCCCCTTCACCGATATGAAGCGTCACATTATTAAGAACTTGCGTCTCGAAACCGATATTGCGGTAGCTCTTGCAAATGGAGTTCATTTCGATGAGGTTCATGGCCTTCTGCCTTTACGCTTTTTCTTTAAAGGTTTATTAGGAATCCCCACCTCGTCTCCTTCATTGAGACCTGACACAACTTCAATTATTCCACCATCGCGCCAACCCAACTCGACAGGTATATCTTCAAGTTTGCCATTATCTTGCATTACAACAAAAGTTTTTTTGCCCTCCCGTTTGACAGCTTCTTTCGGGAGAGTCAAAACTTTTTTCCGGGTGCCGGTGGTGACCACAACATTGGCGGTCATCTCCGGTCTGAGCTTTGCAATTTTATTCTTTTCAATATCCAGGATCACTTCATAATTTACTACATTATCTTTAATCACCGCCTTGGGGTGAATTTCCCGCACCTTGCCTTTGAAGAACTGGTCAGCATAGGTATCTACGGTAAATTTCGCAATTTGTCCTACCTGGATTCGACCAATATCCGTTTCATCGACAAAAACCGTAACCTCAAGTTTGCGCAGGTCGATCAGAGTGACAAATTCCGGGGCACTCAAACTGGCTACCACTGTTTCTCCTTCCTGAGTGGAGACAAATGCAACGATGCCATCGATGGGAGCGGTGATGGTGGCATAAGAAAGTTGAATCTCTTCTTCAGCAAGGCTCGCCTGTGCCCGGTCGACCATAGCACGGGCCAGCCTGCTATCATTATGAACCTGACTTTGTTCGAGTTTCAATTCCTCATCCGCAAGTTTAATCCGAGCCATCAACACTGCCAGTTTTTCTTCCGCTTCATCGACAACCGTGTTTGAAACGAATCCTTTCTGGTTCAGTTCCTGATTGCGCTCCAGCATTTTCTGCGCCAGCTTGATCTGAACCTGAAGCTCCTCGCGCTCCGCAACGGCCGTGTTGATTTCCAGCGGACCCTCGACACGGATTTTTTCCAGCCGGGCTTTTTCCGCATCCAGATCTGCCTGAAAACGCGCCACCCGGGAAAGCAAGTCCTCATGCTCAATAATGGCAATGATTTCCCCCGCGTGAATGAAGTCACCAATTTTAACCAGAAGGCTTTTGACCAAACCGGATATACGGGCACCAATTTTAACTTCGGCCCCCGTCTTGAGTGTCACGGTTCCCGTAGCCAAAACCTTTTGATGAACATCCTGCCGGGCCACCGGCTGAAATTTGAAATCTTTTACCGTGGGTTTTTGCGGGGGTTTTCCAAAAATTATTTCCTGGCCTGTCTTGATGACAGGAGCCAACTTTCCCTCCTGCCAGGCCCAAGCCAATCCGCCTGCAAGAATCACAAACAACAAGAGATTCTTTATTTTTCCCAAAACCTTCATAATCAAACTATTGAATTATTTTTCATAAATTTTCCACTCCCGTTGGAGGGAAATGGAAAATAGTTTTCACTGCTGGCAACCCTGCTCTCAGAGCAAACAGCTCTTGCCCCGTTGCCTACCTCACCAGAGGTTAAATATGCTAAAATAAAGGAATTATCTATCTATTCTGGGATCGGCATAACCCCAGATAACTTGAGCCTTATCGTGATTTCCACACCCTCTAAGTCCAAGTCGCCTTTAAAACCCTGGGTTTGGGCTCCTTTATCTTTGATTGTTGTTTTCCTCATCATCCTTACACAGATTGATCTCGAATCGGTGAAAGAAAACCTGATCGCCAGGGTTTCCAGCGAAACAGGGATGAAAGTGGAGATAGATTCGATCGGATTCGGCTTCTCCCGTGGGTTCGGACTGCAGTGCAAAGGGGTAAAAGTGAGCACCCCGGAAGGCGACCAGTATTCGGTCGACCGTTTAGATTTGCTGGCGGCATGGAGTCCTCTTCTTAAAGGAGAGTTCAAAATAAAATCCGCCGCACTGGAGCACCCGGTCCTAAAACTGGAAATCCCCGAATCCAAACCGGAACAACCAGCGAAAGAGCAACCTCAAGCAGAAAAAGATAAACCAGCGGAAGAGCCGGGACTGGTCACTGCGAAAACCCTCGAATCCACTGCCCAAAAAGTAAAGGACACTCCATTATCCATCGACAAATTTGTCATTTCTGATGGAGAGATCACCTTGACCCGGGCCGGGTCGACAAAACAGCTTCCCTTAAATGTGGATGGAACCTTTGTGTTGAACCGAAATACAGGCCTGGATATTTCCGCAAAAGCCGTCAAAGTAAAAATAGATTCGTTAACGCTTGAAGGAGATGGAACAGTCACCAATCTGGGCACAGACGATGGCAGAATCGCCATGAATTTGAAGACAGGTGGATTTTCTCTGTCTACATTACAATCCACTCTGCAATTTTTTGAAGTCTCAACCCAAGGTTCACCTTTGGAAGCGGTGGAGGTGGACCGGCTGTTACTGGAAACCAAGTTCCCTCTCAACTCGCTGACTCAAACCGAAGTTTTCAAACAGAAAATGACCGGGAATATTGATCTGAAAATCCACAACGCTATCCTGAACATTGGAGGTCGCTACACCCTTGAATCTTTAGAGGGCGAAGGAATCTGGGATAATGGAACCCTTATCCATGAATTTTCCGGCAAGGCTCTTGGCAGTGATTTTAAACTAAACGGCAAACTGCCGCTTTCCGGCCCTGGTACAGATTCCGTCTCCCGCTTTGAATGGAAGAATCTGGATCTGCAAAAACTTCCCTTTAAAAAAGGATTACCGTGGAACCCTGCACAGGGTACGGTTTCCGGCAATGTCTCTCTCACCGGACCTCTCCCTAAAGAAATCAGCAAATTGAAAGCGGCGGTGGAGTTTCAAGTCGCGGATCTGGTTTTAAAATCCGCCACCGAGGCCCGCCCTATTGAGATGAGCCGATTGAACGGACGCGGTAATATCGACCAGGGGCAACTCCAGCACGATATCCAGGGTACGATTTGGGGAAGCGATTTTGACCTCAAAGGAAAAGTACAATTGAATACCAAAAACCCCGAACTAAACTCGACGCTAAATTGGAAGGAGTTGAATGTGGCACAACTGCCCTTACCGCCCGGAAAAGGCTGGCAACCCACAGAAGGAAAAGTGTCGGGCCGTTTAACGCTGGCAGGGCCAACCCCTGCAGAGGGGGAGAGTTTTCCCGGTCAAATCAAAGCATCGCTAAAATTCGATGGGCAAAACTTTAAACTCCAAAATAAGGATACCCCGAAAACAGAAACCCTTGTTTTAAACTCTTTGAGTGGAGAAGGAAGTTTTGCACAAAACAAACTGGACTATAAAATAAAATCCGATGTGTTCAACGGAGCCGTTAGTTCGGAAGGGAACGTCACCCTGCCCCCCTCCGGCTCGCCTGTTCTGAACAACCAGATCGAACTCGCCAGTCTGGATTTAAGCCAGCTCCCCATACCCACGACTATCGAAAAAGGCAATGTTTCTGCAACGATAAAATTAAAGGGTCCACTGCCCGATCCCGCAAACTTTTTGACCGGGAATTTAAATATAAATACAAACTTTAAAGTGGCCGACCTGAGTATGCCTACAGACTCCCTTCCTGTAAACATCCAGAACCTGGAAGGAAAAGCGACCCTGCAAAATGGCAAGCTCATGCATGACCTGAACGGCAACCTGTTTGGCGGGAGCATGGCAACAAAAGGAAACTTGACGTTTCATAAAAAAAATATCATTGCCGACTCCGACCTTGTGCTGGATCAAATCAACCTGAATGGATTCTCCCAGTTCCATAAAAGCGCACCCTCTTCCGGAACATTAACCGGCAATCTGAAAATCAAAGGACCGCTTCCTTCCGAGGAAAATATTTCTCCTGATTTGAAACTCAACGGAATCCTGAAAGGAGAAAAACTGGTTCTTGAAGACCGGCAGATCGAGTCGGCAAAGGTGGATTTCACCACCGCAGGCACCACCCAGGCACAAGTGGATCTGGAAAAAATAAATCTTGGGGACAGGAAACTTAAAAAAGCTTCGGCGCATTTTAATATCACCTCCGAGAAAATTGTCTTCACCAATGGAAAAGTCTGGCCCGAGAACGGGTTGATACAATTTGCCGGCGACCTCAAGCCCAATTCCGGAAGCTACCTCGTGAAATTCAAAGGCGACAAGCTGAACGTGGAGGAACTTTTGCCCGGACAACTCAAAGGTCCGGTACAATTTTCCGGTGCATTGACGGGCACCCTGCCTCAGAACACAGCCACACCGGGAATGCCCGACTATGCGCGCGACCTTTCCGGAGATATCAAGCTGGAACTGGTGGACGGAACGATCCCGAAACTCGGCACGATGAAAGGATTGCTCACCCTGCTCAACCCCACCACTGCTCTCAACACGCAAAAAGAGGGATTGAGTTACAGCTATCTGGGAGGGGATATGAAAATTGTAAAGGGAGTGGTCCACACAGAAAACTTTGAGATGAAAAGTCCGCAAATCAACATGACAGTAGTGGGCAAAGCCAATCTGGTGGAAGACTCGGTGCTGGCTCAGGTCAAGGCCATGCCCCTGCAAATGCTGGATAAAACCCTCAAGGCGATTCCATTATTGGGTCAGGTGTTAACCGGAGGAAAGAAAGGGGGACTGATTGAAATTCATGTCAAAGTCGATGGAAAACTCAGTAGCCCGAACTACATGCCACTGCCGCATAAATCCCTGACCGAAAAACCGGGCGACATATTAAACCAACTACTCCAACTAGGGAAATAAAAAACCGCACTCGGTACCAGGTGTCCCCTTCAACCGTCGTTGCGAGCGTGTAATATTTTACCTTCGCCTCCATGCACCAAAGGGGTAAAGCAAAACAATCCATAAAAGTTGATATATAGCCTGGATCGCCACGCCGCTTTCAGCGACTCGCGACGACGGCATGGCGGGAAGTAAAAAGTCTGATGGTGTCAGCTTTCGGCGAAAAGTGGGCACTAGCGTTTATTTGTTTTTTGGATTGCTTCTGAAAGAGGGCCGTGCAAGCGCTCTTCATTAAGTTCCTCGGTAATACTTTCTATCTCGTTGGCAAGTTTTTCCAATTCCGGCACCGTTGGCAGTGGCCTCCAAATAAAATTTTTGCCCAGTATTTGCTGCGGACCATCCAGTTCATAAGCCCAAACGATATGGCAATACAAGTTTCTCTCGTCAGATGCTTTCCATGAGCGCTCAAGCAATTTTAACAGTTTTTGCAATGCCGCACATTTGCCAAGCCTATTCTTGGCTTCTTTTTTAATACGTTCACGTAGCGTTTTAGCAGTCTTTTTATTTGTATCTATTAAGGCATCCTGTATAGAAAGGGCACATAGGGACTTTATTGTCATTCTTAAAGTATATTCAAGATGTCCATGTCGGATTACTAAAACTCCCAGTGCGGCCTGCACGTTCTTATCTTCAGGAACACTAAAAAGAATCATTTTTTGTTTCATATTTTCTTTTCGTTCATGTAATTTTCCGCCTATGGCTTAACGTCCGCTTTGGGTCGTTTGCGGACTTAGAATCAGAGCGTATCAAGGTTGCTCGCCCATCACCCCCTATACTTCCGCAATCGGATTTTACCTGTTAAGCGCAGAAAATGAAAGGGGATTACCCATTCTGCGCAGGAGAGCTTAGGTGAAATATTACGCCTTCGAGTACCCCTTCGGGGCATGAAGGCTAATGATGGGGATATAACAAGCCTCAGGGTGACAGAACGGCATGCTTGGATTAGCTCACTTTTCGGCATACCCCTGCGGGGAATGATTAACCCCCCTGGCCCCCCTTATCAGGGGGGAATTATTTATCCTCGATCAACCTCTCCGCCATACGGGGTTTGGCCTTCTTCATCCGTCCCAAGATAGACCCAAAGTTCTTCTAACAATTTTTGCTGTTCAGCGGAACTCTTAAAATCCATAGAAAACTCATTGGGCGGTCCCATTCCGTTTGCCCGCAAATTCTTGCGCAATTGGTGATACTGGTAATTGACGGTGGTTGTTTTGGTCAAACCTGGAAACTTATGCACAAACTCATTGCCTTTATATTTCCATTTCATGACGAGGTATTGTGAGTTTCGTTCTTCAAACGTTCCGGCATCACAAATGGCCTCACCGCATTTTCGGGTAAGCCCTATAAGAAATTGGATGTCTTTTTTGCTCATGCATTCACCGATAAATGAAGAGGAAAGTATACTCCAAGATCCTTCGCTTCGCTCAAGGATGACAAAACAAACCTCATAGGATCGTCTTTGCGAGGCGGCGAAGCCAACGAAGCAATCCAGAAGGTTTTACCTCACGCTCTCTGGGTCGCCACGCCGCTTTCGCGTCTCGCGATGACGTTCTTGGAAGTTTTATTTAACTTGTTAAACCGATTTAACAGTCAATTTGGGGTGCAACTGCTGGCGCAGTTGGGTCTGGATGTATTGCAGAGTTCCACTGGTGGAGGTCGGGCAACTGCCGCAAGCACCTTGATAATGGATGCTGACTTCATCGCCGTCGATGCCTTTGAGTTCCACTCCACCACCATCCTGAGCCAGGTTGGTGCGGATCGAACGGTTGAGCACCATTTCGATTCCCTGAAGTTTCTTCTCGTTATTGAGGTTGGCGAAGTTGACCACATCGACCTCGCTCAATTGAATTTTGCCTTCGGCCTGATAGAAGGTCACTGTCTCTTCGATGGTTTTCCACACCCGGTCTTTGAGGGGGACCCAACTGGTCTTGTCGTCTTTCGTCACGGTGACAAAATTATCCATGACAAACACGTTGATGACACCGGGTCGCTCGAACAGGGCGGCCGCCATTTTATCTTCTTCCGCTTCCTTTTTACTGGCGAAGGAAATATTGCCGTCATCGAGAATCACTCCGTTGATGACAAACTGCAAGGCATTGGGATTCGGAGTTTCTTTCGTGCGCACCACCTTCAAAGCTTTTTTGAGATTGGGTTTTGCTTTGGGCTTGGGTTTTTTAGCCGGTGCTTTTTTATCATTCATTTTTGCCTGGATGGCCAGGACTTCACTGATCTTCACTACACAAAAACTCCCAAAATTTTATGAATAGCAATCATCTTAAACTATTCAATTGCGAGTGCCAAATATTATCTGGGTTATTCGGCGCGGGAAGGAAATTCCGCAGTCTGGATGGTGATTACCCTGCGTCCTTTAAGAGATTGCATGGCCTCGTAGGCAACAAAAATAGCCAGTCCGATTAGGATCACCGACGCCGTACCGAGAAACACATTAGGTTGGGGAGCGGTAAAAAACTGGTAGGCCTGCCAACCCAGCGCGGCGATTGTAGTCACCACCATGAACACGGCGGGGTACAGCACATAATGTGTGGGCCGTTTGACCGCCATCAACCAGGTTGCCACCACAAACAGGGCCACTGCCGCAATGAGCTGGTTGGTCGCGCCAAAAATGGGCCAGATTTTCTGCCAACCGTCGGTCGCTCCGATCAGATAGGCGACAAACACCACTGCCACCGTCACCGCATATTTATTACGAAAAACCGGTACCTGATTGCCCAAAGCTTCCTGCACCAGAAAACGGGTGATGCGCACTGCGGTATCAAGAGTGGTCAGCACAAAGGTATTCAAAGCCAGTACCGCGATCATCGAGGCAAAAGTAAAACTCAAAATCGGCAACATCTGATGCACCACGTTACCGTATCCGTTGCCAAAGGCCAGAATCCATCCGCCGGATTGCAGGGTCTCGCGGAATCCCAACCTGGCCATATCGACTCCCCCACCTTCCGGCGCGACCCAATACAGTCCGCCGCCGACCATGAGGACGGTGATGACCGCGACCACTCCTTCGGTGAGCATACCGCCGTATGCAATGGGCTTGCCCTGGGTTTCATTTGCCAATTGTTTGGATGTGGTACCGCCTGCAACAAGAGAATGAAAACCGGACACCGCGCCACAGGCCACCAGCACAAACAGCATCGGCCAGACCGGCCCCTGGACATCAGACATCGCGCCTCGCCAAACCGGAGTGTTCAATCCGGGTGCAACCCATAACAGGGCAATGATACCCAATGACATAGAGCCAAACAAAATATAAGTCGAGAGATAGTCGCGCGGTTGCAAAAGCGTTTGCACCGGTAGAATCGAGGCCACCCCCGCATAGATCATCAGCACCACGAACCAGAATAAAAGCGGGGAGAGTCCCATCACACCTTCATTCGGCAAGGGGAGTGGGATTTTGAATCCGATAAAAATATTCACAATGACCGCCAGCACCGCAAGAGCAGAGGCTATCTTAAGGTCAAAATTCTTTTTGTAAATGCACCAGCCGAGAATCATGGATACAGGAATGATGGCAAAAGTGGGGAATACCATTTCCGGTTGAGCGATGAGGGTTTTGGCCGCCACCACCCCGAAGACGGCGATGACCAACAGCATAGCCAGAATAAGGAAAATGGCGAACACGGCTTTGGCCCGGAACCCCATGGTGGTCTCCGCGATATCGGCGATGGAACTGCCACGGTTGCGCACCGAGACCATCAGGGTCAGGTAGTCGTGAACCGCGCCGATGAAAACACTGCCCAGCATGATCCACACCAGCGTGATCGCCCAACCAAAATGGTGCATGGCAATGATCGGACCAATGACCGGACCCGCACCGGCAATGGACGCAAAATTATGACCGAACAAGACCAAGGGCTTGCTGGGGACATAGTCCACCCCATCGTTTTGCTTTATAGCAGGGGTTTCCCGATTGGAATCAGGCCGGATCAATTCCCGATCCAGCCGTGCGGCATAGGAACGGTAACCCACGAAATAAAAAAACAGGCAGGCAAAAACCAATATGGCGATGGTCAACATAGCCAAATCCTAAAAAAGTTAGACGATCAAGTCATTATTATATCAAAGTTAACGAGGGTAAGGGTGCAAAGCAGGAAGGTTTTGGAATTTATCAGGACTTGAATAATGGATCGAGTTGGATAGTTTGTTCCCGGTCCGGTCCGGTGGAGATCATCATAAACGGTGTTTCAAGCAGTTCGGTCAATTTGTCGATATAGCGTCTGGCATTGTCGGGCAGTCGGTCAAGCTCCTGAATCCCAACCGTACTTTCGGACCAGCCCTCGTATTCTGTATAGACCGGCTCACAATTTTGCAAGATTTCCGGATCGGCAGGCATATCCTGGAATACTTTTCCTTTATATTTATAGCCCGTGCAAGCCTTGATGGTTTTGAATCCATCCAGCACATCGATTTTGGTGAGAATCAGCGCATCAATCCCATTGAGGTGAACGCCATATCTGGCAACCACGGCATCGAACCATCCGCACCGTCGGGGCCTGCCGGTGGTCGCGCCGAACTCATGTCCGACTTTACCCAGACGCTGGCCCTCTTCATCGAACAACTCTGTGGGGAAAGGGCCTTCACCCACCCGCGTCGTATAAGCCTTGATCACACCCAGTACCCGATCCACTTTAGTAGGTGGGATGCCGAGGCCCGTGCAAGCACCGCCGGAGGTTGAGTTGGAGGAAGTCACAAACGGATAGGTGCCATGATCCACATCCAGCATGGTTCCCTGCGCCCCTTCACACAAAATATCTTTTCCCTGAGCAATCTGATCGCGCATGAGAATGTGAGTATCAGCAATGTATTTCAAAATGGTTTCGCGATAACCCATCAACTCATCAAACATACAATTGAATTCAGGCAACTCGCTTCCGTAAAGGCTTTTTAAAATCTTTTGTTTTTCCTGATGGTTGGCTTGCAACCGTGCTTTCAGGTAGGTTTCATCCCGCAAATCACAAGTGCGAATTCCGGCCCGAGCAATTTTATCAGCGTAGGAGGGACCGATGCCTCTACCCGTGGTTCCAATTTTTTGAAATCCACCCCCGCTCTCCCGGCCCTTATCGCTGGTACCATGATAAGGCATGATGATATTGGCCCGGTCACTGATAACCAGCCTGCCTTCGAGGTCAATTCCGGTTTCCTCCAACTGGCTCATTTCGTCCACCAAAGCCTGGGGGTCCAACACCACCCCATTACCGATCACACATAATTTGTTTTTATGGAAAATTCCGGATGGAATGAGGTGCAGGACAAATTGTTTCTCATTGAAACAAATGGTATGACCGGCATTATGGCCTCCCTGATACCGGGCCACGACATCCACATTCTCGGCGAGCAGGTCGATAATCTTGCCCTTCCCCTCATCGCCCCACTGCATACCCACAACTACCGCAACCGCCATAAACCTCTCCAGATAAAAAAAAATACAGTTAAAATTCCGCCCAGCGGGCTATTATCCTCACCCCTCCCCCCCTTGTCAACCGGTCAGCGACCGGAGGCAAGGTGCAATACCTGTAAATGGCAAGAAAAGAGTTGTCTCGGCCCAAGAAACTCTTGCCCAGCCTACCCCTTCGGGGCATGAAGTTAATGAGGAGGGGTCACAGTCTCTCACGCTAGTGAGTGAATTTTTTGAGGAAGGATTTTATTGTTTCTAAAGGAATCATGGGGCCAATATCGATGCCGGGACAGAAACCGCCGACCAGCTTCCACATGGGTTTGGAGTCCATATTCTCTCTCCAGAACGGATAGGACTGGCACTGTTTAGGCTTGGCTGGATGGATGCCGCATCCCTGATCGGTCAAAAAAGTGCAAGGTTCACCTTCTTCCCCGACTTCCAGAACCCAATAGTCCTCATCGCGCGAGAGGTAGCTTTTTTTAAATTCCGCCGGGGAGGATTTCAAAAAATCAGCGGCTTTGCGGATATCTTCACGATCAAAATGCACGATTCCAGGTTTAACGCAACACTTGAAGCAATCGACCTGACATTCAAATCGAATCGGCTCCTTTTCCCACCATTTAGCCATGCGAAGCACCTTCGCGGATAACTGGCAGTGTTTTCATCTGCAAACAAACGCTTAGCATACTCTTTCCCCATTGCCACCGGCGGTTAGTCAGGGTTAGAAGATCACCAGGTCATCACGGTGAATCACTTCTTCGTAAAAAGACTCTTCCATTAGTTTACGCACGGCGGAGGTTTTCATTCCTTTTATACGTTCGAGATCGCGGGAATTATAGTTGACCAGCCCACGACCAATTTCTTTGCCCGTTTCATCAATGAGGGTGAGGGCATTGCCAAACTCAAAATCGCCTTTCACCTTTATCAAACCAGCAGGGAGGAGGCTTTTACCTCTTTCCACCAAGGCTTTTCGCGCTCCTTCGTCAATGGTCAATGTTCCAGCTGATTTCAGTGTATGAGCGATCCAGTGCTTGCGGTCACGGATCTTGCCCGTCCCAGACCAGAACACTGTACCTACATCTTTTCCATCAAAAATATTTTCGATGACCTTTTCGTCCAGTCCATTAACAACTAATGCGGGAATGCCAAAACTCATGGTTTTTTTTGCGGCCCGAACTTTGGTGAGCATCCCTCCCACTGTCAAACGATTGTTGCTTTTTCCTGCAATTTTTTCGATGTCTTCATTGACCCGTGAGACATGTGAAATCAGTTGCGCTTTTTCAGCACCGGACTTGTTTTTTAATGTAGGGTCTTTGTCGTACAAACCCTCCACATCAGAAAGAATAATCAATAATTGCGCATCCACCAGACAAGCCACGGTTGCAGAAAGGGAATCGTTATCACCAATCTTGATCTCCTCTACAGTCACCGAATCATTTTCATTGATAATGGGAATGACCCCCTTCTCCAGGAGCGCCTCAATGGTATGCTTGGCATTCAGGTAACGTCTACGGTTTCCCAGGTCATCGTGGCTCAAAAGAATCTGGGCAACCATCAGTCCCTTTTTCTCGAAAGCCTTTTCATAGGTGTTCATCAGAAAACTCTGACCAATGGCGGCACAGGCCTGCTTTTCTGGAATGGTTAAATCCGCGCGCCCTAATTCAAGACGTTCCCGCCCTGCCATGATCGCTCCAGATGAAACCAGCACGACTTCACAACCCATATCGCGAATGGCTTTTATCTTGCGCGCATAGTGGCGCACCCAGTCCTTACTCAATCCACACTCCAATTGAGAACGACCCTTATCCCGATTAGAAATCACACTGCTTCCAATCTTGATCACCACACGTTTAATATTTTTTAAAATATCTGTGCGAACTGACATGTTCCTCTATTTGTCCAATAAGTTTTTTTCAAAAAAAATTTCCTCAAAGGAAAATGTAACCTAAATTTCCAGCGAGGTCATCCTCTATTGTTGGGGTTTGCCAGTGTTTCGGTGATAAACCGGTTCAAAGTATTGAAATAGTCGCGCCCACCGATAATATAAGTGTCATTGTGCCCGGCCCCTTCGAGGGAATAAAACTCTTTCGGTTCACCTGCCCGGTCAAACAATTTACGCCCAAGATCATAGGGGACGATTTCATCGCGCGTGCCATGCAGGAACAGTTTGGGGAGTTTTAGGTTTGGAACTTTTCCGATAGCATCCAACTTGGACCGGATCGCCCAGCCAAGAGGAATTAAAGGAAACACCTTTCTCGACATATCCGATGCAGAAGTGAATACCGACTCCAGAATCAGGCCGCGTGCGGGGTGATGCAAAGCTGTCTCCACCGCACAAATGCCGCCTAATGAACGACCAAACAAAAATAAAGTATCTACGGAAACTGAGTTCAGTCCTATTACCGTCTTGTAGGCGGCCTTGGAGTCCTTGTAAATTCCCTGTTCATCGGGTTCACCTTCACTGCGTCCGTAGCCTCGGTAATCAAAAATAAAAATATTTAGATTAAGCGGTGCCAAACGCTGGATATTATCCAGCCTATGACTGAGGTTTCCGGCGTTACCATGAAACCATAGCAGGGTTGCCACTGCATTCGGGGCGGGAATAAACCAACCATGAAGTTTCACCCCATCTTCTGCCGTAAAATAAATGTCCTGCGCTGGAACACCTGCAGAAGCTGGATTCCAATATCCTTCCGGATATCGGGAAGGATGAAAAATTATTTTATTCTCAAAAAGGAGCAGAAGCACAACATAGACCACTATCCCGAAAACCAGCAAGCCAGCAGACTGAACCCATGTCACCTTTTTAGTCCGAGAAACAATAGTTGGCAAAGGCATGAGGAACTAAATGACATCATCTGATTATTTTACGATTAGAAGTTTTGAATTTTAGAGACTTTTATTTTGAGTCCTTCTACCGAATCGACCAAAACCTTTTCTCCTTCTGCGATCTCGCCTTCACATTCGGCTTCCCATAACTCCCCGTGGATCAGAACACGTCCATGCGGATTCAGGGGTTCCTTGACCAAACCGGTTTCGCCAAGCATTCCTTCTATCCCTCCCTGCTTTTTCAGGTTCCGCGTCCGAGTAGCAAAGATAATAATCCCTATAGACAAGGCAACGGTCAATCCCAATGTAGGATAAAGAATGGCGCGCGAAATCTGAAGAGCAGGATCATCACTATCTATCAGCATGGTGGACCCAAGAAAAATCGAAATCACCCCGGATACCGATAACAGGCCATAGCTCATGACACTGATTTCTGCAATAAACAGAATCACCCCAAAAAGAATCAGCAGAAGTCCGGCATAATTAATAGGCAAGGTCTGCATGGCATAGAGCGCAAGTATAAGGCTGATTGCGCCGACCACACCGGGCAGGACCAGTCCGGGATTGGAAAGTTCAAAATAAAGACCGACCAACCCGAGCATCATGAGTATGTAGGCTATGTTGGGATTAGATATAAGGTCTAGAAATTTTTGCCGAGGATTCATCTCGTGATAAACGATGGGGAGACCTCCGGTCTTGAGTGTGACAGAGCCTGACGCAACCTGCACTATCCTCCCATCCACTGCAAGCACCAGTGCATTCACATCTCCAGCAATAAAATCGATCACATTAAGTCGCTTGGCTTCTTCTGCAGATATGGAAACGCTTTGGACCACCGCCAGTTCTGCCCAATGGGCGTTGCGTTTTCGAAGTTCAGCCAGGGAGCGAATGTAGGCGGCGGCATCGTTGACCACTTTCTTTTCCATGGTTTTCGCCTGCCCCCCTTCCCCTCCCCCGCCCATCATATTTACGGGATGGGCGGCACCAATATTCGTACCCGGTGCCATTGCGGCAATATGAGAAGCAATGGTGATAAACGTTCCTGCTGAAGCGGCTCTTGATCCGCTCGGCGCAACGAATGATGCCACGGGAACCTGCGATACCTGAATTTTCTTAATGATCTGTCGCATGGATGTATCCAAACCACCGGGGGTATCCATATGCAATACGATCAATGCTTCCTGATCGGCGTTAGCCTGACTGATTTCATGGGAAACATATTCGGCGACTGCGGGGTTGATCGCCCCGGAAATTTTAACAACAATGACACGGTCTTTGGAGTGGGCGGGAGAGACTATCAGAAACCAAATCAGTAACAGGAAACTAATCTGTTTTTTCATCAGAGTAACCAAAGTGTCGGAAGTTTTCCGTCTAAGCTTGATATTATTGTTTCACAGGGAAATAAATAAAGCAAACCTCGCGACCAAGCTGGGACTGATTTTAAGTTACCCGTGGTCCGTTTAATGTTAGAATGTCCCTCTAACGAGGGGAGCGACTGGCAATATTCCGCTTGGCCGAAAGCATGGTTGCTCGCCAGAAAAAGTGACTACCCTTTTGGCGCGAAGATTAGGGGAAAATATCACATACACTTTGGCACCACGCCAGGTGATTTTAATTTCAGAAAGGTTTTATGAATTACAAAACCATATTCATCGTTGATCCAATAAGGGGTGAGCGTATTCAATTGGCGAAATTTCTCAGTGAAGAGGTATTCACTGTCATGACATTCATCTCCCCCAACGACTGTTTCAAAAAGCCAGAATTGATAAATTGTGATTTGATGGTGTTTGTTCCTCGAAAGGAAAAAAACGAGGTCAAACATTTAATGAATATAAAGAAAAAGTTCCGGCGGATTCCCATAATCTTTATTCTCAATGAAGACTTTCCAGATATCAATTTGGCTGAAATAACGGCAAACGGATTCCCTAATGTTTACAAGGCCCCAAATAATGAAAAAGTGCGCGAAATATTGCTGGGCCTTCTTGCTGAGGAGGGCCTCCCCCCGCGCACTGAAGTACCTCACCCTGTACCTATTTCAAAGGAAGTGCAAAAGGCTCTTTTAGAGGCGACGAATGAGTAACACCCCAAAAACTACCCACCCTGTTTCAGCGGGTACTTTGAATATTGGTGGGCAAAATCCACTAGCATTGATCGCAGGCCCCTGCGTGATTGAGTCTGAGAAAATTACCCGGGACATTGCCGAAAAACTCAAACGTATTACAGAAGATTTGGGAGTGCCGTTCATTTTTAAAGCATCCTACGACAAAGCCAACCGATCTTCCATTCAGTCGTTTCGCGGCCCAGGGATGAAGGAAGGATTAAAAATACTGAAAAAGATCAAGACGGATCTAAGTCTTCCCATTCTGTCAGATGTTCATAAGGAAGAAGAAATCGAGCCTGCGGCAGAAGTGCTCGATGTTTTGCAGATCCCCGCTTTTCTTTGCCGTCAAACAGATCTTCTGGTGAAAGCGGCCAGTACCGGCAAACCCATCAATGTAAAAAAAGGGCAGTTCATGGCTCCCTGGGATATGAAGAATGTCGTGAACAAGCTGGAAGAAAGCGGCAATAAAAATATTATGCTTACAGAACGGGGCGCAACCTTTGGCTACAACAATCTCGTGGTGGATATGCGTTCCCTTGTTTTGATGCGCGAGTATGGTTACCCAGTCATTTTTGATTCTACTCACAGTTTACAACAACCGGGTGGTCAGGGCACCAAGAGTGGCGGACAAAGGGAGATGATCCCCGACCTGGCTCGTGGGGCTGTAGCAGTAGGATGTGATGCCCTGTTTATGGAAATCCATCCTGATCCGGATCAAGCATTATCAGATGGCCCTAATATGCTGAAACTCGATTTGCTTCCCGAACTTCTTGAACAATTAATCACTTTGGATCAAATAGTACGAGGCCCCTTGGCAGGGGAGGCAACTAGCAAGGACTTATTTGAGACGAGATAGCTTTTTACCCCTCTGGGGCACGAAAACTGGGGGAGAATATCACGTGCTCGCAAAATAGAGTAATAGCACACTGGCCCCACGCCTAGTGGAGGAAATCATGAAACGTCTTTTCATTATCATCCTTATTGGAATTTTTCTTTTCCCCCTTATCTCCGAAGCCGATGGCATTTGGGTTGAGCTTTCTTCCACCCCCCTAAAAAGAACGGAATCCTCTTCCGCGCTTGTGGACGATAAAATTTATTTGCTCGGAGGATTCACCCCAAAAGGAATTTCTAAAAATGTAGAGGTATGGGATCCGAAATCCGGGGAATGGAGTCGAATCATTCCCCTTCCCCGAGGCCTGCACCATACAACGGCTTCTGTCGTTAATGGCAAACTGTACGTCATAGGAGGATTTGATTCCGGAACATGGAGGCCTGTTAATTTTAATTACGAATATGATCCGGAAATCCATCGCTGGACACCTAAAGCTCCCATGCCCACTGCACGTGGAGCGCATTCAGCCGGGGTGATTGAAGGGAAAATTCATTTGGTTGGGGGCGCACACCGTAAACTACTGACTTTAGTAAACACTCCTGCACATGAAGTCTATGACCCTGAAACAGATAGCTGGGAGACCCTGCCTTCCATGCCCACCGCCCGCGACCACCTTACTGTTTCCGTGGCAGGCAAAAAACTATTTGCCATTGGAGGAAGGGTGGATGTCAATTACAACAATAACCTGGATGCCAACGAGTCCTACGATGTCAAAACAGGTCAATGGGATCGTCATACCCCCCTTCCTACAGCCCGAAGTGGTATTACCTCACAAGTTCTAAATGGTTTGATTCATGTTTTTGGAGGAGAATCTGGACAAGGAACCTTTACTGAAAATGAAGCCTATGACCCCTCTACCAATAAATGGAAAACATTTATGGCCATGCCATCCGGTCGACACGGATTAGCATCGGTTCTATGGAAAAATGAAATCCATATATTGACGGGCGGACCCAAACCAGGTGGAGGGGGAAGTAACACTCACTATGTCTTCAAATTGAATTGATTTATGTTATTGCGTAAAAAGAGGGGGGGAGGGCGGCTCCCTTGGTAGGGAGCCGGAGAGATAAACTTGTTAGCCATCGATTTGGCACGCCACGGATTGGGCCACTTGGAGGTAAACCCAATCCGTTGGAGGTGGCAGTGCCAGTTCGAATCTTCAATGATATATAGAGCAATCCCTATGCCATTTTGGCCCCCAACCAGAAAAAAACTCGCAAATCGTTATAAACAAAAACATTAGTCATATTTCACTAATAGCTCTTTGAGTCAAAATATCTCTCGGCTTGTGCAGTTTGTCCCTACTTTCCGTCAATTTTTGCCTATATGTCCTAAAAACCTCCTTCAGCAAAACTACGCTATGTCTATTAAAATTCCCATTTAAAAAAAACTATGGCAAAGTAGCCAAGAAGGTCGAAGACAAACTTAGGAGAAGTTTATGCTCCATATGGAAAAATGGTTTCCTGCGGATTCCATGACAATAATGATTGTCGACGATACCAAAGAGAATATAAATGTTCTCCGAAGAACCCTGACTACCGTTGGATGCCGGATTTCAGTGGCACTCAACGGAAAAATGGCGCTGGACCTGATCCCAAAACTAAAACCCGACCTGGTTTTGCTGGATGTCATGATGCCGGATATGGATGGGTATGAAGTGTGCAGACGCTTAAAAGAAAACCCGGATTTGCAAAACATACCTGTTATTTTTATTACGGCAAAGGGAGATATCGAAGATGTTGTTGAAGGGTTTGAAGCGGGGGCCGTAGACTTCATCATGAAGCCTTTCAGGCAGGAAGAAGTTCTTGCAAGAGTCAGAACTCATCTAACCTTGTCTGCCGCGCTCAAAAAATTAATCCAGGATAGCGAAACAGACCCTCTAACCGGCCTTTTCAACCGGCGGACTTTTATGAAACGGATTGAAAATGAAGCCGCACGTTTCAAACGAAGTAAAAAACCTTTTTCAATACTTTTTGGTGATATTGATTTTTTCAAAAAAATCAATGACACCTTTGGTCATTCTGCAGGCGATGCCGTTTTGGTAAGCATCAGCAAACTCATGGACACAGAAAAGCGGGAAATAGACCAAATTGCAAGATGGGGAGGAGAGGAGTTTCTAATTTTACTTCCTGAAACAGGTCTAAATGGTGCGGTCCTACTTGGCAATAAAATCCGGGAAAAAATTTCCGCGCAGTCCATCATGCATGAGGGAAAAGAAATTAAAGTAACCATGAGCTTTGGGGCCAGCATATATAATGGCGAAACTCCTATAGATAAAACGATCGACCTCGCCGACCAAAGACTTTATCTGGCAAAAGAATCCGGAAGAAATAAAGTTGTGGCAGAAGATGCGTGAAGTTTTTTTAAATTAATCTAGCAAGTCAGATAAAAATTTTGTCAGGATCTGGGTCGCAAATTGGGTTTGGGCACGAAGCGACAAAGCACTTTTGAGAGAACCAGGATGCGTCAACACATACCATCCCGCTTTGAGGGTTGAAATCTCCCCATCACTCCCCAAAAACGAAGAGCTGTCCAAGAGTTCCTGATCGATGCCATCAGAAATTACTCGCACAGATAACAAAGGCAGGCCCTTATTGCCTGCCACCCTGGCAATCGCCGAAGTTTCCATTTCCACCGCTTGAACACAATAATTGCTTCCTAGTTCACGTTTGGTGGTGGGGTCATGAATCACGGTATTAACAGTTAGCAATCCGCCGACAACCGCCTTGGTTCCTTCAGGAGAAGTAATACTTCGGGCACGGTTCAACCAATTGGGATCAGGGAAATATTTTCTGCCCCCCTTATCATCCGCTTCCATGATAGAGTCAGCAATCAACAGGTCGCCAACATTCATTTCCGGTTGGACAGCACCCGCATAGCCAGTACTGATCAGG
>Ga0233439_10001119_pt1 | contig 35843 bp, 27 predicted proteins | sample SI_123_September_6_FD_182713 | JGI IMG/M metagenome (GOLD analysis project Ga0233439, IMG submission 182713) | Seawater microbial communities from Saanich Inlet, British Columbia, Canada - SI_123_September2016_100_MG | ecosystem: Environmental > Aquatic > Marine > Inlet | place: Canada: British... | reverse complement strand
TGGTGAGTACAATAGATTGTTCGGGCGATTAGCTCAGTTGGTTAGAGCACCTGCCTTACAAGCAGGGGGTCGTAGGTTCGAATCCTACATCGCCCACCACTCAGGCTTTACAAATAGCCTGTTGCCTCGTGCCGAGGTGGCGAAATGGCAGACGCGCTACGTTCAGGGCGTAGTGCCCGCAAGGGCGTGCGAGTTCGACTCTCGCTCTCGGCACCATATTTGTGTTTATTGAAGTAAAATTCAATAGGTGGATTCGTCCACATTTGTGCGCTTGTAGCTCAGCTGGATAGAGCGCAGCCCTGCGAAGGCTGAGGTCGTGGGTTCAAATCCCGCCAAGCGCGCCATATTCTCCCATGGCGCTCCGATTCGATCGGGGCGCTATTGATCGCCAAGGTATTTCAGTAATTTTGTTACTGCACCCCCGGGGCATTACTGGACAATATGACTGATCGTTTTGTCCTAGCGCCGTGTAGAATCCGCGCTTGAGATAGATGAAGGTCATATTTCGACAATTGAAGAACTGGTTTACGACGGCTTCTAATGAGGCAATTGAAACCGCTGGAACGTTACTCACGTAGTAATTGGCGGGAAGATGGTTCGTTTGCCAGCATGTTTGGGCGATTAGCTCAGTTGGTTAGAGCACTTGCCTTACAAGCAAGGGGTCGTAGGTTCGAATCCTACATCGCCCACCAAACTTCTTCAGTAGTCCATTACGACGGCTGTAACAATGTTCGTGGTTGCTTCAATGAATTAGGCACCTTCGGGCTGGTCGGACCTGTATCAAGGTTGAAAACGGCAAATAAGGGAGATGTCATTGACTCTTATCGCTGATTCGAAAACACTTGTCGACACGCTGATAGAAAATGTCAGCAATGTGATTGTTGGTAAAAGTGAAACCGTCGAGCTGGTACTAGTTGCGCTGTTAAGCAACGGGCACGTTCTTATCGAAGATGTACCGGGCGTCGGTAAAACGATGTTGGTGAGATCGATCGCCACCTCGACCGGTTGCGATTATCGACGCATGCAGTTCACTCCAGACTTGCTGCCGAGCGATGTGACAGGTGCCTCGATATTTAATCAGCGGACCGGTGAGTTCAATTTTCGACCGGGTCCGATAATGGCTCAGATTGTTCTCGCCGATGAGATCAATCGTGCTACGCCAAAGACTCAGTCTGCATTGCTTGAGGCGATGGGCGAACAGCAAGTTACAGTTGAGGGTGTGACACGACAGCTACCGAATCCGTTCATGGTGCTGGCAACGCAAAACCCGATTGAGTACGAAGGCACGTTCCCGCTGCCTGAAGCACAGCTTGACCGATTTTTCATGCGAATTTCTCTTGGTTACCCAGATACCGATCAAGAAGTGGCGATTATGGATCGCCGTGAGCACGGGGATCCGATCGATTCACTGAAACCAGTCTGTACTCCCGGCGACATTACAAATCTTCAACGCCAGACTGATGAAGTGTTCATCGACGCGCTCGTGAAGCAGTACATCGTGGAATTATCGAATGCCACTAGGCTGCACCCTGAGGCGGCTTTGGGTGTTTCGCCTCGGGCATCGATCAACTTAATGAAGGGTGGCAAGGCGTATGCCATGCTTCATGAACGCGACTACGTAGTTCCTGACGACATCAAAGCGATTGCCGTTCCAACTCTTGCTCATCGAGTGCTTCTGACTCCCTCAGCAAGAATGCGGGGGGTTACTCAGGAAACAGTCATCAAAGACGTACTGAATCAGGTTTCTGTGCCTGGTGCCAGCGTTAGAAAAACTTAGTTTTCAATCCGTTTTAGATAGTACGTCGGTTCGAACCGTGCACTTGGTTTTGAATGTCGAATTTTATGGTCCGCTCTTCCAGCTCAACACAAAATCAAAGCGATCGACCAACGCCAATTGGTTCTGAACGGCGATCGAGCAGTGCCGGACGACGTTTCAAGCGGAATCCGGTTCTATACGGAATTATCGCGGTGATGATCGTCGAATTCTTGACAGGGATGGCGACTGGATTCGATCTATCCGTGAGGCTTTACTACGCCCTCGCTATTTTGCTGCTTGCAGGTTGGCTTTGGGCAAAAAGTAGTTCCGACCAGATGACTGCAGAAATCCAACGACCTAAAGGCCCGTACACGGTAGGTGATTTGATTTCGGAAACTGTAATTCTGCGTAGCAGCGGCGGTACTCCCAAGGCGTGGGTTGAAGTAGAGGACGAGACAGATTTACCCGGTGTTCAGTTCAAGCAGATTGCAAGTTTGGGTTTGATGGTGGCGTTTGACCACCTTCAGATGTCGGGAACTGTGAGCCGCCGTGGTGAGTACACTGTTGGCCCTCTAGTGGCGCGAACTGCAGATCCGTTCAGCCTGTTTCCGCAGGAGATTCAGTTTGGTGGACATGAGACAGTTCTGGTCTACCCAAAAATCGTAGATATTCCCGACTTCGCCTCTCCTTCGATCCATTTGCTAGGAGATAACTCTCGACGCCAGCAGGCTCGGGTGTTGAGCACGGATATAGCGTCAGTTCGTGAATATGAACCCGGTGATTCTTTGGGCAGGATTCATTGGCTTTCGACCGCTCGAACTGGTGAACTAATGGTGAAGCAGTTCGACCAAGGTTCCTCGAGCAATATGTGGGTGCTGTTTGATCAGCATTCCGACTCGTTCGCTTCGATTGCTGACGATTCAACCGATGAGGTGGGTGCCATGGTAGCTGCATCGGTTATAGATAAGTACAACCAAGGATCTCTACCGGTTGGGTACGCTGCCCACGGGAGTCAGTCCCTTGTAGCGGTGCCTGAGCGGTCGGCTCATCAGCGCGAACAGATCATGAGGCACATTGCGGTGAGTAAGCCCGTTGGTAATGTGACGATTCTCGAATCGCTTGCTGAGCTAGAGCGCGATCTGGGTCAGAACACTTCGCTTGTGGTGATTACGGCTTCGAGTGATGGCCCGTGGGTCGAAGCATTGAGTGGGCTCGCGAGGCGTGGTGTTCGGGTGAGCACTGTATTGATTGATCGCGGCTCATATGGTGGCAAGCCAAATAGAGATGCGCTGGATCATCTGACCGATGCGGGTGTTTCAACTTACCCGCTGGCACGTGCAGACTCTATAGCGAGCGCTTTGTTGAGTCGCCTGGGTGGCGATGAGAAAGGCTTATGGCAGGCTTCAGTCCGAGCACATTCGGGGTTCTCCGAGATTTCACAGGTAGCTTCTGCCGATTCCGTTGCTGACGATACGGAGCAATTTCAGGGTGGTGGTCAATGAGCACCGCTACCGACTTCCTTAAGGGAATACCTGGCCCTCCAACCGCCGAAGAAACGGCTGCTGATTCAAGCCGATTCGACCCGCTGATTCAGATGGTTTCAAGATTCGCATCAGTTCAAGATTGGGTAAGTCTTGGGATATTGATTTATATGATGGCGAACGTCGGTTGGTCGGTACAGCTGGCTGGCTGGGGCGATCTGCCATCGGTAATACCTACTCTGTTGTTCGGTACAGTGGCCGCTTTCACTGTTTCGAGGCTGAATTTCAGCTGGTATCTCAACGCGGTCTACGCACTTGGTCTAGGATTTTTCGTTGTCATGTGGCAGGGAACTATCGAGGCAGCAGGTACAGAACCTATAGCAAGATCGATCGATGGGTTTATACGGTTCTCGTCTTGGATTACAACTGCTCAATCAGGTGGAATAAGTACTGACACCGTTCCCTTTGCTCTGCTGTTCATGACTGCATCGTGGATTGTTGGATATGGAGTGACGGCTCTCACGTTTAGGTTCCGTTCTCCATGGCTCCCAACAGTTTTGATGTCGTTGGTGATCCTGACGAATCTTAGCTATCGACATGGTGAGCATGAACACACGTTCTTCTTGTTCCTCGTTGGTGGAATTGCGTTGTTCGCCCACTTAACGACTGTGCGCCGGATTGAACGATGGCGTGCGCAGGGCATTACATATTCTCGTAATTTGGCTTGGGTGACTGTACAAGACGGCCTACTGTTTGCATTGCCTATAGTGTTGATCAGCGCTCTACTACCAATATGGGAACCAAGATCTGAGCAAGTTCATGATGCTTGGGACGTTTTTAGAGCGCCTTTTTACGCTCTGGAAGAACCGGCGAATCGATTACTGGCGGGTGTAGATGGGCCGGGCGGCAAGGCATTATTTTCGACGCCCTCACAGACGATAGCGTTCGGAGGGTCGCTGGAATTGACTGATGAGCCGCTGATGTGGGTACGATCGAAGTATGTAGTGCCTTATGCCGGCCGCGTGTATCAGCGATACAGCTCTGAGGGTTGGTTGACGGATGCGAGCACTAAGGTAGAAGCACCGCCTCGTTCCGCATTAACTCTGGCCCCGAACGAACTTGAGAGAGAGCGAGTTTCGCAGGTTTACGTTCCTCTTGTGGATACCAAGACGGTTGTTCCAGCTGGCGCTGTGTTTTCGGTCGATAGGGAATCTACAGTTCAAATATTGAATCCGATGCGATGGGACGTGCCGCTTACGGGTTCGGTTGCGCAGATTAGTGGGCTTCCAGCGGATCTTCGAGATATTTCCTTCGCTGTCAGATTTGCATTGAACGATTTGGTGCCTGTCGAGTCGTTTACGCGGGTACAACTGAACAATCAGAATCTGGTTGAACCTGAACTTGTCGAAGAAGTATTGCTTGCGGTGCAGGCTGCTGATACGACGGGCGAGGAGCAGATTTTTACTCGAACTGTTGTTGATGAAGAAGGTGAAGAGGAGAAGTTTGAGACTGTTGTGATTCCGCTCAGTTCCGATTACCAATCAGTCGATTGGGGTCAGATCAATGTGACTGTAGAAACTGACAGCGAAACGGGCCTGGCACGGCGCTTGAGTATCGAACGTAATTCCCCGATTGAGCAAGTCGGAATCCAACTTTCGAACGAGATTTCTAAAGATGACACATTCTCGATTCAAACGTTCGTTTCACTGGCGACCGACGATCAGTTAGATCATGCGGGGACCAACTATCCAACATGGGTTTCTGATAGATATCTGCAATTGCCTCGCTCACTACCCGAGGATGTCGGTTTATTGGCTTCGAAAATTATTCGTGATGCCGGTGCTGTTACTCCGTTCGAAAAAGCCGAGGCGGTGAAGTCGTTCCTGAAGCAGCAAGAATATTCGTTGGAAATTTCGGGTCCTGAGTTCGGAGTCGATGGAATTTACTACTTCTTGTTCCAAACACAAGACGAGCCATGTGTGAGTGTTGACCCGAACTGCGATACGTCAAAGATCAAGGGCTACAGCCAGTACTTTGGATCTTCGGCAGCGGTGTTATTGAGGTCGGTCGGTGTGCCAGCTCGATTTGTTGCTGGCTGGGCCGCTGGTGAATACGTATCGGACGCTGGAATGTTCCTCGTTCGTGATAAGGATCGACATGGTTGGACACAAGTATTCTTCCCAGAGTACGGCTGGATCGACTACGAAGTGACTCCAGGTCAGTCAACGCTAGATCGTGGTCGTTTGGCACCGACAGTTGGCGGAGGCGATCCGTTTGCGGCTGGTAGAATTGGTTCCGCTGAAGACGACCCTGATTTCTTGTTAGATATTGCCGGTCTCGAACGGCTGGCACGTGAATATCGGGAGGCAAATGGCGAGTTCCTTGTTACGGATGATGCACCTGTTTCCAACGGCATTGTTATCCCTTTGGGAGCATTTGCATGGACTGGTGGTGTAGTTGCTGCAATTGGTATTGTGATGTTCGCTTGGTGGTTGAGTCTGCGGGGAATGGATGGCCCGACGAAAGCATATGCACGGATGGGGCGGCTTTCGTCACTGCTTGGTATGAAACGTCGACCGACTCAGACTGCGTTGGAGTTTGCTACGGAGTTGGGCGAGAAGACGATTGCTGCGAAGGAGCATGCGACGTTCATTGCTATCGAGTTCCAGCGACAGGTATATGCAGGACCGTTGAAAGGTACAGATGATGCCGAAGAACGAAAGAAGAATCTCAATGGGGCATGGCGCAAGGTTGCTCGCGCATTGATTGCCCACCGTATTCGACAGTTGGGCGGGATGGGTCCGGAGCTAGACGAGGGGCGGAGCGTTTAGATTGGCTAAGAATCGAATCGAAGAAGAGCTAATTTACGATGTGTTCGATACCGATATGGGCTGGGTTGCGATTGTCGCTACTGATCTTGGGATCGTCAGGGCGAGCTTGCCGTCTAATTCACCAGAATTAGCATTAGATCATGTTCAACCAGAGATTGTTTTGGCGGTTCACGATCCCGAAGCGCATGTCGATTCTCGTGCTCTGATTATTGCGTACTGCGCAGGTGAGCCGATTGATCTGTCGGATATTCCGATCGACACTCGTTCGGCGACACCTTTCTTTAGGGCTGCGTGGGATGCTTGCCGTTCGATCCCCGCTGGCGAAACTCGAAGTTATGGTTGGCTAGCCGAGCAAGCGGGTAACGTGAAGGCTGCCCGTGGAGCCGGACAGGCGATGGCTCGCAATAAATTGGCGATGTTGGTGCCGTGCCATCGTGTAATTAGTTCGAGCGGAGCATTGGGCGGTTTCGGTGGTGCTGGCTTGCCGCTGAAATCAAAGTTGTTGGCTATGGAAGCTGAACGATAGCCCCTGAGCCGCCAAAAAAAGTTGTTGAAGATTGTTAGTCGAGCTTGTCGGTGACTTCTTCAGATTCTTCGAGATAGTCTTCAGGCGGTTCCTCATCATTGGATAAGTATTGATCGAGGATCGATTGCGCGAGTTCGACTTCTCCAGCTGGGACCATAAGTCGAACCGGGAATACTGATACACCCATGAAGCCAACAGCGTCGCCGGGTTGAATCCTGCAATCGACACCGGCTGAACGAATGAGGCCGCACCACGATTCACCGATGAGTTGATCGGGGGATGTCGTGAGTACTTCCCAGTTCATCGTCTTGCTCCAGAAATCTATTCAAGCTTTATGACTTTCGACTTTTCAGATTTAATTGCGGCTGGTGAGCTTTGTTGCCGATAGTTATACGGCTGCTGTTCGAACTGAGCCGTTGCCGAGAAGTTCGTGAAGACGCTCGGTAAGCCGTGATCCGGATTGGACTGTGAACGGCATCTCGAGACGAACTATTTTTTCGCCTGTTTCGATTTCGAGTATCGCTGGATCTGAACCAGAGAATTCAGCGAACAACCTCATGATGTCTTCGACGCGGTAGCGATCGTGGGCTGCGTCTCCTGTTTCTTTCACTCGAACAAGCACTGGGCCAACATTCATGCCATGGTCGAGATCATTCGGGGCAGCGGATTCGGTTGTCAGTGTAGTTTCCTCAGTAGTTGTTGGCTTTGGCTCTGCGATAGGCGGAGCCGAGTTGTTGTAGTTTGTAGATGGCGCTTCATTGATCTGCGGGACCTGCGGTGCGACAGCGACTGGCTTGCTTGTCGGCAGAGTGTTCTGAACTGGGTCGTTCAACACAGGGCGAGGCTGGCTTTCTTCGTTGAATCCGGCTCGTACGACTGGGGCAGGTTCGTTTTTAACTGCTTCCGCCTCGGCTTCCGTTTGGCCTTCAGACTTGAGTTGATACTCAGAAGCTGTCTCTACAGATAGCGAGACCCTTCCAAATCTTTCACGAACCTCGCCGGATACGGATACGAAGTTCCCGTTCTCCCAGAGCACAGGGTTTTGTTCGAGAATATTCGGCCAGACGACCATTTCGATATCGCCATCGAGGAGCGTGAGATTTAGCGAAATGAACTTGTCGCCACGTTTGGTCGTTAGGTCCCGAATATTGTTGATCTGGCCGAGAGCGGCACGTTTTTGTCCGGATAAATCGGCCGTGATATCGGCTGCGAACACGATGATGTTCTCTGGTTGTTGTCGCATTTCGCGTGTGAACGGGCTTTGCGTCAGCTCAACACCGAGTAGATCACGTTCCCAGATGACACGTTCTTGATCTGTCGTGTCGTCTGATCCTGATATTTCGATTTCGACCATCGGAGCCGGTACCGATTCGCCTAGCATGTCGAACATCGATGTTTGGCCAGATTCACGAAGTTTGGTTTGGCGTTGAATAGTCGCAATTATTCGGTCGACTGATTCGAGGAGGTTTCCTCGTCCACCAAACTCGTCGAATGCCCCGACTCTTATCAAACTTTCTAGTGTTCGACGGTTCAGAGATTTCGAGTCGACTCTTCGGCAAATATCTTCGATGTCGTTGAACGTGCCAGCAGCTTCACGTACTTCTACTAAGAGGTCGACAGCTGCTGCTCCAACGTTTTTGACCGCTGCCATTCCGAATCGGATAGCGTCGTTGCCTTCGGCGTCCCGCTCGATAGTAAATCCAGATCGGGAATAGTTGATGCTGGGCGGCTTTACGGCGATGTTCAATCGGCTCGCCTCTCGTATCGCCATGCCAACCTTCTCGGGGTTGCCAGACGCTGAGTCGAGAACTGCTGCGATGTATTCGGTTGAATAGTTCGCTTTGAAGTAAGCGGTCCAGTACGCAATATAAGCGTAGGAAACTGCGTGTGCTTTGTTGAACCCGTATCCAGCGAACGGCTCCATCAGCTTGAAAACAGTGTCGGCTTGGTCTTGGGTATAGCCTTTTTCGAGCGCGCCTTTGGAAAATTTATCGTGCTCGGCTTTCATAACCGCGACGTTTTTTTTACCCATCGCCTTACGGAGAATGTCGGCTTCACCGAGTGTGTATCCGCCAAATGCCTGTGCGATGAGCATTACTTGGTCTTGATACACAAGGACGCCGTAGGTCGGTTCGAGAAGTTCTCGTAGATCTTCGTGCGGGTAAGAAATTTCGGCTCGCCCGTGCTTTGCTTCGATAAAGGTCCCGATGTGTTCCATCGGTCCCGGGCGGTATAAAGCGATCATTGCAGCAAGGTCATTGATCGTTGTTGGTTTTAACTGCTTGACGTTTTTGCGCATTCCCTCGGATTCGAGTTGGAACACGCCAAACGTGTCGCCTTCACCCAAGATCTGGAACGCCTTTTCATCGTCGATAGGGACGTCGTAGACACCCATGTGTTCGCCGGTGGTTTCGGCGATTAGCTTTACGCACTGGTCGAGAATCGATAGGTTTGCGAGACCCAAGAAATCCATCTTGAGCAGCCCGACATCGGCGACGGGGTGCATTGCGTACTGGGTTGTCGGGCTTGCATCTTCTTTTTTGCTGGTCGAGCGCTGGAGCGGGACGTAGTCCGTTAGGGGTTTTTCTGAGATTACGACGGCTGCGGCGTGAGTACTGGCGTGACGGACTGAGCCTTCGACGCGTTGCGCCATTTCGATAAGTTCGCGAGCGTCGCGATTACGGCTAATTTCTGTACGCATTTCAGCCGATTCGGCGATTGCGTCTTTCAGCTTGATGTTGAGAGTTAGCGGAACCATCTTTGCGAGTTTGTCGCTGAGGTCGAGCGGAAGGGCGAGTGCCCGTGCTGTATCACGAATCGCTGCTTTCGCACCGAGCGTGCCGAAAGTGATGATCTGGGCAACGTGCTCACGACCGTAGTGATCGATGCAGTACTTGATGACTTCTTCCCGACGATCATCGGCGAAGTCCATATCGATATCAGGCATCTCACGACGTTCGACATTGAGGAACCGTTCGAAAAAGAGATCGGCCTCGACTGGGTCGATCTGAGTAACTTCGAGGCAGTAGAGAACTAGGCTGGCGGCGGCTGAACCACGTACGGCAGAGAGAATTCCCTTTTCGTTGACGAAGTTGAAGATGTCCCAGCAGACGAGGAAGTAGTCCGGAAAATTGGTTTCTTCAATGATGCCAAGTTCGTGCTCAAGCCTTTTCAGAACTTCTTCGCTCGGGTTGTTGTCAAATCGCTTCTTCATTCCCTTGTGACAAAGCTCTTTGAGATATTCCATCGAAGGCTTGTTTTGGGGTGTTGAATAACTCGGTACGAATGTTTGACCGAATTCGAGTTCGAGTTCGCATGATTCCGCGATATTTACTGTGTTCGCGATAGCCTCGGGTAGGTGCGACCATTCCGCCTGCATTTCTGCGGCACTGCGAAGGTAGTAAGTCGTGTCCTCCATGTGAAGCCGCGTGGGGTCTTTCACATTTGAGTTGGTCTGGATGCATGTGAGGATGTCTTGGGCTTCGGAATCTTCACGTCGGACGTAGTGGGAGTCATTTGTAACGACCATCGGCAAGCCGCTTTGACTGCTTAGCTGGATGAGGGCCTCATTGATCTCAGCCTGATCGGGCACGTGCTCGTGCATCATCATTTCGAGGTAGTAACGATCTTGGAAAACGTTTCCGTACCATTCGAGAGTTTCGTGAACGGCGTCCATATCGCCGTTTTTGATGTATCTCGCTAGTTCGCCTGAGGGGCAACCGGAAAGCACGATTAACCCTTCTGAGTATTTTTCGAGAATCTCTCGGTCCATGCGTGGGCGGTAATAGAACCCTTCGATGTGTGATGCTGTGACCAGCTTCATGAGGTTCTGGTAGCCGACACGATTCTGCGCTAACAGTGTCATATGGAAGGGAGAGCGCTTTTGTGGGTTGCGCTCGTCGCGGGCGCCGTCGGCTACGTAGCCTTCAACGCCGATGATTGGCTTGATGCCCGCTTTTTTTCCCGACTGATAAATATCGATCGCACCGTGAAGATTACCGTGGTCGGTGAGTGCGATTGCGGGCTGATCTAATTCCACGGCTCTGTTAACCATGTCATCCAACCTGCTGAACCCATCGAGCATTGAGTACTCGGAGTGGTTGTGGAGGTGGACGAACTGGTCTGTCACAGGCAGATATTTCTCAGGAATTGAGGATGGAAAAGTGCAGTCTAGGGAGGATAGCGTTCCCTCAACTTTGAGTCGAGCGCATAAAGGGTTTTACGGCTAGATATTAGCGTATTTTGGAGCGAAACTCTGGCATCGATGTAGGCGTAACAATTCGGGAGCACCGTTGAGGGAAAATGGATCGTATTGCTCACTTCAGTCAGCTTGGATGAGAAGAAGTAATTGCCGGGTGAGTGATAAAGTCGATCCGGATCGATGTTTGTGGCAGTTTCACTCGTAGTTTTACACGAATTTAGGTAGGCAACCGCAGAGGAATGTTTTGACTTCAAAAAGTGTTGGTGGTGGCCAGAAAATCCTCGTTGTTGACGACGAGCACATGTCAGATCTTATGCGTTCAGTTTTGCGGCGCTTAGAGACTGACGGATTTAGGCCGATTGTTGTTGCTCCCGAAGGCCCGGATCTGACGGGCGACGATTACGAGACTCAGGCATTGTTTTCGATGGAGACCGAACGGCCGTCGGCAGTATTGCTGGACGTTAGATTTGGTGAGTACGATTCCGACCGGTTCAAAGGTCTGTCTATTCTAAAAAAAATCGTTGAGCGCGATAGCAGTATGCCGGTATTGATGTTCACTCAGTATACTCAAGGTCCGTACCGTGACACCGCCGTTAACGCTAGTCTGAGTGTGAGTGCTTCAGTCGATTTCATAGATAAACTGGCGAGTCCAGAAGAAGTCGTGCTGAGATTGCGACGTTTGATTGGTAGTGCTCCTGAAACGATCAAGATCGGTTCAATTTTCGAGATTGATACTGAGAATGCGGCTGTCTACGTAATCGAAAACGGCCGGCGTGATCTGATTCGAGAGATTCAGGGTATGAAGCTGGAAATTTTGAACGAGCTCGCTTCTGCAATGTATCGATCAGAGGGTGAGTTAGTGCCATTTTCACGTCTGGAACGATTTTCTGATGGTGAGGATTCGCGTGCCTCTCTTCGGGTTAGAATTCGTGAGCTCAAGGTTTCACTCGGTAGGGCTGTCTCTAGAGAATTCGGGGCTAATGAGTTGATAATCAATGTGAGAAACCGCGGGTACCGATTGGTAAACCCAGAGGATTGACGACAATTGCGTAAGTTCAATATTAGAAATCAGGCTGCTTGAACGATCAGTCGCTGAAAATCCTCAAGTTAATTGGGTTAGCAATTGCCGGATTCGGGCTTTTGTTGATACTGCTTTCTCCTTTTATTGGCGAGGCACTAACTCGTGGGTCGCTCTGGTGGATCGAGCCTGTCGCTTATATCGGCTCAGGCGTATTTGTGCTGGGGGCAGTGGTAGCGTTCATTGGTTTCCAGATTATTGATCGACGTACGAAATCCCTTATGGGTGATCGAACTCGAACGTGGAGCCAAGTGACACAAGATTATTTCGATACGTTCGCTCATGACATGGGGCGTCCGCTCCGACGAATTCTTGGAAAACAGCGTGAGGCTCGAGCCCTGTTGAATGAAACCGGCGAAGTGAGTACGAATATGGTTTCTGAACTTCTCGATGAGATCGAGAATCAGGCGCCTAACTTTCGATTGATGATTGAGAATGTTCGCGTGTTGGTCGACCTAGAAGACCACACGGCTGCCACGGCAGTTGATCCGGTAGACGCTGCGGCGATCGTTAGGAATGTGTCAGATCGGTACACGCCGATTGCCCGCGAACGGGGTCTTGAGCTTGTGTGGTGGTGTGAACCGAGTGAGTTTGGACTTATCTATGGTGATGGCTCTGCGCTAGATCATGTCATCACCAACCTTGTCGACAATGCTGTCAAATTCGCTCGAGGTCATGTTGAAATTAGACTTACGCGAACTGATGCAGAATTTTTGGTGAGAGTATGGGATGATGGCTCAGGAATCACTGAATCGCATCTGGCTCATGTGTTCGATCGAGGTTGGACCCCGGAGCTTTCTGCCCGAAGCGAAAAGCAAAGCTCTGGATTGGGATTATTTATTGCTAGCTCGCTTACAGAGCGTTGTGGTGGCCAGTTGGTGGTTGAATCAGAAGCGATTAACGGTGGTGAATTGAACGGACATTCGACTGCATTTACCTTGTCGTTACCGCTCGATAACCGACCCGTAGGGCGATGATGTTCGTTACGCGAAAGCGCGATGGGCGGCGATCGGTACACGTGGCAAAATTTGCCGTGGTGCTCGCAGGTTTACTGTCGTTCGTGATTATCGGCTGTGTGGAGAGTCGTGCTCGATACACCCCGGTGCCAGCGACTCCTGCTTCGACATCGATTCCATTGCCGACCGCTACGACATCGATTCCATTGCCGACCGCTACGACCGTTCCGCCTACGCCTACGCCTACGCCTACGTCTACGTCTACGTCTACGCCTACTTCTACGCCTACTTCAGCACCGGTTCCTACAGCGACACCCTCACCAACTCCAGTGCCCACAGCCGTTCCTACGGTGTTACCGATTCCCACAGTAGTTCCAACTGTTTCATCCAGCGCGTTTAATCTCGCATTGAATTTTGAGGGTATTGGAGATGAAAGTATCGTGCGTAGCGATACGGTTTTGTTACGTGGGGTCACATCGGCTGATGCGATTGTAAGTGTGAACGATGTCATCATTCAAGTTCAGGCTGATGGGACGTTCGAGCTAACGATTGGTTTGAAACCTGGGCCCAATTTCGTCGACGTTGTCGCTAGTAATTTGGATGGGAGTTCTCACAGTTCATCTTTGGCGATTATTTCCATTCCACCAGAGGATGCGTCATGACTACCCAGCCTAATCGGTGGACCCGAGTGGTTTCCGTTGCATTCAGAAGTAACAAAAGCGTAATTGCAATGACCTCAATATTATTGAGCTGGGGGACAGTACAAGCTGCTCTGAAAATTTTAACAATGTTCGCGCCGACTGAAAATATTATCGCTCGCACCCTTCGTCACCAGATGGTTATTGTGCTCGCGCTGGTCGCCGTTGTGTTTGCTTTCGGTAGCAACGGCGCGAAGGCTGAAGTGAGATCGGCAGATATTGAAGCTGTTTTCGGTATGGCGGTTGAAGTACGACCACCAAGCGCAATTGTGATCGCTTCTAATTCAGGGCTTATTACTCTCACGTTCGATTCTGACTCAGAGTTGCGAATTGGTTCAAATAAGGCTGCGGTCGAAGAAGTTGCAGAAGGCGACCGAGTGATTTCGACTGCTGCTCGAAATGCGGACCATGATCTTGTAGCGCTGAGAACTCTCGTGCGGGTTGCCAATACCCAGACGCGTACGAAGCACGTCGTGGGTGTGGTGAGCAGTGCTTCTGTTGACGAGATATCGATTCAGACTCGTAATAGTGGCGTTGTGAATGTGCTGATCCCAGCAGGAATTGACGCTCCATCTGTTGGTGATGGAATAACTATGGTTGCGCGGCTGGATCGATCTAGTGGAATTTTGACAGCGGTTGGTTTCCAACTAACGAGCACGACTGTCGAGCGAATTCAGGAAGCTCAAGATAAGGCCGCTGATGAGGCGGAGTCTGCTCGTTTGGCCCAAATCGCTATCAATGCTAGGACTCAACATCTTTCTTCTTTAGACGATGCTGCGCGAGAGCTAAAACGAATACTAGATTCGGATATCGAGGATCAGGTGATGCTCGATAAAACAGCTGCTCAGTACCAAGAGATTCAACGTCGATTCGAAGAGCTCGAGCGAATCTACAAGACTGCTGCACGAACTCGCGGTGAGGTTCAACCGCTGCTGAAAATATCAGGTGGGCTGGTTGATGACATTGGATCTTCATCATTCACGATAGTTCCGAATGGTGAACAGGACGCTAATCCGTTCTCGGTCAGCTTCCGTTATGACGGAGAAGAGACGGCTGTTTATCTACCGAAAGATTTACTCGCTAAAATTTCTGACACGACATCGAATCCACAGTTATTGAATGAAGTTCGTCGATTGATTGATCTGGGTAGTGAGCTTGAAGTTATGTACTTGATCGACGGTGACGCGCGTAAGGCGGTTTCGGTTAGCGTGCGTGAGCCTCGGCTTATGAGTGAGTTGGAGGCAGTTCTAGAGCACGAATCACGCCGAGCATTTAGCGGCGTTATTACTCTCGTCGAAATTGACATGTCACTTGATGATGCACTTGGCATTGTGATTGCTACGAATGAGAAACAGGGAATCAAAGTAGCTGCGAAAGTTACTGGTGAAACTACCATAACTGTAGATGGACGTTCATCTGATATTTCTTCACTCGATGCGGGTCAGGCCGTTGATATTCAGTTCGAATCTTCGAGCGAAAACTCAATTTCAGACATCACTGGATCTGACATCACGCTTAGAGCGCTGGCAATTCACGCACGTTCGAGTGCACCATCCGAAGAGGATCATATTTCGGGGATAGTCGAATCGGTGGATTCTGCTGCCGTCACGATTCGTCCGACTGATGGAGTGCTGGTTCGACTAACTGTTGGTGATGACGCGCAGATTGTTCGCAATGGCAATGTTGCGGTTATTACTGACTTGAAGATTGGTGATCTGGTAGTTGATGCCACTCGGCCTGATAGTGAATCCGACGAACTTACGAGGTTGATAGTTGTAGCACGTAAGAACGTGAAGTTTTCAGGTACTGTCACTGGGATTGGTCGTGAGCCTGATCGACTTCAGGTGACGGGTGCTAACGGTCAGTCGCTTAACGTTTTGATTACTGACGATACCTGGGTGATTATTGATGAGCGACGGGTGAAATTTGGATCAGTAGTCGCAGGAATGAATATAGTCAATGGCGTGTATTCGGTGACTGGACGTGGTGGAACGTTATATAACGTTGGAACGATTATTTCGATTGAATCTCCCAAAGTTGGCAAGGCTTCTGGGATCATCACCAGTGTGAATGCTATCGAAGGCACGCTAAGTGTACTTTCCGGTAAATCAACCGAAACGAGGTTGATCGAACTGCAAATGCCTGAAACTCCCCTCGGCGAAAATCTTATTAAAGACGGTGTGCTGATTCGGTCGCTGTTAGATATTGAGCGTGGTGATAGAGTCGACATAGTTTTCTACGTACTAGATTCGGGGATTGTTCAGAAGCTTTCGGTTGTTTCCGATAACTTCATTCAATCGCGCGGAACTCTTGCGAGCATTCCAGATAGTGGCCGATATGTTGTAGTGAATTTAATTGACGGTCGGGAATTCGAACTTTGGATAGGGCGTGACTCTTCTATTCAGTTGAATGGCCGGCGTATTCAATCGTTAATACCAGTGACGGATCTAATTTCAGAGGCACGTCATCTCGGTTTAGACGTGAGTACGTTGGTGCCTGAAGTGCTGTTTATCAGAGATTCCATCGATTCGAATTTGGGTGTGATTATTTCGGTCAAGTTCCAGATCAAGTCAGAAGTCGAATCCTGGAGTACCAACTCTGCACATCAGGCCACTATTGAACTGAGCATGTCTGGTGTAATCGAGGCGATTGACGGCAAAAACTGGGTAATCAACGGTCGAGTATTTACAGTGAATCAAGCGACAACATTCCGGGGAAGAGATCCCGAGGTGGGCGAGGTAGTTGTGGCTGTGCTGATCAGTAGACCAGGCGGATCATTCGTAGCTCGGTCTATCAGTAAATCGGGTCGTTAGATCCAGGTCAACCGGATGCGTTCGTTCTTTGCCTGAGATGTATTGAACGTTGCTAGTTGAGCGATTCGAACCGATTTCTTTCCCGATATGTTCGTCGTGTTAGCTGTCGAGCTTTTGCCGCGACGCGCCCTGCTGGTTCTAGGCCCAGTGCGAGCGGAATCGATATCACCAGCACCACTGCTAGCGTCGTGAATCCCAGTCGGTAGCTGTCAGTTCCGTCATAAATAAAGCCGACGAGAGCGGGCCCGGCTGCACCGAATAGGGCGTTAACCGAACTGGTAAGACCTACGATAGAGCCATAGCTAGTTCTGCCAAAGTAATCTCCCAGTATTGAGAGTCTGAGGGGTATTGATGATCCAAATCCTAGTCCAAAGAATACGACGAACAGCGGCAATGGCCAAAGACCAAGGTTCACTCCTAATACTTCGGCGTTGATCCCGGCGAGCCCTGCCACTCCGACAGTTTGCATAATCATCGCAATAGTGAGCATTTTGCGTTTGTCGAAACGATCGCCGATTACTGCGATACCGGCTCGACCACCGAGATCGCCAATTGCGACTGCTCCTGCTGCAGCCGCAGCTAACGCGGCGGTCATGCCGTAGTCTAAAAGGGCCGCGAAGTGAAACAGATTGGTTGAACTGACAAGCTGGCCGAGGCTAGTGACAATTGCGAGTTGCCAGAAGAAACGTAGTTTGATGGCTTGTCGCATTGTGATGGCTTGTTCTCGGATTCCACCGGCGCGGTTTGTTTTGCCATTGACTGAGCCGTCATCATCCGTTTCACCATCGGGAAGCATGCCGTAGTCTTCTGGTCGTCTCCGCATGACCAGCGTCGCTGGAAATCCGATTAACCAGAATCCGATTCCGCACGCCAGCATTACTTCTCGCCAACCGAACGTATCGATTGACGCTACGAGGATCGGAAGGGTGATTCCTCCGATTGCCGAGAACGACATTAGCACCGCTAGAGCTCGTGCGCGCTTTCGTATAAACCAGTTGGCGACGGTAGCTACAAATACGATGAATGTCCCGAACGACATTCCGAGGGTGAGCAACGCTATGGCGATGTAAAACTGCCAAAGCGATTGCATTTGGCTCATATAGACGAAGCCACCGCCGGTAAGGAGAACACCGAACGCCATCGCCTTGCGTGGTCCGTACTTGTCGAGAATTACGCCGACAAACGGTGAGATCATGCCGCTTTCGCCACGTTGGAGCGATATGGCCGCCCCGGTTACGCCTCTACTCCACCCAAATGTTTCTAATATTGGCGGGACGAACGCTTGAAATCCGCGCCAGAAGATTACAGATGTGTACCACTGGACTACTCCACCTGCTCCGACGATCCACCATCCGTAGAATGGTTGTTTGAACGATTTCATAGGGCTCGTTCAATATCAGTGGGTTCAAATGGCATACGCAGGGTTCGGATGTTCTCTTGATAGTGGATGATTAGTGAATCATAGTCCCGTTGCGGGGTACTGCGGTTTAAATAGCGACCAACCTGCTATTTTTTCTCGTATGTTGTATCGGAGCGTTCACCTGAAATTGGCGTGCGAGTATAGGCTTACGTTTTGAACAACTAGCGGCTATTGTTTTCACAAGGATACTTTCGAACTATTGCGTGGTTCAGTAAAACTATTCAAGATTTTTGGAATCCCGGTCGAAATTAATCCGACCTGGTTAATCGCGGTAGCGATTATCACTTGGTCGTTGGCAACAACGGCCTATCCTTCCTTCTTCGGCTTTTGGTCGACTACCCAGTACTGGATTGCTGGGCTACTCACAACGTTGTTGCTGTTTGCATCGGTATTGGCGCACGAACTCGGGCATTCTCTAGTGGCTTTGTCGCAGGGACTCAAAGTTCGCAGCATCACCCTGCTGTTGTTCGGCGGTGTTTCCAGAATTCAAGGTGATGCGACTAGGCCTCGTAACGAATTCTTAATAGCATTCGCTGGCCCAGCGGTATCGCTTGCGATTGGCGTTACGTTGGTCGGATGGTGGGTGATGTTTCGGCCCGTGTATGAACAAGATGTGACTTTGTTCAACGGTGTCATTTTCTTCACAGGTTGGATGAACATCATGGTTGCCGGATTCAACATGTTGCCGGGCTTCCCGATGGACGGTGGGCGTGTTCTCCGTTCAGCTGTGTGGAGTTTCACTGGCGATACAGTGCGTGCGACCAGAGTCGCCTACCTTGTTGGTAGGGCAGTCTTCTTCGTATTGATCGGATGGGGCGCCTGGCAGATGTTAAACGGTGACGTCTTCGGTGGAATATGGATCGCGATGATCGGCTGGTTCTTGATGTCGTCAGGACGGAACGAAGTCGATGGAGAGAAGGCAAACGGCGCCGAGGAATCTGCAAAAGTAGCTGGTTCAATCGATGGACTAGATTTCACTGTGGGTATGGCGACTCGACAAATGCCGTCGATGATAGAGGGCAGTTGGTCGATTGAACAGGTCATGCGTCAAGGGTTGCCGGCGAGTCCGATAGCATCGGTACCGGTGGCACAGGGCGGCGAGTTGGTTGGATTCGTTGTTAGGCAAGATATCGATGCTGTCCCACTCCAACGCCGAAGCGATATTTCTATCGGCGAGCTGATGAATCCAGATAGTCTTCGGGTAATTTCTAAAGATGAATCGGTCCGAGGGGCACTCGGTTCAATGGATCGTCACCGCGTGAACCAGTTGGTGGTTATGGATAGTGACTATGTGGTTGGTATTGTGACTCGAGAAGATATCGTTCGAGCGCTTTTGCAGTTTCGGGTAACAGTTGAAAGATTTGACCCGACTGACACAGGAACGTCGGTCTAGCAGGTCGCTTTAGCTGTTCGAAACGGCTTAAGGAAGCCATATTGCGGACGATGTACCACCGCCGACTCGGTCTTCAACCCAGACTTTACCATGGAGCAATTTTGGCCTGTGACTCACGATGGCGAGTCCCATTACGATTCCTCGAACATTGCGGTTGTTGAGCTGACTGTACGGCTCGGACACTCGGTCACGTCCATCGTCAGGTATGCCAGGGTCTTCATCGGTGACTGTGATTCGTAAATCTTGCTCTTCGATCCAGATACCAAGCGAAATATTCGTATTGGTAGGTGAGTATTTGCTGACGTTAGTAAGTAGGTTCGTGATCGCCTGTCGTAGCAGTTCGCGGTCGGCTGTGGCGAATTGATGTTCGTTAGCTGCGGTGACTGAGATTTTATGATCTTGCCCTGTGGCGATCGGTTTGAACGACGTTTATGGATCGTTTGCAAGTTCGGGTATCTGGAATTTCGAAGGTTTATTTTCGAATGTTTCGGCTTGCATTTTTGAAATGTTGAGGAAGTCGTTTTACCAACAATGTGAATCGGTCGGTATTTTTCTGAACTACCGAAATTCTCTCGACCTGATTGGGGTGAAGATTTCCACGGTCGTTCGTGCCAAGTAGGTCGGTAAGTGCTACGAAGGTGCTTAGTGGAGATTTCATCTCGTGCGAAAGCGAGACGATGAATGTTTATGCGCGATCCTGCAATTCTCTCAAGTTGAGTAGTGCAGTTTAAGCCCGTGAGGCGGTTGCCCTATCGGTAATGTCTCACACGACTACCGTGGTAGATTACGGCTGTCCGTTAGGCGTGAGATTCTGTTCCACCCATGCGTCCAGAATGGTGGCGAAAATTTCGATTTCGAGACGCCCGGAGTGCCCTTCCAGCGCTCGGCTTAGAGCGTCAGCTAGTCCGTCGATCTTGCGAGAGTATGCAATAAATCTCGCCCGAGTAATCATTCTGGCACCAGGTTGTTTTGTGTTGCTGACTACTTATCACAACTAAAAAACGGATTCTCTCTGTTGGTTGAACATCAGTGCGGCGCTTGCGGGGCGCGCTACTAGTTCACCGTACACGGAGCAGGTATTTCACTTGCCAGAAGTTTTTGTACGACTTTGCCGTAACTACGTCTGAGTTGGAATTGACCTATTTGAATCGGATGAAGGGCTATAGGTTGATTACGGCGCGGCGGTGAGTTCCGGTGCCTACGAGAGTTTCGCCGTACTTAGTTTCGACTTTGAAACGCAGTTTCTTGCCATCGATTTCGATTAGCGTTGCGGTGGTTTCGACTGATTCACCATGGGGTGTTGGTGCGATGTGTTTCACGTCGACATGGAAGCCAACGGATGCTTCCACCACGCCTTGAAGTGCTTCAACACAGACGATCTCCATCTCCATAATCATAGCGGGGCTTGAGAGAACGGAATGTTCATCTTTGCCGGTGGGGCTGTAGAGATGGCTGCCTTCGACTACGAGTGTTCTTGTAGCCGAGAGCCCTATTTCGAGTCTGTCTTGAGTCTCAGACATGTTTACACTGGTCCAACGCTCGTTAGAGAGCGATGATGCCGTAACCGGCGTCAACTGGAATGATTGCTCCGGTAATACCCGCCGACATATCGCTAAGTAGGAACAAAGCGGTGTCTGCGACTTCCTTATGATTGATGTTGCGTCCCAACGGAGATCGTTCTCGGTGGGCACGAGTCATGTCACGGAAGCCTGGAATGCTGCGGGCTGCGAGTGTTGGCAGTGGGCCTGCTGAAATAGCGTTGACCCGAATGTTCTGAGATCCGAATTCAACGGCAAGCTGACGTGCTTCGTTTTCAAGAGCAGCTTTCGCAGTGCCCATGATGTTGTATCCGGGGTAGACCCTCTGTGATGCATCGAACGTGAGGGTGATAGCCGAACCACCCGATTCCCCAAACAATGGTGCTGCTTTACCGACGACGGGCATGAGCGTGTACGCGCTGGTTTCGAGAGCTGTTCGGAATCCTTGGAGATTGGTGTCAGAGAAGTTCCCGCCAAGGTCGTCTCGATCAGCATATGCGATGCAATGGACTACGAAGTCGATCTCGCCCCACTCGCTTTTGATGTGGTCGTAAACAGACTGAACTTGCGCATCGTCCGTGGCGTCGCATTCGATAAGCATCGGGTTCCCTAGGCCTGCGGTGGCTTTCTCAACCGGTGCTTTTAGTCGTTCGTTTAGATATGTGAAGGCAAGTTCGGCACCAGCTTCAGCGAGTCGTTCAGAGATGGCCCATGCGATGCTGCGTTGGTTTGCAACGCCCCAGATGACACCACGTTTGCCTTTGAGATCGATCAATACTGTCATAGTTGCTTCTTTACCTTCCGCTCGCAAAACTAGCCGGTCAATTTGGATGAACCAAATGTAACAGGCGGAAAAAATACTGGCGATTCAATCCTCGTCATTCTGAACTTGATTCAGAATGACGAGGGCGACGGGCTACTTCCGCGTCCTAGGCGGTAGTCGAGTGATCTGGACGGGGCGGCTGCGTGGCACGTTCACCAGAAGTAGGAGCAGGTGCTCATGCGACACAGATCGCTCGCTCTATCGTCAATCAACTTTCAACCGGGCAAATTTTCACCACCCCACCCCGGGTCACTCCGCTCGCGTCGGGACGCGAAACGGGGACAGTGATTTACCAGTTGGTGTGTGATCCGTCGGCTCGGTGTGGGTGCGGAGCTTCCCAGAACGCAAACGGTTCGGTGAGCTTGCTCTCGTCCACATCAACACCAAGACCCGGTCGGTCGTTCACAACGTATCCGCTGCCATTGAATTCAACCTGTTCTGTGAAGACGCTTCGGTCGGTATCTTCAGCACGTTCCATATTCACCTCGAGCCACGCAAAGTTCGGAACCGCGGCTGCAAGGTGGACAGATGCTGCTGTACAGATCGGTCCGAGTGGGTTGTGCGGCATGAGATCGATGTAGTGAGCTTCTGCCCATCCAGCGACCTTCATCGACTCGGTGAATCCACCTACGTTGCAGATGTCGACTCGTGCGTATTGAGTAATGCCTCGTTCGATGTAAGGCAGGAACTGCCATTTCGACGCGAACTCTTCCCCAATGGCGAACGGAACTTCGGTTAGCTTACGAAGTGCTTCGTATGCTTCTGGTGATTCGTCACGAATTGGCTCTTCGAGAAAGTCGAGAGTGTGAGTCGGCATCATCTGACAGAAACTCGCTGTTTCTGCTGGTGACAATCGGTGGTGATAATCGACACCGAGAATAGCCTGATTACCGAGTGCTTCCCGCGTCTTGATTAGCCATTCGGCCGAGTTTGCAATTGATTCGCGCGGTTCGAAAAGCCCGCCGCTTTGGATGTCCATATTGTCGTACGACAGTCGGAACGCAGTTATCCCTTTGCCCATGAACTCTTTCGCCTGTTCGATCATGTCGGGACCGTAAGGACCCGCGGTTGTGGCGAACACAGGAACGGTGTGTCGGTGTTTGCCCCCGAGAAGTTCGTACACGGGTACGCTGAGTTTTTTACCGACGATGTCGTGAAGCGCGAGGTCGATGGCTGAGATTGCAGCAGTAAGCGTGCGTCCGCCTTCAAAGTACTGGCTTCGGTACATCTCTTGCCAGAGAGCTCCTCGTGCCATTGGGTCTCGACCGATAAGGAATTCACGGTAGTGTTCCATGATTCCTTTTACGCCGAGTTCGCGACCAGAGAAGCCTGATTCTCCCCAGCCGTATATGCCTTCATCGGTTTCGATTTTGACTAGCATCTGGTTTCTTCGACCGACCCAGACTGCGAATGGTTTTACATCTGTAATTTGCATAGTTATTAGCTCCGTGCTTCGTCGGACGACTTGGTCGCTCGCTGCAATCTACCCATCCCCTAGCCCCTTCCCGAAGGAAGGGGGGCTGAAGCGATTGTCTGCTTCAGGGGTGATATGTGCAGTTGGGACCTGGCTTGAATCTTTATTTCTGCCTAACCTCTTCCCGGGGGAAGCGGGGCTATTGTTGGTTGCATAACGATCCCTACCAGTTGGTGTGTGATCCGTCTTTTCGTTTTAGGTGGGGCATTTCTGAGTATCGGAACGGTTCGGTTAGAGATTCTTCATCCACTTCGACACCGAGTCCAGGTTTGTCGAGAACGGTTACTTTACCGGAGACGATATCAGGTTGAACAGGGAAGACTTCTTCCGAGTAGAAGCCGTTGTCTTCACCGGCCGATTCTCGAATTTCGAGCCAGGAGAAGTTAGCTGCCGCCATACCCATATGAGCCGTAGCGGCGACGCAGATTGGTCCAAGTGGATTATGTGGCATCAGATCGATGTAATGAGCTTCAGACCATCCGACGACTTTCATCGCTTCGGTGATTCCACCCACGTTACAGATGTCGACTCGAATGTAATTGGCCAGTCCTTTTTCGATGTAGGGAAGGAACTGCCATTTTGAGGCGAACTCTTCACCAAGGGCGAACGGCATGTTAGTCATCGTTCGAAGCGCTTCGTATGCCTCCGGCGTTTCGTCACGAATCGGCTCCTCGAGGAAATCCAGGGTGTGATTGGGCATCATTTGGCAGAACGATGCGGTTTCGGCGACCGAGAGGCGGTGATGAAAGTCATATCCGATTACTGGTCGTAGCCCTAGCACTTCTCGTGCCTTTATTAGCCCTTCAGCAGCGTTTGCAATTGCTTCTCGTGGTTCGTAAGATCCTTCAGATTCTGGTTCGTAATCTCGGTGAAGTCGGAAGCAGTCGAAACCTTCGGCGGTCATCCTTTGAGCAACATCGATCATCTCTTCTGGAGAATTTCCTCCTCCAGTTGCGAATGTTGGAACGTAGTTTCGCTGTTTACCACCGAGCAGTTCGTAAACCGGAACACCTAGCTTCTTGCCGACGATGTCGTAAAGAGCGATATCAATTGCAGAAATTGCCGCGGTTAGCGTTCGACCTCCTTCGAAGTACTGGCTACGATACATTTCTTGCCAGAGAGCACCACGCGCCATCGGATCTTTTCCGATTAGGAACTCTCGGTAGTGCTCGACGATGCCCTTTACGCCCATTTCTCTACTAGAGAGTCCTGATTCACCCCAACCGTATATGCCTTCATCTGTTTCCACTTTGACCAGCATTTGGTTTCGTGTACCAACCCATACTGGGAACGGTTTGATGTCGGTAATTCGCATTAATGAAGAGCCTTTGTATGAAGTGAGAAATTATTCGGGAAATGGTTATCGCCGAAAAAGACTGTTCTCATTGAGGGTCGGTGTCAAGAGCATTCAGTTTGGAGCAGGCAGCAGCAACCACCGACCTAGTATGACTATGGAGGGAGGAACAAGTCAAAGAACCACGCCAGCAGAGGTTCATGAAACATCGTCTGGTAGATCAGATCGTTGGGCAGTTGTGTTGTTAGATGACGATCATCATTCGATGAACTATGTGATCTGGGCGCTGCTCAAGACGATTCCCGAAATGTCGACTGCTGATGCATCTCTGGTGATGCTCGAAGCACACAACACAGGCAAGGGAGTAGTGACGCTGTGTGGGCGTGACTTGGCGATGTCGTATCGAAATGCATTGCGGGTTCTTCAACTTGGTTGCGAAGTCGAAACTGGCTGGTAATTTTCTGGTTTTATCCAGAATTTCAACCGGTCGTATGTTCCGAAAGCAGAATATTTTTAATCGTTTTCAGGGCATACGAATTTTCGATCCACACTTGCGGTGAGACGGATCGGTGTTTAGTGTTCAGTCATCGAACTTTGTATATTTATGTAAGTGGTCTAGTTCTTACAGCATCGCTGGGCGATTTGCCAACCGAATCTGAAAGATATGACTTAATCGAATTAACTTGGTATTTCATCAAGAACAAGGAACTATTTTTTTAGATGCAAGATCCCAAAGACATCCAAGACATTAAGCGACCTTCTAAAGAGTTGATCGCTAAGCTCTACGAGCACGTAAGCTCGGCAACTGCTGCTGGTGACCTGAACAAGCTTGGCGTTTCAAACTGCTTCATACCCGGTCCTACTCCTTACACTCCTGGTAAGAAGATTGTTGGCCCAGCTGCGACGCTTCAGTTCATGCCAAAACGTGACGACGTTTACGTCGATGGTGAGTACACCGACCCTGAATTACAGCTTCACCGTCACGTTTTGTACGGCACGCAAGAAGGGGACGTTGTCGTTGTCGATGCAAGAGGCAGTATGACCAGTGGTGTATTTGGGAACATGATGCTTACTTACTTTCAGGGTGCCGGTGGTATTGGTGTAGTAGTTGACGGCTGTATCCGTGACTACCCTGAAGCTCCTGAAGAACTGGGATTGTGGTTGAAGGGTGTAACACCTAACTTCCATACACAGACCGAAATCTTTCCGTACGCAGTGAATGTTCCAATTGCGGTTGGGGGCACATACGTTGCTCCTGGCGACATCATCATCGCCGACGATGACGGTGTGGTAGTTGTTCCTATTCATCTTGCCGAGCAGCTTGCCGAATCCGGTGAAGTTCACGCAGAGTGGGAAGAGTTCAGCCGGCAGAAGTTAGAAAATGGCGGAGATCTTCGCCTTTACTACCCACTATCGGACGAAGCTCGACCTGAGTACGAAGAATGGAAGAAGGCAAACGGAAAATAGTCCGTGTGTTATTAATCTGAACGGATCGAATTAGGAAAGCCCGCCGATGAATAACCAGCGGGCTTTTCTAATTCATCTGTAGCAGATTGTCTTGTCGTTCGACAGGTGCTTATTCAGAACCTTTCTGTCAAACGCGACAAGTCGGCAGTCCAGTGCTTACCTGAACATACCGACTTGAACGTGATTTCAATGGTACCCCTGGCGTGAATCGAACACGCGGCACATGGTTTAGGAAACCATTGCTCTATCCACTGAGCTACAGGGGCAGGTTGGATATTTGAGTTCAAGTTAGCTATTTCAAGCTGGCTTACCCCCGTCGAAACGACGTTTTGTGAACAGTCAGAAAGGCTAAGTGTTCACAAAATGCTCCAACAAATCGACTCTCGAAGGATATCTCTCGGTCTGTCAGTGCGCTAGCTTGCAAAACAGCTGTCCGTGCCACCGTCACTCCTTTCTATGGTGCTAAATGGTCACCGTAACCCAAGTAAGAAATTTACTGGAGCTTTGCAGAAGTGGCTTCAGGCACCTGCTAAAGGTTTGTCAGAACTACTGTTACTGAATGTGAATGACATCGGTAAATACGGTAGAACCAAGGTCGCTGTTAAAGTTAGTAAACAGCGGGTAGTGACTATTGGTGAATCTGAACCGACTACGGCTCTGGTTTAGGGATGTCTCTACTCGTACCTACGACCATTTAAAAAGACACTAGCAAACGTTCGACGTATAAAAAATCTATACGTAACTAGTGTTAATAGGCAAGTTATAAATATTGCAATCAAAAACTTAATCTCATACGGGGCTGAGATGTTAAACATTAAGAAAGTTACAAAGGTGACTATCGGCAGATGTGATAAATACACCCAATATGAAGAATCTGCCAACCAACGCCATCTAGAGTTATAGGTGTTTAAATGCTGTTCAGCAAATCCAATTAAACCAAGGCTAAAAGTAACTGCACAGACCACTTTTAGTCCAATGAATAATAGTCCTAGACCGGCGTTTTCACCTCCAGAATTGTAGATATCCGTTACCTGAGGAACTATCCATAAGTACACGATGAATCCCACAGATCCAGTCACTATGTAGGCAACCCAATAGTGCTTGATAGATTTCATCAGACTGGCACGATGAAACAATCCGTAGCCGAATAGAAAATAAGTAAAACTGGCGAGTGGATTACCGATTAGTTCAGCCCCAGATGGGATAAGAACTATCATGAGTATCACGCCTAGGGCGAAGGGTACGGGAAAGTAAATAGCTCGTAAAAAAGTTCTGGCTGAAGATTGCCAAACGATACGTATCGTCTCCGACGGAATAAGTTTCGAGAAGAGTTGACGACTCATATTCCAAATTGCCATGACAATCACAAACGTCAGTAGGTGAAAAAGGAACCACAGATGCCACGGATTAAAGTACGACTCAATTTCAACTCCACCCTTAATCGATCCTTGCAGTCCGTACAGCCAAATATATGGCATTACTAATGCTATGAGTGGAAGGAAAACGATAAGTGGTAAGCCGATTCGCCTCCATCGTTGGTTTCGGTACCATTTCCAGGATCGCCTTTGCACGACAAGTGCACCAAAAAATCCTCCCAAAATGAAAAACAGAGGCATACGCCAAATGTGAATGAATTCGAACACCACCCAAATGGCTAATGACTCTCCATCGTCCGATGGCCATATTTCGTAGGTGTTGAAGTAAGGCAATGACGCATGGAGAACGATCCCTAATGCCATTGCCACGGCTCTAAGTGCATCCAGACCGTAATATCGGACTGCGGCGCCCTGATCGGCTTTGTCACTTATCAAATCGTTGTTCACTGTGGTTCTGTTCAATTTGATATATCCCAAATATGAGTCATTTGTCGGATACATTTGTAACTAAATCTTATCTTGAAATCTTTGAATGCCGACACCTACTGATGCCGCCAACATGGAGACCCTATACAACTGTGCTAGCCTCGTGACCAAGTGGCTGCTGGACTGCAATCTAGATAACTCATTTGTGATTTTAATTCAAATTGAACCGAACCGTCCGTATTCTGTTGTGCCGCCGTATGGTTTGCTCTAAAATTCCAAAATGCACAAAATTAAATTTTCATTCCTTCTCGTGGTTTTAGCTACCATATCAATATCAGTTATCGGCTGTGGATCATCGAGTGTAGATGAATCCGTTTCTAGCGATGAAGATACCGGCGACGGTGTACAAATTACACAGCCAGACGGCGTGTTTACCGTCGACGATGTAGCTGCTGTGGGATGGAAAAAATCCAAAGAATTCTCGGTTGAAACTTTGCCGGGTGCAACTAGTGTTTGGTACGGGTTCTATCAACAGCGCGATGTCGAAGTACGCGTGTACGAATCGCAAAGTGAAGCGATTAGCTTAGGTCAGGAACTAGCGGATAAGGCGACTGGACGACGCAAGCCGAGTTCGATGATTGACTCAGGTGCAATCACTAATGCACAAACCAGCACACGGACTAGTTACTTGACGTATGCGATTGTCGGTAATTTGATTATGCTGTGTGAGATAAAAATCGAAGACTGCCAGAGTCTGCTCGATGGTATTGGGCAATAGATTTTCGGTTGGATATGTAAGCTAATCGTTTCGGTGAAGAAATCGAAGCCTTCTGTCAGCATTGCGCCTCGGTTCGCCGGGGTGTTTTCATTTAATCCGAACTCAACATTAAATATTCAAAAAGTTCGGGTTATGGGTACCCTCATTACTATATTAAAGTACAAAAAGGGAACTGATCGACAAGTGATCCTGAAATGGGAATGGGTCAGGTAATGTCCGTTATTACGGACCCTATGCACTTAGAGTCGTAGCAATGGCATTAGAGATCGTTCTCTATGCGTCATTGCCTTACTTCAACATCTTCGAATTGTGCCCATCTGACGATGGAAAGTCATAGACCATTTTGGTGGTTCCTAGTTCGTAGGCTTATTTTGTCCAAATGTGAAGTTGTTGCTGGAGCTCAGTGTTGATTATTTCAATGTGGAGACTAGTACATCGCATTTTGTTCGGTCAAATTCGCACAGGAGGACGGCATTTCCTGCCACTAAGAAGTCGGAATATCCTGTGAACGATCCACCACTGACATCGAGTAGATTGCCGCCTTTGGATCGTTTTACTGCGCCTTCGATTGAACCTTCGGCTGCCGGGACACCGTGCTCGATCGCGGCTTCATGTGATGCGTAGAATCGAATTTCGATATCTTTTTGTTGGAAGAATCCGTACCAAATCTCGGTCGATTCAGGGACGGTTGCGGTGTCGTACTCTTTCGACTTCTTCCATCCGGCAGCGATGAATGAATCAGTAGAAAAAAATTGGTCTGTGAGTACTATCGCGTCTGTAGCGCTTGATTCGTCGCTACTTTCACCACTCGACGATCCCTCCGAGCCACATGTAGCGATTGCGAATATAAGCATCGCCCAAATGATGACTTTGATTATGTGTTTCGAGTACATGTTCACTCCGTGGAATTTATTGTTCTAATCGTCGCATAAGGTGCGTGGTTGGAGCATCTGGCATACCTGCTCTGACTGATTGAGAAATTATTTACGCAGTCTTCACGTCCAATCACACCGCTGTAAGCGAGGACTGACTACTATCAAATCAAGGTAGTGACAACCAGATATATAACTGGCTCGTTTGATCTAAGCATGACGTTGGCGATATTGCTTAGCGTTAATATCAGAACGCTCTAGTGCCCGTCGCTATTGTCGCTACCGATGCCTTGAACTGTGACTCGGTACGAAGGGTTGGAGTCTAGATCATGATCGATGATCACATTAGCTTTGCTCAGTATTCGCTGGGAGTTAGCGCTGAGGTTAAGAAGATGTAATTCTCGGCCGGTTGCTTCATAGCGTCGAGCAAGATCGCCAATCGCCTGGATACCAGAGTGATCCCAAACGCGTGAGTGTTGGAAATCGAGAACGACTTCCAACGGATCATCTGATGGGTGGAACAAGTCTCGGAAGGAAGTGATCGAAGCAAAGAACAGCTGGCCGTGAAGTACGTACACTTTTCGGTCAGGTCCACTGGCTGTGCTTTCTTCTACGTATATGGAACGTGCTGTGTTCCATGCGAACACTAGCGCCGAAACTATCACACCAACGATTACCGCGATAGCGAGGTCGGTAGCTACGGTTACTGCTGATACAAGGATCATCACAAATGCGTCGGATATAGGCACTTTTCGTATGATTCGTAAGCTCGACCACGAGAACGTGCCGATAACGACTACGAACATGACACCGACGAGTGCGGCTATCGGAATCTGCTCAATGAGAGATGAAGCGACCAGAATGTAGGCAAGAAGAAGTAGTGCGGCGATCGCTCCAGAAAGTCGCCATCGTGCGCCCGACTTCATATTGATCATACTCTGGCCGATCATTGCACAGCCCCCCATTCCACCGAAAAAGCCGGTGAGTATGTTCGCTGCGCCTTGTGACATACACTCTCGGTTGTTCTGACCCTTCGTTTCAGTGATTCCGTCGATTAGTGAAACGGTCAGTAGGGATTCGATCAGTCCGATCGCTGCCAAGATCATTGCGTGCGGCAGGATGATCCAAAGCGTCTCAAGGTTCATAGGAACGTCAGGGACGCTGAACGTAGGTAGTCCACCCGAGATGCTTGATAGATCGCCAACGGTAGTTGTGTTGACTCCACCGAAGATTACGATTCCCGATACGACGAGTATTCCTGCGAGAGCCGAGGGGAACTTCGTAGTGATTTTAGGGATTAGGTAAATAACTGCCATCGTGACAGCGATGAGGCCGAGCATGGTGTACAGGGCGCTTCCGGCGAGCCACTGTTCAGAACCGTTTGGCCCTTCGAACTTGAAGCTTTCAAGCTGGGCGAGGAAAATAACGATTGCGAGTCCGTTCACGAATCCGAGCATTACCGGATAAGGAACCATGCGTATGAGTCGACCCTGTTTGAGTGCGCCTACTACCATTTGGATGATTCCCATAAGAATCACGGTTAGGAAGAGGTATTCAACGCCGTGGTCTTTGACGAGCACGACCATCACTACGGCTAGCGCCCCGGTGGCGCCAGAAATCATTCCAGGTCGTCCGCCAGTTACCGACGTGACAAGGCCAACGATGAACGCGGCGTAGAGCCCTACTAGCGGGTCGACTCCTGCTACAAAAGCGAAGGCGACTGCTTCTGGGACTAGGGCCAGAGAGACGGTGAGTCCGGCTAGGACTTCAACTCTAATTCTGGATGGTATGGATAATTCTTGCATAGGCAGTCAAGTACAGGAGAAACTTTTTTCAGTCAGCGTTAGTTTGTATACTTCTCCCCGTTCTAATGGTTGGTTATTCGTTGCCTAACTGTGTAGTTAACGGTGATCGTGTCACCGAAGTACACAGTTAGGCAACGAATCGAAAGCGATCGTACCCGGGCGAAACGGGTGTTTCAGTAGGGGGTGATCTGGCGTACTTGTCGAGAATCACTGATCAAGGGGTCGACATGTATCCGACCATAAGGGCGCCATGTGCGATGCGGGCTACGTAGCCGCTTTTACGCATGTATTCCTCGTTCAGGTGATTCGGAGCGAAGTCGCCAGTGATCCCGGCGAATCCGTACACGTCCGACTCACTAACCGTTTTGGAAAACGAGACAAAAGCACCTATGTCGATTGGGAACTCTTCTGTCATGAGACTGTGTCTGTAGGTTTATATAAACCGCGACCTCTCCTTCGTACCAGCCGAGTGGTCGATATAAACAGTCACCGTTTCTGAGAAGAATTCAAACCCTTCAGTCCCTTGCTCACGCTGACCAATGCCTGACGAACCGAGTCCGCCAAACGGCAAGTGAACCTCGCCACCAAGAGTCGGGGCGTTCACGTGGACCATGCCGTTGTGCGAAGTGTTGATGTACTCGTGCGCCTTCACCAAATCACGTGTGTAAATCGACGACGACAGTCCGAACTCAACATCGTTATTAATCCGAATAGCGTCCTGCAAGTCGGAAGCTTTGAGAACACATAGCACAGGCCCGAAAATCTCCTCTTGGGCAATACGCATTTCGCTCGTAACATCTTCGAAAATCGTTGGCTCAACGTAGTAACCCTCAGCAAATTCGCCGTCCTGAAGGTGATGTCCACCAAGCGTTAGCTTAGCGCCCTCTTCAGTACCAATACCGATGTACTCAAGCACCGTATCTAGCTGATTCTTCGAAGAAAGCGGGGCAACGTCCTTCGTCTCGTCCATGCCATCGCCTATGGTCAAAGCCGAAGTTTGATCGATCAGCGTAGACATAAATTCATCATAAATACCGTCTTCAACAATCGCTCGTGAAGTAGCCGTGCAACGCTGACCCGTCGATCCAAACGCTCCCTGCACAACACCCGTAACCGCCTTCGCTAGATCGGCGTCGTTCATGATTATCGCTGCGTTCTTTCCGCCCATTTCGCACTGCATCTTCTTCAGCAATTCAGATCCACGAGCCGTAATGGCAGTCCCAACTTCGGTTGATCCCGTGAACGAAATTCCGGCTACACGTGGATCCTCAACCAGCGTGTTACCAACCGATCCGCCGGGTCCGGTTACGAGGTTAAGTACGCCAGCAGGCAAGCCCGCTTCTTCAAATACTTCGACCGAAATCACGGCGGAAAGCGGTGTTGCCGATGCCGGTTTGTAGACAACGGTGTTGCCCGCTATGAGGCATGGAGCGAGCTTCCATGCGGGTATTGCGAGCGGGAAGTTCCATGGTGTGATGAGAGCGACTACGCCGATGGGTCGCTTTACGGTGTAGGCGATAGTGTCGGCAAGTTCTGAAGGGGTCGTGTAGCCGAATAGTCTTCGACCTTCGCCGGCTGCGTACTCGATTATGTTCATCGCCCGCTTTACTTCGCCCATGGAATCGGCGATCGGCTTGCCCTCTTCGATAGTTATCGCTTCTGCCATCTCCTGAGCACGTCGTCTCATGACTTCGAGGGCTTTGTAGAGGATTGCTCCGCGTTGTGGTGCTGGCGTGCTCCCCCAGCCTTTCGATGCTTCGTGGGCTGCGGCGATAGCGTTTTCGGCGTCTTGCGGCAGGCTCGATTGGAATTGACCGATTACCTGCGACGTGTGGGCGGGGTTAGTGACCGGATAGACCTGTCCGGAGATAGAGTCTTGCCATTTTCCACCGATGAAATTTTGGTGAGTTCGTGAAGCTGAGTCCTGGGTCATGTTTGTGCTCTCTGCCCGGTCAAACGGTGTTCGATAATTTGGCTGTGGATTCTGAACGTGCGAAATATTAGTAAATATCTCGGTGCGATAGTACCCGGATATGCCTCTTTAGGGCTGGCAAAGTATCCGATTCGAAGATATTCTGACGCCGCGAATATTTGGCGCTGTCCTCTAAGGATTCGCGCGTAACGTTTGCGTAGATTCGAATTTTTACTGGAGTAATTGAACGTATGTCACCTCGCGGTAGTTCAACCGTCACGATTCACACCTCGTCAACTGATCAGGTCATAACCGATAACGATGTTCAGGTTCCTGACTACGACAAGGAACGTCTGGAACAACTTGGCTTCCTGACAAACATGACTTTCGTTTTGATGTGCAACTATCATCAGACGGGTCACTTCGGTGGTGGTACGGCTTATACACCGTACGTGATTTCAACTCACCTCGCTGGACCTGAAAACGGCGGAATGACGTTCGACTACCGTCGACCGAAGCACCCGTTCTCCGACAAGTTCATGCTCGCTGGCGGGCACAACGCTCCCGTTACTTACGCTATGTGGATGCTGATGGGCGAGGCGCTTGATCGCAAGCACAAGGCAACTGGCGATGACAAGTACAAGGCTGATGCCGAAGCTTCGATGCTTGCCATCGATGCTCTTGGTTTCCGTCGAGGTGCTGGTGCGCTTTCGAACATTCTTGAAGAGAACGGCCTTACCGATCACCCTGCATTTGCTCAGGCAAAAATTCGCGGAATTCGTGCGCTATCGGGGCACTCAGAATCGACCGACCTGACGAACGATGTGAACGGTGGTCCTTCTGGTGTTGGTATTGCTACCGCCGCTGGTAAGGCTGCCTTCTGGGACATGATGGGTGCCGACGAATCGCTGAAAATATTCGCACTCGAAGGTGAATTCGCTCTGACATCGGGTCACTCGCAGGAGTTCAAGACTCAGGCAGTTGCTAACCGAGTCGGCAAGCGTCTACGTGTGCTGATGTCTTACAACAATGCTGGTATCGATGACGAACTCGTCGGCAGTGTTGTGAAGGAAGATACCTACGACATTGAGAACCAGTGGTCGTCGTACGGATGGAACGTAATTCGAGTCGACAACGCAACTGATTACGATCAGGTTGTTGCTGCATTGAAGACGATGGAAGACGCTGACGAGTCGGATCGTCGGCCGATCATTGTTGTCGGTAAGACGGTCAAGGGTTTCTGGCCTGGTGCTCCGGATGGAGAAGATCTACCGGGTGGCATTCCACAAATAAAAGACCATTCGAGTCATGCTTACGGTATGCCGATGAACGGCGAGTATTTCCAGGGACTTGCTACTACATTTGAAGAAAAATTCGGCGTGAAGTTTGAAGGCATCCGTGACGGCGCTGTGAAGGATCCGAAGGAAAACCTTCTTCAGTTGAAGACCAACATCGACATTGCGATGTCGGTTCTCGACAACTCAGGCCTTGGTGACTGGCTCGCCGACAAGCTGGTTGAGCTGGGCGACAAAGTCAATGACGATCTTTCGCTTAGCGTTCAATCCGATGTAGATCCGTTCCAAGACGATCGACTTCGCGTAAAGAACCTCCCGATCGAGCCAACTACGGTTACCGCTAAGAATCACATTACTGGCGAGACCAAGGACGTTTCGATCAAGCTCTACGAGGAGCCGGGTCAGGTCAAGGGAACACGCCGGGCGATTTCTGAGATCATCAAGTGGGCGAACTACGTTACGGATAACCGTTTCGTGATTGTTGCAGCCGACCTTGCTGAATCTATCAACGTGAATGCTGGATCATTGTGGGGACACTACGATCCGCTCGGCAATCAAGCTGGTACTCGTTTGAAGGCTCCGATTCAGGAAGCCGGAAATGCTCTGACAGCTGTCGGATTTGCCAGCCAGTCGCTTTCGAAGGACCCTAAGAAATTCAACGGAGTCTGGTCGATTTCAGGTACATACGGTGCGTTTACGCCTCTGATGTACTTGCCGCTTCGTGTTTGGAGCCAGCAAAATCAGGATTCGCCGTTCCGCATGGGTGTCGCACACGTCCTTGCTGGTCACTCGGGTCCAGAGACTGCTGCGGATGCACGAACTCACTTCGGAATATTCGCACCTCAGGTGTGGAAGCTGTTCCCTAAGGGGCAGGTAATCGTACTCAGCTTCTGGGATTACAACGACGTTGCCCCGGGCTACTTCGCTGCTGCTGAAATTGCTGCACGAGACCCGAAGGTCGGTGTGATCGTTATGGAAGTTGCACGACCTGACTTCGCTGTTGCAGACCGTACTAAGTTTGCCGACACCGACATCAACGCTGCTGCAAAGGGCTTCTACGTGATCCGCGATTACGATGAAAGAAAGTCTAAGCATGGTGTTGTGCTTTCGCAGGGTTCAAGTTCGACTGTGAACCTTGTTGATTCGCTTGAGAAGCTTGAAGAAGCTGGTGCGAACGTGAAGGTTGTTGCTGCGATCAGTGAGGAGCTGTTCGATCGACAGTCTGAAGAGTACAAGCAGAGTGTTATCTCGGATGCTGAGAAGTTCAACATGATGGTTGTCACGACAGGAACTCGCCGAGTATGGCCTTTGACTGGTGTTGGACCGTTGACTGACGAGTATTCGCTGACTTCCGACTGGGACAACCAGTGGTTGAGCGGTGGTACCGAAGACGACGTGATCAAGGAAGCTCATCTCGACAAAGATTCGATCTTCAACGCAGTGAAGCGATTCGCTGACGATCACGGCGCTCGAATGTCTAAGCAGGCAGCAGCGTTCAACGGTCAATAGTCCGGATCTGAACTAACGTTCAAATAGAACAAACTAAAACGGGCGATGGATTTACTTCCATCGCCCGTTTTGCGTTTTAGGTGGTTACCGACTAGGACTAGTCGCTTGCATCGCGTATTGG
>Ga0233439_10001114_pt1 | contig 35920 bp, 29 predicted proteins | sample SI_123_September_6_FD_182713 | JGI IMG/M metagenome (GOLD analysis project Ga0233439, IMG submission 182713) | Seawater microbial communities from Saanich Inlet, British Columbia, Canada - SI_123_September2016_100_MG | ecosystem: Environmental > Aquatic > Marine > Inlet | place: Canada: British... | reverse complement strand
GTCATTATATTTATCAACAACTTTATTACACTTTTTTTCCCAATAATGGTCTAGTCCAATCATAACAAATGAAGACAGTACTGAATTCCACCAAACAGACGAGTTTATTTTATCTGTATGTCTGAGAACAATTAATAGCCCCAATATCCATATTGGTAACCTTAGATATCTAATAATATTACGTCTATATAATTTATAATAATAAGATTCTTTCATATTATTATCTTCCATTGCCATTGAGTCAGCCCCACTAACAACTGAGATTGCTTCATTGATTAAAACTAAATTAAAAATAGCACCTGCATTATTATAATACTTCCCAAGAACAACAGATATCAGACACCAAATATGATGTAAATAAAGATCAACTCGTGTATTTTTTTCAAGTATCATTTTAACAATATCCATAATTAAATAAACTATAAACCATTCTGTAATATTCTGATAACAATCCCGTTCTTTAGTAGGACAATTTAAAAGATCTGTAAAATTACATATTAGATTTTCTAATGAATAAAGCATAAAAAAAAGACACATTAATGATCGATACATAGAAAACACAGTTTCTTTCTTATAGTCTTTAAACTTTGGATGTCTTTTAATTATTTTCCAAAATATAAATAAAACAACTAACTTAATATAATAATTACTCGAATTCATTAATATGCTTTTTAAGCTATTCATTATTATATTAAAATATAATCTTTTTTAATTTTAAACTAATATTATTAAATATACGGTAATAAACTAGTGATCATATCATTCTTCGTTACATCTTTTGAAACTTCTAAACTTAAACTATTAACTAACTTATATATATCATCCTTCTTTAGACTTTTTAATTTTGTTTTCGTTAAATTCATTTTTTTAATCTCGTTTACTGGATTTAGAAATGTATCAGACTCGTCTGATTGTACAGTTTCATCCTCTGATCCTACAATAATATCATCTTGTGTATCTTCACTTAAATTATTAATATTTGTTATTTCTGAGATATTATCTAAGATAGAATAACTCTTATTTAGATACTCTTCGTTATAGTAGCATATTTCTACATTCGTTAAAATTTTCTTTAAAAATACATCGTTGTAACTAAATTGTTTTTCATCACAAAAGATTGGTTCCCAATTACATGTTACATTAGTCACAATATCCATTTTAGCAAGTAAGAATGTTACCTTCCATGGATTTAAATAATCACCCTTAAAAATAGTAGATATTTTTTCTGTTTTAAAATCAAAAATAATAAAATTAATATCTAATATTTGTGCTATTAGTTGAATTAATAAACCATCGTCAAAATATAATTTTTCAAGTCTATCTATTAATATTTGATGTTCAAATCTACTTTTCAACTCATATTTAAATCCTTTTTCTAATACTTTACTACGTATATTTGATATAAATGATTGTACCTCAGTTAATTCTTCCTTTTTATCAAATGTAATAAACTTTTTATTTAATAAAGTTAAGAATGAAGTAATGAAGGATATATTTACCTGTTCAGAATTATGTTTTGTAATTCCATATCTATAAAATATTTTATTATTTTGAACTAACAATTTTGAAATTGATTCCGGAAAATTATCCGACGAAACCATAATATTTTTCTCTGTAGGAAAATTATTGACATCCTCTTTCTTTTCACAATCAAAAGATAAATGTTGTAATATTGTTTTGTAATTGATTTCCATAACTATATATAATTAATACTTAACTTTTAAATAAATTATTCAATATTTTTATAACAAGTTTATAATAAACCAATCGCACTGCGTGATATCTAACGAGTAAAGACACTCTCAAATCGCACTATGTGATTTATATTGCAATTATATCATCTTTGCCAATATATTCAATGTATAAATTTAAGAAAAGAAAATAAACCATATTTATTACTTTTATTTTCTCATGATAATAATCTCGAATAATACTATTTGCTTCATCCCACGAACACCATTTTACTTTAGCTACTTCATAATTATTTATATTGTCAAAATAATCATTGGGTATCGTATCTGCACTCATATATCCTAAATAATATAGATGTTTATATTGTACATTATTAGTAGCAATATATTCTTCATTGACACAATTAATATTATGAAGAATGTTAAATTTATTATTTTTTAAACTTGTTTCTTCTTCAAGCTCTCTTAATGCACAATCTAAATTTTTCTCAAATATATTTCTTCTTCCTTTCGGAAATCCCCACTCGGGTGTTTCATAATCAGGTATTACCTTGATTAAATTATATATTTCATTAGTAGATATTAAAATTTCGAATAATACTTTAGAAGCTTTAAACTCCTTCTGAAATGATTTAGTTTTTGAGGTTTGTTGCCATAGATTATTCCATAAATCATCAAAGTTTAAACAAGAAATTTTAGTAATTTCTTCTGGGCACATATTTTTAAATAACATACTTAATTTATCTATATTTTTTATATCATATTTACCTCTAATAAATTCAATATATGATAAACTATGTTTTCGCTGTATCATTAAAAACTTAATATTTTTTTTAAAATAATCAAGTTTACTAATATTATCTATATGTGAAAAATTATAATTTTCAATATCAATATATCTACTTGATAAAAATCTATTAAACGATTCTTCTTTTATTGGCAAATTATCAAACTTTGCACATATAACCCCAAGTGAAGTTATTGATTCTGTACATTTTTTAGAAATATGCCCGTATTTTCCACAGTTAGAACAATAATAACTTTTTTTCGTATCGGGTTTATTGCTTTTCATCTACTAATGATAATAAACTATTTTTAAATATGTTTATTTATTTTTGTCACCCGTGGAACCAACAAAATAAATAAACATATTTAAATATGTTTATTTATATTTTACGAAATAATATAGTACTTACCTTATTCTAATAAGAATTAGTAATGTATCTCTTGATAATAAATAATAATATAAAAATTATAAGTACTTTTGTAAATACTATATAAAACTTGCCTAATTTAAAATCAATTCCGTTAATTTTAAATATATAATTATCAATACTATTTATATCTGGTTTTCCATCACGATTTCCATCTCTATAAATTATTGGCAAAATAATATTATCTGCAAACGACGTTGTTAATTCTGTAACATGTGTAGATAATACAGTTGCAATAATGGTTGATACTATGTTATTATTCTTTAAAAATGAAAGGAATTCTTTAAATATATTAGATGTATTATTCATATTAAATTTAGTGAGATAATAAATAATAATAATTATATAACTTTTTTTCTAAAATTATAATATGGATACAAAATTAGAAACGTTAATAAATAAATCTTTCGATTACTATGACAAACAAAATATAACCTATAATAATTTAATAGAATCTTCAAATATAACGATACACCGACCAGATAGTAGGGTCAAAAGTATAACTACTGACATTAACGATCGTACAATTACATCTCAACAAATATTACCACGTATAAAATTTAAAAATGATAATTTTAACTATGAAATATTAGGTATATTTGATATGAAAACAAATATTTGGATATGGAGTTGGGTTTTTCCTTTTATGGATAAATTATTAAATAAAGAAAGTAAAGGTTTATTAAAATATGCATTAAATTTAAATATTACAGATATAGATTCTAAAGACCATTACTTTTTGAAAACTCAATTAACAAATTCAAGAATTTATATGAAAGATAAATTTCAGTTAGATATATTATTAGCAACCTGTTCTTATATATTAGGTAACAATATTGATTTTATATATCCTGATGTAAAAATATTATCTCCAACCCATACAGTAATTTATTTTTTACTTATTAAATAAATTGAGGTGATAAAAAGATATTGTACACCCGATTCAATTCATCAAGTGCGATCATTTTATGTAATAAAAATTATTTTCTTATTTAATTTAATGAGAGTCTTAATAAATAATAAAGAATCAAATTATGCATTACAATTTTACAATGTAGAAATAAGAAAAGAAAATATTTATATTGTACATAATTATCCAGAATCTATGAATGTACCTTATTATAAAATAAACTATAATACATTTATGGAACTATTAATAGAATCTTTTGATATGTATATCAAACAACCCGACGCAGATTATAGTTTAAGTAAATTTGAAACATACTTTACCTATTTTAAAATTACTACTAATCCTTTTATAAAAAAACAAATGGTAACAATTATAGGCTCCCTATTTATTAAATTATTCTTTTCACATAGTGAACGTAATGAATCAATAAGGGTTATGATACAAAACTATAAATCATACAAAAAAGATATCTATTATAATTATTTACTAATATTATTAGATTTAAATAATATAGAAGATATTTCTACAGATAATAATTTAGATTTTGATGATGAATACTTTTCTTTCATAGATTTTATATTAGACTATCATTTAGAATAATTTTTTTCTCTAATAAATTATATGTCAGACAATATTTGTATTCCTAAAACTTATTTTATTATAATATTTGCAATATTTAGTGTATTTACTTACTTTCATACTGTTAGAATGACTAATTATTTAGTAGTGCAAGAAGAGAAAAAGAAACATGAACAAAATGAACAACAAAAACAACGTGAACAAGAAGAAGAAATTAAATACACTAAACAAGAACTTGAAAAAAAACAGCCACAAAAAGAATATGCTGAACAAGATATTGATATACTTTTAAAAAGAGACACTGATGCAGTCGAAAATAAATTTAAACCACCAGAAAGAAGATTACCCAGACATAGTTATCCAAAAGAAAGTTTAAAGAGATTAATAAATGTACCAACCAGAGGTTATCCTGATAACTATCATAATATAGGTATGTTAGTAAGAAAAAATGATGAAAAAATCTTAAAACTATTTGGTAGACAGAAATTTCCTGGTTCTAATCAATGGGAATATTATATTATTAGTTCAGACAGCGGTCATTCAATAACAAAAATTCCTTTAAAGATTCCAGGAAATAAAGAATTAACTAATAATGATACAATTGCAGTTCCTTGGTTAGATCAAAGCAAGGGTAAGTTTAATATTAAAATATTTGACTATGATGCTCCAAGATATATACCAAGTGTATTATAATTTAAAATCTAATATTTAATAATATAATGAAATTAGATTTAATGTTTTACCTTATTTTAGTTACTATCGGTTATATTATAGGTCTATATGTTTCCTATAAAAGAATATTAATAAGTCATGGCCCTAATAGCAATAAAATTAAAACTATAAAATATAATCATAATAATAAATGCTATATGTTTAAACCAACCATTAAAAAGTGTGAATAGTTTTTCTAAGAATAAAAATTGAAAAGAATAATAGTTTTATATTAAATAATATATGATGACTACTTTACTTAACCCGTATGCGAAATTACATAAACGATATTATTATTCGAGAGATTCTAATAACACATTGTGGGGGATTGTATCTGAAAAACAATTTGTTCCAAATTTACATAATAATGTTACTAATCATAACCCTATGGTTTTAGAGATTGGACCAGGAACTGGTCCGTTGTTACCAAACCCTATGGTTTTAGAGATTGGACCAGGAACTGGTCCGTTGTTACCAAAAATTATAGAGATATATAAAAAAGAAAATGTATATGCTATACAACCATTAAACGCAGAATATTCTCATTATAATGATACAGTTCGAAATTTATTATCAGATAACCATTTTATTGAAGATTCTTTAGAAAATTATTCTACGAAAGAATCTTCAATAAAATTTGATATAGTCTATATCTACAAGTGGAATATTCCAATTAAATCAGTTGATGATTTTATTAATGGATTAAAAATAATATTAAATCCAGGTGGAATTATATATATTACATCTGTTGAAAAAGAAAGATTTCATAAGCATGATCCATATATGAATCTAATAGATAAAATTAAACCATATTTTAATATATATACATCTGTAGAAACGGTTGAAACTTATACAAAGTACGGTGTAGTAAAATTAACACACAAAAATTGTTTACAATCACTCGCGTAAACACAAAGTGCGATTGATAGTGTAACAATAGAATCATGCAAATGCGCATTTTTATTTTATTTACCAAGCAACCACAACTTGATAACTATAAAAATTGGAAAGTGTAACGTAAAATCGTAGATTTCAAAAGCAAAGCTTTGCAATAAAAAGTTTTGGACGGAAACTATCTATTTTTAGTAATAACATTCAATTGCTTTTTACGAAGTAATGGCAATATATTGACTACGTCGATATGATTTTCGTTTCACTAGGTTATAAAAATTGGTTTATATTTTTGCTTTGCAAATAAGACGAGTCTGCCATTACTTCGTAAAATAGCAAACTCGTTCATATCATAAAAATTGATAATTCATGTAGTTATTTAAATAAAGTTATGTTTAATGGACATACCAGATAAATTTGGAGTAATAATTAATAGTACTACACCTGATCTTAAAATGACTAAGTGTGAGATAACAACATATTTTGAGAATCTGATTAAGAATAATAATCGAATGTTTATGCCTTCAATAATTAATAATAATCTTTCAATAGATCCAAGTATCAGTGATAAACTTATATTGGATAATTTAACAGACTACGTCAAAGAAATTAGAAAAAATCTTCGTCAAAATTTACGCAGAGGAATCAAATCTAATTTAATTAACGTTTTTATTTCATCACTTACTAATTATAGTAATAAAGTATATCAATTGGAATATTTTATTAATAACACATCTAATGATGACACTTTTAGAGTAAAATGTTATTATATATTTCTTTCGCTTGTTGTATCAGATCCGACACTAAAAGAAGTGTTCAAGAAAGATTTAATGAATATTAGTTCAAAGAAAGAAACTAACTTTCTACTATCAAAAATACAAAAAATAAATCCTGAATTTTATCAAGACTGGTGTATCGGATTTATTAAAGGTTGTTTAAACTCTTATAGTAATATATCATCGAATTTAATTAGTGCGGAGTATCCAATTTCAAAGAACTTGATACCAATATATGAGTTTTCATGTTATGTCAAGTTTTTAACTGAATATAAAGATCATTTTAAATGTATTGATGATCAAACAATATTTGGTGATATTATAGAAAATCTGATCAATAAAATTTATAGTGTATCAGAACACAATGATGTTAAAACATTTAATCAATTTATTAAAAATAACAATGAATCGATAACAACATATATTATTCCATATTTAACAAAAGATCAGATAGACGATCTTGAAACAACTATTATAGTAAAAGTATATGAAAAATATAAAAGATCCGAGTCTTTAGAAAGTATATGTGACTTTTACATTAATATATCCAAGTATTTTTCAAAGATTTTTCATATTTCGATAATTATTATGAGCAAGGATATGGCAAAGTTTATTATTGATAATAGTCTTGTTGTAGAATTAACTAATATTTTGATTACTAAACTTGAAAACTGTATTAAAAATGACACATATGATACTGTCTCATATCTCTTTAATATTATATCATATTTTGATGATAAGAATATTATCTTTGACATATATCATCGAGAACTAATGTTAAGACTACTTGGTGATAACGTTAAAGATATTGAGTACGAGAATTTACTTGTTACAAAGTTAACTAGAAGTTTTAATTGTAGACAATGTTATAAACTATCAAAGACAATTGAAGATGTTGAAAAGTCAATCGAATTTAAAAAATATATGGTAGACTTGTTAGTAAAGGCGGAAAAAGTAAATTTAACTCCATCTAAGTGGAGTATTGTAAATACTACATATAATATTTGGGAATCAACCGTATTTGATATTGCAACTAGACTAGATACTTTAAAATCTTGTAGTGGAAATATATGTAATTTTTTGAAATTGTATTCAAATGTATATGGTAAAACACATAAAAACTCTAGATACTTAAATTGGTATTTACACACAGGTAGTGTTGTGATTAGCTATAAAACAACTAAAGGCGATGTTGTATTAAAACTATTGCCATTACAAGCATTAGTTTTAGAACAATTTGATACACACGTTGATTATATTACGATGGACCAATATATAAATCTTCCCTTCTTATCATCATATGAAATGGTAGAAAGAGAGAAATTACTTGATATTTTTATTGAAAACGATATACTTGCACGCACTTGCGATATTGATTCTAATAAAATAACCATAAATCTTACACGTCAAAGCTGTACTGAATTAAACTTAATTGATAAATTCTTTGAAATTAGTTCTTTACCTATAGCATGGCATGAAGAAGAACTTGTTCAAACTGCTAATAATAAAGAAGATATTGTAAAAACAAAGATTAATCATCACATCAAAACTAAAGCATTAAATTACAATGAATTATTTACACTGTGTAAAGATATTAATGTTTTTAAACTAGATGATGAGCTATTTAAGAAATCATTAGATTCAATGATTAGTTCAAATTATATTGAACTTAATGAAGAGTCAAATATGTATAGTAAATTAGTATATTAATTTAATGATACCAACTTATAATATAAAATAAATTTTATGTAGCATCTTTATTTGCAATAATATTTAGATTCACTGCATCTTCTTTTGATTTATCCAGACTATCAATATTATTTAGTTTATTTTTTATGGTCGTATCAGGTTGGTTCTTTTCTGAAAAAGATACCTGTTGTATAGTATCTAATATTTTAATTTTTATGGACGTATCTGTTTGATTTACTGATTGGTTCTGTTCTGAAAAAGATGTCGATTGTATATTGTCTAATAATTTATCTAAATCTAATGAATTATTAAATCTTAAAAAGTCATGGGATTCATACTTATTTGTACGCATAGGTGATCCCGCAAAACTAGCGCGAGTTTCTCTTTTTAATTTTGGGCGTGGAATATTAAGAATATTTGTACTATCTTGTTCTTGCATATATATATTTGTATATATAAAATATTAATTTAAATCAACTTTTATACTTTTGCACATTTAAAACGTCAACTTAACGACGAAAAATCGTAGATTTTACGTTTCACTTTGATATATAACCTCATTCTTTTCACTGAAGGTGAATGGTAATAGGTAATGGTAATATAAAAGACTTATTCGATTATTTTGCAAAGCAATGGAATGTAGATAATATAACCTCATCCCATTATAAAAGACTTATTCTAATAAAAATTGGATTGCATATTCAAAACTTTAAAAATTGGTTTGACGAATGGTAATAAGTAATGGCAATCTAACAATACTATATGCTTCGCAATGAAAGTTTTATTATGTCTTTTGCTATTACTGCGTAAAACGCAATGACAGAAGCTTATATACTTTTTGCGTAGCAAATGAACTCTTTTTGCGTAGCAATAATATCATTTAACTACGTGATTTCTACGAAATTTATCAATTTTCTAAGAATAAAAATTGGAAAGTGTAACGAGAAAATTTTTAATTTTTCGTTTCACTTTTTAACCGTTAGCTTTTCGCCAAAGGCGAATGTATATACTACGTAATTTGGAATAAAAATTGGATTGCATATTCAAGGTTTCACGAAGTGATTTCTTGAATAAAGCAATTTAACAGTTAGAACCTAGTGAATCTTTTCACCAAAGGTGAATAGAGAAATTCACTAGGTTATAAAAATTGGTTTGTCGAATCGAAATAGCTAAGCTATCTAAGCATCGCTTTTATTATGACAACCAGTAACTTATTCTTAGAAAATCTAGCATCATTTAACTACGTTAAATCGATTTTCTAAGAATAAAAATTGATAATTGTATTCTATTATCACAATAATCTTATATAATGGACCTCAATAATAATTTGACGAAAAGTAATAGTATAGTAAACCCTCTATTAAAAAATAAGTTTGAGATAGAGATTGACGATACGCTGATTGACCTTGCTTATTTACCGGGTAATATAAATATATCGCGGTACTTTAGTAAACTCTATATTCTAACACCTTTTAGTAATCAACCAGTTGACAAAGAATTTTATTCTAAAAATATTTCTGTTTCAAAATGGGATGAATATAAATCAAAACTAGTTCTATCAGAGGCTAGTATTAAGTTAATTAAGAATTTTGATCATAGTCATAATATCACATTAGTAAATTCAAGTGATATATCATGTTTCAACCACTTTGGGTATGATATGGAAGAAAAAATTATAGTATTACCTATATTTAATGTTTCTTATTTAAATATTCAGAATTACACAAAAATATATCAAGGACATTATACATTAGAAGATTTGTATAATGTAATTGTTCTAAATAATTTATTTTCTAAGAATTCTAGTAATAGTTTTAATTCTCTTGTATATATTACAGAAATTATAAAGAATCTAGATGAAACAAACTATTGGGATCGTAAATACAATTGTCTTTTGAATATAAGTCGTCCTTATAATTCAAGGAAATTTAGATTATCAACACTTCAAAATATTAAAGATAAAGAAATTAAAACAATTATTAATGGCATAGATACTGATAATGTAGGAAATAAAGAAATAGATAATGATTATTTAAAACTTATTTTTAATAGTAAGAATTTCGTAGATGCATCATCTGCTATTAATAAAAACGGTTATAAACTTTATAAGATTTCAAAGAAATGCGATATTTCAAAAGAACATATTAACGCTTTGTTTTTAAAATTAAATTCAGTACAAAGTTTTTACCTATTTTCAAACTTGCTAATATCAAAGAAGTATTGTCATCTAGTTCTTAATAACTTTGAAATTCTAACAAAGTTACAAGGTACTATTCATTGTTTTGCTGATTTATATAGATACTTGTTTGGCTATGCTTGGCTCCGGTTTTATATGGAAGAATCTATTAAGAAAACATGGACAACAAAGGATGATGAATTTATATTTGATATTAATACAGCTTCATTACTACCCGTTTTTCCATTTACACTAGAAGATATTAAATCTAACCCTTATCTACCAATCATGGTTGATGATAATTCTCTACAAGGTGTTAATAACTTTGGTGGTTTCCCTTTTTTCTGTACAATTAATAAAGATTTCGAGAACCAAGGTATTACTAATTTAGACGGATACCGTAAAAGAATGAATCTATTTATTTCAGGAAATAGTTCTCATGATATCTTTAATAATTTGGATTGGAACACATTGGGTATAGGTATTTCGGGTAGTATTATGGCTGCATGTTTACAAGTAAGACATCCTCTAGTATCACTATTTAAAGGTCAAGATAATTTTGATACGGACTATAATAGATATTTTAATGAATACTATGCAGAAGCAGATGTAGATGTAATGGTTAAAAGTGACCACCCATTAGATTTTATTAAGAAAGCAAAGACAGTTTTTAACCAAGTAGTTGTTAATGTATGTGGATATAATCCAACTAATGCAGAACCAAAACATATTAAAATGAACACAATTAGAACTGTATTCTTATTTATAAATAATCAGTTCATTAAAGATAATATTGAAACAAGTACAATGTCACATGAATTTATTATTTCTAATATTAAAGATGATTCTGTTATTGAACTATTTAAACCTATCATTAATAAGAAAATAGACATATTCTATACTAACCTTTTCAAAGAGTATACGACTGAAGAAATTAATAATATTAAGAATTGTCACCCTGAGTTATTTGAATATAATGATACTGTATATCAGATTAATATTAATGATAACCATAAGCCGGTATCAGATACTATAACACCTGTAGATATAACAGAGTCCGAGTTTGAGAAAATAGTTGAAGATAATATTGATCATGTAGCGAAAGACTTTGATAAACTGAAAGAAGATAAAATACATAATGATGTAGGAATTAATATCTCATTCAAGGTTAAAATAAGTTCAACACATATTCAAAGACAACTTGAATTATTTTCTATTTTCAATAATGATTTCTTTTCACTTGTAGCAAAGTTTCATATGCCATGTGTAAGAGGATATTATGATGGTAACAATGTATATTTGACACCGTCGTGTATTAGTGCTCATATGACTTACATGAATATTGACTACAAATATTTTGCTGGTTCGAAAGATCCAATTGAAATTATTATGAAGTATAGAATGAGAGGGTTTGGTGTATTTCTAAATAAAAATGAAATAGATAAAGCAATAAACTATGCAAATAAAGTAACATTTTGGAACAATCTATACAATATTAATATTGGCGATAAAAATTCAATTAACTCATGTCTTGGTTCATTGTCTTACTCTCATAATCTATATCATCCGCGATTATTTAATATGGATCTAATTAGTCATGATGCCCCCTTTGTAAACATTGATGATGGATATAACAATATACCCGATCAGCGAATGGTAAATAAGGAATCAATCCATGAGTATATGACACTTCATTTTAATATGGCATCAAAGAATGAATTTAATATGTTAAAATATAGAACAATTGGAAAAGAAGGATATGTTAAACCAGTAGAAAAATGGATAATTGAAGCATATTTCAATATAAATAAATCATTGTATTATAAGAAAGGATATAAACCAAATGATGTAAAAGGTAATTCGGTTATGTGTCAACCGATTGTAGATAACTCTGGCGATACGAGTTCAGAAATCGATGCAGTTATCGAACCCAATGCAATTCTTGAAAATGATTAGGGTATAGTAATTGACAATAGTATTGTTTTCATAAATAAAAATTGATTTAAACTGATATATTAATGCATTATATATTATAAATGGACTCTGCAGAAAGAAAATTAATTGTAAAAAGATTATCAAAAATATTTGATAATCAAATATCTATTGATCTTGAACAAGGTATTTTAAATTTTAGTGAACAATATGCTGAAACACAATGTACACCTTTTTTATTAGCTCAAATTTATCAAGATAAATCAGATGAATTATTAAACCTGGTAGAAAATAAAAGTAACAAAACATTAATTAATTCAATTAAAAAGAAAAAAATTAATCCTATTGATGTTGCATCACTTAAACCACAAGAATTAAATCCTGAAAAATACGAAAAAATTACAAAAAAGAAGGAATTAGAAGAATATAATAAGAATAAGAAAGCGTCTACTGATTTATTCAAATGTTCAAAGTGTAAAAATAAAAAATGTGTTGTTACAGAAAAACAAACAAGAGCAGGTGATGAACCTGCAACAACTTTCATTGAATGTCTTGAATGTGGTAATGTATGGCGTCAATCTTAATTATAAAATATAGCATATTTTCTTGTATATTATTAGGTTTGCAAGTATAACATTTATTTCCTTTAATAATATAATTATGACTAATGATAATCAAGAAATAGAAAATAAAGACTTGACAACTAAATTTTATAGTAGTAGTATTTTAATTAAAAATATTAATAATCTAGACCTAGTATATATATTAAAAACACAACACTTAGACATGCATTTTGTTATTAATTATATTATGAATAAAGAATATCAGATTATGCCGAATGAAGAAGATATTGATATACATGATATTATTAGATGCCAACCTCATTTAAAACAATGTGATATTATTAGAGAATATAATGAAAGATGGCATGCAACTCGATAAATAAATATTTAATATATTTAACAGTTAAAAATAAAAATCTAATTAACCTTATAAGAGTTTATGTTAACAGATATAAAATTAACTCGATATGTTCTATTAGAGAAAACACCAATTAATACCAAGATTATTGGTATATACACCCACGCAGAAGCTTTAAAATATAAAGATGAATTAGATTCAAAATTAACCTTAAAACTGATATCATTTTATAGTTACGATATTCAAGGTCCATTTGAAATAAAAAATACTTGTATTGTAGAAGAAATTATAAACCCACTAAATATTATATAAAAACTTGGTCGGTTCACTTTTAACCATATGTTTAAGAATGTAACATTTGTGTATTTACCTTTTTTTTATTATAGAAATATAAAAACAAACCAACTAATAGTGCAAATGATATTCCATATAGTATTATAGTTATAGATTTAGATGTATTTTTATTTTTTTCATCATGGATTTGAGATTCGAGTTTTTTATTGGCGTTAACTTCATCGACACTTTGTATATTATCAAAATCTTTTCTTGTTAAAACACGTTTCTTTTTAATAGGTTTTAGTATTTTTTTAATTAACACCTCTTCTTTAACTTCTTTAATTAAGGATTGGTCTTCATCTGATATATCAGTAGTTTCTTCTCTATGATCAATTTCATCATCTTCAGCTTGACTTGAATCACCAATATTAAAGTCTTTATTAGTAACCGAAAAATATTCTTTTTGATTATACATTATATTATTTAATAGAAAATAAAAACATTATAATTTAATTTCTAATTAAACTGTATAATGGCAAGCGCAGCTTTAACGCAACTAGTCGCAATCGGCGCACAAGAAACTAATTTTTTATCTACAGATGCTAAAGACAGTGTATTTAAAGAATCAGATAAAAAAATTAATAATTTTGTTAAATCCACATCGAGTATGTATCCATTAGGAAGTTCTAATTGGGGATGTACAACAAAATTTAAAATAGAAAAGAAAGGTGATTTATTAAATTCAATGTATTTTGTTGCTAAATTACCAAAGATTAGCCGTGATTATTTGAGCGATACAAGTAATAGTAATTATGTAAGATGGGTAGATTATATTGGCAATGTATTAATTGAAAGTGTTAAATTATATATTGGTGGACAACTAATTGATGAACAAACAGGTGAGTTTACTCAAATATATACTGATTTATATGATGATGATTGGAATAAATTATGTCTAATTGGATTAGATGATAGTTTAATTAAACCAAATAATGAATCAGTTAGTGAATTTCCGGTTGAATCTACCCATGTATACGTGCCTTTAAAATTTTGGTTTTGTAATAGTTTAAATAAATCACTTCCTTTAATTGCATTACAGTATCATGATGTTGAAATCGAAGTTAAGATTAGAGATTGGGATTCATGTTATCAAGTTTTGCAGGAGATAACAGATAGTACTGGTAAAAAAGGGTTTGTCCATATGCAAGAATTTAATAAGATGAAACAACAGCCATTAGAAAGTGTAAGATTAGATTGCAACTATATCTATTTAGATTCAGAAGAAAGAAAAAGAGTAGCTGAAGCTGATCATAAAATATTAATTACCCAATGTCAACATATTGAATGTCCTGTATCACAGGGAAAAACTGTAGATCTAACATCTTTTAATCATCCTGTAAAAGAACTATTTTTTTATTTTACAAATAAATTTGTAAAAGATCTACCAGATCCATTTAATTTTTCGTCTAAACCAGAATATATGATGAAGGATGTATCTGACCACCATATAACAAATAGCAGTGGATTCTTTAGTCATTACACAACTGCAACTAAAGATCATATACTAGATGAAGCTAGAATATTAATTAATGGATACCCGCGTGTTGAATGGCGAGATTTTAAATACTATTATTATTTACAAAATTATGAAAATTATAGAAACAAACTTGAACACCACGTATATTTATATTCATTTAGTGGTAATCCAAAATCTGAAACACCAATGGGCTCATTAAATTTTTCAAGAGTAGATAATGCTCACTTGCAGTTTACGATAAATGAAAAATCTAGAAAACAAGCTAAAAAATGGCTAGATCCAAGTAAATATTATCTGACAGATGATTCAAATAAAACAGTTAATATATATGCTGTAAATTATAATTATTTGATAATAAAATCAGGTATGGCAGGGCTTGCATATACTACATAATTTAAATTTAAGAGTTGGTATACACTACGTAATTTACTTTTACTTTAAAAATATAAATATAAAATTAATTTTATATTTAAATTTACTTAAAAGAGTATAAATTGGTACTATTAATGTCAACATATAATTTAAATATTGATTCAATCGATAGTATTTATCCACCACACTCAATTAAGAACGAACTTCCATTAGATAATCAATTAACACAAAATATTGTAAATTGGCGTGAAACAGTTTCTAATATTATATCAGGAAAAGATAATAGATTAATCGCAATTGTAGGACCATGTAGTATTCATGATCCAGCTGCAGCAATTGAGTATGCTAAATATTTAGTAAAAATAAAAGAACAATATAGTAAAGAATTATTTATAATCATGAGGGTTTACTTTGAAAAACCACGAACAACAATCGGATGGAAAGGGTTAATTAATGACCCTTATTTAGACGATACTTGCAAGATAAACGATGGATTAAAAATAGCTAGAAAATTATTACTAGAAATTACAAAATTAGATATGCCTATTGCATGTGAATTTTTAGATGTATTTACACCACAGTATTATTCAGATTTAGTTACATGGGGTGCTATTGGCGCTCGAACTACTGAATCACAATTACATAGACAATTAGCTTCTGGATTATCTATGCCAATTGGATTTAAAAATGGAACAGGAGGTAGTTTGGATATTGCAACAGATGCAGTTATTAGTTCACAACATCCACATTCATTTATTGGTATTAATGAAGATGGTTGTGCGTCAATTGTAAATACAAAAGGAAATAAAGATAGTCATATTATATTAAGAGGTGGTAAAACAGGTGCTAATTTTGATCATGTATCAATTATGTATTTAAAAACTCTTATGAAAGATAAGATAACAAATAAAGTAATTATTGATTGTTCACATGGAAACTCTGGAAAAATTCATACGAATCAACCAATTGTACTTGATGCTATCATGTCACAATATGATAATAAAGAAAATGTAATTGCAGGTGTAATGATTGAATCAAATTTAATTGAAGGAAATCAATCGTTGAAAATTGGGTGTAATCTAGAATATGGTAAAAGTATAACAGATGCATGTATTGGACTACAAATGACCAATGAAATGTTAGACCGCATGGCAAAATCATGGAATAATAGACACAATAAATAAAAGTTGATTTTATAAGTGTCTTTGTTATAAAAATATAAGATTAATGCAGGAAATTACATTTTCAGATGGTTATTACTCCAAGTACTCGCCGACTAACAAACAAGTAAAGTTAGTTGGTGTAAATTATAATAAAGGCGCTTTACTATTTGCTTTCGAAGACAAAGATTTAAAAATACATGAAAAATCGTCAAGAGAGCCTTTAGAGATGCTAGTATTATCAGAAATTTTATATGGTTCACAATTGTGGAAGTACCAGGCTTCAATTGAACCTACATACAATGGTAGACAAGCAGTCTCTATTGTCATAAGTGTCGATAATACGTTTGTAAATGATTATAAGGATATTTCGGTAGGATTTAAAGTTTATATTTCAACAGTATTTTCAAAATTAGGTTCCTACGGAAATCATTGTTCTTATCCAAAGTTACGTGAAATATCATATATTTCATATTATGAACCAATTCAACAACCGCCCAATTTTAAGGTTAACTTGTTTGAATATCAAAAAAAATCAATTGCTAAAATGTTAGCAATAGAAAAAGGCGAAGCAGATTTAACCTGTGAATATAATTATAATATTCCGTTTGGAGAAGTGAATATTAATTTTAATCCACATAAAGGTACCGCAGACGATAGTGAATGTAAAATTATTATAAAAACAAAAGGCGGTATCTTGGCAGATGATATGGGATTAGGAAAAACGATTACATCACTTGCAGTTGTTGCATTAAATCCTTCCACATATACAGAAGAATATAAAGATGGGCTAATTTATAGTAATGCAACATTAATTGTATGTCCATCGCATTTAGCAAAACAATGGGAAGATGAAGTAAAGAAAGTATTCCCTACTGCGAATATTATAAAATTACTGACTAAGAATAGTCATGTTAAACTAACTTATAAAGAAATTCATGATGCAGATATTATTATAGTTACACAGCAGTTTTTAATGAATTTTAAATATTATCCAATGATTAATTACAAACCATGTACACCATCGTCAATTGTTACAAAAAATAGATTTGCAGATTTGAAAACAGTTCTGCAAAACTGGGTTACTAATGAGGAAGATATCATGATAAAGGAACAACCTAATTTAGAACATTTTTCTTTCCATCGATTAATAGTTGACGAGGGTCATGAAATTTTTGGTCTTCAATTATCTAATACAAGTATGTCGCGATATATGTTTGAGTGGTTAGAACAAGTAAACTCTAGTTACAACTGGTTTATATCAGGAACACCTTTCGTAAACTATGAAGGTTTGCGTAAATGTTTTGATTTTATTAATTTGAAACTATATGAGAATAAAAGTGGTACAATAATGAATACTGTTGATTTTGCTACTAAAACATATTTAGTTGATCAAGTATTGTCAAATGTTATGATTAGACATAGAAAGATTGATGTTGAGAATCAAATTCATATTCCTGGATATGAAGAAGATGTTGTATGGGTAAAATTAACAGAACTTGAGAAAGGACTTTACCAATCAAAGAAAAATAGTTCTTCTTCAGATATTGTACTACAACAACTATGTTGTCATATTCTAGTATCGGATACTACATCCAAGTATTTTGGAAATACAGAAATTGACCTAAGTTCCATGCAAGATGAACTACTTAAATATCATGAAAAGACGATTGAAACATATGAAGCAAAGTTGGAGAACTTGGATCCTACAAATCAAGCATATTCAATGGTCAAAAAGAATTATCAAACAAAACTGTCAGAATCCAAATATATGCTTACTATTCTTAAAAAGATGGGTAATAAAGAAGACTTGGATCTTGAACAGAATTGTTCAATTTGTTTTGACCAGTTGAACAATCCAAGTTTAACTTCGTGTGGACATTTATTTTGTAAAGATTGTTTGGACATGTGTTTACAATTTAAGAAAAGTTGTCCCATGTGTAAGACCGACTTGACTGGTAAAGAAATTTATCTAGTTGATTCTAAAAAGGATGAAGATGAAGTTGTAGAAGAAGATGTAAATCCATTAATTAAAAAGTATGGTTCTAAATTAGGAAAACTAATTTCAATTGTAAGAACATTAGTTGCAAATGATAATAATAGAATTATTATTTTTTCTCAATGGGATCGTATGTTAAATCTAATTGGAAAGTCATTGTGTGATAATGGTGTTGCTAATAGTTTTATTAAAGGAAATGTGTGGTCTAGAAATTCTGCGATTAATAAATTTAAGTTAGGAAAAGATTCGACAGGTGAAGATAATAAGGTTATTATGCTTTCATTGTCAAATTCTGCATCTGGTACTAATTTAACAGAAGCGACACATATTATATTTGTCGAACCAATTAATGCCAAGAATGAAGAAGTAAAGGCTGTTGAAGCACAGGCAATTGGAAGAGCATGTAGATTAGGACAAAAGAATAAAATAAAGGTTATTAGGATTCTAACACAGAATACAATTGAAGAACAAATATATGAAAAAATTTATTCAAAAAACATGGACAATATCAAAAGAACTATCATAGTTGAAGATAATGATGTTATTGTTTAGTTAATTTATTTAACAAATTAATTTATTTATAATAAAATATCTAATTTAAATTAATATGAATTTCACTTGTATATTTTTAAATTATATAATACCATTTATAATTTTTATTATGGTTATACACAAGTATTATAAAAATAATCATAATATTAAAGTATTAAAAACTACTAGTTCAAATACTAAAAATAAAGAAAATATGATGTCATTAAGTCTTCTTGATAAATTAGATATTCCTAAAAAAATGGAAATTACATCGCAAGAAAAAGTTTGTTTAGAACTGTTTTTTAGATATGGAAATAACAATAATCATTTATACAATGACGGTAGAGCTGTTTGGCAAAGTACAATTAAGTTTTTAGAAAATAGAGTTATTATAAATGGTGTGAGATATGGACTATCAAGATTAGAATGGCATAAATCTATATTATCTTGGCAAGGGAAAGACGTTGGGTTGGAATTACACTTGGTTCATTCAATGACTGAAAATGGCAATACAATAGTATTTGTTATTCCATTATCTTTAGTTGATATGAGAAGAGAATCATTTGTAGATCTTGGACATAGTAATCAACCAACCGATGTATCAACCGTTAATGCATTAATAACAAAGGTAGACCAAGTACCCTCATATGTTTGTTGTTCGCCGAATCAAGGACATATGGTTAACTTTAATTTATGCCCTATTGCTAATTTACTTTTACAACAAAAGAAATTTTATAAAAAAGAAATGAGTAATACAGTTAATTGGTTAATAACCGAACCACAACCATATGACAGATATATCGGACTTAATATTAGAAGTAAATTAGTTGGTTAAATCATGTATAAACACTCAGTTGAATAAAATCATAAAACGTAGTTTTATTATGTATTTTGCCATTACTGCGTAAAACGCAATGACATAAGCTTATTCTTAGTGATTCTTCATTTTTCGTTACACGAAAAAAATGAAGAACACCCTATTAACAGTTAGTTCAACTTAGATTTTCGAAGAAAATCCAAGTTAAAATAAAAATTGGTTTGACGAATCGAGATTGCTAAGCAATTTCGATTATGTCAACCAGAAGCTTATATATCAAACTTTACGTAGTATTGTTTGATATATAAAAATTGAAATTCGAATTACTTATAGGCCCATTTATAAATAACTGTTGATGTCGCTAATTATTAATAATATGAATGTAAATCCTTCTGGTTCCGCCAGTCGTAGTACCCCCACCGGTTCCAACAACCGTAGTACACCCAATAGTACCCCCCCTCGCTCTTACTTTGCAGGAGATACGAGGAATTCTCCCCTTCTTCCTTCAGATGTTCGCATAATTGTAGGTCGCAATGGGAAATCACCAACCTTTGAAGCAAATGGTCGTGGTTTTGTGACTGCTGAGCAAGCTTTCGACCATGTTAATGCCAAGTTCGTTTCATGTCCAATTACAGGCCGGCCTGTGCCGTATGGTCCGCGTAATATCTCGATTCTCCTCCGTTATCTGAAGAATCACCACACAGATGAGTTTGACAGACTCCGCCAAGAGAATGGTGGACAAAGAATTGAAACATTGTTTGTCTACCCCGACTGTTATTCACTCGTTCCTCGCAAGTTCCGTCATCGTGATTTGCCGGAAAAGACGTTTCTTACATTGGATGCACTCAACATTGCACGAAGTGCATCACACACCCACGTGTGGCATCAGGAAATCATGTGCAAACATGGCGACGAGTGTCGTGGTTCTAATTCTGGTGGATGTGGATTCAACCATCCTTCTGCACCAAACTGCGAGTTTGACAAGGACCATACCCATCGTTGTAGTCGCATCCGGTGTGCCGATAACCATGGACGCGGGCGTGTTAAGCGTGCAATTGCTATCCAGAACAAGGACGCAGGTGTATTCATCCCTACCCCAACGAAGGCAACTGCAACTGAACCTGCAAAGGCACCTACTGCTCCTACCAAGCTGGTCTTGAATGCACTTGACCAAGACATGGATGAAGACCACATGAGTAGACTTGTTTCAGTAACCATTGATTCTGATGACGATGATGATAATGGATTCATTACTGTTACGAAGAAGAGTAAGAAGACCATTGTCAAGATCCCTACCAAGGCCCCGGTCAAGGCTGTTGTCAATGCTATTGCCAAGACTCCAACCAAGGTCCCTGTCAAGACTGCTTCAAAGGAATCTACCCCTGTTCAACCCAAGGAACTTACCATGGCTGATAGAATCAAGATGGCATCTGCCAAGAAAGACGCGATTGAACAAGCACGCATTGAGAAGCAGTTTGTTGAACAAGCTGCTGAAAAAGCACGCATTGAGAAGCAGCTTGCTGAACAAGCACTTGAAGAAGCACTTGAACAAGCACTTGAAGAAGACCGTCTTGAACAAGAACGCCTTGAACAAGCTTCTCGTGTTCCTCAAAAGTCATGGCATCAGAAGATTCAAGAAACGAAGGTTCAAGAAGCAGAAGCTCTTACTCAAAAGGCTATCTTGGCTGAACAGACTCTCTTGGCTGAACAGACTCTATTGGCTGAACAGGCTATGCTGGCTGAACAGACTATGTTGGCTGAACAAAAGATGATTGCTCAACCGAATGAGCAGACGAATGCAACTAAGAAACAAGAAAGACAGAAGAAGAATTCCAAGAAAGGTATTAAGCTGTCCAATGCCGACTTGGGCTTCTTCTAGGTTGTTTGACTGACAACTCGTAATTTATCCCAAGTTAATCTTTAAAATAATTCGATATGATTCTATGAATCATATCGAATAACTATTGATGACTTGGGGTTCCGATTCTATGAATCATTACGATGATGTTTTTAATTTATTGTATCATTTCGTTTATATAAACACATAATGTATAGTCTCATAATAATTAATATAGACAATAAGAAGAGTGTTATATGAATAAAAATTGATTCTTTCATTAATTACCATCATTAATATATTATTAATGGCAATTAGAAGATTACAAAGTGAGTTAAAACAATTAACAAAAGACCCAAGTTACTTTTTTTCGGTTAATCCAAATGAAAGTAATTTCTTAGAATGGGAATTTGTAATGATTGGTCCACCCGATACATTTTATGAGGGTGGATTATTTAAAGGAAAATTAACTTTTCCAAAAGATTATCCAAACAAAGCACCTACTTTGATATTTGATACATGTATGTATCATCCAAATATTTATAATGATGGTAAAGTATGTATATCGATTCTACATGATGGTGTAGATCAATACGGCGAAGAGTCTGTAAATGAACGCTGGAATCCAAGTCATAGTGTAAATACTGTATTATTAAGTATTGTATCTATGTTAGGTTATCCTAATTTTAATTCGCCTGCTAATATAGTTGCATCACGTGAATGGCAAGATAATATAGATTCTTATAGGAAGAAAATATATAGAATTGTAAGTCAAACACAAAGTTAGAATTTTATTATTTTATAAACGACGCAGTAATTGCATTTTCGATTTACCAAACGATTTATAAACTAAGAGTTTGAACTTAAATAGATAATCTTTTATATAGTAATAATGTTAATAAAATTACCAATAATATTGAATAATAAAATAGATATAATAAATTTCAGAATAAATAAATTCGAAAATAAATTTATTATCAAACCATTAATTGAAAATACAAATGATTTATACCAATATATGGTAACAAATAATGAGTTTTGTATGAACAAGTTTCATATTAAATTTCCTTACGAGATTACTATAATAGATAATACGTATTTATTTTCAAACTATTTTTTTATTACATCCGTCTTAAATGGATTTGATTGTGAACTAAATTTTTTTAGTAATATATTAAAAAATATCGAAAAGTTTTTTAATAAAAAACTAACATTTTTAAAATTAGATTACCTTTTAAATAATGTAGCTAGTATAACAAAAAAATGTAACATATTAATTGAATCTAAAAAAAAGTTTGAAGATTTAGAAGAAATGGCATCATATTTAGACGGGCAGTTAAATATATCATTAAATTTAATTTACTTATTACTATACAAGTATCCACAGAATTGTTCGAAAGATTTTAAAGATAGTAACCTACGAGATTTTATCCCCAAAAAAATTATTAATTGTTTAAACTTAATAAAGAATTATAAAATAAATTTTAAAGGAAATGAAGATAGTTCAGTATTAATTCATATAGATAATATAATTAATAAAAAAATACAAGTTCATACACTTAAGAAAAATATTTATTTTTTCTTTAAATTAAAAGAAGACAAGGTAATAAAAATGAAAATACAATCAATGGATAATTCAAATGATAATCTATTATTAGAAGATGGTAGACTAGTTAATAGTAATATTTGCAAGGTATATTCATATAATCCAAAGTTTTTAGATCAAATAAATATAAACTCTTTAATAATGGACCTTTTAAATCATGACTACGAGTTTAGATTATTAATTAGTTCTAGATTATTTAAAAAGGATGAACAGCATATAAAAAGTATAATAAATTATATTTACTTGGATAAAACTAATTATATTTATCTATCATCTTTAAGAAATTTACATTTCTGTTTTAATAATCTGGAGAAAGACCACTATAATGACATGGAACAAAACTTGGAATTTAAAATATTAGAAGACGGTATAACTAACTGTGAATTCATAAACTATTTGAATAAAAAATATACGGATGATTTAAGTAGTAAATTACAGATACTAAAGATTCTTTTTAATAAATATACGTTTCCTTTAGCTTTTAATAAAAAGAAATTAAATGAAGTTTTTGAAGTAATCATTTATTTTTCGTTTTTAAATATTAATGATATAGTAAAGATAGTTGATAATGATAAAATATATTTAGATAATTCAATATTAGAAATGGTCCCAGTAAAATTAAAAAACTTATATTTTAATCTGATGAAAACATATTACCAATATAATATGCGATCTTTAGAAAATATAACATACAATTTTAAGTACTATCAAGATTATATATATATATATGTTATAAAGAATATTATACAAGGTAACACAATTATATCTGATTTATTTACTAACAAAGAAATGTATGCAAAGATGATTGATGTATATCAAAAAAACTTTATACTGCTGCAGCTTATTAATGATTTAAAATGGTCTAATTTATCCAAGCGGTTAGATTATTTACATTATATTTTTAAAAATGACAGCTTGATTTATTATCAAAATAGATTAAATAAAAATTTATTTGCTGATAGTGTTGATTATAAAATTAAAAATATTATACTGGATAAATTTAGTATGTATAAATACTTGAAACAAGAAAAGGATTTTATTAAATGGACAAAGTTTATTAAAAATAATATAAATGAATTATATGAAAAAAAGATATCTGTGTCAGATACTGATTTAATTTTATTAGGCAAATTAATTCATAAATTATATAATATAAAAGTACAAGATCTAAAAGATAGTAGATATATTGACCTTATTAACTTTTGTCAGAAAAATAAAAAACTAATTTTATCTGAAAATAGAATTAATCTAATGATAAGAGAAAAGTTAAACTCAATTCAATTTTCTCTTAACTTGGGGTTCTTTGCAAAACATCTTAATTTTAGTACAATCAGTGATCAAAAGATTGAACTAGAAGAGAATATTGAGATTAATACAATTAACTTACAACTAAAAGAAGTAACCAAAAAATACTACAAATATAAAGGGAAATATATGAAAACAAAAACTACAACGTGTTCATCGTCATTTCAGATCTAAATTATTTAACCTGTAGCTTTGCAAATAAAGCTTATGTGAATTTAGATAATCTATGTTGGGATAAAAATAGCACCACAAACTTGTTATATGAAACGTTACGTAGTATTGTTTCATATAATAAAAATTGATAAACAATGATATTAACATCAAACAACTAACTATTAATGCAAATCTTTATTAAGACACTAACTGGTAAAACTATCACATTAGAAGTTGAATCTGCGGATACGATTGATAATATTAAGCAAAAAATTCAAGACAAGGAAGGGATTCCCCCTGACCAGCAGAGATTAATTTTTGCGGGCAAGCAACTTGAAGATGGTCGTACGTTGGCTGACTATAACGTCCAAAAAGAATCAACGTTACATTTGGTTTTGCGCCTACGTGGCGGATTGTAGATAATCCCACCTGATCAGAAAATTGATTTAAACATTTCATATGTATATTAATTAAAGTATATATGAAATGTTCAAAATGTAATGAAGAGAAAGAATTAGTAAGAGGTAATCAGTGTAAAGAGTGCAAAAATGCATATGAAAGAGAAAGAAAGAGAGGTACTAAAGAGAGAAAAGAATTAACTAATATAAAGATAAAAGAAGCATTAAATAAAAAAAATGATTCTAACATAGTTGAACTTATAATTGATGATAAGTTATCATTTAAATGTAAGTTATGCAATGAAACAAAAATAATGAGTTTTTTTAATTTAATAAATTACAATACAGAGTTATCAGATGAATGTAACAAGTGTTTCTCTTCAAAATGTACAAGATGCCATGAAGTAAAAGAATTGGTTAAAGGTAAATGGTGTAAAGAATGTAAAAATGAATATGAAAGAATAAGACGTTCAGATGCTAAAGTTAAAGAAAAGATTAAAGAAAAAGAAAAAGAACGATATCAAAAAAATAAAGAAAATGTGAAAGAAATTAAATTTGATGATAATGAAACAAAAGAATGTTCTGTTTGTAATGAAGTAAAAAAATTAGATAAATTTCATGTAGCAAAAACAAAAGGAAAAATTAGAGCAGAATGTAGAACATGTTCATCTAAAAACAGAAAAGAATATTATCAAACTCATAAAGATGAAACAATTAAACAAACAAATAAATATAAAAATGAGAGAAGGAAAAAAGATCCAGCATTTAAAATTGAACGTAACATGAGATGTCGATTATATCATGCACTAAAAAAAGACGGCGCTAAAAAATCAGATACAACAATGAAATTAGTTGGTTGTACTCCAACTTTCCTAAAAGGATATATTGAAGCTAAATTCACAGACGGAATGACATGGGATAATTATGGTGATTTTCATATTGATCATATTAGACCGTGTGCATCATTTAATTTGTTAAACGAAGAAGAGCAAAGAATATGTTTCCATTATAAGAATCTACAACCACTATGGGGACATGATAATTTAATAAAAGGATCAAAGTTTTAGGATGGTTAACTTGCGAAAAACAACACCTAAGCTAAACAATAATAACCGTAGTTCACCTAAAAAATGTAAAGAATATGAATTCCATGAATTAGGTGTTAGATATCTTCATCGTGATGAAGCATGGCAAGCTAGAATTAAACAAAATGGTAAAGAATATACTAAATCATTCTCTATAAAAAAATATGGTTATGAAGAATCAAAACATATGGCAATGGATGCTAGAAAAGAATTTAATATACAGTTTAGTTGTACTAATACAATAGTATAAATTTATACGAGTAATAACTATACAATTGAACGAATAAATCGTGCTATTGTAAAATTTTATTTAAAAAAATATATAGACCGTTAATCTCATATGTATTCTATTTATACAAGAAGATAACTATTACAAACAGTTAAAGAACATTTATTTTAAAATATATAAATTATTTTTATAGTCCTTATAAAAATAATTTATATAATATATTAATGGAAAGTAATAATAAGCCTAAAGTAATTGAAATTAAAACAATCGATTTCTCAACATTTGGTATCGATAAAAATAGTATAATCCAAAGTAATGTCGAAAGTACATACCCAAGTATTATCGATTTGGATAATAAAATAACTATTGTCGAACAATCTACAGTTACAAATTTAGAAAAAATCACTGAATTAGAACAAAAAGTAAGTGATACAGATTCTATAAGAGTTACAAATTTAGAAAAAATCACTGAATTAGAACAAAAAGTAAGTGATTCAGATTCTATAAAAGTTACAATTGAAGAATCATTAACTAAGATTATTAGAACAAACATACCAATTAATATTGAAGATGATGTAAATAATATTAAAACTTTGCAGTTAAAATTAAACACCGATATTGATTTATTAAAAAAAGATTTAGGAATTCATAAAGATAATATTATTCAAAATAGCAAATTAATTGAAGAATCAAATGAAAAAATAATTAGATTATCAGTTCAATCTCTTGAAAATGATAGAAATATAAAATTAAATAATGTAGATATAGAACTTTTATCTAAAAATACTACACAAGAAAGTTTAAAAAAAATATTTAATGACTTGTATGATGAAAGAACAACTCCGGTTGACCCCATTGTTGACCCCATTGTTGACCCCATTGTTGACCCAGTTGTTGACCCCATTGTTGACCCAGTTGTTGACCCAGTTGTTGACCCAGTTGTTGACCCTGTAGTTGACCCAGTTGTTGACCCTGTAGTTGACCCCATTGTTGACCCAGTAGTTGACCCTGTAGTTGACCCAGTTGTTGACCCTGTAGTTGACCCTGTTGTTGACCCTGTTGTTGACCCAGTTGTTGACCCTGTAGTTGACCCTGTTGTTGACCCAGTTGTTGACCCTGTTGTTGACCCTGTTGTTGACCCTGTAGTTGACCCTGTAGTTGACCCTGTTGTTGACCCTGTAGTTGACCCTGTAGTTGACCCTGTAGTTGACCCTGTAGTTGACCCTGTTGTTGACCCTGTTGTTGACCCAACTGAAGAAGAAATAGCGGCCACGATATTATACGAAGATAATTTAAAGAATTTATTATCAAATGAAGTTACTATACACCCTAATCCAGGTTATACTTTATATTTATATTATAAAGGTACTATTGAACCAAGTGATACTTTTATTTTTGGTGTATATATGAAAGAAAATGAAAAAAATGTATTAGTTGGTAAAACAAGTGAATTTATTAATGATTCAGGTAAAAAATTAATTATTATTAATATTAGTTTAAGTGAAAAAGGTGTATTTAGTGAATTTAGATTATTATATAATAATAAATTAAGTAAACCAATTACAGTCCCAACATTGGGATTAATAAATATAGGAAATAATACTTTTACTGATTTAAATATAATTCCAGAAATTATATTTTAAAAAATATTAACATATAGTATTTGGTTTATGTAATATTAATATATAAAAATTCAACCAATTTATTTTTATAATATATATTATATTATAAAGATAGATGTCTTATAAATATGACGTACATTTAAAAAAAGGATGGAATCTCTTGTCATTTTTCATTACAAATATATCATTAGATACATTTATACAAAATAAAGATATTATTGAAATTAAAAATCTAAAACATAGCTATCATCGAGACTTTCATATAACAAATTTAAAAGAAATAACCCTATATACAGCATATTGGATAAAATCAGAAAAAGAAACTTTAATATCTATTACAGGAACTATTAATAAATCTGACATTACGATTAGTGTATCTAAAGGATGGAACTTGGTAGGTTATCCATACAAATTCAATTCTAATATATCTTCAATAACTCAAAATACTAATATATCTCAAATCAAATATAGTAATCTATCGTATAATTCTTTATTATCATCAACTTTAAATACATTAATAGAATTTGAACCTGGTTATGGCTATTGGTTCTATGTTGAGAATGCAGGTGAGATTGATTTTAAGTACCCTTTTATATATAACAAAGTAAATGAAGATAGTACTATAAACGGATTAATTCTATTAGATGATTTTCGTCAGGATGAACTAAAGAATAATTTTTCGAAAAAGAACTATAAAATAGAAGTTACTGAGGCGTCATATATAGAAATACCATTTGGCACTAAGAATATATCTCCACTGGAATTAGATAATATATTAAAACAACTTGATGGTATACAATTTAGTGTTTATTATGGATACCTAAAAGGAATTTCAATGTCTATAGGAATAAACTTTCATAAAAAGTTTCTAGTTTCAAGCAAATTTAATGGCAATGTAAGAATTCAACCAAAATCTTTTGACAGTGATAATGAACTAATAGAATGTTATTTTAATAATTCAACTAAAGATAGAATACTATTTAATATTAAAAATAATATATTAGTAATTGGACTAGATGGCAATAACGTATATATAAATAATATTTTATTTAAGCAATATAAAATTGCAGAAGATTTTAATTTGAACAAAAGTTTATATTTATCAGATTATACACTAGAAGATCTTGACTTGAACAATGTAACGATTCAACAAAATAATACTTTATTAGTAATAAATAAAATTACTACACAATATGATATTGTAAATATGATTCTAAAAGCATTTATTTATACATCAAGCGGCCAAATTGTTTTATCTTTAAAAAATGAAAGAACAGTTAATAAAACTATAGTTGTAGAATGTAATAACATAAGTAAAGAATATATAATACTACAAAACAATTCATTTCATCTAAATATTAATAATGATGATTATAAAATTAGTATGAAATGGGATGGAAGTGAATATAATGAGAAACAATTTGATTCTTATAATTATAATGAAAATAATATGTATTTATATTGGTATAATTTAAGTAATATAAATTTAGTGAATGTATCAATTGATTCAATTAATTTAGTTGATACTTTAAAAGTATTAGATTCAGGCAATGATTATTTAATATTCGAAGTATATCAATCGCAAATTTTCTATAGAATATATCTTATTAAAAATAAATCATACAAAGGAATAATAAATGTTACTATTAATTCCAAAACTGATATAAATGATGATTTTAATCTAACAGACAAACACTATACATTATGGGCAATACACGATTCTATTAGTCTAAATATAGAAGGTATATTATTAGAATTAAAATGGACTGGTACTATAACTAATTTAGAATATACTTTAAACAGTACTGAAATAGAAAAACAAAGAGATATTGGATTAAAATTAAATACATATGAAATTATTAGTTTTCCTAATATTAGTTTTAAAGTACATTATAGTATTGGGGCAACAGTAGACTCTATTAATCTTACTTTTTGGAAATCATACAAGAATTTTATTGCAAGTATTAGAACTCATCTATCTTATTTGGTAGAACACAATAATTATATTGGTGTACAATTACCACTTGAAGGTAATAATTTTTATAAGAATGGTGGCGATAATAATTATGATATATATATTACAAATATTGATAACGATACAATAGCAACTGATTATTACAAATCATCTACATCACGAGATGCGATTACTTTTATTAATATAGGTTGTAATCTAAATGATTATGAATTGTTAAAAGTTAGGTTGTATCATGAATATTTTCACTCAATTCATTGTAATTACGATTGTTTTGATAAATTATGGATATATGAAGGATTAGCAACTGCATTTGAGTATAATATATCAAATTCACAACTATCTGCCAACTATTTTCTAAATGACTTATTTTCAAAGAAAAATCTTGCACTTTCATATAGTGGTAATTTTAAAATAAATACTGGATTTATTACTTTATTCCAAGATTTACCTATTAATTATATGAATGGTATGATATCAATTGAAATAGTAGAAGTATATTCAAATGATACAAAGATAGAAATAGATGAAACAATGATTGGTAATATAAATTTAAGTAATAAAAACAATGGTTCAATTATTATAAAGAAATCTGAAATTAGAGTAGTAAATAATAAAAATCATTTATTTATTTTATTTGATTCAAATAGAACTTCAATTGAATTAAAATTTTCTATGACGATTAACTCAAATATCGTAACAAAAATAACACCTGCTTATAGTACGAGATATTATTCATCATTTGCATTCTTTCAATATTTATTTGAAAAGTTTGGTACAAAAAGTATTATTAGTAAAATATTAAACAATACACCTCAATATAATAGTTATGCATTAATAGAATATGCATTAAATAGAGTTGACCCTGACTTGTCTTTTATAGAAGAATTAACAAATTTTTGGTGTGCTATGGTAATAATGAAAGATGACGACAGTGTAGAAGAGAAATATCGATTAGTCAATGCTAAAAAGTGGATTAACTATATTAATACTAATACCAATCAAATATTAAGTATAGAAAATAGAACTAATTCAGTAGTAATAGACGATTTAGAGTATACCGGATGTAGTATACTTGATATTATTTATAAATCGGGAAATTCAGGTACATTTAAAATTTCAGGTAACTTTAATATTAATTATATTAGAATTAGAGCAGTCATTGAATATCAAAATAATGTATTCCAAGTTATTAATATTAAACCAGAGAAATATTTTACAATAGAAGTTAATTCAACTGTTTATAAAGTTACATTATTATTGGTTACCGATGTATTATATCCAAGTTATGAACCTATTACTTTAGAAACAGTAACTACATCAAATTTTAATAAACATATTAGTGTAGTAGATAGTCAATTATTTAAATTTGCGATTAAAGTAACCCCATCAAATAACTAAAATTATTCATATCAAATAAATTAGTATCTGTATTTAAAGATCGCCTGTTAATAACACTTAAGTTAATTTTTATACCATTATATAAAAAATTTATATAATAATATAAGTAGATAATGTCAAAAAATAATGATAAATATTTAGAACTGTCAGTTAAATTATCTGAAGAAACAAACAATCGAATTACAGAATTAAGTAAACAAAGTTTGGATACTATGACTGAAAAGTTTATTAGAACGGAGAATGATAATGCTTTATTAACTGAAATTACAAATATTATGTTAATATCTGACGAAAAAATAAATCAAATTAAAATAGAATTGGATGATATCAAAACTAAATTAACCAATGAGGAACAATCTAACTTTGAAACTATTTTAAAATCAAATGAACAAACACTAGAAGCTATTGAAATAAGTATTGAGAATATTAATAGTAATATCGTAAATAATATTAAAATAATAAATGATAAAATTTTGGAAAAGCATAATTTAAAAAATAATTTAAATTTAGATGAACTTAATTATGAATTAGAAAACTTAACAATAGAAAATGATAAATTAATACAAGAGTTAAAAAAAATAGTTATTGATAAAAGTATTATTAGTAAATTTAGTAATGATATTAAAATATCAAATTCTTTAGTTAAAATATCAACTGATAATGTAGAATTAGAAAGTTTGTTTAATACGTTTGCTATTTATAAAGAGAGTTTTATAAATATACATAAAGATACATTAAATATGGTGGCGGAATCAGAAGAACTAATTTCTAAGATCGACCAAATTATACCATCAAGTATCTTTAATGACAGAAAAGATGTGCTAATAAATAAATTAAAAGTAGAAAAAACTATAGTTGATTTAGAATTAGTTACAACAAGTAAACTTGATTATACTAAAATAAGAATTACTGATAAGTTTAAGGAACTATTAACTGATAATTTTGAAACAGTTGAATTAGTCAATATATATGGAAATGATATTAGAGTAGATATTATGGATATGACAAATATTATTAAGGATATTATAAATAATACTAATAATTTATCTAGTACATTTAATGGAATTAAATTATTATACTCTGACTTGTGTAATCTTTATAGTGATATAGTATTAGAAAATAAACATAAAAATGAATTAACAACTGCAATTACTAGTATGAAAGAAGATTTTAATATTAATAAAATAGATGAAACTGCACAAATAACATTTTTAAAAAATGAAATAGACGCGCTTAAAGAATTAGTTAAATCGGTTAAAAGGACTGTTGAAGTACCTGTTAACGTACCTGTTAACGCACCTGTTAACGTACCTGTTAACGCACCTGTTAACGTACCTGTTGACGCACCTGTTGACGTACCTGTTGAAGTACCTGTTGAAGTACCTGTTATAGTATCTAATGGAGTAATAATCCAACAAGGGCAATTACCATTACTAAAGATTAAAAGAAGTTCAACTACATCAGACATCAAATTAGATGAAACAAGTAATAATATAATAAACAATACAAGTATAGTAAACGAAGTAGATGCGGAAGTATTAAAAATTAACAATTTAAATTTATTAAAATACAATGTTAATATTAATAATATAACAATAGAAGAATGTGGTATAAATGGAAGTGATATTACTAAAACTGTTTTTGGGAAAATCGCAAATGTAGTTTATTCATATAATGGACTAAAAATTATTGGACAAGGTATTAAAACACAATTTATATATAATGATAAATTAATATCAAAAAATATTAATTTTGAATCAATCGAAAATATTAATAAAAATGTAGAAATAATGTCAAAGTCTGAAATTTTAAAAATTGCTAGTTTGCAATATGATGAAAAGTACTTGGATATTCTTTCTTTAGATCTTGTATATTTTATTAGTTCGTCAAGTGATTTACTCATCCCCGCATATAATCTAAGTGGAAATTCAAATGGTATTGATTTAATTAATTCTATTATTCCTGCCAATTTAGAGTATTTACCTAAAATACATTTATCTAATGTTATTATTAAAAGTAACTCTATTGATAAATATATGAAAGAATTAAACACACAAGATAGCGATAGTAAAATAACAACAGATATTAATATAGAAGAAACAAATGAAACATTTACAATACAATTAAAAGATTTAGTTTCATCTGATCATGTTGAGATTATATCAGTGTTTAAAATAATTAATAATATTGAGAACGATGGTACTTTTACTATATTATTACCCAATAAAATAAGTAGCCACTTTTATTCTAGATTAAATAAGATTAGTATATTACTCGTATCTACTAATATATATGGATTTAGTTTTAACTTAAAACTATCTATTGATTTATCAAAATATAGTAACTTATTTACTATTATCAATCAAAGTGATATAAAATCTAAATATGGTGGCAATATTCATAATTATGGTGTTGAATGGGGTGAAAATGTATTAGGTGGAACTACTTTTAATAGATTTACTAAAGAGATGGAAAAATTAAATGTTTATAAAGAATATGCATTTGATGCAGAACAATCTAATGAAATATATTTTAACAAGTCTACTAATGCGAATACAGATGAATATTATCTTGATAATGTGGATACATCTATATATATAGGACATGGTTCTGGGAATGGTATATTATTTGAAACACCAACTAATAATGATACATTAACATATAAAGATACAACATTCTCAATATATGTTGATAAATCTAAATATATCGAACATGGTTCTGATAATAATATATCATTTGAAACACCAATTAATAGTAATATATTAACATGTAAAGATATAAGTTTAAGTAACGGATGGGGAAGTAAAGATTTAGAATTCAAAGCATTATTAAGTTGTAAAGTTTTACAAGAAACATCTGATGGAAAAAATTGGGCACAAAGATGGGGTCCTTGTTTTAATGGGTTACATTTATTATGTGGTTTCCAATCTAATGCAAATGTTGGTGAACACAATTTATTAAAATTCTTTGCTCAAAACCAATATACTAAAAGTGAAACAGTAAGAATGTCATGGATAAATGCTGCTAATTGTGATCAACCAAGTGGAACAGAAGTTGTAGTTATGGGTCCGTTAGTTAATAGTTCTAATATTAATAATTATAATTCTATACCCTCTTCAATTAATGGCTTATATAGAGCTTATTGGAATGATCATACTTGGGGAGTTTCAAATGGACCAGGGTTAGATATTAGTAAGAATGATATTAATGGATGGTGGCGTATAGTTTTTACTGTATAATGTACTTAATCCCAAGCAAATACATCTGCAAAAGTTGTAATAATTTAAATAATTTAAAATTATTTAAATTATTTAAATTTGTCCATCACTTTTTAAAAATTTTATTAAACTTTATTAAGTACATGTCTGAAAAATATGAAATTATTACAATTCAGTTATCTGAAGAAAGTATTGTTAGAAAAAAAGATGACTATCTATTACATCAACGATTATTAGATGAATCTATTATAAGTTCTGAAGCGGATTCTAAAATAAGAATTAAGCTTGCAGAAGAAGCTGCTATTAGAGCAGAAGAAGATTCTAAATTATCAATTAAAATTTCACACGAGAAAGCAGAAAGAGTACATGAAGATACTTTGCTTAGAATTGAATTAGATAATCTGCAAGTAAAGTTTAATAATTTGAAAGTTAAGAAGAACGAAATTATATTGGAAGACCAATATACAGACCCATATATAGGACCATGCCCAGACAAAAACCCAATTGTAGTAGAACCAATACCAGGTTCGGAAGAATGTCAATCGGATCATCCACCGCCAGGTTCGGAAGAATGTCAATCGGATCATCCACCACCAGTTTCGGAAGAATGTCAATCGGACCATCCAAAACTAGATGAGGTAGAAATAATATTAGACACTGATATAGGAGGCATGCCCCCCATACCCGGGGACCCCATACCGGATATAGATATGGAAGAGGGGGGTATGATGGAAGAGTTCCCCATGGAAGGGTTCGACCCCATACCGGATATAGATATGGAAGAGGGGGGTATGATGGAAGAGTTCCCCATGGAAGGGTTCGACCCCATACCCAGACCCATGGAAGGGTTCGGCCCCATGGACCCCATGGAAGGGTTCGGCCCCATGGACCCCATGGACCCCATGGAAGGGT
>Ga0233439_10001111_pt1 | contig 35943 bp, 25 predicted proteins | sample SI_123_September_6_FD_182713 | JGI IMG/M metagenome (GOLD analysis project Ga0233439, IMG submission 182713) | Seawater microbial communities from Saanich Inlet, British Columbia, Canada - SI_123_September2016_100_MG | ecosystem: Environmental > Aquatic > Marine > Inlet | place: Canada: British... | reverse complement strand
CACCGTGCGCCAGAGAGAGGTAGAGCTTGGTGCCCATCGGGTTGAGGAACACGCCCAGCCGCAGCATTTCCAGCATCACGGCGCGGCCGCGCTGGCGGTCGGCGGCGAGCCAGTCGCGGTGGCAAAGCACCGGGCGATCGAGGAACACCGACTGCGCCAGCGGCCCGTCGCCGAGCACCTGCGCCGTCTCGCCCGCTTGGCCAAGCGCGCGCTCAAGGCGCTTCCGCAATAACCGCCCCATCGCGTGCAGCCGGTCGTAAACACCCGGCTCGCTGAACAGGTCGATGGTGGCCAACGCCGCCGCCGCAGACACCGGGTTGCCGCCCGTCGTCGAGGCGGACCACGCGTAGTTCGGCCCAGGCAAACGCTGCTCGTTCACCGCCTCCATGATGTCCGCGCTACCCCCGAACGCGCCGATCGGGAAGCCGCCGCCCAGCCCTTTGCCGTACGCCACGAGGTCGGGCGACACGCCGTAATATTCCTGCGCGCCGCCCAGGGCCAGGCGGAAGCCGGTGACCACTTCGTCAAATACCAGCACGATGCCCCGCTTGGCCGTGGCCTCGCGCAGTCCCTGCAAAAAACCGTCCACCGGCGTGATGCAGCGGTGCAGCGGCTCGACGATCACGGCGGCCAAATCGGCGGCGTGGTCGGTGAGAATTTGCTCCGTCGCCGCGAGGTCGTTGTACGGCGCGACCAACACATCGCGCTCGACCCACGGCGCGCCGGTGCCAGCCGGATCGGGCTGCGGCAGCGCGGGCGGATCGCTGCCGACGAGGCTCGTCACTCCCTCCGGATGTTGCCCGTGATACGCGCCCTCGAATTTCAAAATCTTCGCCCGCCCGGTCGCCGCTCGCGCCGCCCGCAAACACAGCATCGTCGCCTCGGTGCCGCTGGCAACAAAACGGATGCGCTCGACACACGGGCTGATGTCGGCGATGCGCTCAGCGAGCTCGACCATCGGCCGGGTGACGGCGGCAAAGTTCGCGCCGTTCGCCGCCGCCGCGTTGGCTGCCTCGAGCACTTTCGGGTGCGCGTGGCCGACGAGCGCCGCGCCCCACGCCATCGTCATGTCGAGATACTCGCGGCCGCCGGTGTCCCACACGCGGCAGCCCCGCCCGCGCTCGATCACCGGCGCGTCGCCCTCCGGAATGCCGTATTCGCCGTTGGAGCCATCGGGGAAAAACCGAAGCGCCCGGTCGCGAAAGTTGTCTTGTGAATCGTTCATGTTTTTACGCGCAGTTGCCAAATATAACCTCTACAAAAATCGTTTGCGCTCTCCCAGGCCCTCTCCCGGTGGGAGAGGGAGCTTAGCCAAGCGGCAAAAGGTAGGGATGGCTGTCCCCCAGCCGTCCACAAATACCCTGCCCGCTTGGCCGGGCCCGCGTCCCGTTTGATTCCTTGTCCCTCAGAGAGAAGGTGGCCGAAGGCCGGATGAGGGTGAAACCCCGCGGCTGGTTTTTCGTAATAGCACTACCGTGCGTTTCGCGATTAAATCACAGACCCAGGCGCTTGGCCAAGTTTTCAGCGACGTCCTCGACCTTGGCCCCGGAGCCGCACGACTTGACGCCGTCGGTCATCATCGTCAGGCAGAACGGGCAGCCGACGGCCACGGTTTCCGCACCGGTCTCGATCGCCTCCTTTGCGCGCAGCACGGACACTCGCTCATCGGCTTCCTCTTCCATCCACATCCGCCCGCCACCGGCACCGCAGCAGAATGTTTTTTCGCGGCGCTGCCCCATCTCGCTGATGCCGTCGCCGAGCAGATCGCGCGGCGCTTGGTGTACGCCGTTGACGCGAGCGAGATAACACGGGTCGTGATAGGTCACCGAGCCAGTACGTTCGGGCGCGGCGAGTTTGCCGTCGTCGATCAGTTGCTGCAGAAACTCGGTGTGATGCACGACCTCGAATTGGTCGCCGAACTGCGGGTAGTCGTGCGTCAGCGAATTCATGCAGTGCGGACATTGCGTGAGGATTTTTCGCACGCCATGCTGTTTCAACGTCGCGTGGTTTTTCTCGGCCAATTCCTGAAACAAAAACTCGTCGCCGAGCCGCCGGGCCGAGTCGCCGGTGCAACATTCGTTCGGGCCAAGCACGGCGAAGTTCACGCCGGCCTTGATCAGCAACTTGGCGATGGAGCGGGTGACCTTCTGCGCGCGACGATCGAACGATCCGGCGCAACCGATCCACCACAGAATTTCGAAGTCGGGATGGTCGCTGGCCAACGGCACCTCGAGTCCGTCCGCCCACGCCAAGCGCTCGGCCTGCGGGAAGCCCCACGGGTTGCCCTTGGTTTGCATTTGGCGCATCGAGTTCGCGGCGGATCCGGCCAGCGCACCCTCGGCGGCGCGGTCGCGGCGCAGCTCAAACAACAAGCCAAGCGGATCGACCCGCACCGGGCAGGCGGTCACACAGGCGTTGCACGAGGTGCACGCCCAGACGGTCTCGGCCTGAATCGTGTCGCCGTGCAGCGCGACCGACCCGCCGTTGGCGGTCACCTCCATCAACCCCTTCAAGTCCTGCACGACCGCCTTGGGCGAGAGCGGCTTGCCGGAGGCGAACGCCGGACACGCCTCCTCGCAACGACCGCACTCCATGCAGGCGTCGAGACTCAACAGTTGCTGCTGGTCGAGGTGCGCGATCTCCGAGGCGCCGACCACGCCGGTTTCCTCCACGTCCTCGATGGAAATTGGCGCCAATTGGCCAAGCGACGGCGTGGAAAAAAACAAGTTCGCCGGGCCGGTGATGAAATGAAGCAGCCGAGTGAACGGAATCATCGCGAAGAAACCAAACACCATCAACGAGTGCATCCACCAAACAGACAAGTGCGCCGAGCGACTCGTCGCCTCACTCATCCCGCCGAAGATTTTGGCCAAGACGGCGCCGACCGGTGAACACCACAGCGCCAACCCTTCCGGCCGATCCCAGACTATACGCAGCCCCTCGACGAAGTAGCCCGTGACGCCGATGCCGAGAAACAGGCCGAGCGCCGTCCAGTCGCTCGCACGATGCCCGACGCTGCTTGGCCGCCGCATCCGACGCCACAGGAACAAACTGATGCCGATGATGAACAGCAGACCAAACAGATCGAGCGCCCCCTCGTAAATCACGTAATACCAGCCATGATGAAAATGAAGTTTTTCGGATACCTTGCCCGCAAGGTGGTCGACCTCCAGCAGCGTCGTGCCGAGAAACAGCATCATAAACCCAGCGAACATCATGATGTGCGCCCAACTGGCCAGGCCACGGCCACGAACCCGTTTTTGTCCGAGACCCTCCTTCAGCAACCGACCGAGGCGCGGCTTCAATCGCGCAAAATTGCCGAGCAGAATTTCCCTGATGGCAACCGGCCTGCCCTGCCGCCAAAGTTTCCAGCGCCGCCAAACGCCCCAGCAAAATACCAGCAACGACGCCACGGCCATCACGTAAAATGCAATGACCGACGACGGCGGAATATTGCCGAACGTCTCGCGCGTCAACTGAATCACCTGTTCGTCCATCACATTTTCACTCGTTCGGATTTCGGATCGTAGGCCGGTTGCAGTGACAGCTTGGCCGGCACTCGTTCGCAGGCCACCTCCAGTTCGTAGTTGCCGCTGAGCAAAAAGTCACGATTCACTCCGTCGGCGTTTCGCACGTAGCCCATGCCAAGCCCTTGGCCGACGCTGTGTCCAAAGCCGCCGCTGGTCAGCCAGCCGACACGTTCGCCGTTGCGATAAATCGTCTCTCGCCCCAACAGGACCACCTCGGGATCGTCCACCGTGAAAAAGGCCAAGCGCTTGGCTAAGCGACCAGTCTTTTGCTGCTCGAGCGCCTCGCGGCCGAGGAACGGCGTGTCGGTCTTCAACTTGGCCGCCCAGCCGAGTCCGGCCTCGAGCGGGGTGTGGTCGGGCGTCACGTCGGCGCCCCAGATTCTGTAGCCCTTTTCTAGGCGCAAAGTATCGATGGCTCGATAACCGGCGTTGGCGATACCATGCACTTGGCCAAGCTCCATCAGTCGATCGTAAACCGCTCCGGCCGACTCGCTCGGCATATGCAGTTCCCAACCCAACTCGCCGACAAAAGTTACGCGCATGGCCCGCACCGCGGCCCCGGCGATCTGTAGTTCACGCGAGGTCGCGAACGGGAATACGTCGCTCGACAGATCGACGTCGGTGGCCTGCGTGAGCACCTCGCGTGCGAGCGGACCCATCAGCCCCAGCACCGCAGTCGACATCGAGACGTCCGTCAACTCCACATCGCTCCCGTCGGGAATGTTGCGCTCGATCCAGTTGAAATCACGCGCAGCCGAACCGGTGCCGGTGACGATGTAAAATTGATCCGCGGCCAGACGGCAAACGGTAAGGTCAGCCTCGATGCCTCCGCGCTGGTTGCAAAGCTGTGTGTAAACCAATCGACCTGGTTCAACAGCGATATCGTTGGCGCAGATCCATGAAAGTGCTTTCTCAGCGTCCGGGCCGTCGAGACGGTATTTCGCGAACGATGACTCGTCAAAGAGAGACACCTCCTCGCGAGTGTGCCGGTGTTCGCGGGCCACGTGCTCGAACCAGTTCGCGCGCCCGTAGCTTGGCTCGTCCCTCGGCTCGACGCCGTCCGGCGCAAACCAGTTCGGCCGCTCCCAGCCGAACTTGCTGCCGAAACAGCCGCCGCCTGACTTAAGTCGCTCGTAAAGTGGTGACATCTTCAGCGGCCGACCGGACTCGTGTTCCTCGCCTGGCCAAGCCATCGTGTAATGCTTGCCAGTGGCCTCGGTCGTGCGATCGATGAGAAACTTCGTGTCACGGTGATGTTCGCCGAAACGCCGGATATCCACCGGCCACAAATCCATCGCCGGCTCGCCACCCACAATCCACTCCGCCAACGCCCGCCCCGCACCGCCGTTGGCCGCGATGCCGTAAGCGTTGAAACCGGCACCGACAAAAAAGCCGCGCACTTCCGGCGACTCGCCGAGAATGAAACTGCCGTCCGTTGTGAAGGCTTCCGGTCCGTTGATGAGTTGGCGGATGCCGGCATTTTCCAGCGCAGGCACGCGGCCGACGGCCTGCAGGAACAACCCCTCGAACTGATCCCAGTCGCTTTCGAGCAATTGAAAATGGAAGTCGCGCGGGATGCCGTCCGGCGGCGTCCACGGCATGGGATTCAGCTCGTAACCACCCATCGCGAACCCGCCGACTTCCTCCTTAAAATAACAGAGCCGATCCGGGTCTCGCAGCGTCGGCAAATCGGCGGTGACTCCCTCGATTGGCTCGGTGATAAGATACTGGTGCTGCATAGGTTGAACCGGCACGGAGACGTTCGCCAAGCGGCCGCATTCGCGCGCCCAAATGCCGCAGCAGTTGACGGCGATTTCGCACTCGATGTCACCCAATTCTGTCTGCACGCCGGCGACTCGGCCATCGCGAATGTCGAAGCCGGTCACGCGGCAGCCCTCGATGATTTGTGCGCCGTCCATCTTCGCGCCCTTGGCCAAGGCTTGGCACAAATCGGACGGACTCGCCTGCCCGTCGGTCGGTAAAAACGCCGCGCCAACCAAGTCCGAGACATCCATCATCGGCCAAAGTTCCTTCGCTTCGCTTGGCGAGAGCAAATGCATTTCCAGTCCGAAGCTGTGCGCCGACGTCGCCTGGCGCTTGATCTCGGCAAGACGCTCGTTGTTGCAGGCCAAGCGTAAGCCACCATTGGCTTTCCAGCCGGTCGCCTGGCCGGTTTCCTCCTCGAGTTTGCTGTAAAGATCGACGCTGTATTTTAGCAGTTGCGTGATGCTGGCCGAGCTGCGCAACTGGCCCACCAAGCCGGCGGCGTGAAACGTCGAGCCACCGGTCAGCGTCTTGCGCTCGAGCACGACGACGTCCTTCCAGCCAAGCCTCGTGAGGTGATAGGCCACGCTGCATCCGACGACACCTCCGCCGATAATGACAACCCGCGCACGCGGTGGCAGTTGAACCACTTGATCAGTGTCTGAGGCCATAATAGGTTTCGTAAATTCGCTTGGCCTTCGCTTGCGCCTCGGCTGCGTTCCACTCGCTGTCGAGGAACCGGTCCGGGCTGAGACTACGCACGTAGTCCGACGGCTCCGACTCTAGCATCGACTCCACCACGTGCCGACCGATGCCGGCCGAGCCACTCACGCCGTGCGCGTTGCAGCCGCCGGCCATCACAAAGCCCTTAAGGCGGCTGCTCTCGCCGATGATGAATTTTCCGTCCGGCACGAAGGTCGGCCAGCCTTTGAAAATGCTGCGCACGCCGAGGTCGGCCGCCTTGCCATAGAGCGGAGCGATCTGTTCGATGAACCAGCCCATCACATCCCAATCCTCCTCGACACGCGGCGGCGTCTGGCCGTTTTCAAAATCATCCGGCGCGAGTGACAGCGACTCCGGCTCCCAGCCGCCGAGCAGCAGTCCGTTGATCTCGGCGCGCAGATAAAGCGAGGCATCTGGCACGCGCATCACCGGCAGTTCCGGTTGCATACCCTCGGCATCGACGCTCACAAAATATTCGTGCCGTACCGGGAAAATCGGCAGTTCGAGGCCTGCCATTTTCGCAACATGCCACGCGTGCGCACCGGCGGCGTTGATGACTGTGTCGCAGGCAATTGCGCCCTGGCTCGTGTCAACACCGGTGACACGGCCGTTCTCCATGCGGATGCCTTCGACCCTAACACCCGTAGCCAGGTGTGCGCCCTTTTGCCGGGCGCGATGGGCGTAGGCCATCGCGAGATCGTTGGGCTGAAGATAGCCGTCGCTCGGACACCACAGCACCGCCTTAGCCGGGGAAAAATCGAACATCGGCCACTTGGCCTTGGCTTCGTCATTGCTGATGAACGCCGTCTCGAGGCCGGCCTCATCGGCGGTTGTTTTCATCTGCTCAAACTCCACCATGCGCTCGTCAGTCAACGCCACGCGCAGCGATCCGACCTGTCGCCAACCCGGCTTGGCCTCCGGCTCCTCCTCCATCTCGGAGAAGGTCTTGACCGACCACATCGCCAACTTGACACGATCGACGCTGGAGCGAACCTGGCCGACCAGGCCGGCCGCCTGCGAGGTCGTCTCCGAGGCGAGTGCGTCGTTTTTCTCTAACAGCAGTACATCGGTTTTGCCAGCTTGGCAGAGGCTGTGCAGCACGCCACAGCCAACGCCCCCGCCGCCGATCACCACAATTTCCGAATCGCCTGGCGTATCCATCACGTCAACTTCCGCTCCGGTTTTTCGCCGCCTCGGCGAGCAGCGGTACGACCTCAAACAGGTCACCGACGATGCCGTAGTCGGCCAACTGGAAAATCGGCGCGTCGGGGTCGGTGTTGATCGCGACGATGTGCTTCGAGGTGCGCATGCCGGCCAAGTGCTGGATCGCACCACTGACACCGCACGCGATGTAAACCTGCGGCGACACCACCTTGCCGGTCTGGCCGACTTGGTCGCGGTACGGGCGGTACCCGGCATCGACCGCCGCGCGCGACGAGCCGACTGCCGCGCCGATGCTGTCGGCAAAATTCTCGATTACGCTGAAATTCTCCGCGCTGCCAAGCGAGCGGCCGCCGGTCACGATGATCGACGCCTCGGTGACGTCCGGGCGTTCGTTGCCACCGGCGATGATTTCCTTGAGTGCGGTTTTTTGTGCCGGAAACTCAACAGCGACCGAGGCATCCGAGGCGCTGCGAGCGGCGTCCGACTCGGGCGGCTTGACCGTGCGCGGACGGACGCTGATCACCTTCAGACCGTCATCAGTGAACTCGACTTCGGCCGTGGCTTTGCCGGCGTAAACCGGGCGGCGCGCGGTCACTTGATCACCGTCGCAACTCACTTGAATACAGTCGGTTGCCAGAGCAGCATCGAGCGCGGCGGCCAACCGCGGAGCCAAGTCCTTGCCCTGCGCCGAGTGCGCGGCGAGCACCACGTCGGGGGCGAGCTGCGGGATGAATTGGCCAAGCGCTTGGCCAAGAGATTCGCCGGTGCCACTAGCCAAGGCGGGCGATTCGATGAGATGCACCTTGGCCGCGCCGAGTTGGCCAAGCGGCCCGGCGAGCGGCTCGACGCTCTCCCCAGCAACGACGGCGTGGACTTCCGCTTGGCCAAGCGGCAGGCCGAATAATTCCTGCGTGGCTTCGCTGAGTAGCCCGTTTTTGTGTTCGGCAATGATTAAAATTTTCATGTCAGTTTTTTGGTTAAATGGCTTGGATGTCTTCGGCGAGCACGCGGATCAATTCCTTCGCTTGATCGGCGGGAGTGCCTTCGATGATTTGGCACGGCTGTTTGGGCGGCGGCAGCTCGAAGTTTTTTAGCCGCGTTTTGCGGTTGGTTTCGGTGACGCCAAGTTCGTCGGCGAACAATGTGTCGATCGGTTTTTTCTTTGCCCGGATGATGTTGAGGGCGGTGGCGTAGCGCGGCTCGTTGAGGCCGACCTGCGCGGCGACGACCGCCGGGAGCGACGTCTCGATGACCTCGATGTTGCCACCGCCGACATCGCGGCGACAGGTGATCACGCCGTCGCCGTAGTCGATGCCGTTGACCACGGTGACGCACGGCATGCCGAGGGACACAGCGAGCGCTTGGCCCACCGCGGCCGCGCCGTCGTCGATCGCCTCCTTGCCAGTGAACACGATGTCCGGCTGGCCAAGCTTGCCGATGGCGACGGCGAGAGCGCGGGCGTTCATGCCCGAATCGGCGTCGCCGGGAAGGTCGAGTCGCACGGCCGAGTCGGCCCCCATGGCGAGCGCCATTCGCAGCGAGTCGGTCACGCGCTCGGGCCCGGCGGAGAGCACGGTGACGGTCGAGTCCGGCCGCTGCTCGCGCAGCCGCAGCGCCTCCTCGATGGCCAACTCGTCGTGCGGTGAGATGATCCACTGGATGTCCGCCTCGTCGATTCCATTGCCGTCACCGCGCAGCTTGATCCGCGTCGTGGTGTCCGGCACCTGCTTGATACATGCAAAGATGTTCATTAAAAATTATTCAGCTCCCTTTTTCAGTTGATTCAAATACCAACGAACGAAGCGCTCGACGTTGTATTCCTTGTGGGTGGAATACGGCCCGGGCTGGTAGCCGCTGGATTGCACGCCCAACTGCGCGGCCTCGCACAGCGTCCAGTCCTGCTCGGAGGTGAGTTGCCAAAAGGGCATGACTTTTTCGAGATCGTAATCCTTGCCCTCCTCCGCTTTTTCATCGACGAGCCAAATGACCCGCACCTCGGTTGTGGACTTGTCGATCGGCAGCAGTCGCGTGCTCACGACGTGGTCGCAACTGGCGTGGCACCACATGTTGGGCACGGTGCGAAGCCGAAGCGTGCCGACGGAGTTGTCGGTGTAGTCGCCCATCAACGGCGCGACTTGCTGGCCATTCATGGTCTCGCTGACGTAGCCGTCGGCCAACGGTGTGCGGTTGATGGTGAACCAGCCTTCATTCCCGGCGTCCGGGAACGGCGCCATGCCGCTGCTGCGGTGGGTGATGGCCAAGCCCTGCCTGCCCCACGTCTTCTCGCTGCGTTCGGACTTGTCGGCGATTTTAGCCATCAACTCCGGCGAAGTGTCGTCGGTGTTGTAATGGTCGTAGTTGGCCTTGATATATTGCGGGTGGCTGATGTTGCAGTGGTAGCACTCGCGGTTGTTTTCCCAGACAAGTTTCCAGTTGGCGTTGACGGTGTAGTTGACCGCTTTGGCCACCTTGGCACGGTCGCAACCCTGCGGCCGAAGCATCGGTTCGATCAATTCCCGCGCCAGGCCAAAGTTATCCGGCCGCTTAGCCAAGTTCACAAAAATAAAGCCGCACAGATTTTCGGTGGCCACGGGCGACAATCCAAGCGCCCCGGTGTCCAGCCCGTCCTGCATCCCACGGCACGACAACAGCCTGCCGTCCTTGCCGTAGACCCATTGGTGATACGGGCAGACCAGTTGCCGCGCCGTGCCACTTGGCTTGTGGCAGAGCAACGTGCCGCGATGACGGCAGACGTTGTGAAAGGCCCGCACCTCGCCGTCGTCACCGCGGATCACGAGCAGCGGGTCGGTGCCGATGCTGAAGGTAACGTAGTCGCCGGGTTTCGGGATCTCACAATCGTGACCTACGAATAACCAGCCCCGGCGCCACACCCGATCAAGATCCGCGTAAAAAAAATCGTCCGACGAGAAAAACTTGCCCGGCAAGCTCCGCCAATCCGGGCACACCCCGGCAGCGGCAGTGATCGGGTCAGGCGACTGGGATTCGAACGTCATGGGGCTCATCGACCAAAAATGCCCGCGCAAGCGAGCCAAGCGAGGGTGTCCGTTTTGCCTGCGCGGCAGTATAACCAATTTTGGCCAGCAAGGGTCATAGCGTTATTTTTGAAGATACTCCATGACAGCCTCGGTGCGGTTTTGGACCCCCAGCTTTTCGTAGATGTTCTTGAGATGATTGTGCACCGTCCAGGCGCTGATTTGGAGCATCTCGGCGATTTCCTTGTCCAGCGCGCCCCGGCAAAGATGGGTCATCACCTGATGCTCGCGGGGAGTGAGATGCGGGAGCGTGTCTCCCTCTGGATCGCCCGTCAAAAAATCGATCTGCTTCTTGAAATATTGCCGCACCCAGCGCGACAGTGATGCCGTGTTCTGCCTCGATTTGTGCTTGGCGGCGGCGCTCTCCTCCAGCAAATGCAGCATCCGGCCCGGCGGTGTGCGGTGCAGATAATACCCGTAATGACTGCCAGCAGTGGAGTTGAACAACTGCTCACTGTCCTCGAACGTCGAGAAAGCCACCACCGGGCAGCCCGGGAACCGCTGCTTGAAACAAGCGTCGAGTTCCTCGCCGGAAAACCCCGGCAACCCCCGGTTGACCAGCAGCAGCCCCGGCTCATCCGCTGGGCCAAGCTTGCGCAGTGAACCGATGTCCGCGAACGTCTCGCGGCAAGCAAAACCGGGCGCTTGGCTCGTCAACCCGTGCAGGCCCGCCGCCACCGTCTTGTCCGGTTCCACCACGAAAACATTCACCGAGACGGCGTCCGCCCCGTCGCGCTTGGCCAAGCGCCTAGTTCCGCCGGGGCGGGTGTGAATCGTCGTGTACGTGGAGCAAAACGGGCTACCAAACCAAAACAGCGCCAACGTCAGTTCACGCCGATGCCGCGCAGCCGCGCTCTCCCAGCCCTCCCGGGTCACGCAATTAAAAACCTCCAGCGCCTGCTCCGCCGCACGCGCCTCGTTGAGGGTGCCCAGCGGGAAGTAGCAGCCCGCGCCATCGTGCTCGATGCGGCAGGAAAACTCCGGCTTGGCGTCGGGCATGGCCCGGTACTTGCGCTCCACCAAGCGCAGCCGCCAGTAGTCGATCAACCCGCGCGGATCGCTGCTGCACGGCCCCAAAGGCTCGCTTGGCTGAACCTCATCATGTGAGCCAAGCGCCGGCCAGCCGGCTTGCTGAAGCTGGGCGAACAGGTCGGCCGCCTTCGCCGCCGCCACATCCTGATCCACCGCGCCGAGCGAGACCGTCCGGCGCACCCCTTGGTATTGAATCTTGGCCGACCAGCCGCGAACCCGGTGCAGTTTGCCGGCGCGAACGTAGCTGTTGCGGAACACGCGGGTGCGCCAATAGGCCGACTCGAGCCGCTGATCTGCCGCCTCCTCGCCCGTTCCGATCCAATCCGTTGGCGCTTGCTTGGACATGCTTGGACACATCTAACTCAGCCTCCCCCGCTGGGCAAGTCTGAACTCCGCTTGACCAAGCGGGAACGGCTTGGACACGCTTGGACATTCTTTGCCTTTTATACCCAGTGGCGGGGTCGTTTTTTGCGGCCAAAAAAGGCCATTTCTGCTTTCAAGCGGGTTCCTGATAATCCCCGTCTGACGCGACTAAAATCGAGTCCACTCAAAACCAACCCCCTACCAATGAACAAACTACTAAAAATCAAATGGCTCCTCGTGGCGGGCATCCTGACGACACAAATCCCAGCTGCGTCCGGGCAAGAAGTCAGCACCGATTATGGCAACTACGCCGAAGGTGAAGAAATCATCGTCACGTTCGGCGACGGCCCGGGCAACCCCAAGGACTGGGTGGGCCTGTACAAGCAGGACATGGTCGCGGGCGATGTCGGTTCGCTCGCGTGGTTCTACGTCAACGGCACCACGACGAGTGGCGATGGTCTCACCGAGGGCGACTTGACCTTCCCCGACGGGATGGCCGACGAGGGAATCTACGAGGCACGGTTTTTTGAGAACGACAGTTACACCGTGCTGGCCAAGGCGATCTTCACAGTCGGCGATATCGGTCCCGGTGTTAAAACGGACAAATCCTCCTATACGCCGGGAGAGGCGATCACGGTGGATTTCTTTGTCGGCCCCGGCAACCCGAAGGACTGGGTGGGGCTTTACAAGGTGGACATGACCCCCGGCGATGTCGGTAGTCTGGCTTGGTTTTACGTGGATGGAACTACGGCCAGCAGCGAGGGAATCGAATCCGGCACGATCACCTTTGCCGGCGGCATGGCGGATGAGGGAGATTACAAGGCTGTGTTTTTCGAGAACGACGGATACATGATTTTGGCCGAGTCATTGTTCAAGGTGCAAGAGGCTGCACCGGACACTCCGCAGGTGGTTTCCACGGCGCCGGAAGAGGATGCCAAATACGCCGATCCTGAGGTGGGCTTCACGGCGGTCATCCGCAACGGCAGCACAGTACTGAACCCTGATAGCGTGAAGCTGAGTCTGGACGGCACAGTCGTTAAGGTGGAAATCACCGCCGACGATGACGGGTTCAACACGGTTGCTTTTGTTGGGGAGGGGTTGTTCGAGGCCGGCTCCAGCCATAAGTTCAACCTGGAGTTTTCTGACGACGGCGACCCCATCACCGCCGGGGCGGTTGAGGTGGAGTTTGACGTTGCCAACTATTTGCAACTCGAGATGCCCGAGCCGATTTACTTCGAGAACTTTGACGGGGTCGAGGAGTTCGGGCTGCCGGCCGGCTGGGAAGGGGTCAACCTGTCGCAGGAACTCAACATCGAACTGGAGCCGGACGACTTCACCTCGGCCTATTACGAGGGCTGGGTGAATGTCGCGATGAGCCGCTGGAGCAAGAGTGGCAGCGCGGCGCAGAAAGCGGTTCGCCCAGCCCCGCCTGTTTTCGTGAACGGCGACCGGCAGGCGCTCGTGGATAACGCGCTCGTCGCCGACTCCGCCTCGCGCAACGGCCATTTCCTTACGTTCCTTTACACGAACGATTACGACCTGAGCCAGCACAAGGACGTGCACCTCGCCTTCTACAGCCACTACGCGCAGAACCAGGACAGCTCCGGCTCCGTCGAGTACTCGATCGATGGCGGCGAAACCTGGCTGCCGGTGCTTTACATGATCGCCCGCGACGACATCGTCCGCGATGACGATGGAAACGTGGATGCGATCACCACGCTGGAGCAGCCGCACGGCGACGTCGCCATCGGCTATCACCCGGACACGTTTGAGGAGGTCGGCGGCTTTTACGGCGCGTACATCGGCGCGGAGATTTCCGAGGAACTGGCCCCGTACATCAGCGGCCGGATCGACGACAACCAGACCGAGTCGAAGCGGTACGAGCTGTTCCGACTGCCGGAGGCGGACGGCAAAAAAACGGTTCGCTTCCGCTTGGCCAAGAGCGGCACCTATAGCTGGTACTGGGGCATCGATAATTTCGGCCTCTACAGCATCGCGCCAAGCTCGATGCCGGAGGTGGTCGAGGCCAACCCGGCCGCTGGGAGCCAAGGTGCCAACCCAATGCCTTTGATCACTTTTGTGATCAAAAATGGCGAGGCCAAGCTGGATCCGGATTCGGTCAGTCTCCAGTTCAATGGCACTGCTGCCGAGGGGGTCACCGTGTCGGAAACCAAGATCGGCGTAGAGGAAGGCTATCAAGTCACCTACCAGGTGACCGAACTGCTCGCGTCCCTCTCAGATAACAGCTTCAAGCTCACCTTCAGAGAAGATTCCGCTGACAAACGGGAGGGTACCTACGAGGGGAGCTTCACCGTGGGCGACTTCGCCAGCCATGCGCTACCGGAGCCGATTGCTTTCGAGTCATTTGACGACCTCGATGAATTCGCCCTGCCGGAGGGATGGGCCGTGAAGAGCTACGTCAACGAGGCAGACGCTATCAACTTGGATGAGGATCCGGATGACTGGACATCAATAACCTATGCCGGATGGACATCAGTATCACTGGACCGCTGGAAGAGCAGCCCCTACTGGATTGAAAAATCAGAGGCGCCAAGTCCCCCGGTATTCGTCAATGGCAAGGCCCAGTTCCCCGATGGCAATTTCCTGATTGCCGATTCCTCCCTGCGCAACGCCCATTTCATGACTGTGCTCGAGACGAAAGATTTCGACCTTGGCCAGCACGCCAACGTGCACCTAGGGTTTTACAGTCACTACTGTCAAAATCAGGACAACTCCGCCAACGTCGAGTACTCGATCGACGGCGGCGAGACCTGGCTGCCGGTCATCTACATGCTCGACCAGGACGACGTCGTCGCCGGTGATGACGGCACAGCGGATGCGGTAGCAACCTTTGAAAATGCGCAGGATGATGTCGCGCTGCTCGACAACCTCCTTTACCAGGATGAGGACGACTGGTGGGACGTGGAACTAATCGACGAGCCAATCGGCGGCAGCTACGGGGCATTCATCGGAGCGCCCATCGACGAGTCGCTTGCGCCACACATCAGTGGGCGAGTCAACGACAGCCAGACAGAGTCCAAGCGCTACGAACTGCACCGCCTGCCCGAAGCCGACAATCAGTCCAAGGTGCGCATCCGATTTGCCATGAACGGCACTTGGAGCTGGTACTGGGCCGTCGACAACTTCGGCCTCTATAGTATTGAGGAAACGCCCACCACCGCCCCGGCAATCGACAGCATTTCGTCGAACGGCGGGGTCGTCACGATCGCCTGGCTCGGCGCGGCAGGTGTCCGCCTACAAAAAACCTCCAGCTTGGCCAATCCGAACTGGGCGGACGTCCCGGATACCGGCGGAGAATCATCCGCCAAGGAGGTTGCCGACCAAGCGGAAGCGTATTATCGTTTGATCCGCGACTAGCACGGCCAGCTTGGCCAAGCGCACCATGAAACTCACAGCACCATCCGAGCAGCCGAGGGGGTTCACCCTCATCGAACTACTGGTGGTCATCGCCATCATCGCGATTCTCGCCTCGTTGCTCCTGCCCGCCCTGGCCAAGGCCAAGGGTATGGCCCACAAGATCAGCTGCCTCAACAACCACAAGCAGCTTGGCTATGCCGTGCAGCTTTACTCTGGTGACAACGAGGATTGGCTCAACCCCATTCAGGAACGGCTCCCCAACGGCGCCGAGTCGAGCTGGCGCCCCTACCTTTTCAAGTATCTCGGCGCGAGCTGGGATCGTGACAAAGAGATGTTCATCGGCGGCAGCAAGTCGAGTTACGACTGTCCCACCGAGAATGCCAAGGGCAAAAAGGGCGACGTGTATCACCAGGGCAACCCGGCGGTCGTCGGCCAATTTCGTATCGGCGAGATCGGCATCGCCAGCGGCATCGGCGCGGTGAACGTCCACTGGGTCAGGGGCGGTGCCCAGCCGCCGTTCGGCCGGCCGGCCGGCTACGAGAACAACCTCTGCAAATGGGGCATGGTCGCAGCACCCTCACAGTTAATCCTGCTGGGCGACGGCCACAGCAACATCGGGGGCTGGCCCAACGACGCATGGTGGATCTGGAAGGAACTGGGCAACGCCAACTCCGCCGGCTACAACCGCTTCATTCAGAACGACCCCGGCGCTATGCGGCACGCCGGCAACTCGAACTACGTCTTCGGGGACGGCCACGCCGAGTCGCTCGATCCCAATCTCATCCCGTGCGACGAGTCGGCCTGCTGGTGGTCCGCCCCCCAAAGCCCCCACTGACGCGATGCCGCTGCAACCTTCCGAAAAAAAACAGCTCACTTTTGCCGGCGTGTTGTTCGGGCTGGCCATCCTGTTTTTCGTCCTGTTTGGCCCGTCCGAGCGAGTGGCGCTGGAGTACTTTTACGATGAGAGTGAACAGAAACTGTTCACCGCGCCAACCGGCTTGATCCCACCGATCAAGGGCATCAACGACGACCAGCTCGATGGGGTCCGCGCCATCGTCATCGCACCCAAGGGCAAACGCGGCGATGAGTCCGCGCATCGAATCGCCTATCTCGAAAAATGGTCGGCGCAACTCAAGCAGCACATGGAGGCCGTCACCCGGGCAAGGGCCGCCGGCCAAGCCATGCCCAATATCGTCGATCGTTCCCAAAGAAAATTTCACCAGTTCGTCCGCCGAACGGATTCTCCGCAGTGGTACACCATGAACACCGACGAGGCGGCGAAAATCATGGCGACGCTTCGCACCAAGGACGCCCAAGGGAAAATCCCCGAAATCTGCATGCCGAACCGTTAAAGGATTCATTTGAACCGACATCTGCCAATCCTGCTGTCGTCACTGCTGGCCATCGCCGCCTCCGCCTCCGCTGAGGAGCCCTTGGCCAAGCTCACGGCTCCCGCACCCAACTCGCCCGCCGAACCCTTGGCCAAGCAGATGTCCGTGGCCAAGGCGGTGGACTTTATCGACCGAGCCTCGCTCCATTGGCAGCGCTCCCGCAAGTGCGTAACCTGCCACACCAACGGGGCCTACCTCATGGCGCGCGCCCGGTTGAAAGCCGATCCCGCGCCGCACATTTCCGTCCGCAAATTTTTCGAGCAATACGTAGATGGCTGGACGGAAAAGAAACCGGATTCGGAAGGCATCGTGGCCACCGCCTCCGCACTCGCCATGGATGACGCGGCCAGAGGTAAACTCACCGACACCACCCGGACCGCCTTCGACGAGGCATGGAAACTTCAACGCTCTGACGGCTCGTGGGACTGGCTCAAGTGTGGCTGGGGACCGTTCGAATCGGACGACCACTACGGCGTCACCCTCGCCGCCATCGCCGCCGCCAAGGCACCGGGCGACTACGCGCAAACCGGCCAAGCCGCCGCCGGCTTGGCCAAGCTCCGGGGCTATCTCAAAAACCATCCACCACGGCTACCTCACCACAAGGCCATGATGCTCTGGCTTGGCAGCGAGTTGCCCAAATGGGTGGAAAACAACGACCGGCTGCATTGGCAAAAAGAGCTGCTTGGCCTACAGTTGCCCGACGGCGGCTGGGCCGCCGCCGCACTGGGTGACTGGAAGCGCAAGGACGGTTCCGCACAGACCCTCGACCGGGGCGACGGCTACGGAACAGGCTTCGTGATTTTTGCCCTCCGCCAATCCGGCCTACCGGCAAGCCACCCGGCAATACGCCGCGGCGTCGACTGGCTGAAAACTCACCAGCGCGAAAGCGGCCGGTGGTTCACCCGCTCGCCCTACAAGGACGGCAGGCACTACATCAGCCACGCCGGAACGGTCTTCGCGCTGCTGGCGCTGGCCGAGTGCGGCGAACTGAAATAACTTGGATGGACACAACCTCATTTAACTTCCCGACGGATACCCGGGTCGGCCCGGGCGTCATCTCGCAACTCAACGAGACGCTACTCTCGCTCGGCATCCAACGGCCGCTGGTCGTGACCGATTCCGGCCTACTGACCACCGACGCCTTCAAAAAACTCGCCGACGCCCTGCTCCCCGGCGAACCGGATCGAGACTGGTTTTTGCACTCCGACGTGCAACCCAATCCCACCGAGGCGAACACCCGGGGCGCGGCTGAGTTGGCGTTGACCAAGGGCTGTGACGGCGTCGTCGGCCTCGGCGGCGGCAGCGCGCTCGACGCCGCCAAGGTTTGCCGCATCCTAATCAAGCAGCCGCAGCTCAAGCTCGCTGACTACGACTGGGAAGCCGACTGGAGCGGCCTGCTGCCGTTCATCGCCATCCCCACCACCGCCGGCACCGGCAGCGAAGTCGGCCGAAGCGGCGTGGTCACCCCCGACGGCGCAGACAGCAAAGGCATGTTTTTTCACCCGGAGCTTTTGGCAAAGTGTATCTTCCTCGATCCCGAATTGACCACCGGTCTGCCGCCGGGCCTGACCGCCGCCACCGGGCTCGACGCCCTTACCCACTGCATCGAGTCGTACACCTCGCCGGTGTTCCAGCCGCTGTGCGATGGCATCGCGCTTGAGGGCATCGCGCTCATCATCCACGCGCTACCGACTGCCGTCGCCGACGGATCGGACATCGACGCGCGCGGCCTCATGCTCGTCGCAGCAGCGATGGGCGGTGTGGCATTCCAAAAAGACCTCGGAGCAACCCACTCGCTGGCGCATCCACTCTCGGCGATTTGTGGCGTGCACCACGGCACGGCCAACGCCATCTGCCTGCCGCACGTCATGCGTTTCAACGCTCAACGCAAACCGGGCGTTTATCGGCGTATCGGACTGGCCTGCGGACTGGACGCCGTCTCGTGCAGCGACGCCGAGGCCGACGAGCAAACCATCCAATTCATCGACGACTTCATCCAGCGCTGCGGCATGCCACCGTCGCTCGAGGACGTCGGCGTGGAGGAGCAACACATCGAGGCGCTGTCCGATCAGGCTTGGGTCGATCCCTGCCACCAAACCAACCCCGTGCCGGTTACGCGTGAGGATTTGAAGGAACTTTTCCTGAAAGCACTGTGAGCGATTTTCCAACTCAACTTTTGATCAACGGCCAGTGGCTTGACGGCTCCGGAGCCAAGCGCTTGGCCATCGTCAACCCGGCGACGGAGGAGACGTTCGCCGAGGTCAGCTCCGCCACCGCGGGTGAAATTGGCCAAGCGGCCGAGGCAGGCCAGGCGGCGTTCGAGTCCGGCTGGCGCGACATGCCACCGGGCCAGCGCGCCGAGTTGCTGCGCGGCTTGGCCAAGCGCATCCGCGACAACGTCGAGTCCATCGCCCAACTCGAGACGCGCAACGTCGGCAAACCAATCGGCGACGCCCGCTGGGAGGCCGACGCCGGGGCGAAAGTCTTCGAGTATTACGCCGGTGCCATCGGGCATTTGTGTGGCCAGACTATCCCCGTGGCGCGCGGCGGGTTCAACTTCACGCTGCGCCAACCGATGGGCGTCATCGCCGCAATCACTCCGTGGAATTTTCCGTTCCTGATCGCCTGCTGGAAAGTCGCTCCCGCGCTCGCCGCCGGCAACTCGGTCGTCCTCAAGCCGGCGTCGCTCACGCCGCTGACCGCGCTGTTGCTCGGCCAACTGGCGCAGGAAGCCGGTCTGCCGGACGGCGTGCTGCAGGTGTTGCCCGGTGCCGGATCGGAAGCCGGCAACGCGCTGGCCACCCACCCGCTCGTCCGCAAAATCGGCTTCACCGGCTCGACCGAGGTCGGCTCAAAAATCATGAAACTCGCCGCGGACGACATCAAACGCGTGTCGCTCGAACTCGGCGGCAAGTCGCCGAACATCGTCTTCGCTGATGCCGACTGGCAACGCGCCGCCGCCGAGTCGCCGATGAGCGTCTTCGCCAACACCGGCCAAGACTGTTGCGCCCGCAGCCGCATGTTCATTGAGCAACCGATCTTCGACGATTTCGTGAACCAATTTGTCGCCTCAACCGATTCGCTAAAAGTCGGCGACCCGACGCTCGACGAAACACAACTTGGCCCAATGGTCTGTGCCTCCCAGCGCGAACTCTCCGAGTCATTCGTCGCCGGGGCAAAAGACGCCGAACGCGACATTCGTACCGGCGGCGACCGGCCAAGCGAGCGCGGTTTTTACCTGAACCCCGCCGTGATCACCGGCGTCGAAACCGGCGACCGGGCGTGGTGCGAGGAAATTTTCGGGCCGGTTGTTTGCTTCCGCCCTTTCACCGATGAATCCAAAATGTTGCGTGAAGTGAACGACACCAACTACGGACTGAGCGGTTCCATTTGGTCGAACGATCTGAGCCGGGCGCTGCGCGTGGCACGGCAAGTCGAGAGCGGCGTCATTAGCATCAATACCCACTCGAGCGTGCACACCGAGGCGCCCTTCGGCGGTTTCAAGCGCAGCGGCCTCGGTCGCGACCTCGGCATGTCCGCGATGGAAGCCTGCACCGAGGTGAAAAACATCTACGTCGGCGAATAGCCAATGAATCGACCACTGCGACAAACCATCCGCTTGGCCAAGCGATGCTTGTTGCTCGGTGCGTTGGCGCTTGGCCAATCGGCCTCGGCCGGCTGGGTGGCTTACAACGACTTTGGTGCGCCGAGCCACCGCGACAACTCCATCTCCCGCATTGGCGCGACTTCGGCCGAACTGAAAGCCGGCACCGGCACCGTTGAAAAAACCGGCAAGCTTGTCGACTTCACCACCGACGAGACGAGCGGTGTACGACTTAAACTCACCGTGAGCGGCGCGCCGCTTGACCAAGCGGAGATCGGCGGTGACGCCCCGGTCGGAACCGATGCGGGCGCCGTGTTCGCCGACAAGGTCAACGCCGCTGGCGGCACGCCGCTCCCCGCCGGCAAGGTGCATTTCATCGATCTGACCGGGCTCGACCCAGCCAAGCGCTACGAGTTGGTTTTGTTCTCAAGCGTCCCGGCCGGTGGCGAGGCCAGGCCGGTTTCATTCACGCTGTGGGATGTCTCGTCGTTCGAGAATCGCAGCGCCGCAGCGCAGGGCCGCGTCACGGTCAACGGTCAATTTTTCCGCACCACAAAAATCGAAACCGCCGGCAACGATGGAGCGGCGCGCGGCGATGTCTGCCGGTACGAACTCATCAGAACCGGCAACGACGGCGACCTGCGCGTGATTCTCCAGTCACCCAGCGGCGGCCAGTTGAACGCCCTCATGCTGCGCGAGCAGCAGCAGCCAGTGCTCGCCGGCAAACCTGTCGTCGCGCTGGGCGAAGATCACGCCGTCATCAACGGCACGATCGCCGACCCGGCCAATGGCGCGGTCGAGTTGCGCTGGCGCGAGACTGGCGGCGACGCGGCTTGGCAGTCAACAGTACTGACACCGGACGCGAGTGGCTCGGTCATGGCCCGGCTCAATTCGCTGCAGGTGTTCGTCGAGCAGGAGTTTGTTTTTGTGCAGCGCACCGCCGACGGCGAAATCGTCTCCGAGACGCAAACCATCCGGCCGCAAAAACTGGGAGTGATTTACTCGACCGGCTTTGAGCCGACCGAGCCGGTGGCATTCCTGCCGGGAGCGATCACGGCGCAGACCGGCCCGTGGCGCATGGCCAAGGGCAGCGCCGAGGTGCAGACCGGCCGCGTCGCGCATGGAGGCCAAGCGGTGCGCACCGGCGACTGCGTCATCGAGATGACTTTTGAAAACCCCGAGCCGGTTCTATGGGTCGACGCGTTCATTCAAGATCCCGGCGTCAGCCTGACGCGACAAATCCCCGAAGGCAAAGCCAGCAGCGTGCTGTTGTTTCACGACGGCAAACTCCTCGCGCTCGACGGCAACGGCTCCGGCGGCGGAACATTTGTCACCGCGGCGGAACTGCCGGGCGACCGGTTCACGCGCCTCACCATCCGCACCGACTACGAGGCCAAGCGGTTCGACGTATGGGTGGACGGCAAACCGACTTTGGCCAAGCTTGGTTTCAAGGACAACTCGGTGGCGCGCTTCCACGGAGCCAAGCGGCTCGCCGGCGCGAACAGTTACCTCGATGACTTCAGCCTCTCGACCTGGGGGCTAGACCGCGACAGCGACGGAGACGGCCTAGTCGATCTCGACGAGGCCAAGTTTTACGGCTCGTACCCGCTGCTCGCCGACAGCGACCGCGACGGCGCGAGCGACGCGCACGAGATCGCCGCCAAGACACATCCGGCCGATCCTGGCTCGATTTTCGCCGTGAAAATCGACGCGACTGCTGGTGGTAAAACCAAGCTCTCGATCCCGACGCTGACCGGGATCGAGTACACACTGCAACGCCGCGCCGCGCTTGGCCAAGGGCACTGGGAAACTCTCCCCGGCTTTGAGAACGTGCCCGGCGACGGCAGCGTACAGTCGTTCCTCGAGACGCCGGACGGGCGAAACTATTTTTATCGCGGCGTCATCGTGAACCGACTCAACGCCGTGAATCCCTGACATGATCCGACGAAATAAACCTTGGCCAATCGCGCCCGTTATTACGGCCATGCTGCTGCTCGGTTGTGTTTTCGGGTTCGCGCAAAGCCCGGTTAATCAGTGGGTGTTCTCGCCGGAGAACATCGACATCACAACGGTGAAGGACCTGTCCGGAAACGAGGACGGCCTGCTGCACGGCCGGATGGTGCCAACCAAAAACCCGCCGGCGCTCTACTTCGACGGAACGGACACGTACGTCGAGTTGGCCGGCAAGGACGAAGCCAAGTCGCTGCCGAAGAGCAAGCTCACCGCCGAGGCGTGGGTCGCCGTGAACTCGCCCGCCGAGTGGGGCGGTATCGTCGGCTCCCTGCAGGACAACGGCAGTTTCGAGAAAGGCTGGGTGCTTGGCTACAACAACGACAAGTTCAATTTCGCGCTCTCCACCGGCGGCGATCTAACTTACCTGAACGCCTCCGATTCGTTTCAGACCGGCCGCTGGTATCACGTGGTCGGCACCTATGATGGATCGCTGATGCGCATTTACGTCAACGGCACCGAGCGCGGTCGCAGCAGCAACCGCCGGGGGACAATTGACTACTCGCCGGCGGCGTTCGTCATCGGCTGTTACCTCGACGACAACGAGTTTTATCCGCTGGAAGGCTTCATCTCCGAGGTGCGCCTTTACAACCGCACACTCACGAGCCAACAGGTTCGCACCCGCTACAACCGTACCAAAGGCAGCCACACCAGCCGGCCCAAGCCGCCGGTCGCTCTCACCAACCGCGAGTTGAGCGCCGGGCCGTATCTGGCATTCACCTCGCCCGACGAGGCGGTCGTACGGTGGGAAACCGCCAAGCCGATGCCGACTCACCTCGCGTACGGCACGACGCCGACGCTGCAGAACCGCATCGATCTACCGAAGAAGACACGGCAGCACGAGGTGCTTCTCCCCGGCATCGAGCCCGGTGCAATTTATCAATACTCGGTCGGCGTCGAGCAGGACGGTCAAACCCAGTGGCTTGCACCGGCGACCGCCGAAGCGGACTTTAATTATTCGCGGCCAGTCATCACTGGCGTCGAGTCGCCGTTCGCGGAGGACGAGCGAATGCGCAAAAGCCGCGCGGCCGCCGAGTCGATCGTCGCGGCCACCGGCATCCGCAAAGGCTACGCGATTGACTACGGCTGCGGCGAGGGACGGCTGGCGTTCGCGCTGGCCAAGCGCACGGAGTTGACCGTGATCGGCGTGACCGCCGATGCCGACGAGGCGGCGCGCGCGCGAGCGGCGTTGCGACGAGCCGGCATTTACGGTACTCGCGTAATCATTCATCACCGGCGATTGGCCAAGCTCAGCCACACCGACCACATGTTCAACTTGGCCGTGTCGAGCGAATTGCTGCACCACGACAAGCTGCCCGGCGACCGCGCGGAATTGTTACGCGTCCTCCGGCCAAGCGGCGGCGTGCTCGCGCTCGGCGGCCTACCGCAAAGCGGTTTGGCCAAGCTCATCACCGGCTCACCTCTTGCTCGGGGAACCACAACCGAGTCGAGCGGCGAGTTGCTCCTAGCCAAGCGAAAGCCGCTCGATGGCGCGGGCAAATGGACCCACACTTACGGCACCGCCGCGCAGACCGCCAACAGCGGCGACAAGATCGTCAACGGCGGCAAAATGGCTTTGCAGTGGTTCGGCAAACCGGGCGCACGCGGCATGATCGACCGGCAGGGGCGCAACCCGCCGCCGCTCACCAGCAACGGCTTCCTCTACGTGCAAGGAGATAACCGCATCTGGGGACAGGACGCCTTCAACGGGACGATCCTATGGAACTACGAGTTCCCGAGTGAGCTGCGCCGCGTCAACACGCCGCGTGACGGCAGCAACATGTGCTCGGACGACTCGTCGCTCTTCGTCGCGATGCGCGACCGCGCCTACCGGTTCGACGGCCAAACCGGGCGGCTGCTCCGTAGTTTCCCGGTGATCAGCAACGGGGCGGCCAACTGGGGCTACATTGCCAACGACGACGGCCTACTGTTCGGCGGAAGCGTCAAGCCCGGCTCGGAGTACACGAAATTCAAGGGCACGCCGTACTGGTATGACTCGAGCGGCACGCAGGACACGGCCAAGGTTTGCAGCGACAACCTGTTCGCGATCGACAAGCAGACCGGCAGCAAAAAATGGGAGTACAGCGGCGGCAAGATCATCAACACCACGATCGCGATCGGCGGGGGGCGGGTGTACTTCATCGAGTCTAACTCATCGAGCCTCCGGAACGAGCCGACCAGCCGCATCGACTCGAGCAGCCTGTGGTCGAGCCTGCGACTCGTCGCGCTCAACTCACAGACCGGCGCAAAGGTTTGGGGCAAATCGATCACCGTCAACAAGTCGCCCTACCCGGTCGTGTTTTTCCTCGCGCAGGCCAAGGATCGGCTGATTCTCAGCTACACCACCAGCCGTTATTACGTGGACGCCTTTTCCACAAGCAACGGCAGTAAGGTCTGGTCGAAGAACCACTCGTGGAACCGCAACCATCACGGCGGGCACATGTACCATCCGATGATCGTGGGAGACGCGGTGATCGTCGAGCCGTACGGCTACCGCCTGTCCAACGGCGGCACCGTGCATCGCGGCCTGCCGCAACGCGGCGGATGCAGCACGATGTCCGCCTCAGACAACACGGTGCATTACATCAACTGGGATTACGACAAGGGCTCGATGTATTTCTGGGACGTGGACACCGGGAAACGCCGGCTGATGGTCGGCTCGCGGTCAAGTTGCTGGCTCTCGCTCATCTCCGGCAACGGCATGATCCTCTCGCCAACCGCCAGTTCCGGCTGCCGCTGCCGCTACCCAATCCAAACCTCGATCGGGTTCATGAGACGATGACGACGCGCAACACACAACGACTGCTCGGCTTGGCGCTAGCGCTCGCTTGGCCAAGCGCCGGGCTGCACGCCGCCGACTGGCCATCGTACCGGCACGACAACCAGCGCAGCGCCATCACTGCCGAGGCGCTCAAGTTGCCGTTGGCCAAGCGCTGGCAAATGACCCCGGCGCAGCCGCCCTCTCCTGCCTGGGCCAAGCCAGCCAAGTTCGATTTTTACGTATCGCCGCAGTCTCGCAAGCCACTCGTGCATCGCCTGGCCTATGACCATGCGTACCATGCCACTGCAGCCGGGGACCGCGTTTATTACGGCTCCTCCGCCGAGCACACGGTGAACTGTCTCGATGCGTACAGCGGGAAAGAGAAGTGGGTGTTTTTCACCGATGGCCCAGTAAGGTTTGCGCCGTCGATTCATGACAGAAGGGTGTACGCCGGGTCGGACGACGGCACGGCGTACTGCCTTGACGCCGTCACCGGCAGGTTGATCTGGTCACACACCGCCGCCAGTGAAAAAAACAAACTCGTGCCCAACGACGGCCGACTGGTCTCGCCGTGGAGCGTGCGCAGCTCGGTCTCGGTGGATGCCGGCACAGCCTACTTCACCTCCGGCTTCTTTCCTCACGAGGGCGTTTACATGAGCGCCGTTGATGCCCTCACCGGTAATCCCACTCAAAACCGCCACTGGAAACAATATCACCTCAACAAAGGCTCGTTCCAGGGCTACATGCTCCTGTCGAACTCCCGCATTTACATGCCGGGCGGCCGCAGCACGCCGTTTTATTTTGACCGACTCACCGGCAGGCAGCTGGGACATTTCGCCAAGGGAAGTGGCATGGGTTCGTTCGCACTGCTAGCCGACAACCGCATCGTCCACGGCCCCGCCGATCGAAGTGGTGGCGTGCTCACCGAGGCCAGCCTGTCCGGCGACAAGGTGGCCTCACACACAGACGCACTGGACATGATCGTCGATTCCGGGGCGATTTTCATGCTCACCGCAAACAAGGTGACCGCGATGACGCGCAGCTACCGGCGAGCGATTTGGAATCAGTCCGTCGAGGCGGGCAACGCGCTGGCCCTCGCGGGCAAGACGCTTTTCGTCGGCAGCAACGACAAGGTAAGCGCCTTCAACGCCGCCAACGGCAAGGCGCTTTGGAGTGGCCCGGTGCCGGGCCGCGCCCTCGGGCTTGCCGTTGCCAACGGCGCGCTGCTGGTCAGCACCGACACCGGCACCATCGTCAGCTTCGGTCAGGCCTCCGACCAGCCCAGCGCGTGGATTCTGTATTAGGATGGGAAATATTAAAGCAATCACATTTGATCTTTGGGACACGCTTGTCATCGACGACTCGGACGAGCCCAAGCGAGCCGAGCGCGGTCTGCGCTCGAAATTCGACGAACGGCGTCACCTGCTTTGGGAGGCGCTGAACGCGGCCGATCCGATCGACTTGGAGACGGTTTGCCTCGCCTACAGCGTCGGCGACGCGGCGTTCAACAAAGTGTGGAAGGAGCACCACATCACGTGGCTCATCGCCGAGCGGTTGCGCGTCATTCTCAGGGGGCTTGGCCGCGAGTTGCCGGATGCTGCGTTTGACGCCGTTGTCCGGGCACACGGCGAAATGGAGGTCGAGATACCACCGGACGCCATTCCCGGCGGGGCGGCGGTGCTAGAGCGCCTGGCCAAGCGCTACAAGCTTTGCATCGTCTCCGACGCCATCGTGTCGCCGGGAAGCTGCCTGCGGCGACTGCTCGAGAATCACGGCTTGGCCAAATTCTTCAGCGGGTTTGCCTTCTCCGACGAGGTCGGCCACAGCAAGCCGCACCGCTCGATGTTCGACTCGGCGGCGGAACAGCTTGGCATCGAGATCGGTGAAATGCTGCACGTCGGTGACCGCGACCACAACGACGTCAAGGGGCCACAGCGGCTTGGGATGAAGGCGATCCTGTTCACCGCCGCGAACGATGCTTACAAGGCGACCACCACCGCCGACGCGATCTGCGAGTCGTTCGACGAACTGGAATCTGCGATCGACCGGCTCAACGACTAGCGGCGCATGTTAGGCAGGACGAGGTGGTTGATCCAGTTTCGCACCTCGACGGTGCGGAGTGACTGGTCCATCACGTCGGCCTTGAGGCTCAACGCCGATGCGATGTCAGTTCGCGACGGGTCGGCGTGAAGCGCCTCCAATTGCTCGATGTGCGCCATGCCCGCAGCTTCGTCCGCGAAGAATTTCAGTTTCACTAATTTCTCCAAACGGCAAAACATCAGCCGGGCCATCTCGTGCAGATCGTATTCGGGATGATACTGCAACCCCCAAAACTCGGTGCCTTCGTGCTTCACGACGACCGACTGCACTTGAGTGAAGTCGTTGCCAGCGAGCCTCTCCGCCCCGTCGGGCAGCACGGTGACTTCGTCGTCGTGGCTCGTGAAGGCGTCGAACACAGCCGGCTTCCCTTCATAGAGCGGATGCGCGCGGCCCTCGTCGGTGAGCGTGATCCCGCGTGCGATTCCCATCTCGCGCCCGTTCGGGTTGAGCGCCACCTCGCCACCCGCCGCGACGACGGCGATCTGCGCCGCCCAGCAACTCCCGAACGCCGGTACGCCGCGCTGATAACATTCGCGGGCAAATTCGATCTGTTCCGCGACGTCCGGCTCGCCGGAGAACACGCAGGAGCTGCAACCAGTCCACGCCACGCCGTCATAATCGCGGATCGCCTCGCCAACCGGCAGGCTCGCACCGGGGTCGGCGGGGAAAATGATATCGCACTCAATGCCATCGGGAGCACACCGCTGCAGCAAGCCAACGTAAAGGTCGGCGGCGAGGCTCGCGCCGCCGGACTGCAACTGTTCGCGGGCGGCCTTGGTGTAGCCGTCGATGATTAAAATTCTTGGAACCGTCGTGTTCGTCATAAGATCCCCTCAGAAACGGACGCCCATTTCGCTGATCACCTCCGAGACATGGCCGATCAATTCGGTCATGTCTGACGGATGAACGTCGCCGATGCTGCCGATGCGGAAGCATTGTGCGTGTGACACCTTGCCAGGATAAATGACGAAGCCGCGCGCCTTTAGTGCATCGTAGAATGTTTGAAACTCAAACTCCGCTGCCTCGGGAAAATAAAACGACGTGATGATCGGCGACTGCACCTCGTCCCCTATCAGCGTACGGAAGCCAATCGCACGCATGCCATCCACCATCGTTTTTTGGTTGGCGACGTAGCGCGCGTGCCTTGCATCGACACCGCCCTCGGCCTCGAGCTCGTCGAGCGCCTGCGCAAAGGCGCTCACGACATGGGTCGGCGAGGTGAACCGCCACTTGCCTCCCTTGGTTTCCATCTCATGCCATTGGCCGAACAAGTCGAGGCTGTGCGAACGCGCGCGTCCCTTGGTCGCCTCCAGCGTGGCGCGATCAGCCACGACGAAGCCGAATCCCGGCACGCCCTGCACGCACTTGTTCGCGGAGGAGATGAGGTATTGCGCGCCGATGGATTCCATTCTCATCGGGATCCCTCCGAACGACGACATTGCGTCAAGAATGAATTCGCGCCCGTGGCGGTGAACGATTTCGCCGACGGCCTCCACCGGATTGAGCATGCCGGTGGTCGTCTCGCAGTGGACCATTGCAACGTGGGTGATTCCCGGGTCATTGGCCAGCATTTGTTCCACTTGGCCAAGGTCGGTGGACTCGATCTCCGCTTGGGCAAGCTCAACCGTGTCGATCCCAAGCATCCGCGAGATTGTGGTAATGCGGGCACCGTACGCGCCGTTGTTGAGCACCAGCAATTTGCCGTCGGACGGAATGACCGAGCCGATTACCGACTCGACGGCGAACGTGCCGCTGCCCGGCATGAGCGCGGCGGTATGGGCATCGAGATTGGTATCATCGCGAACCGCTAGGCGAACCAAGCGCGAGCGGATGGACTCGACGATGCTGTTGTAATCGATGTCCCACGTGGAGTGCTCCTGCATCATGGCCTCACGAACCGTCCGCGTGGTGGACAGCGGCCCCGGGGTCAGCAGCAGATACTGGGTGTCGCGCTCGTTCACCATGGCAGGGAAAATGTCTTGGTGGTGGTCATGAATTTCATCGCCTCGATGACACCCTCCTTGATGCCGAGGCCGGAATCCTTCACACCGCCGAACGGCGAACATTCCATCCGGAAGCCCGGCACCTGGTTGACGTTGACCGCGCCGGTCTTCAACTCCTTGACCACTCGGATGGCAGCCGCCATGTCGTTGGTGACCACGCCGGAGGAGAGGCCGAAGTCGGAGGCGTTGGCCAGGGCGATCGCGTCGTCAAGATCGCGCACCGGCATGATCGGCGCGAGCGGCCCGAACGATTCCTCGCAAACCATCTCGGCGTCGCGCGGCACGTTGGCGATGATCGTTGGCTCAAGCTGTGCGCCGTTGCGATTGCCACCGAGCAGCACCTCAGCCCCAGCGGCGACCGCCTTGGCCACTCGCTCCTCGAGCACTATGGCGGCCTGTTCGTCGATGACAGTGCCGATGCAGGTCGCCTCGTCGGCGGGATCGCCGACAGTGAATTCCCCGGCCTTGGCCACGAATCTGGCCGTGAACTCGTCGAGTACCGACTCCTCAACAAGGATACGCTTGACGGCGGTGCACCGTTGACCAGAGTTGCGGAATGACCCCTCGGTGGCGAGCGTCGCGGCGAGGTCGAGATCGGCATCCCTGAGCACGATGAGCGGCGCGTTGCCGCCCAGCTCAAGACAAAGTTTCTTGTAGCCGGCGATGGTGGTCAGGTGTTTTCCAGGCTCGGTGCCGCCGGTGAAAGTGACCAGATCGACGCGCGGATCGCGCACAAGCGCCTCGGTGATTGTTTTACGGTCGCCGACGAACGTGCTGAGCATCGCCGGCGGCAGGCCGGCCTCGTACAGCAGCTCGGTGAGGCGGATCGCGACCAGCGGCGTCTTGCTGGACGGCTTGAGCAGCACGGGCACGCCGGCGGCGATCGCCGGGGCCAGCTTGTGCGCCACCTGGTTGAGCGGATGGTTAAACGGCGTGATCGCGGCGACGAGACTCAGCGGCTCGCGCATTGTGAAAATCTTTCGTGCCGGGCCGTTCTTCGCGGCGTCACAGGAGAAGATGCTCTCGTCATCGCGCAGCGCCTCGGCGGCGGCGAACTTGAAAACCTCCTGCGCGCGGCCGACCTCGTAGCGGGTCTCGCGCATACACAGCCCGGCCTCGAGGCGGATCAAGTTGGCGAACTCGTCGGCGCGCTCGGCGAGCAGTTCGCGGGCGCGCATGAGGATTTCATAACGCTCACTCCGGGTCGGCGGCTGCGCCTGGCCAAGCGCGGCCTGAATGGCCTGCTCTAGTTGCCCGGGGGTGATGCGCGGCAGCGTGCCGGTCAGCGTGCCGTCCCACGGATAGCGCACCTCAAGCGTGTCGTCGGTCTGCACCGGCTCGCCGGCGATGTAGCTTGGCCAGGCGAGTGGCAATTGCTGGGTAATGTCAGTGGACTGGGTCATTGCTGGATTCCGTTGCAGACGAAGTCAAAAATGTCAAAATTACGCGGGTCGCCCTTGGCCAAGCCGGCGTACTTCGCGTTGAGCGGCTCGGAGATAAGGAACGGCACCATCTCCTCGTAGCGGCCCCCGTGCGAGCGGAGCGTGCCCTCGAGTTTTGCGAGATCGTGATGCTCCGGCGTACGGCCGATCACCCAGTCGCGGGCGGAGAGGACGAATAAGTCTCCGATCCGGTCGCCCGGCAGCTCGAGCTTGGCCACAGCCCCCTCACGCGTCTGCACCTCAGTCACGCCGATGAGTGCAGCAATCCAGTTGGCGACAGTTTCGCGGTCAAGGTTGTCCGGCAGATAAACGGTCACCGCCGAGCCAAGCGCTCCGTGGTGCACAACGTACGGATCAGTGATCGGGCAGATAACGCGGCAGCCGTCGCCGAACTCGCGGGCCAGCTCAGTCTCGAGAAAAATGACGTTCGGGCTTCCGTCTCCGTTGCACTTGGCGTTCATGCCGTGGTCGGCGGTTATGCCGACGATGGCGCCCAACTCAAGCAGCCGCCCGACCTCGGCGTCGATCGCGCGGTAAAACTCGCGCGACTCGGCGGCCTCCGGCGCGAACTTGTGCTGCATGTAGTCGGTCAGCGAGAGGTAGAGAAAATCGGCGCGACCAGCGGCAAGCAGTTCCACGCCGACACGCAGTGTGTACAGGCTGGCTTCGCCGGAGTAGATGGAGGGCTTCGACCCGGCGAGCGACTCAACGTCATCGATGCCGTTCGCCTCAAGACTCACCTCGTCGGCCTTCTCGGCAGAGACGGCTATACCGTCCATGCCCTTGGAGAGGAGTTCGCGCAGCTTGTCCTTGGCGGTGACCATCGCGACCTTGCGGCCGGCGGCCGAGGCGGCGGCGAGGATGGTGTCGTTGCGCAGGAAGCGGGAGGAGTTGGTCATCACCTCCTCGCCGGTGTCGGGGTCGAGGATGTAGTTGCCGCCGATGCCGGTCTGCGACGGGGGCGTGCCGGTGACCATGGCGCAGTTGTTGACGTTGGTGAACGACGGCAGCGCACCGCGGGCCTGGCCGTAGTGGCCGCTGACGGCCAGCTTGGCCAAGTTGGGCAGTTCGCCGTGCGCGAAGCCAAGCGCGAGGTATTCCCCGGCGCAGCCGTCGACGCAGATGACCACCACCGGCCGGTCCGGCAAGCAGTAGTCGCGTTGATTGACAGTTATTGTTTCCAAAATAATTTGCTCACTACGGATCGATCGCCGCCAACAAGCGGTTCATCAAGGCTCAACTCAATCTGTGGATTCAATACACGGCGCTCGGGTGGGACGCCCATCGGCATAAGCCGCTCACTCTGCTATCTCTTCAGGCACCAATCGCCTTGGCCAAGGCGGGCAACAACAGGGCAGCCAATATCGCGATGACAACCAGCAGTTCAATCAATGTAAATGCACCGAACCGCCTCAGCCGCAGCTTAACCCTCAAATCCTGGGAACAGGAAAACACCTTTCATTCAAGTTTTGGTGAATAAACCGATTAATTGAGAGGCAGACCGGTGTACCAGTGGATGGATTTCATGAAATCCGGGCCACCTCCCTGCTGAGGTGACTTGCCACAGTCCTTGGTGTAACGGATGGGACTTGCATGGCCGTCCGCCCACAAAGTTTCGCAGGCTGCGCCGTACGGCTTGCCACTCCCGTGACGGAACCATTCCGAGACCCAGTCGATATCAGGGTACAGGGGTGCCAAACTGTATTTCCACTGTGTCAGGTTTTCGGCAGCGCCGTTGGCTGCCAGGTTGTCACTCGGACCACCGTCCATTTTCTGTTCGCCAGCATCCTGGATAATTATAGTTTGGTTGGCATCAATGAGATCGGATCGCTTTCTTGGCCGACGTGTTCTACGGCTGTTGTCTGAACCGTAATTGAAAAACTGGCCATTGATGCCGTAGGATGCATCGAGCCAAAAGTCAGCGCCGTACTTCAGTCCGTCCTCCCTCCATTCGTCGGATGTCTTGGCGGCGGGACAACGCCACAGTCTGATATTTCTGCCAGCATATTCATAGTAGGCCAGTCCCCAGTAGGCATCACCACTATTGGGATCAGAGATCAGCTTCCGTGCCGCCTTCATGCGGGGATTCATATACCATTTACCGTGATTGGGAGGGCTTCCACCAGGGGTGTGATGCAGCCAATCCTCATTATCATCCTCGTACATGTGAAAGACAATATCCAACTGATGCAAGCTGTTGATGCAATAGGCCTGCTTAGCTTTCTCCTTGGCACCGGCTAGTGCCGGCAGAAGCATTGACGCAAGGATTGCAATGATAGCGATGACCACCAGCAGTTCAATGAGAGTAAAACCATTGAGTCCTCTTATTCCTTTTTTTGTCTTCATTTGTCTGTTGTTGATTTTGTTAATGCCGAAATTATCTTGTCCATCTGCTTTTTTGAGATTGTCCGTCCCATCGGCCCACTTAGGCCCTCCTCCTCGCTCATGGCTTTAGCCACTTCCGTCGGCGTGCTGCCTTTCTCATCCTTCATCACACTATTCGCGCCTTTCTCAATCAATAGATTCACCATACTCAAATTGGCAGATCTCACCGCGTAATGCAATGGGGTGGCACCAACCTTGTTTGTGGCATCGATGTCCACACCCCGCTCTATCAACCGTTCGACGAAATCGCTGCGACCAAAAGTAACCGCCTTGTGAAGTGTCGTGTTGCCCTGGTTATCCCGAAGCCTGATATTGGCGTCATTCTCCAAAAGCAATTGAAACGCCTTCCCTGAGCCGGCCCCAATGATATGGAAGAGGGGCGTTTCACCAGCGGGATCGGCGTGATCCACCGGGATGCCGGACTCGATACAATCGCGAAGTTTTTCCGAGTCACCAAATCGTGCAGCCTGAGTAATGGCATCCGCGTTTTGGCAGGCAGGGAGCAGTGCCACCCATGCCAAGCCAAGCGCGAATGGATTAAGCTGATGTAACGCGTTACTTGCCAAAACTCTGCTGTTTCAGGTACCGACCCGCTTGGGCGTTGCCCTGCTCGGCGGCCTTATTGAGATTCTCTGCCACCGCCATCAGTCCAGCGGCAATCAAGTCCCTCTGCTCCGGGTTCAAATCCGGTAGAGTCATCAACTGTTTCAGGATGCCGTGGGCGCCGGTGTAGTTTCTAGACTTGAGCAACTGCGTTGCCTGGGTGGCCATTGACTTGATATTGGCATTTTTTTCGTCCTTGAAAGCCTCGGCAATAGTTTCCGGCGCATCCTCAAGGGACAATTCATCGGGATACTTGTCGCTGCTGCACCCAACTGTGATCAACAGCCCAGCAAAAAGCAGGCTAAGGGTTACTTTTTCGAACAATTTCATACATCTAAAAAAGGAACAACAGCCCCGGCGATGCATTTGCGCCACCGGGACTGTCGCACACTTTTAATGGTGTGTCTCTAAACAGGTCATAAACCTTACTTCACCGCGCGGCCGAACTGCATGACCTGGTCCACAGGAATGATCTGCGGGCTGACCGCACCCTCGACATCGGCCCAAGGGCCATTGACTGCCGCCGCCGCCTGAAGCTTGCCTTCAAACGTCACTGTCACTGTGCCATCACCGTTGTTGACGATGCTCAGCGCCGGAGTGTCTGCAGCCGGGCGAATGATTAGGCCACTGACACCGCCGCTGCCGTCTTCCAGGTGCATGTACCAGAGCGGCTCTCCCGCACCAACTGTCACCGTTACCGTGGCACTGCCTTTGGCGAAATCCCCCGTGTTCTCTGCCGCCGGCTCTTCACCGGTCCAGATCTTGGCGAACTGGCTTGTATCCGTCGTTCGGCCTTCAAAAACCGTGACGTTGTAGGTGCCCGCCGCAAGGCCATCGATTCGCATGCGCGCCGTGGTTCCTGCTGCATCAGCAATCTTGAACAGATAGTCGTTGCGAGCCTCCTGTGGCACGCTTACCCCATCGTGTTCAGCTCCCTCACCCGGCTGCGCTGGATTGTTCGGGTTAAAGCCATCATCCAGTGCTGTGATCGTTACGCCGCCACCCAGACTCGCTGCTTCATCCATCACAAGGTTATCAATCGTAATCCATGGATCGGGTGAAGCGCCGGCGCCGAATTCACCGGCTCCACCGAAGTCGACGAGGATTGTCGTCGGTGTCGCCGGTTCGTCAGCTACACCAAGATAACCTTCAACGATTTTCCTGTCCGCATCACTGAGGGCGGAACCGAATATAATCAGTTGCTCAACTTCTCCGACAAAGTCGTAGCCGCTTGAACTGTAAGCACCAATGATCATTGACGCGTTGGCTTTGATATTGTTGGAAGGTGTGCCTCCGACATTTAAGTTTGCGCCGTTGGCATAAAAAGCATGGCTGTCGGCTGTTAGTACAGTACTCCAAACCGTGGATACTCCGTCATAGGCTGTAATGTCGTCCCCGGCGTAGGTTGTACCGTTGTACTGCTCTACGACAAACCCGCCCGCGCCATCATCCCTCTGGTGGGATGTGCTGTTTATGCCAATATTATAGACATAAGCACCCGAGGTGGCAAAAGGAGCGTCCGCGCTATAATTGCCAACCCAAAAAACGGTGAATTCCTTGGATTCAGCATTGGAGAGTGCTCCCTCAAGATACCTTCCATCTGCACCGACATCTGTATCGTCAAACGTCAGTTTGCCACTGCCATCATACGTGATGAGTTCCGGCGCACCGCCGCCCTTTTGAGTTGAAGTAACGATCATGCCATCCAGAGAATCACCATTCGCATCAATCGGGGTCCATGAAACGACAGATGCTCCATCAGTTTCTACTCCAGTTTTGCCATCATAGTGGGCTACCAATGAATCAAGCGCCTGGGTTGATAAACCTGTAACAAGTGAGGAAAGACCATCCACTCCGGAAGATCCACTTTCACCAGTCACCATGATGTTATCAATGGCCCACCACCAGTTGTTGTGACCCTGATGATCCCATGTGACAACTGCCGTGCTCGCTCCAGCTGGATTGTTAAGACTCAGCGAGACGGTGTCGTTATAGCCGGTCGGGGTGTCCGGGGTCAGTTCCAGCAGCGTGACGGCATCGCCGCCATCAAATGCCACCGTGACCTTGCCCTGCTGCGGTTCCTGCCTCCAACTCGAGTCGTAAGTCAGAACCAGCGAACCTGCCGCCGCACCGCTGATGTCAATCTCCGGCGTGGACAGTGACGAATTGAACTTGGCATCCACCTTGTCGTCATACTCGTCCGAGTCACCCACGGCCACCACGCCCGTGCCCTTGGTAAACTGGGCTCTATCCTGACCGGCAGTGGCGTTCCAAGATACCGGATCAAGGAATGTCCAACCGTCAAACTCGACTACGTCATCTCCATCGGCTGTCGGGCCATGATCATCCCCAAGCGCTATGATCCAACCCTCGGGTCCTGTCGCAGTCCAGTCGGTGCCATCCCCACCCGACTCACTGTCGGAAACGAATGGACCCAGTTCCAGGCTGTCGAAATTTTCTGCATAGAAGATTCCGTCCTCAGAAACAACGCTGAATGAGGTCTTGGCCAATTGGGTGTATCCGTCATTCTCAAAGAAAATGGCAAAATAATCACCCGCATCAAGTCCTTCCAAGGTGACCGATCCATCAGTCAAGCCATCACCGGCCGTTTGGGTACCGCTTACATAGGTCCACTTC
>Ga0233439_10001110_pt1 | contig 35948 bp, 34 predicted proteins | sample SI_123_September_6_FD_182713 | JGI IMG/M metagenome (GOLD analysis project Ga0233439, IMG submission 182713) | Seawater microbial communities from Saanich Inlet, British Columbia, Canada - SI_123_September2016_100_MG | ecosystem: Environmental > Aquatic > Marine > Inlet | place: Canada: British... | reverse complement strand
CTTCCTCAATCGCCATGGCCATGCCCCAATCAGCGCCGCCCGCATCCCGCACTGCGGTAAAGCCCCGCTGCAACATCCCCTCGGCGATGCGCCCACCCCGCATGGCGGTCAACGAAGCGGGATCATTGCCGATACTGCCCAAATCAGCGGTGGTCGCGATCAAATGCACATGGGCATCGATCAACCCCGGCATCAACACCTGGCCGCCCAGGTCAATCACCTGATCACCCTTGGGTACGACACCCCCCTGGCCGACCTCCTTGATGCGATCATCCTCAATCACAACATAGGTATCGTCCACAAGGTCGGGGGATTGCCCATCGAAAAGCAAGGCGTTGTGCAGCACCGTCAGGGTCATTGTACTCTCCATATAATATTGCGGTTAGCTTTCGCGACAATTTCGAAACGGTCAAGCGGGAAAAAAACTGGCATGGCGGGAAACCCCTGATTACAGTCAGGGTCAAGTTTTGGAGCCTTTCATGAGCGATCTTTTACAGCGCGACAAATTCAGCACCCCGGTGGAGCAAAACCTGGTCACGGCGGATTGGCGCGCACGCGGCTATTCCTGCGGCCTGTTCGTTGACCCGCCCGGCCAGCAATGGCTGGATTTTACCCACAGCACTAATGAACTGGTCACCGTCGTCGAGGGTCGCCTGGACATGACCGTGGGTGATGTGCGGATTGAAATGGGCCCGGGTGATGAGGTTTTTATTCCAGCCAATGCCACGCACTCGGTCTGCAATATTCACGACGGCATATCGCGTTGGCTGTACGGCTACGATTGAGGGATCAGCAGATGACAATGAACAAATTGGACCGTGAGACATTGGAGAGATTGACCCAAGACTTCACGGAAACCTTCAACGGCACCGACATTGACGCCATGATGAGCTATTTCGCCGCTGACGGTAGTCTCTATGACCAACATGACGGTGCCCAGGCACAAGGCGACGCGGCGATCCGGGCCGCCTTTCAACCACAGTTCGATGGTGAATTCGGCACGATGCAATTTGTCATGGAAGATTTGTTCGTAGACCCTGAACAGGGCAAGACCATGGTCAGCTGGCTTTGCAGTTTCGATACCAAGCGTGGACGCACGGGCTGGCGCGGCCTGGATATCCTGCATTTCAATGAACAGGGCAAAATCATCATTAAGCGCACCTATGCCAAGGCCAAGGTCCTGCAACTGGTACCTGCCCCAGGATAGGGCTGAACTGATCTGACCAGATCTAAATAAACCAGAATAGATTTGTGGAGAGTTAAAACGTGTTTCGAGATGATCGCAGTAATCCAGCCTTCCAACGGCGCTTTCAGGCCCTGCATGAAATTGCGGCTGAGGCCCACGCCCGCCTGCCCCGCAATATTTGGGACTATATGCGCGGCGCGACGGAGACCGAGACAACCGCCAAGCGTAACCGTCTGGCCCTGGATACCCTGGCCCTGCGCGCCCGCGTACTGCGGGATGTACAGGACATCGATCTATCCAGCACATTCCTGGGCGCTGATCTGGATCTGCCCCTGACGTTTGCCCCCATTGGATCGTTGGAATCGTTTGATCCCGAAGGTGGTGCGGCCGCCGCACGGGCCGCTGCGCGCCACGGCATGATGACCACGTTAAGTTCCGTCTCCGCCCCGGGGTTGGAGGCGACGGCAGCGGCGGCGGAAGGCCCCAAAATCTTTCAGCTATATGTGCGCGGCGATACGGCCTGGGTTGATGATCATGTCCACCGGGCCGTTGCCGCAGGTTACACCGCGTTTTGCCTGACTGTTGACGTGGCCGTCTACAGCCGGCGGGAGCGGGATATCGTCAACCGCTTCGTCAAGCCCTGGCGCCGGGACGCTGAGGGTCAGGATTTCCAAGCCGCCCTGAATTGGAAAGACGTCGAACGCTTCAAGGCAACCCACAACATACCTTTGTTGCTCAAAGGCATCATGACGGCGGAGGATGCGGCGATAGCTTGCGACCATGGCGTCGATGGCGTCTGGGTTTCCAATCATGGCGGTAGGCAATTGGACCAGGCCCAGGGTGCCATGGCCGTCCTGCCAGAGATCGTGGATATTGTCGCGGGCCGGGCGGCGATCATTGTCGATGGCGGCTTTTTGCGTGGCACGGATATCATCAAGGCCATGGCCCTGGGTGCCGATTTGGTGGCGTTGGGGCGGTTGACCGCAATGGGACTGGGCGCAGGCGGCGAGGAAGGCTTGGTCCGGGCCATGGATTTACTGGCCGAGGAGATGCAGATCGCCATGGGCCTGTTGGGGCAGACCCGTCTGGCAGATTTATCCCCTGACGATCTGACCACGGCACCCGCTGTTGATGCCCCCGATGTCCTGAGCGCGTTTCCCCATCTCAACGTGGAATAATCAGCTAGCGCAGGTCCGGCAGACTGGCCAGCATACGGCGGGCCAGATCATCCAGCATAGACGCCACCGCATCGTCATCGTTTTGAAATTCCGCCGCCCGGAACAAGGCGATGGGAAGAGAGAATAGAGACAAAGGCACGTCACCGGAATTACGCGAGGCATTTGCGTGTGATTGCCATAACAAGGTGCCATCACGGGCGCGAATAATCTCCGCCCCAATACTGATATATTTCTGCGACCAGATCAGAGCATTATCATGGCCTGCGCCCAGAACCTGCCAGCGCAGGAATGCCGGGCAGCGGGTCGCTGCTGCGAAATGGCGGGCATCGCCCGGATGCTCCAGATCCACCGCCATGGCGCGCACCAGACGGCGGCGTTCAAGGGGGTGGATAACCCGATCCACCCGCCCGCTCAATTGCCGGGCCAGGGCGGCGGCAATCCGTTGCCCCCCTGCTATACCGGCATCCATCGGGCCATCGAGGACAACAATACAATTCGGTGCGGTTTCATAATAGGCGCGCAGGGCGTTGTTCGATGCAGCCGTTGCGATGTCTGAAATCAGGCTCAAAAGGAAAATTATTACCAAGTGTCGGATCATCTTTTAACTCCGCCGGCACCGGTTGCCCAACAATATGCTGCCCGCGACGTTGTGGCCATCGACTTGAATATCCCGCACTTGGATCGCGCCCTTGGCCAGGTAATAGCGGGCCCTGATCGCCCCAGCTTTTTTGTAACCGTCGGCCAATATCTGTTGCAGACCGTCCAGCAATTGCGCATCCACGGCGCGCGGAAAAATTCGCATGGCGGGACTGTAGGATGAGATGCCGTGACGCCGCGCGATGGTATTCAGGTCATCACGCTCTGCCGGAACCAACCGCCCCGTTGGTTGCCTGGCGAAGCCGCTATAAAGATCATTGTTTGGGTGCCAGGCTTGCCCGGCCGGGTTGCCGGCCACGAATAAATCCCCCGTCCGGTCCCGCAAAGCCACCCGCATACCAAAGCATTCCCTGAACCGGCGATAAAGGCGGGCGCGCTCCGCCGCGTCACCAGGCCAGGCCAATTCGATTGCCGGACCGCGGCCATGCTCCAACAAGCGCAATAGCACCCGGCCATGGGCTGTATCGGTTTTTGCCGGTGTTACCAGGACTGGCTTTGCCACCGCGGCAACAGGTTCAATCGGTTGTGGTATCTGTTCCGCCGACTTTGCCGCAACGGGCTTCAAAGGCTGAACAATCGCCGGTGCGGGTTTCTCGATGACCGTAGGCTTTAGTGCCGTCATTGGTTGTATGGGTGGTGCAGACGGCACTGGCGACACTGCTGGCACTGTGGGCGCTGTAACCCTGGGCCGAGGCGGGGCGGGCAGCGAAACGGTCTTGGGTTCAGTTTTCTCAACCGCCGTCTGTTTCGGCACCGCCATCGGTTTGGTTGCTTGGTTTTGCGGTTGCAAGGCTGGCTGCGGCGCGCCCAACAGCATTGCCGCCAACAAGGCACTCAGCCCCACCGATGCACCGGCAATGATGTATCTACGCGCCATGGATTATCGTATCCGGCTTGAGGCGAACAGCAATTCCATTTCTTCCGAGAGGGCATGCAATTCCTTGCGACGTTGTTGCGGGCTCATGAAAGCGGTCTGTTCCGTGGCATATTTCGTGGGACCGGTTGCCATTACTTCGGCCCGGCGCTTTTGCACTGCCGGGTCATGAATGGCGGGTGGGATCAGGTTCGGTGCCGCCGTGCGCTGGGCTGCCGGCTTGATGGCTGGTGCCCTTGGCGCTGAAATTTTCTCGGTAACCGGAATGGGCGGCACGGTCTGCCGCACGGCCACTTCGATGGGCGCGGCCTTAACCGGCGCTAACTTAACCGGCACTGGCGCAACCGGAACCGAGGCAACCGGTTTCGCCGCTTCCGTCTGCATGACCTTATCCATGATCGCGGCAGTGGCCTTGCGTCCCGCCTGCAGGGTGTTTTGCGCCGCGATAGAGGTTTTGTGCAGGACGCCATCGCCTGTCTCGGGAAGCTGACCGCCATTAAACAAATAGAACAGTGAACCAACGACGACGAGATTGAAGATTAGGAATCGCATGAGTTGATACCTCCCAAAGTGGTTGTGGTTGTTTTTGCCTCAACCCAGGCCGCGCTAATTGACAGCAACGCCCGCAACAGGGCCGAGATGGGCAAGCCGATCACCGTGGTCATAAAGGCCAGGCTGAAACGTTCCGTCAGACCGCGGATCACCTCTTGCACCGTATCAGGGGTCAGGGCTTGCCCCGCCAATTCGCCGATGCCCAGTGAGATTCCGAACAGCGTATAGGTGAGGGCCAGGGTGGCGATACCGTTGGCGGCATGCAGCCCCGCTTCGTGCCAGGCCTGACGCTGTTCGGGACTTATGCCGCGATCCAACAGACGCTGCCAGCAATACAAAGTGCCCAGGATCAGTACGGATAACAGACCGAGGAAGATGCCGCCCAACACGCGGGTGGCCCAGGCCAGAATATCGCCAGGCTCCGGTGCGCCCATGGCCAGTGCGATGGCCAGGACAAGAACCACGGCGCCCAAAAAATAACTCAGCGCGCGGGAGCCGCCGTTCATTAAAGCGATGGCGCCGGTCATCCTACCGCCGCCCTTGCTTGGCGGACATCAGACTTTGCGTCGAAATACCCAACTGACTTAACCAGGTGTCACCAATTGCACGATTTTTTTCGGCCGAGGCATGCACCAGAAACGTCAGATCATAATTGGCAAAGGCCCGGCGCACTTGCGGTGTGTTGCGGCCCACCAGCTTGTCATCGCGCAGGACCATTCGCTCCAGATCCAACAGGCGGCGCTGGGCCGCCTCGATCCGTACCTGGCGTTCAGCCGGCGTAATCTCCCCATCCAGCAGGGTTTCGATCAACAAAGCGCGTTCGCGCTCCATATTAGCCAGAGTGTCGGCCTTTACAGGTACCGCGATCGCGGTAACGGCCATCAGAGCCGCGGCGGGCAAGGCCATTTTGAATATCTTTTTCATCGTTCTACGCCTTTCAATTTCAGTGCTAGTTGACGAAGTATTTGACCGCCGATGCGGGAGAGGAAACGCTGGGCAGGTCGCTATCGCCCAGTTCCGCATCCATGACGCTTTCCGATAAAGCCATGGCGTCGAGGGCGACCAATTTGGCCATGTAGCCAATGATGTTCTGTTCCTGCTCCAGGATCGCGACGCCTGCTTGCGTGTCAGCCAACATCTGCCGGATGAAATCCGCCTTGGTGGCCGGTTGCCCCGCCATTTGTGCCCGGACGTTCATGGGATGGGAGGAGATGGCCGCGACCAGGGCTTCCACCGCAGACATATTGCCGGCGTATTCCTGGGCGTATCTGCTTTCGGGCACGGTGGGTGCCGACAATACGGTAAGATCGACCTTTGCCAGGGAACCCTGAAAGCGCGACCGGGCCTTTTCCTGCTGTGAGACCAATTGTACCCTGGCAGGGGTCATGGCACCTTTTTCCCGACCGAGTTTTTTGAGCAGTTTTTCCAATGTGCGCTGCTTTGTCAGCATGTGCCGTTGGCGAAGATCAGCCTTGCGTTTCATCAAGGTTATGAATTCCCGCTTCTGGGCCAGGAATTGATGGCGCAGTTCCACCGCCAATTCCCCATCCGCCTGTTGAATGGCGCTGGCCAGGTCTTCCAGGGTCTGCCCCTTCAGGCCGATCTCGCTATCAGCATCCTGAATGGCGCCTGACAACGGGCTTTGCGCGAAGTCATGGTCGAGCGACTTTTTCAGATAATTGGCCGGCAGCTTGATCAACTTTTCACTCGCCACAGGCCGCCAACTAGGTAGGTCCGCAGCTTTAGCCAGGGCAGTGTTTGGTGCCGTCATGGCCAATGCCAGTGCCAATGAGGGCCCAATGAATAGATACCGCTTGATGTTCATAACGTGCCCCTCCCCTAGTTCCGGGTCCAATAACGCACCCGGCGCAATTCGGATTTCATATGGGTCGAGACATTCGCAACGGAAAATTCGCCCACTGCCGTACGGTCACGTAGACCCAACAACATCTCCATACTTTCCGTGAAAGAGGAGCCATCGGCGAAATACAGATCGGAGCCCGCAAAGGTCTTCTTGAATGTCTCAAGGTTGCCCCGGGCGCGTGCCACATCACCGCCTTTGAAATGGTTCTGGATGCCGACAGCATAAGTCCGCATACGTTCATCCACGGCGACGCCTGCAGCCTCGGGGCCGACCTCCGCCTCGCATTTCTCGATCAATCTGGCAGATGCCAGATAGCGGGCGGGCGATCCCTCCGCCTTGGCCTGACCATCCAGCGCCAAAGCATCATCCCGACACTGGCGATAGTCCCGCATGGCCGAAATCTCCGCAAAGCGCGCCTGGCGAAAGCCGATGCCTTCATGCTGTTGTGACGTGGTCATGGGATTGCAGGCCGCAGCCAGTAATCCAAATCCAATTGCCAATACGCTTAAGCGGGCGGTCTTTTGCCTCTGCCTCGCCGTCTGTCCGCTGTTCGGCTGTTTAATCTGCCGCATGATCCGACCCTTTCCCTGGTTTCGGTGTGCAATTCAGGTTCATGGGAACCTATGCAGGGGTCAGGCCGGGTTTTTTTCGATTGGGACGAAATTTTCAGGAAATTTTTGGCTTAGCGCGAAATTTCATGCAACAAACTGGCAGTTTTCAGCTCTCCACCGTCTGCTGGTCGGTCATCACGAATGGGTTTGGTTGAGGTCACCAATGTCAGGCGATAGCGTACGGGACCAGTGCCGAGAAATGGCAGATCGATGGACCAATCCCGGCGGCCCTTGACCAGACGCCGGCCACTTAAATCCGAGGGCGGGTGCCGGGTGCCAACCATGCGGCCCTGCAACATTTCCACCTTCACCATCGCATAAACGGGCATTTCACCCAATTCCATGCGCAGCAACAAACCGCAAAGGCTTAACCCTTCCGAAGGTTTGGCCTGTTGCGGGCCAAGCAATGGTACGGCAAGCACATCCGCCTGCGCCTTGCCGAAATAGACATGCTCACATTGATAGCCATGCGGGGCGTGACGTTCCAAAACGGCAAGGGATACAGGATTAGGGGGCGGAGGCGGTTGTGTCGTTGGCGGGGCCGCCACGGCCTTTGGCCTCGTTGGCTTCGGAATGGTCGGTTTTGGCGTGAACAGTTCCTGAACCGGCGGCGTTCTTCTCGCTTTTGGAATTGGAGGATTTGGTTTGGGCGGCGCAGAAACCTGGATATTTGGTTCCGGCAACTTGATTGCCGGGGCCAGCGGAATAGCTGGTTTCTCCACGGCTGGTATTACAGTAGATGATTTCACCGGGGGCGGTTTCGCCACAGGTGGTTTTACGACAGTTGGTTTTATTTCAGGTGGCTTCTCTGGGGGCGGTGTTTCACGGGCGACTTTAACAGGCGGCGGGGCCGGCTCCGGCTGAGACAGGAATACATAAGCGCCGACCGCCAATACCAGGGCCATGAGCACCAGCTCCCATGGCCGCCGCCGCTTGGGTTGCGGTTGCACGGCCTCTACAGCCGCGATCTCGCCCTGCCCGAAAGGAATACCAAAATCCCGGCCCAGATCCGCAACATTTATGCCCGCCAGAACAGAAATGCCCTCCGTTATATCTGCCGCCAAGGCACGTTCATGATCAGGTCCCGATGGTACGACGATGATGGGCGATCTGCCCGCCGCCTGCCATTCGTTCAACTTGGACCGGGCAGCATGCAGCTTTTCCGGAATGTGGCCGACGCCTCCCACCAAGCCGTCGAAATCAACCAGGCCGGTCAGACATAGGATTGTGTCCGCCTCGTCCACGTCCCGGCACAAATGGCAGGCTTCATCGGCCAGAACCGCGTGGGCCATGAAAGCCGCCAATTGCCAACTGTCACCGCTGTTGATGGGGTCGGAGACTTCCAGGCGAAAGCCGCCTTTGGGAAATGGGCCGAAAAACCGCTCCACCGGGCCGCCGCCGGGATAGACAAAATCGTCGTAGCGGTCACTGATCGACAGCCGCTCAGAGCCGCGCCCCACGACCATCATGGATAATGGCGCGCGTTCGTGGGTGATCCGCTGGATCTGTACCAGGCCGCCGGTCGTCAGGGCGAATATGGCAACGTCTTTCACCGCAGTAGAGCCTGGGTCCGGGGATCCCGCAACAGGGTCATGATGGGGTTGTCCGCCTGGACGATAAATTGGACGACACCACGATGGGCTTTAGGTAGCGGGAAACGGTGGCAATGATCCGCCTCGTCACACAGCAACAACAGCTCCGGCGCGGGCGCGTCAGCACCGCCATCCAATTCCACCACGATAATGAACTGATCCGCCTCCGCCTGGCTCGCCTCAACCGAAATTTGACAGCCAACGCCGCGCCGTACGGGGATCGCCTCCGAACTGGCGGCAATGACGTCGGCCAACTGATACATCGACGCCACCCGTTGAAATTCCCTATAGGTTCGGCGCAGAGCCAAGTTGGAGGATAATGCCGCCTCCAACGCCCCATCGGGTGCCGGATCAAGGGCCATTGCATGGGCATACAGGCGGCTGGCGGATATGGACGCCGGCTGGTTCTCCATCACACTGCCATCAGCCAAATCCTGACTGGTAACATTCTCGGCGAAGCGCTGCCGCGCCGCCTCCCGTTCAGCCCCCTCAGGCAATTTGATCTCGATCATCGCCGTCTCCTCGTTCCGCAAATCGCCCAACCGCTCATTTGTAGGATCCCAGACGAACCTGTCGTTGATAGTCTAACCTAAGTCCCTGCACCTTGCGTACATAGGAATGGGTGGCGGGAATAATTCGTGCGGCAGGCAAATCGCCGACCGCCGAACCACCGTTGTAGAATGATAACGCCAGATCCACCCGCCCGCGATAGCGCCGCAGCAGACGCTTTAAAAAATGCAGCCCCAGACGCACATTAATACGCGGTTGCCATAGCTGATCCGGGGTGATGCCGTATTCCTCCCACGCGGTGCGGGGCATGATCTGCATCACCCCGCGCGCGCCCTTGTGACTGACCACATTCGGCTTGAAATTGCTTTCCGCCTGCGCCACTGCCAGGGCCAGATCCGCCGCGACCCCAATATTTCGCGCCTCGGCCACCACAAGACGTTGAATTTCAGCCCGCGACCCAGCTTGCCCCGCAGCATGAACTTCGCCAAACAGACCGGTTGCCAAAATCACCGTCAGCAATAACAATTTGCCCGGCATGACTTAACCCCTCCCACCGTGCCGGCGGCCGCGATAGGGAGAGAAATCATCCAAATCAGCGTGGTCATGATGCTGGTGGGTATGGCGCAGATGACGCTGTGCCAGACGCCTGCGGGTATGTTCCGCACGGGCAGCGCGACGGGCGGCGCGCGCTTTGCGTACCATATCCAGCCTGCGAAGGTGACGCCAATCAGCTTCTGCAACCGCTTCGACGTTCATTTCTGTCGACGCATCACCAAGGTATTCAGGGTGCCGCTCAACCTTATTGGCAACAGTGCGGGCGGGTTTCCAGCTTTCCTTTGACGGCGGGGCGGGCGTATCCCAGACCGCAGCCTGCGCGGCATAGCGCTTTTCCCATTTCAGAACGGATTGCACATAGCGCCGGGTGAAGCCATGGGCCTTGGCACCCGCGCCACGGCCATGCAGACTGCCGCCGTTATAATGCGACAGAGCCAAATCCCAGCGTCCGCCATATCGATCAATCAATTGCTCCAAAAAACTCAGGCCCAGTTGAATATTCAGGCGTGGGTCCCACAACTCATCCTCGCCAACGCCAAATTCATCGCGCGCTGTTCGCGGCATGATCTGCATCACCCCCCGGGCCCCGCGTTCGGACAATGCGGCGACTTGAAAATCAGATTCCACTTTTGCCAGGGCCAGGGCAAGGGACGGCGGCAGGGATGTCGCCTCCGCCTCCGCCACGATCAGGCGCTTTACCCCATTGCGATCGAACGCGCCGTTAGCAGGCCGGGCATCTGCGCTGTGAAAGAATGTGGTCGCAGCCAGGGCCAGCCCCAATACAGTCGCTTTCATCAAGTTCCGCCGTATCATTTTTTGATGTATCATTTTGCATGCTCCTTTATGGCATCCAGCCAGGCTTGGGTCAGTGTTGTGATGGTCAAATTGGCTAAGGCCAGGCGACCCTTGACCGCCATAACCTCTGCCAGGGAAAGATTGGGCGGCACGGCCAGAACCGGCTGCGCCATAGCCGCCATGACGGCTGTCTCCAGGGGTTGCAGCTGTTCGTCGAGAAACCGCCCCTCACTGAAGATGATCAACTGCCGGGGGGCGACGGCGCGGGCGTCATTGGCAACTTGGGTGCCCGTCTGATGTTCGGATGAAGGCACAAGATGCAGATCATCCGCCGGCAATTTGGCTTTTGTCGGTGTTGTGGCACCTGCCTGCCCGCCCATGGAGACCATGGTCAAAATCATGATGGCAAAAAACGCCATGGCCAAGGCCAGGGCAATCTCTGTCATGGCGTTCCCGCTGTCATTCCCTGTCATATCATCGCGCCTCAGATTGCTTTTAAACCAACCCCATATCGAGGGGAACAACAGAGGATATGAGAGGGTCAGGCATGGTTTTTGCCTGTCGATAAGCGCAAAATTCCAAATTTTTGAATAAATCCATCTGACAGGCATACCGGGCACTCTGAAAATACGAATTTTCTTGGTTATTATCCTCTTAATATTGTGTTTACTCCCTCAATATTTGTATTTATAATTATTAACCCTATTTTTAAGGGAAATCGGCGCTGTTTGCGACGGAGCGATTCACGGTTTTCGAATTTGTGTGTTATAGAGGCCTGAACGCTGTAATCGTCGCACTGATCGGGGACTTGACCGGGGCGGCAAAATTAACGATGAAGCGCAGGGAATGGCTCGCCCAGAGCCAGCGCGACAGACTAATCATCGGGACAAAAACGACGGCGTGACGGGATCAATTGGAATTGGGAAGTACGATATGAATGTAAGGGGCTTGCCAGAGCCGCAAGGCTTATACACCCCAGAAAACGAGCACGATAATTGCGGCGTTGGGTTCTTGGCGAACATTAAGAACCGGAAAAGCCACGAGATAATTCGTCAGGGGCTACAAATTCTGGTTAATCTGGACCATCGGGGCGCGGTTGGCGCTGACCCGTTGGCCGGTGATGGCGCAGGTATCCTGCTGCAAATTCCGGATCGACTGTTTCGCGAGGACTGTGCGGATAAAGGCATTACCCTGCCTGCCGTCGGCGATTATGCGGTCGGCATGATTTTCCTGCCTCAGGATGCGGAAACGACCGCACAATGCATAGAGGCAATGGAACAGGTTATTCGCAATGAAGGGCAAATCTGCCTGGGCTGGCGGGATGTGCCCGTGGACAACAGCTGCCTTGGGGAAAGTGTTAAGCCGGACGAGCCGAGGATCCGGCAGGTCTTTGTCGCCCGTGGCCCCAAGACCCCGGATCAACAGGCGTTTGAACGGAAACTGTTCGTCATTCGCAAAACGACCCATCGCGCGGTCTGGAAATCTGCGGACGAGGCACCCAAAGCCTTTTATATAACCTCCATGTCCACCCGCACCATTGTCTATAAGGGCATGGTTCTGTCGGGCAATTTGTCAAACTATTATCTGGACCTCCAGGATGAGCGCGCGGAATCCGCCCTGGCCCTGGTCCATCAGAGGTTTTCGACAAACACATTTCCATCGTGGCGACTGGCCCAGCCCTTCCGCTATCTGTGCCACAATGGCGAAATCAATACAGTTCGCGGCAACATCAATTGGATGGCGGCACGTCGGCACGCCATGAGCTCATCGGTGCTGGGCGATGATCTGGACAAACTATGGCCCTTGATCGGCGATGGTGCATCGGACTCCGCGACGGCTGACAACGCCTTTGAATTGCTGGTAGCGGGCGGCTATTCCCTGTCCCACGCCATGATGATGATGATCCCCGAGGCGTGGAACGACAACGCCTTGATGGACGCGGACCGCCGCGCCTTCTACGAATATCACGCCGCGTTGATGGAACCATGGGATGGCCCAGCCGCCATTCCCTTCACCGATGGCCGGCAAATTGGTGCCACCCTGGACCGCAATGGCCTGCGCCCGGCCCGTTATGTGGTCACGGATGATGATCTGGTCATCATGGGTTCGGAAGTTGGCGTCCTGGATATACCGGAAGAAAAAATCGTCCAAAAATGGCGTTTGCAGCCGGGCAAGATGTTTCTGATCGACCTGGAAGAAGGCCGCATCATTGGGGATGAGGAGATCAAGGCGTCCCTGGCCCAGGCCAAGCCGTACCAAAAATGGCTGGATGACACGCAAATCCAGCTTGAGGATCTGCCGGACGAAATCGGCCCCATGACGCCGGATGCCCGCACCTTGCTGGATCGGCAGCAGGCCTTTGGCTATACCCAGGAAGACACGAAATTCTTCCTCACCCCCATGGCGTTAACCGGCCAGGATCCCATCGGATCCATGGGCATAGATATACCTTTAGCTGTGCTGTCGGATCAGCCGAAGCGGATGTCGGATTACTTTAAGCAATGTTTTGCCCAGGTTACAAATCCACCCATTGATCCGATCCGCGAAGAATTGGTGATGTCTCTGGTCTCCCTTATCGGGCCCCGGCCCAATTTGCTGGACCCCGATGACGCCGGCACCAAAAAACGCCTTGAAGTCCGCCAACCGATCCTGACCAACATGGATTTGGAGCGGGTCCGGCGGATCGAAAACCAGGTCGATCAGGTCTTTCGTACCTATACTTTAGACATCACCTATCCCGCTTCGGAAGGCGGGGCGGGCATGGCCAAGGCGCTTGAAGAGCTGTGCCAGCATGCCGAGGACGTGGTGGAACGCCCCTACAATATTCTGATCCTGTCAGACCGGGGTGTGGATACGGACCGTGTGGCCATTCCCATTCTGCTCGCCACCGCAGGCGTGCATCATCATTTGATCCGCACGGGACAACGCACCGAAGTGGGCCTTGTGGTGGAAACCGGCGAGGCCCGTCGGGTCCACGATTTCTGTCTGCTGGCCGGCTATGGCGCAGAGGCGATCAATCCTTATCTCGCCTTTGACACTTTATCGGCGCTGCGCCCGAAATTGCCCGAAGACCTGGAAGAAAGCGAATTGCACCACCGCTATATCAAGGCGGTGGACAAGGGGATTTTGAAGGTGATGTCGAAGATGGGCATCTCCACCTATCAATCCTATTGCGGGGCGCAGGTTTTCGATGCCGTTGGCTTAAGGCAAAGCTTCCTGGATCAGCATTTCACCGGTACCCGGTGCGCCATCGACGGCGTCGGCCTGGCTGAAATTGCCGAGGAGACAGTGCGCCGGCACACCCTTGCCTATCGCGATATCCTGCCCTATCGGGATAGTTTGGAGGCCGGCGGCGAGTTGGCCTATCGCCTGCGTGGTGAGGAACATGCCTGGACACCGGAAACCGTGGCCCTGCTGCAGCATGCGGTCCGCGCCGGTGATCGGAGCAAATACAAGGCCTATGCCAAACGCATGAACGCGCAGGATAAAAAGCTGCGCTATATTCGCGGCCTGTTCGAATTCAAATTCGCCGACCAGCCGATCCCCCTGGACGAAGTGGAACCGGTTACGGAGATCTTTAAGCGGTTTGCCACAGGCGCCATGTCCTTTGGTTCGATCAGTTGGGAGGCGCATACCAATCTGGCCATCGCCATGAACCGCATCGGTGGCAAGTCCAACTCCGGCGAGGGCGGCGAAGAGGCGGAACGTTATCGCCCCTTGAAAAACGGCGACGACATGCGGTCGGCCATCAAACAGGTGGCCTCCGGCCGCTTTGGCGTGATGGCGGAATATCTGGTCAATGCCGCCGATATTCAGATCAAAATGGCCCAGGGTGCCAAGCCTGGTGAAGGCGGGCAGTTGCCCGGCCATAAGGTGGATGAATGGATTGCCCGGGTGCGTCATTCGACACCGGGCGTTGGCCTTATCTCGCCACCGCCGCATCACGATATTTATTCCATCGAGGATCTGGCCCAGCTGATCCATGATCTGAAAAACGTCAATCCTGAGGCCCGCGTATCAGTGAAACTGGTATCGGAGCTGGGGGTCGGCACGGTCGCTGCCGGCGTTTCCAAGGCGCATGCCGATCATGTCACGATTTCCGGCTACGATGGCGGCACGGGCGCTTCCCCGATAACGTCCATCCAAAGTGCGGGCAGTCCGTGGGAAATCGGCCTGGCCGAAACCCATCAGACCTTGGTCATGAACGGCCTGCGTGGCCGCATCGCCGTACAGGTTGATGGCGGTCTGCGCACCGGACGGGATGTGGTTGTCGGTGCCTTGTTGGGCGCCGATGAATTCGGCATCGCGACCGCTGCCTTGATCTCACAGGGCTGTATCATGATGCGCAAGTGCCATCTGAATACCTGCCCGGTGGGCGTGGCAACGCAGGACCCGGAATTGCGCAAGCTGTTCCCGGGCCAACCGGAACACGTGATCAATTTCTTCACCTATCTGGCTGAGGAAGTCCGCGAGCTGATGGCCAAATTAGGGTTCCGTACTTTTGATGAGATGATCGGCCAACGTGATCGTCTGGAAATGCGCGATGCCGTGGAACATTGGAAAGCCAAGGGCCTAAACCTTGGGCCCCTGCTGCATATGCCGCAACCGGGCCCAGGTGTTGCAATCCGTAATTGCGAGACCCAGGACCATGGCCTTGATAAGGCGCTGGACAACCGGTTGATCGAATTATCCGAACCCGCCATAGAACGCGGAGAAGCGGTTAGGATCAACCTGCCGGTCAGGAACATCAATCGCACCATCGGGGCTATGTTGTCCGGGCGCATTGCCAAGAAGTATGGTGGTGCCGGCCTTGAAGATGACACCATCCATGCCAAGTTCACGGGCAGTGCGGGGCAAAGCTTCGCCGCATTCCTAAGCCACGGCGTCACCTTTGAATTGGAAGGCGACGCCAATGACTATGTGGGCAAGGGGCTATCGGGGGGTCGGGTGGTGATCTATCCGCCCAAGATCTCCACTATCACGCCGGAGGAGAATATCCTGATCGGCAACACGGTGTTGTACGGTGCCATCTCGGGCGAATGCTATTTCCGCGGTGTCGCGGGCGAAAGGTTCGCGGTACGAAATTCCGGTGTCACGGCGGTGGTCGAAGGCGTTGGTGATCATGGCTGCGAATATATGACCGGCGGCGTAGTGGTCGTCCTTGGCAATACGGGGCGGAACTTCGCGGCTGGGATGAGCGGCGGCATCGCCTATGTCCTGGACGAAAGCAGTGATTTCCACCTGCGTTGCAACATGGCCATGGTGGCGCTGGAGCCCATTGCGGATGAGGATCAGGTTTTGGAAGATTTGGACCATCAGGGCGGTGATCTGGAAACCCATGGCCGGGTCGATCTGGTGCATGACATGACCCGCTATGACGCCCAACGTCTGCATAACTTGATAGAGAACCATCTGCGCTATACGGGCAGTGAACGGGCGGCCATGGTTCTGGATAATTGGGATGAATACCTGCCGCGTTTCGTCAAGGTGATGCCGGTGGATTACCGCCGCGCGTTGCAGGAAATGCAGGCTCAGGCTCAGATAACATCCCGGGGACAGTCCGGCGCGGATGACCAGCATGTTGGCGAATCCGTTGCTGTGGGGGGTGAGTAAACAGTATGGGTAAACCAACAGGCTTCATGGAGATCGCACGCCGCGACCGCTCCTACGCACCGGCGGCTGACCGTCTGCGCCATTATGATGAATTCACCGTGCCCCTGACCGAGCCCGAGGCCCGCCAGCAGGGGGCCCGCTGTATGGATTGCGGCATTCCCTATTGCCACAATGGTTGCCCGGTCAACAATATCATTCCCGAATGGAACGATCTGGTCTACCAGGGCGATTGGCATGCGGCACTGCGTAACCTGCAATCCACCAACAATTTTCCGGAATTCACGGGCCGCATTTGCCCGGCCCCGTGTGAGGCCGCCTGCACCCTGAACATCACGGACGAACCGGTCACCATCAAAACCATTGAAGTATCGATCATCGAAAAAGGTTGGGCTGAAGGTTGGATCGTCCCCCGTATCGCCAAGCACAAAACCGGCAAGACCGTCGCCGTTGTCGGTTCCGGTCCCGCTGGCATGGCCTGCGCGCAACAGCTGGCCCGTGCCGGGCATTCCGTTGTGCTGTATGAAAAGAACGCCCGGATCGGCGGTCTGATGCGTTATGGCATTCCGGATTTCAAGCTGGAGAAGAAATTTATCGACCGGCGCATGGCGCAAATGCGGGCCGAGGGCGTGGAATTTCGCCCCAACAGCCATATCGGCGTCACCATTTCTATCGAAGAAATTCAGGAAAAATTCGACGCTGTGGTTTTGGCCGGCGGTGCGGAGCACCCCCGCGACATGCCCGTACCCGGGCGGGAGCTGGATGGCGTGCATTACGCGATGGAATTCCTGACCCAGCAGAACCGCCGCCTGAGCGAGGAGCCTTTGGGCGAGGCGAAGGAAATCCTGGCGACAGGCAAGCATGTGGTCGTCATCGGCGGTGGCGATACAGGGTCTGATTGCGTCGGGACCTCCAATCGGCAGAACGCAGCCTCTGTCACGCAGTTGGAAATCATGCCAAAACCGCCTGAAATTGAAGATAAGGCCCTGACCTGGCCTGATTGGCCCATGAAACTGCGCACATCGAGCTCTCATGATGAAGGGTGCGAACGGGATTGGGCCGTCTTGACCAAGAAAGTCCGGGCCGATGCCAACGGCAATATCGAGGCATTGGAACTGGTCCGGGTCAGTTGGGATCAATCGGGCGGCAGCATGAATATGAACGAGATCCCCAACAGCGAGTTTGAATTAAAGGCGAATCTGGTCCTCCTCGCCATGGGCTTCATGCACCCCTCCAAAGAGGGCATGCTGGAGAACCTTGGCGTTGATCTGGACGGGCGCGGCAATGTGCAAGCCAACATGGAAGATTACAAGACCTCCATCGATGGTGTGTTCTCTGCCGGTGATATGCGCCGGGGCCAATCCCTTGTGGTCTGGGCCATTCGTGAAGGCCGGCAATGCGCCCGCGCCGTGGACCAGGCCCTGATGGGTAGCTCCGTCCTGCCACGATAGAAGCTATGCCTTGAACCAGGATAGCGCCGACCCGGAAACGCCTGCGCCTCATTTGTTCGGTGCGGCCTTGTGGATGCTGGGGGCGGTGGTGTCATTTTCCACCATGGCTGTGGCCGGACGTGAGGTTTTCAAGGAACTGGACGTCTATCAATTGATGTTCTATCGCAGCGGCATCGGCCTCGTCATGGTGCTGATCTACGCCAGCCTTACTAAAAACGGTTTTCGCCATTTCAGGACCAAGCGCCTAAAACTGCATTTCGTCCGCAATATGATCCATCTTGTAGGCCAGTTCGGCTGGTTCCTTGCCCTGGGCCTGATCCCTCTGGCGCAATTGTTCGCGTTGGAGTTCACGACGCCATTGTGGATTGCCGTTCTGGCACCGTTCCTATTGGGGGAGAGGTTAACGAAGACCCGCCTGCTTGCTGTCATCCTGGGGTTTTGCGGTGTCATGGTGGTCCTCCGCCCAGGCCTGGAAACCATCAACATCGGTTCGATCGCAATGCTGATCGGTTCTATCGGCTTCGCCTGCTCCATGATGGTGACCAAGCGACTGACACCGACGGAAAAGCCGATAACTATTCTGTTTTACATGGCCCTGGTGCAAACCCCGGTGGGCCTAATGCTCGCCTTCACGCAATTACACTGGCCGGGGCTGATCACGTCGTTGTGGCTGATCCTGGTGGCAATCCTGGGCTTCACCGCGCATTTTTGCATCGTCCGCGCCATGCGCCTGGCCGATGCCATCGTCGTGGCACCAATGGATTTTCTGCGCCTGCCCTTGATCACGGCAGTTGGCATACTATTGTACAACGAACCCATCGAACTCTGGGTCCTGGCCGGTGGTGTCCTGGTCCTCCTGGGCAACTACACCAACTTGATGGCCGAACGCCGCAAGGCCTGAAGCAAGATCTAAATCATGACCTTCATCCTTGCACAGATGATGGTATTGGCATTATTATTGGTCGGTCGACCGAACTATATCAAAATTATGGCTGTACTTGCATGAAGCCTTCCCAAATCTACAATATTATGACAAATATATGCAGGGGTTCTCAAAACGAATTGTAAGCGTTCGAGTTCGAGTTCGAGTTTGTGCCAATCAAAACAACGAACACACAACAGGAGAACAAGAACAATGACTGATACGAAATGGTACTGGAAAGGACGTTATATCGAATATTGCAGCTGTGATGTGGGCTGTCCCTGCGAAAATATGGCACCCCCGACACAGGGGCATTGCGATGGTGTCATCGGCTTTCAAATTGACGAAGGCCATTACGGCGATGTCAACATGGATGGCGTCATGGTCGCCGCGACCTACTTCTTCCCCCGCGCTATTCACCACGGCGGCGGCCACATGCAGCCCATTCTTCGGCCGGAAACGACAGAAGAACAAATCGCTGCCGTATTCGCCATCATGGGCGGTGAAGGTCAGCCTGTGGGCTCCATGTTTCAGATCTTTTCGGTGATTGTAGAAACCATCCATGAACCGCAATTCGCGCCCATTGAGTTTGAATGGGACATCAACAAGCGACTGGCCCGGATCCATGTTCCCGATATTGTAACGGCAACCACAGCCCCCATCCGCAATCCGGTAACGGATGAGGAGGTGGAAGTTCGCACGGTTCTGCCCAGTGGCTGGGTCTTTTACGAGGCCCAGGTCGCCTCGGGCACTGCCAAGGGAACGGGCGATATTAAGTTCGACTACAGCCAACGGCACAGCTCGCTTGCCACCTTTGCCTTCAACAACAATGGCATGGCCCATTCTTATGAAGAGGCAAAGGAACTGTATGGCCTGGACGCCATGCGCTAAATCGCGAAGAATAAGGCAGCGCTCCCATATTTGGGGCGCTGCCGGCTTTGCAAATAAAAGATAACGGTTATGGAACGCGTTTTGATACGGGATCGGGCCCTGGTCATCATTGCTTTGGCAGTGCTGAGCATCCTGTCATGGTCCTATCTGGCTGTCCTGGCCAGGGACATGGCCCAGGGCGACATGAGCCTGATGGGCATGGCTGCGATGGCAACAGGATCCATGCAAGCAACCATGAGCCAATGGACCACCACCACCTTTGCCCTGATGGCGGTGATGTGGTTCGTCATGATGGTGGGCATGATGGTACCGTCCGCTGCCCCCATGATCTTGTTGTTCGCCACCGTAACCCGAAAGCAGTCGTGGGACGAAAACCCCGGCCTGCGCATCGCGATCTTCACCGGCACTTATCTTTTTATCTGGGCCCTGTTCAGCATAGCCGCCACGATAGGCCAATGGGCGTTGACCGAGGCGGCCCTGGTCTCTCCCATGATGGTCGGCACCTCAAAATGGTTGACCATAGTTTTGTTGGCCGCCTGCGGCATCTATCAACTGACACCGTTAAAGCAAGCCTGCCTGGGCAAATGCCGCTCACCATTGGCCTTCCTCATGACCGGTTGGCTGCCGGGCGATCTCGGTGCCTTAAAAATGGGGCTGTCCCATGGTGCCTATTGCCTGGGCTGTTGCTGGCTGTTAATGGGTCTGTTGTTCGTGGGCGGTGTCATGAACCTGCTGTGGGTCGCCGTGATCGCCATTCTGGTTCTGGGGGAAAAGGTTCTGCCGCGTGGGGATCTATTCGGCAAGTTCGGCGGCGGCGTCATCTTGGCTCTGGCCGCTTATATGATTGCCGGGGAACTATTCTAAATCTTGTCCAGCCAGCCCTGAATTTCCGCTTCATCGGGCATTTCCGGCGTACCGAGAAAGACCAGGCGGTCGCCATCGGGGGCGCTGTCCGCCGGGGTAAGCTCATGACGACGGCCGACCAACTGAAACAGCCAATGGCCGGGTTCATCCCGCAGTTCGAATATCCCCTTTGCCCGCAGGACAGATAGAGGCAGATCGTCCATCAAGGCCAGGAATGCCGCTCTATTTAAGGGCCGGGTCAGATTAAGAGAGACGGAGCGGAAGGCGTCCTCGTGCCCGTGCCCGTGTCCGTCCTTGTGCCCGTGATTGTTATTGTGGCCCGCCGCCGTCACAACCGCATTGTTGGCACCACCTAACAACAGCGCGGCGGGCACCTCGCCCCGGCTGGCTTTGACAATGGCGGCATTGGGCGCTTGCGATGCCAGCCAAAGCTGGACCTCGTTCTGATCATAGTCATCCAACAGATCGCATTTGTTCAAGATCACCAAATCGGCGGCGGCCAGTTGTCGGCGAATGGTATCGCCGACATATTGATCCTCGGCCTTTTCCTCAACCAATTCCGCATCCGCCAGAACGACCACGGCATCCCGGCTTAAACCGGGATGCAACACGGCGATATCGGCAATGGGCCGGGGGTCGGCGACGCCGCTCGCCTCTACCAGAATATGTTCCGGTGGATCATCCCGGCGTACCATCTGCATCAACGCCAGCATCAGGTCATCCCCCATGGTGCAGCAAATACAGCCATTAGCCAGGGTCACCGTATCGCCGCCATGGCTGGACAACAGATCACCATCCACTGCCAGATCACCGAAGTCATTAACCAGCACCGCAAAACGTAAGCCGGTATCCTGGGCGAGTAGGTTATTTAACAAGGTCGTCTTGCCTGCACCCAAAAAGCCGCCAATGACCGTCAAAGGTATGGGCATCTATTCACCATTGTGCACGGGCGTGTGCGCGGGCTTGTGCGCGGGAAAAACTCTACCCCCCAACACCGTCCCCCAAACTCCGACATCGCGCAGTGCCTCTGGCGCGATGGTCGTCGGGTCATCCTCCAGGACCGCAAAATCAGCACGCTTGCCAACTTCGATGCTGCCAACCTCGTGATCCATCTTCATGGCATAGGCCGCACCAAGGGTGATGGCGCGCAACGCCGAGGCAGCGGAAATACGTTCATTCGGGCCTAGCAAATAGCCAGACGACGTCAGTCGGTTGACCGCACACCAGGCGGTAAACAACGGCCCCAACGGCGTCACCGGCGCATCGGAATGAATGGCGAACGGCACGCCCAGTCGTTCCGCCGTCGCCGCGGCGTTGGAGCGTTTGGCCCGGTCAGGCCCCATGGTCGTGGCCCGATGTTCATCGCCCCAATAATAGAGATGATTGGAAAACAGGTTCACACCAATACCCAGGGCAGCCATGCGGCGATACTGGCTTTCATCCGCCATCTGGCAATGTTGCAGGGTATGGCGATGGTCCCGGCGCGGCGATTTGGTCAACGTCGCCTCTATGGCATTGATGGCGACTTCCGATGCCTCATCCGCATTGGTATGAATATAAACCTGCAAACCCGCATCGTGATAAGCCTGAACCATGCCTTGCAGTTCATCGGGCCCTGTATTCCACACACCATTGGGCAGCCCGTTGTAATAGCCGGGCCATTTCATCCGGCCCGTCATGCCCTGGATCGAGCCATCGGTGACCAGTTTTACCAGGCCAAAATGCAGCTTGTCGTTATTCAACTTCACCAGTTCGGCCATACGTTCGACGCCTTGGGCGCTGGGTACACTGGCACCACCAAAGGCGGGTGCAATGCGAAAGCGAAAATCCTCCCGCGCGGTCCAGGCCGCCAGGTTTTGCACGGCTTCATCCGGCGCGGAATTGAACAGATCCGTCGCCGTGGTGACGCCGGTCTGACAGGCGATCTGGCCAAAATTATCCAGGGCAAGCTTCTCGGAGGCCTCGGTAGAATAATCCAGCCCGATGGTGTCCAACGCCATGAATTTGGCTGCTATTTCCTGCAATTCGCCCGTGGGCTCACCCTTGGCATCCTTGGCAATGCCCTCGACATTCGTTGCGGCGGTTATATTGGCAGCCTGCAAAACTGCGCGCGAGGCATTCAACAAATGCAAGTTGGAATGCAGGATGACCACCGGGCGGGTCGTCGATATTCGATCCATATGGCCCAAATCCATACGGCCACCATCGAAATAGATCGGATCGAATCCCCAGGCAATTAACGGCGTATCCTTGTCCGGCATCGCCGCCTCTATCCGGGCAAGTTTGTCGGCCACTGCATCAATACTGCCCAAGCCCTCGTGGATCTTGCCATCGGGCCCGGTGCGGGCGTGGAAGCCGACATAGTGATAGCGCCAGATACTACCTTCCATCAGATGGCAATGGCCTTCGACAAAGCCGGGCATCAAGATCTTTTCGGCAAATTGGTCGTCCAGGCTATGCTCACCCCAGCCCTGCACGTCCTCCAAAGATCCCACACCCAGAATCCGGCCATCACGCACAGCCACATGACTGGCCTCTGCCTGGTAGTTGTTCATGGTGATAATCTTGCGGGCGGAATAAATAGTAATATCAGACATCAATGACTCCTCGCTCAAACTAGTTGTGCCAGGGCTGCAGCACGGTCCACAAACCTTCCACCGCGCGCAACCAATCTTCCAGCCCGCGCTGCCGCGGTTCCATGATCAAGGCGTCTATGCCAGCAGCGCTATAGGCCTCCGCCATGGCTTTCAGGCTGTCATGGTCATCCTCCAACGGATCCCAAAAAACCCGCATGGAGAGGGGGAAATCCGAGCCACGTGCCGCACGCAAATCGGCCGTTATGGCGGCAATATCCTCCACCGGGACGCGGGTGCCGTGCCAACCGTCACCCATAGCCTTGGCCCGGCGCAGGGCGGGGGCGGAATTGCCGCCCACCCAAATTGGGATCTTTCGGCCCGGCTGGGGCAAGGTGCGGATACCTTCCAAAGCCGCCGTCACCACCTTAGGCTGATAGGTTATGGGGTCTTCGGTCCAGCAGGCCCGCAGGATATTGATGATATCGTCGGTCCGCGCGCCACGATCGCCAAAGGGCACGCCCATGGCGTCAAACTCCCCCTCCATCCAGCCGACACCGGTGCCCAGGATCACCCGCCCCTCGCTCAACAGATCCAAGGTCGCAAGTTCCTTGGCCAGATGGGCCGGTGTGCGCAAGGGCAATACCAACACAGAAGTGCCCAGCTCAACCCGGGAGGTCGCCGCTGCGGCCCAGGTCAGCGTGATCAGCGGTTCATAAAAACTGGCCGATGGCGGATAAGGGGCGTCATGGGGGATCGCCAGATGATCATTGACCCAGATGCTGTCAAAGCCCAAATCCTCCGCCTGGCGGGCACCACGGCGCACCGCCTCCGGCCCGGCCTTGCGTCCGATCTGTGGAATATGAATGCCGAATTTCATTGCGTGTCATCCTCCTATAGTTGGGCCCATAATGGCACGGTTTAGGCACTTGTGCGGAACCAATTGCCCTGATGTAATCGCAGTAATTGAATAGAGAGGAATTGCCCCCATGGCCCAAGACCTTATGAACCCCTGCGGCATCTTTGCCAATGAAGATGCCCCCCTGGCTGTACGTGGAAAAATGATCGGCGGCGATGACAAGGTCGTCATCGGGCTGTTTTCCAACCAAAAGGCCAATGCGGATTTATTCATGGATAACCTGGAAAATCTGCTGGGCGCGCGCTTTGATAATGTGGAGTTTTTGCGCGGCTACAAGGCAGCCTCGGTGCCCGCAAATTTTTCCGACGAATTCCTGGACCGTTGTGACTTCGTTGCCGCAGGCTTTGGCGATTGAGGCTCGTGCACGTCGTGGTGTATCCATGACAGCATAAAACTTGAAAATCACGGCATCGCGACAGCGACGGTCTGTAGCGATGAATTCTATTCCCTGGGCAAGGCCGAAACCCAATGTCTGGGTATGCCTGGCCTTCCCATCGCCATTGTGCCCCATCCCGTGGCCAAGCTGCTGCCGGATGAGGTCGCGGCCCTGGCGGCAAATGTGGTGGATGAAATCATCCGCCTTTGGCAAACAGATGCGGAGGATCTGCGGGCGGAGTTCAAGGACAAGGAACCCCCGGTCAAAAAACGCCTGCGCTATAAGTCCTTGTTCGAGGGTAATTTTTCCGCCCCCGATGCACCAAAGCTGATCAAAGGCCCCGATGATCTGGAGGGGGTTAACCGCCTGTTCTACAGCCGGGGCTGGACCGACGGCCTGCCCGTCATCCCGCCAACACCGGAACGCTATGAGGCTATGCTGGGCGACAGCGGTCTTGATCCGGAGCAATTGTTGGCGCTGATTGAACCGCGCCAAGGCCAGGCAACCGTCGCCAAAATTGTCATCAACGCAGTTATGGCCGGCTGTTTGCCGGAGCATCTGCCGGTTCTGTTAGCGGCAGCGAAAGCCTTGGGTCAATCCGCCCTGAACCTCAAGGCCCTGAATACCACGACCCATCCCTGCACGGTGCTGGCCTTGATCAGCGGGCCGGTCAATGACGAGATCGACGTCAACACCACCTACAACACTATGGGCCAGGGCAGTCTGGCAAACGCCGCCATTGGCCGGGCCATTCGCTCCATATTGCTGAATGTCGGCGGTGGCACGCCGGGCATTCTGGATAGGGCCACCATGGGCACGCCTGCGAAATTCAGTTTTTGCTTTGGCGAGAACCAGGACGAAAATCCCTGGGGCGAAACATTGGCCATGGAAAGAGGCTTCGCCGCCGATCAAAGCACCATTACCCTTTGTGGGGTTGAAGGCCCGCATAACGTCAATGACCACTATGGCAAAGGGGCGGAAGAAATCCTGCAAACAATTGGCGGTACCATGTGCTCACCGGGCCTGAACAACAGTTATCTGGGCGGAGAGATCATGTTGGTCCTGGGCCCGGAACATGCGGAGATCATTCATAAAGACGGCTTCTCCAAGGCGGATATCAAGAATTGGCTGATCGAGAATGCGGTTATTCCGGCCCACGTACTGTCGGAACCACAACGGGTCATCATGCGCCAGTATGTTCCCGAACGCCTTTTGGCAAATGGTGATCAGGGCGCGCGCATTGCCACAACCCATGCTGATATCCAACTGGTGGTGGCGGGCGGGGCGGGGCGGCATTCCGCCATCATACCTTCGTTCGGGAATACCCGTGCTGTAACAGAGGTGATTTAGCGCCATGTGCTCCATGCGACTAGCAGGACTGACCATGTATGACCTGGACCCGGTGCGGGCGGCGACGGATGCCTGGTGGGCCGGTTTGGCCAGGGCCTGCCGGGCGGAGGGGATCCGGGAGGTACCCGATACATTGTGGCGCGGCGGGCCCCGGGAAGATCTATGGCAATCCCCGGATCTGATGATCTCCCAAACCTGCGGCTATCCATTGTTGAAGCATTTCACCTCTCATCTGACCTTGCTGGCCACGCCTATCTATGGTGCGGACGGCTGCTATGGCCCGAACTATTGCTCCCTGATCGTCGTCAACGCAGACAACCCGGCCCGGACATTGGACGATCTGCGCGGTGGCATCTGCGCCATCAACGATTGGGATTCCCAATCGGGCATGAACGTCCTGCGCCATACCATCGCGCCGTTGGCCAAAGACGGGCGGTTCTTTGCCGAGGTAAAGGTGGCGGGAAAGCATCAATTTTCCGTTGCCATGATTGCCCGGGGGGAAGCGGACGTGGCCGCAATTGATTGCGTCACCCACGGCCTGATGGCCCGCCACGATCCAAGCTCCGTCGAGGGCACGCGGGTCCTGGCCCAAACCCAGGCCGCCCCCGCCCTGCCCTATGTCACGGGCAAGCAAACGATCGGGCGAGAACGCAAACGCCTGCGTGCCGCCCTGGACCGCGCCATGGCAGACCCGGATCTGGCCGAAGCGCGGGACGCATTGATGATCAAGGGCTTCGCCGATCTGGCCCTGCGGGACTACCAGGTGATGCTGGAAATGGAAAAGGCGGCGGCAGAGGCTGGTTATCCGGATCTGAACTGAGCCAAATCAGAAGCCATTGGAATTATTGGCATATTCATTGCATGAAATAGGGGGAATAACTTTTTTCCGGCAATTGGATAGAACCGCGCCATGACGACGATCAGCCCAGGTATTCCCGCAAATCTGCTGTTTTTTAGACAGGTTGAGCCTAAAGCGATAGCTGGCGAGCCCGGCTATGCCCAGATCATGGCGGAAAAAATTGCCGAGCTGACCGCGCAAAAGGCGGCACATAGTTCCGCCGCCCTGCAGCGAAGTGCCCGTTCCGAACTGGAATTTGTCACCGGCCCCATAAATCCTGCCGCAATTGCTACAACCGCTCAGCCACAGGCACCCAACCCTGTGAAACCGGGGGGTCCTGCCGCCTCTCTCATGTCCACAGACGTGAGCGCCACCTTGTTGGCGGCACAGGAAGCACGCGGCAGTAATAACAGGCAGCCGGCACCGGCAACACCCAGCTACGGCAGCGACGCCAAAGACACATTTATGGAATATGCCGCCCTGACACCGGCCCAGCGATTTTACAAAGATATTCTGAAAGATCTGGGTTTGACGGAGGAAGAACTGGCAAACCTGCCGCCGGAAGAACGGGCCAAGATTGAGAAATTGATCGCCGACAAAATGCGCGAGCGGACGGAAAATGCCCTGACCACGGGCCTAGCCTAGCGCGCAGTTGAGGGCTTTAACGCCGACGCCATAAATATGGTCGCGAGTGGCAATCCGCTACGGCTATGATGTCGTCATGACCCTGTTTGATTACATCATCGTTGGCGGCGGCTCCGCCGGTTGTGTATTGGCCGGTCGCCTGACGGAAGATCCCAATCTACGGGTCTGCTTGTTGGAGGCCGGGCCACAGGACACCTCCCCCTTCATTAAGGCACCTTTGGGAATTGGGGCAACGGTGCCCGGCAAATACTTAAATTGGGCCTTTCAGACAACACCGCAAACCGGGCTGAACGGGCGGCGGGGCTATCAACCTCGGGGCAAGGTCCTGGGTGGGTCATCCGCCATCAACGCCATGATTTATACCCGCGGTCACGCCTGGGACTATGATCATTGGGCAGCGTTGGGCAATCCCGGCTGGTCCTTTGCCGACGTGCTGCCCTATTTCAAGGCATCCCAAAATCAGGAAAGAAACCGAGATCTGGGCGGGGACGATTACCACGGTATTGGCGGTCCACTGAACGTCGCCGATCTGCGCAGTCCCAACCCCCTGGCCCAGGCCTTCGTCGATGCGGGTGCGGAAATACAGCTACCCCGAAATGACGATTTCAACGGGCCGGAGCAGGAGGGTGTGGGCTCGTATCAGGTCACCCAAATTGGTGGCGAGCGCTGCTCCGCTGCCCGGGCCTACCTGGACCCTGCCCGGCAACGGGACAATTTATCAATCCTGACCGGTGCCTATGCCACGAAAATCATACTGGAGGGCAAACGCGCCGTCGGCGTGACCTATGAACAGAATAGCCGGATGGGGGAGGTCCGGGCCGGGCGCGACGTCATTCTTTCGGCAGGCGCCTTTCAGTCGCCGCAGTTATTACTGCTGTCGGGCATCGGGCCCGGCGCGGAGCTGCAACGGCATGGCATCGCCATAGCCCATGAATTGCCCGGTGTGGGACAGAACCTGCAAGACCATATTGATATCGTACTGCCCTATCTCTCACCCTCGCCCTATGCCATGGGCCTGACGCCGGGGGGGATCGCCAGGTTGATCAAGGGGATCTTTGAATGGCGGCGGACGCGCACCGGCATCATCACTTCCAACTCCACGGAAACCGGCGGCTTCGTGAAAAGCCGGGCCGATCTGGCCATCCCCGATCTACAACTGCATTTTAATGCAGCCATCGTCGACGATCATACCCGCAAGCGTCATTATCATCGCGGCTATTGTGCCCATGTCTGTGTCCTGCGCCCGAAAAGCCGTGGCACCATCTGCCTGAACAACTCCGACCCAAAGGCCCCGCCCCGGATTGATCCGAATTTCCTAGGCGAGCGCGAGGACCTGGACGGCCTGGTGGCGGGCTATAAACTGACCCGCCGCATTCTGGAAGCCCCTGCCCTTGCGCCATATCGCGGCCGGGAACTTCTGACCACAGATGTGCAGACCGACGACCAGATCATCGAAGACATTCGCAATCGCGCCGACACCATCTATCACCCCGTGGGCACCGCCAAAATGGGCCCGGACGCCATGGCCGTGGTGGATAGCCAGCTACGTGTTCATGGCATGGATGGCCTGCGCGTTATCGATGCCTCCATCATGCCCACACTGATCGGCGGCAACACCAACGCACCAACAATCATGATCGCGGAAAAAGCAGCGGCGGCTCTCCGCGCAAAGTAAGATTATCTATGGGAATTTACCGGGCAGGCTACTTTGAAACGCGATATTCCTGAATGATCGGCAAAGTCGCCAGATAGCTGTGCATCCAGGTCGGCGCAAGTTTGTAGGCCCGGAATAGGGCTTTTTTTGCTTCTGCCGCACGGTTTTGTAGGTGTAAAAACCGACCCCAGTCGTAGTGAATTTCCCAGCTGTCCGGATCCAGTTGAACGGCCTGGGTGTAATCAGCCTCGGCCTTGGCGACCTCACCCATTTGCGTCCAAACACCGGCCCGGCGCGCATAGCTGAGGCCATGTTTGGGATCAAGGCTTAGGGCGCGGTTGCAGGCCGCCATCGCCTCGTCCAATGCCTTGAAATGGGTCGCGTTTTCAAAACAGATAGCGGACCAACCATCCACATAGTTCGGATTCCACTCAACCGCCTTCTTATGGTCTCGTAGTGACAAAGAATGCTTTTCCAGCTTGCTGCGCGCGACACCGCGAAAATGGTGTGCGATGGCCAATTGCTTGGTGGTCAGCCCACCATCGGAGATGGCCAGGCCGAAGATATTCATAGCGGCAGCAAATTCGCCCTCGTCAAACAGCTCCATCGCGAAATCGAGATCTTTTGATGGACCGGCCCACGCGGGGGAATGCGCGGCAAGTAATAGCCCGCCGAGGCAAAAAGCTCTCAGGATAAAGGTTTGGACGATGCGAAATCGATACGACATATCTGCCTGTTATAGCGCCTTGACGATATCCTCAACCATTTTTTTGGCATCTGCGAACAGCATCATGGTGTTGTCCGCATAGAACAGATCGTTATCAATACCCGCATAGCCGGGAGACAGGCTACGCTTAACAAAGAGGCAGGTGCGGGCCCGGTCCACATCCAAAATTGGCATGCCCGCAATGGGGCTGCCCGGCTCGTGCGCGGCAGGGTTGGTGACGTCATTGGCACCGATGACGAAGGCCACATCGGTGTTGGAGAAATCGGAATTAATCTCCTCCAACTCGAACACTTCGTCATATGACACATTGGCTTCCGCCAACAGCACATTCATATGACCCGGCATACGGCCTGCCACCGGGTGAATGGCATAGGTGACCTTAACTCCATGGCCTTTCAACATATCGCCCATTTCCCGCACCGCGTGCTGGGCCTGGGCCACGGCCATACCATATCCGGGTACAATAATGACCGAAGACGCATTCTTCATGATAAAGGCGGCATCCTCGGCGCTACCCGCTTTCACAGGTTTATCGCTGCGCGTGCTGTCCACCGCCGTATCGCCGCCAAAGCCGCCCAGCAGCACAGAGATAAAGCTTCGGTTCATGGCCTTGCACATGATGTAGGACAGAATGGCACCCGAAGACCCAACCAGAGCACCGGTAATAATCAGGGCTGTATTTTCCAGGGTGAAGCCAATGCCGGCTGCTGCCCAGCCGGAATAGCTGTTCAACATGGAGACGACGACGGGCATATCCGCACCGCCAATGGGAATGATCAACAAGAAACCCAGGACAAATGCCAACAGCGTCATGGCCCAGAACCATTCAACCTGGGGCTCAATGGCAAACAACACCACCAGGGCTATGATCACCACGCCCATCGAAGCATTCACGGCATGCTGGCCGGGGAAGGTAATCGGGTTGCCCGTGACCAGGCCCTTCAGCTTGCCAAATGCGATGATGGAGCCCGAGAATGTAATGGCACCCACGACGACGCCGATGCCCATCTCGATGCGGCTGGCTAGTTTCAACAACCCTTCGGCATCGGCAATGCCGTAGGCGCCGGGATTATAAAAGGCGGCAGCCGCAACCAAAACCGCGGCCAGGCCCACTAAAGAGTGAAAAGCCGCGACCAATTCGGGCATTTCCGTCATGGCGATGCGCCGGGCGATAATCGTACCGATGGCACCGCCAATGACCAGGGCCGTCAGGATCCAGGTATAAGAGACCACTTCGGGGTTGATCACCGTGGTGATGACCGCAATGGCCATGCCGATCATGCCGTAAACATTACCGCTGCGCGCGGTTTCGGGAGAGGACAGGCCGCGCAGGGCCATGATGAAAAGAACCGAGGCGATCAGGTAGGCCAGGGCCGTCAGATTTGCCGACATTATTCCGCTGCCCCTATTGCTTTTTCTTGTACATGGCCAGCATGCGCTGGGTGACGAGGAAGCCGCCGAATATATTCACCGCCGCCAGGCCGATGGCCACCGCGCCAAGCACTTTGGACAAGGACATCTCAACCGGGCCGGCAGCGATTAAGGCCCCGACAATAATGACCGAGGAGATGGCGTTGGTCACGGACATCAAGGGCGTATGCAAGGCGGCGGTCACTGACCAGACCACGTAGTAACCAACGAAGATCGCCAGCACGAAAATCGCCAGTCGATAGATGAATGGATCGATACTATTGGCCACATCCATTATTGCTTACTCCCCCTCAGGCTTTGTCGGCGCACTCAACATTGGATGAATGACGGCACCGTCCCTGGTCAGACAGACGCCGGACACGGTTTCATCCTCAAAGTCAAACGAGAGGTTGCCGCTTTCACCATCAATATGAGGCGATAGAAAATTAAACAGGTTCCGGGCATACAGGTTGGAGGCATCCACCGCCAGACGGGCCGGAAAGTTTGAATGGCCAACAATTGTGACGCCGTTGACGACCACCACTTCGCCCATTTTCGACAACGTGCAGTTGCCGCCGTTTTCAACCGCCAGATCAACGATGACGGAACCGGGCTTCATGGATGCCACCATAGCGTCGTCCACCAAGGTTGGCGCCGCACGGCCCGGGATCAGCGCTGTGCAGATCACAATATCCTGCTTGGCAATGGTTTCGGCGATTAAAGCGGCCTGTTTCTTTTGATACGCGGCGCTCATTTCCTTGGCGTAACCGGCCTCGGTCTCGGCCTGCGCCGTTTCCTCGTCCTCCACCATGACGAAATTCGCACCCAGGCTTTCCACCTGCTCCTTGGCGACGGGCCGCACATCCGTGGCAGAGACGACCGCGCCCAAACGCCGGGCCGTGGCGATGGCCTGCAATCCGGCAACACCGGCCCCCATGACAAATATCTTGGCAGGCGCAATGGTGCCCGCTGCCGTCATCATCATGGGCAGGGCCCGATTGAATTCTTCCGTCGCATCCAGAACCGACTTGTAGCCAGCCAGGTTGGCCTGGCTGGAAAGGACATCCATGCTTTGCGCCCGCGAGATCCGGGGCATCAATTCCATGGCAAAGGCATCAATCCCCGCGGCCGCATACGCGTCACAGTCGGATCGCCGGACAAGAGGGTTCAACATCGCAATGAGGATCTGCCCTTTGCGCATTTGCGCCAATTCGTCCCCACCGTCGTCCCCGGCATTTTCGGCATCCCCGGCATTTTCGTCGGCCATAAGGGGCCGGCGCACTTTCAAGACCACGTCTGCATCGGCCAGGGCCGCGGTGGCGTCGCCTGCGATGGTCGCACCAGCATCCTGAAAATCACTGTCGGCCATAAAAGCCCCGGCACCGGCCTCAGCCTCCACCACAACATCAACGCCCAGTCCGACAAACTTTTTCACGGTCTCCGGCGTTGCCGCCACCCGTCGTTCGTCGGCCCGCCGTTCTTTCAACACGGCAATCTTCATAAATCCTATCCTGAATGGGAATACCTAACGCGCATTGGTATCGGCGGATAATAACAAAGCCCGCGCTTCAATCAATGGAAGGTTTCCGCCAATAGTGCCATTTGCATGTTATTTGTGCGCCATATTTACTTAATGGCGGGCTAACGCCTTGCCTTAGGTCAAACCCAGGTCAAATTTTTTCAACAAACGCGCCTGCTTACGCGCCATTTTGGCGGCGTCAAAGTCTTCGATCAATTCATGGAAATGACGGTACCAGTTCACCTCCGCATTCAAATGCATAAAGACCCCGCCCAGGCCGATGGCGGCACGATCCATAAAGACGAATTCCTGGGGCGGGCGCACGCCGCCTAATTCGCGCAGGCTGCGATGCACCTTTTCGGCTACATCGCGGCCATAGACCCCGGCGGCATCATCTTCACGAATGCGCCTGCTGCGATCTTCCAGCAGGGGGCCATAAACGAAATTGGCCCACAGGTTCAGGGTCTCGATCACTTCTGAACTCAGCCCGGTGAAGCCCCAGGTCTCGTAGGCATGTACCGCCAGGTCTCGGTCACCATCACGAATGGCCCGATATAGATCGATCACACCTTGAACGAATTTCGCCTCGAACACCCGAACGCAGCCGAAATCCAGCAGATTGATCCCCAGATCGGGGCGAACGGAATAGTTGCCCAAATGAGGGTCGCCGTGGATCACCCCGGCGCTATAGAACGGCACATACCAGGTGCGGAACATATTCAAGGCTATTGTGTTACGGGTTTCCAGGTCAGCCTCGCGGAAATCCAACAACGGCTGGCCCTCCAACCAGTTCATGGTCAACAGCCGCCTTGTTGACAGTTCCGGCACAACCCGGGGGATATGGATCTGTTTTTCCGCCTTTAAGGCCTCGGCAAACAGGGCCATATGGCGGGCCTCTTGTTCGTAATCCAATTCCTCGCGCAGGCGCTCGCTGATTTCCTTGTGCACGTTGGAGGTATCGATGGTTCGGTCATAGCGGCCATAAATGGAAAATATCAATTTTAGTTGCGATAAATCCGCCTCTACCGCTGAGCTCATATCAGGATATTGCAACTTGCAGGCCAGGGCGTTGCCGTCGAGCTCGGCCCCCAGACTGGCCCTGTGCACCTGACCCAGAGAGGCGGCTGCGGCGGCCTCGTGTTCAAAGCTGTCGAAACGATCCTGCCAATCGGGGCCCAGCTCCGCCGCCATGCGTCGTTTGACGAACAGCCAACCCATTGCCGGCGCATTGGCCTGCAGCTGGATCAGCTCCTGCACATATTCCTGGGGCAAGGCCTCAGGGATGGTTGCCAGGATCTGCGCCACTTTCATCAACGGGCCTTTCAGGCCGCCCAGGGCATTTTTCAAATCCTTGGCATGGGCCGGTTTATCCAGGGCAAAACCAAAGACTTTGTCGCCGGCCAGGCGCGCGGCCAAGCCACCGACCGCCGTGCCGACCTTGGCATAGCGGCGGACGCGGCCACCCATGCTGTCCCGCTCTCCATCGCAGGAATTATCACTGCTCATTGTTTTGCCTTCACGATAGCTCTTCCAATTCATCAATGAAGCGTTCGATGACGCCTAGGCCCTGCTGCCAGAATTCAGGGTCGGCGGCATCCAATCCGAATGGTGCCAGAAGTTCACGATGCCGCAAACTGCCGCCCGCGCGCAACATATCAAGATACTTTTCGGCGAAACCCTCATGTGCATCCTGATAAACAGCATATAGAGAGTTCACGAGGCAATCGCCAAAAGCATATGCATAAACATAAAACGGCGAATGAATGAAATGCGGGATATAGCACCAATAGTTGGCATATTCGGGATGCAGGCGAATGGCCGGGCCCAGGCTCTCGCCCTGCACGGCCATCCAGATCTCGCCTATTCGTTCAACCGACAGCTCCCCCTGCCGCCGTTCATTATGCAAGCGTCTTTCGAAATCATAGAAAGCGATCTGGCGCACGACAGTGTTCAACATATCCTCTGTCTTGCCCGCCAACATGGCCTTGCGCCGGGTAGGATCAGCTTCGCTGTCCAGCATGGCGCGAAAGGTCAATTGCTCGCCAAACACGCTCGCCGTCTCGGCCAGGGTCAGGGGCGTATCGGCCATCAGGGCACCCTGCCCGGCAGCCAGAACCTGGTGCACGCCATGGCCCAGCTCGTGCGCCAGCGTCATCACATCCCGGGTCCGGCCCTGGTAGTTCAACAATAGATAGGGATGCGCCGATGGCACCGTCGGGTGGGCAAAGGCACCACCGGATTTGCCGGGCACTGACGGCGCATCAATCCAGTCATTATCAAAAAAGCGCTGACCTACCTCCCGCAAGACGGGTGAGAAGCGGCCATAGGCATCGAGCACCTGATCCTGGGCCACTTGAAAACTTATGGTCTGCTGGTCCTCGTTAGGCAGCGGTGCATTACGGTCCCAGTAATCCAAAGCCTCGACCCCGAACCACTTCGCTTTCAGGGCATAATAGCGGTGGGAGAGGCGCGGGTAGGCTGCTGTAACCGCCTCTGCCAGGGCATCCACAACCTCGTCTTCCACAAGATTGGATAAATGCCGGGCACTGTCCGGCCTGGCAAACTTGCGCCACTTATCCTCAATCTCCTTGTCCTTGGCCAGTGTATTGGTGATCAGGGCGAACAAGCCCTTTTGCTGATCAAATCCGGCACCCAATGCCTTGGCCGCCGCCTTGCGTTGTGCCCCATCAGCTTCAGACAACAGATGCAGGGTCTGCTCCAATGACAGATCGGCATCCGCGCCCTCAGGTGAAAACCGCATATCAGCCATGGTCTCATCAAATAGACGATTCCATGCTGCCCGCCCCGTGACCTGTTTTTCGTGCAGCAATTGCTCCTGCTCATCAGCCAACTGATGCGGGCGGGCGGCACGCACATCCCGCAACCAGGGAGAAAAGTGCGCCAGGGAGGGTTCTGCCGCCAACAAGGCCGCGAACGCCGCATCCTCAATTCGGTTCAACTCCAACGTGAAAAAAATCAATTTTGTGGTGATCTCGCTCAACCGTTCCATGGTGGTTTGATAAAACCGGCCCACCTCACGATCAGCTATATTGGCCGCGTGATACAATTGGGCATAGCTGGCGATCCGGCCCAGGAAATCCTCATCCCGCTCGTAGCGCTGAATGGCCCGGGCAAGATCCGCCGCAGATAAAGTCCCAACTTTGCCCGCGAAATCCCCGTTAAATTGCTCTGCCGCCGTGGCAGCCTTGTCCAAATCCGCTGCCAAATCCGCAGCATCCGGGCCGCTATAAAGATCGCTCAAATCCCAGCGCGGCAAATTCCCCAGTTTCATAATCCACCTATCTGCTTAATCGCCGCTTGTCCCGAAATGGCACAAGCGCTAGACTGTCGTTTAATAAGTAATGAGAGACGAGGTTGAGGGCAATGGCGCAGACCGTGTTGATCGTCGATGACGATCCCACTCAAAGACGGCTGTTGGAGGCCGTGGTCAGTCGCCACGGATACGATGTCGCGATTGCGAAGGGCGGCGAAGACGCTGTGGCCTTCATGCAAACGGAAAAAGGCAACGCCATAGACTTGATCCTGCTGGATCTGGTGATGCCGGATCTGGATGGTTTCGCCGTGCTGCAACAGGTTAAATCGCGGCGGGCGGAACTTCCCGTCATCATTTTGACGGCGCAAAGCGGCATTGATGTCATCGTCAAGGTGATGCAATCGGGTGCCGCTGACTTCATTCCAAAACCAGCTAGCCCGGAACGTTTGCTGGTCTCCATGGAAAACGCCCTGAAGATGAACGTGCTGTCGGGCCAGGTCTCGCGTCTGAGCCGGCAGGTCGATGGCCGCATGCAGTTCGATGATCTGATC
>Ga0233439_10001103_pt1 | contig 36024 bp, 30 predicted proteins | sample SI_123_September_6_FD_182713 | JGI IMG/M metagenome (GOLD analysis project Ga0233439, IMG submission 182713) | Seawater microbial communities from Saanich Inlet, British Columbia, Canada - SI_123_September2016_100_MG | ecosystem: Environmental > Aquatic > Marine > Inlet | place: Canada: British... | reverse complement strand
GTACGGAGTGGTTGCGGGCAAAGGTCCAAAAACGCATTGTAGCCCGCTGCTCTGAGACCGGATGGAAGGCCAGATAAAAACCGGCGACCACCGTGATCAACAAAATCAGCGCGGGTGCTTTGCCAAAGGGCAGCATATCTTCAAAGGATCGATCGGCCATATGGACTCGCAAGGTACGCAGTACGCATCGTCATTGCAACAACAATAACGATGTAACGTGATAAATAATAGTAGATTGCGATAAGTTACTTTAAGGGGAAAATTAGGTAAATTGTGTTTCACAACAAGACATCATTACCTATGTTTAAGCATAAAGCACAGTTATAACAGCAGCACGATTACAGCCATAATAGCCAACGAATGCCGCCGCAACCACGCTCTATATTCTCGAACGCCATTCGCGCGACCTTAGACGCACCGCGGGACAAAACGAAAATATCATGGCCGACACACCAGACAATCGCGACGATCAACCCGACATGCACGGCGAGATAGAACAGCTCCGCAATGAAGTCGACCGCCTACGGTCACGTGACGTGGCCCAGGAGCTCAAACTCTCCGAAGCCAAATACCGCGCCCTAATAGAAGGCAGCTCGGATTTTATTTATGTACTCGACAAAGAGGGGTGTTTCACTTTCGCTAACCAGGAGGTGGAAAACCTGCTCGGCTATACCCCCGACGAGATCTTGGGCAAACATTATTCCGCTATCCTACTCGCCGAGGACTTGGCCTCGCTGAAATACGCCTTCGCCGAGCGGCGCACCGGCGAACGGGCCACCCACCAACTAGAGATCCGGCTGCGGTCGCGCAGCGGGGTCACCGGCGACGTGGATATGGATATCCGCCATTGCTCGCTGAGCGCCAGCGGTATCTACCAGGACGAAGCCTACTGGGGCACGCACGGCGTCGCCCGCGACATCAGCGAACGCAAATACCAAGCCACCAAACAACTGGCCCTGCAACAGTTGCACCGCTCGATCTGGACCATGACTCGCGCCGACGACATACACCCGGTGCTCACCGCCATTCGCGACTGCCTGCATACGATGGAAGTGCCCTATGGTGAGTTCGGCGTCTATGTGCTCGATTTGGGCGAACCACCGATCGTGCATTTTTACGGCACGTACGATTCGGCGGAGATCACCAAGAAGGGCCAGTGGATGGTAACCGACGCCGAAAGCTTTGCCGGACACACGATGGGCGTCTGGCAAAGCGGCGAGATGGTGCATTCTCGGGTCCTCGAAAACGACACGACTCATCACTATCGAGACCGCCTCGCCGAGTTTTTCGGCGATATCAACTCGATTATCGACATTCCCTTCTCGCACGGCGTACTGACCGTGACGACCAAAGACGGCACCCGGTTTTCCAGCCGCAATATCTCCTTTGTACGGGAGTTAGCCGAGGCGCTCTCCGACGGATTCCGCCGCATGGAGGACCTGCTGGATCTCAAGCTCTCCGAACAGCGCTACCGGACGCTAGTCGAAACGCCGAACCTGGTGGTGATGTTGATCGACACCGAGGGCAACTTCCTCTACACCAGCCCCCAGATCGAAACCTGGCTCGGTTACGCACCCGCAGATTTTTACGCAGACGCTTCTCTGATGATGCGACTCGTGCACCCCGCAGACCAGGACACGCTCGGCTCTTTTATGACCACGACCAATGGCATGCCGGTGCTGCGCAACCTCGAATACCGCTGGTCCTCGACCGACGGGCAGTATCATTGGGCTTCCGGGTGGCTCTTCCCCGTCTACGAGACCGAAGGCGACGCACAGGTCAAAAGAGCGAATATGGTCCAGGTGGTGGTACAGGATACGACCGAGAGTAAACAGATCGAAAACCAGATCAAGACCTCACTCGAAGAGAAGGAAGTGCTGCTCAAGGAGATCCACCACCGAGTCAAAAACAATCTGCAGATCATCTCCAGCCTACTCGACCTGCAATCGAGCAACCTCGACGAGGCAGCCAGGCGCATCTTCGCAGACTGTCAAAACCGCATCAACTCCATGGCCCTCATCCACGAGGAACTCTACCATTCGACGGACCTTGCCCACGTCGACTTCGAGACCTATGCCGGCAACCTCGCCGAAAGCCTCATCGGCACCTACGGGGCCGCCAGCGTCGGGCTCGAATTAGTGGTCGATGCGCTGCCCCTCACGCTCGATAAAGCCATTCCGATGGGGTTAATCATCAACGAATTAGTCTCCAACTCGCTCAAGCACGCCTTTCCGGGGGGGGCCGCGGGGCGCATCGTAATATCGCTCAAGGCGGACGACGAGGAGACCTTTGTGCTTGTAGTCGGCGACAACGGTATCGGACTGCCAGCCGACGTCGAACCGCAGAACCCCAGCAGCCTGGGCTTGCGACTCGTCTACACCCTCGCCCAACAGCTCAGAGGTAAAGTCGATCTTTCGCGTGAGAATGGCACCTCTTTCACCATCGTGCGCGACGCCTCATAGCCCCCAGCCTTCAATTACTTGCATAAATATTTATTTTTAATCGATATAATCTTCTGGCAACAATACTACTCGTATATAATTTTCACGATTAAGATAGCGTTGCATGGCTTGCTGCAACGTCTCGACATCTATCGCTTCAACATAGTCTAGATACTCTAGCGCAAGCCGAGGGTTTATTTGGTGAAAATTGGCCATATCCAACAAGTTGAGCCAATAGCCATTTTCTCGTAGGCGCACCTCGTGACGACGGCGGCGCATCTCTTGCACCTTCTGGATATAGCCAGCATCCAAGCCAGCCTCTTGTAGGCTATCTATCTGCGCTATAACAACCCCGGCCAGTTCCTCCGCTCGTTGTGGATCACAAGTAAAGCTGATCGACAGACTATAACTCTCTTTTGGATAATGCGTCGCCGAAGCGCTGACGCCAACGCCATAGGTCCCCCCCAGATCCTCGCGCATGACCTCGCGCAGCTTTATCTGTAATGCGTCAGCCATCGCCTTGATCATAAAAAAGTTCCGATAGTTCCAATCGAAGGGACCGGTAAAAATCATCTGGGTCTGGCTCTTGGCTTCGAGTCCTTTATATACGTAGCGCTCGACCACGCCGGTCGGCGGCTCGATGCCGACATCGCGCCAACTTTCCTGCCCGTCGCCATGCGGCAACGTGCCCAAATAGCTCTGCACCAGCGGCTCGATCGTCGGCAGATCGAAGTTGCCGACGAAGATAAAAGTGAAGTCACCAAAATCGGCAAAGCGTTCTTGATAGATGCGCAACGAGGTTGCGAGATCCATTTCGCCGATCAGCTCCTCCGACCAGGGTCGGGCGCGGAAGTGATGCTGCGCGAGCACGAGTTGCAGCGTATCAGCGAAAGCAGCCTCCGGGCTGGCACTGCGATTGGCCAAGATGCCGCGCATCCAAGCCTGATAGGCAGCGAAAGCGGTAGAATCGGCGCGTGGGGCCGTGCCGTAGAGGTGGATCAATTGGAACATCACTTCAAGATCTTCGGGGGAAGCCGAACCGCGCAGGCCCTCCTGCAACCCATTGATCCACGGTTGCACCGAGACGACCTTGTCGGCCAAGCGTTTTTCCAAGGCGATCTTGGACAAATGACCGACGCCGCCGCCGCGCACCACGCCATCGGCGGTACGCGCCGCGATAAACTCCTCATCTGCACTCAGCGAAAATCCGCCTGGGCTCGATGCGGCAAAGAGCACTTCGTCGTTTTTGAAATCCGTCGGCTTGAGCAAAACCACAATGCCATTTTCCAATTGCCAGCGCGTCAACCCTAACTCGGGCAGCACCTCGCGCAAGACAATCGCCGGCCCCATGTGGTCCCCCTCCAACAAGGGCGCGTCATCGACCTCCTCGACATAAGGCTCGACCTCGCGTTCGGAGACGGCGGCGAAAAGGGCCAATAACTCAGCTTCCTGCGGCGGCTCTACCGCCTCTTTCTCCGGTATGCTAACGGCGATCACCCGATTCTCGGGGCGCAGCCAGCGACCGGCCAACTCATTGACTTCCTGCAAGGTGATTTTGGGGACAAAACTTTTGTAAAAGCCGTATTCGAATTCCAACCCCGGGATAGGCTCGTCGGTAAGAAAACTGCGTTTGTATTCGTCGGCGAAACGGCCAGAGCGCGTCTTGTCGCGCTCGCGATAGCTCTGTTCCATCCGGCGCAACATCGCCTTTTTCTCCCGTTCGAGTTCGCCGGAGGTAAATCCGTGTACCAACACCCGCTGCGCCTCCTGCAAAATGGCTTCGAGCCCGCGCTCAATGCCATTGTCAGCGACTACGGCCCGCAAGATATAGGCGTCCTTGCTACGCACCATCCGCCCTTGCGTCGATGACGCCTGCAAATAGGGCGGATCAGCCTGCACGGTCAATTCTTCGAGTCGCTGGTTGAGCATTCGGTGATAGAGGGCCTGTAGCAAATAGCGTCGATAATCGCCGACGCGCCCTTCGGGTTTTACATCCTGCTTATAATAGACGGTGATTGACGAATGCGTCGCTTCGGGATCGGCGGCAACGGTGAAGAGCGTTTCCTCGTGGTCGGGTACCGCGAACTCCGGCCTTGGCTCGGTGGTTGCCGGCCCCTCAAGGGCGGAGAAATACGTCCGGATCTGTTGTTCCATCCACATCGGGTCGAAGTCGCCCACGGCGATCACCGCCATCAAGTCCGGTCGATACCACCGCTCGTAAAAGCTAGTCAGCGCGCTATGCGCAAAGGTATCGAGCACCGCCTTATCACCAATTGGCATGCGTTCGGCATAACGCGATCCGTGCAGGATGACCGGCAATTGGCGATCGCGTATGCGCGCACTCGCACCGCGACCACGCCGCCACTCGTCGATGACCACCCCGCGCTCCTTGTCGATCTCCTCCGGCTCAAAACTGACGCCGTGCGCCCAGTCCTCTAAAATCTGCAGCGCCTGATCCATCACTTCGAGATCGTCGGTTGGCACCTGCAGCATATAGACGGTCTCATCAAAGGAGGTATAGGCATTGAGATCGGGGCCGAAGCGCATGCCGACTGATTCGAGATAATCGACCAGCTCCTGTTTGGCGAAACGCGTCGTGCCATTAAAGGCCATGTGCTCGGCGAAATGCGCCAGCCCCCGTTGCTCGTCTTCTTCCAACACCGAACCGGCATCGACCACCAACCGCAATTCGGCCCTGGCCGCCGGCTCCCGATTCTGGCGGATATAATAGCGCAGACCATTGTCGAGTTGGCCAACGGTAATCTGCGGATCGATCGGCAACTGTTGTTCAAGCAGTGGTATGATGCCTTCGGGCGGTCCGGTCGGCCGCGTTTCCAACTTGGCTTGGGGGGTGGCACAAGATACGACAATCAGGCATAAAGCTGCGCGAATGATAATTTTCATAGGAGCCTTCATAAGTGCAATTTTTATAGGATAGAATAAAAATAATAATACGCCTCCTCCCGACCCATTGCAATCGGCCCCTTGACCGCCCGGCCAAAGCGCCTATCATATCGTCTTTCGCTACTTCACCGACGACCAAGGGCGCACCCCACTGATGGAATGGTCCCTATTCCTGCTCGACTTCGTGCCATTATTGGTCTTTGTCGTGCTCGACAGCTTCGGCAATGTGCGCTACGCGGTTATCGGCGCGGTGCTCGCCGCCGCCGTCGAACTCGGTTATAGCTATTGGGCCTTGGGTGGAATAGATTTGTTCTCGGTGACCTTCGCCGCATTTATATTGCTCTTCGCCGGGCTGTCCTACAAATTCAACAACCCCCTATTCTTTAAGTTCAAACCGGTCGCCATCGGTGCGCTCTCCGGCATAGCCTTTCTGGTTACCTCTACTTTTTTCGCGCCCTTATTGCTCACCATGTTAGACCGCTATATCGACCTTATCCCGGTCGAGCAACAGCACAAACTGCAACGCCCGGCCGTACGCCTCATACTCGCCGATTTCAATCTCTACCTCGGCTTTGCCTTCCTGTTGCACGCCGGAGCCACGGCTTGGGCCGCGCTACATATGAGCCGCTGGGGCTGGTTCGCCGTCAGCGGACCGGGGCTCTATGTGGTCATCTTGCTGACCGCGCTACTCGTCATACCTTAGGAGAAAAAATGCCCCTCAGCCAAACACAATTAGCGACCTACGCCCGCGACGGCTATATCCTGCTCTCTGGTTTAATCGCCGAAAACATCGCCAACACGGCCGAACAAGCGATGTGGGATTGCATGCAAGCTCAGCCCGATGACCCCGCGACTTGGCCCGACGGCAATTACGCCCAAGGCCACGACCGTGCGGAGATCATCGCCTGCTATACCGATGATTTCCTGCAAGCCGCCGCCGAACTTTGCGGCGATCCACTCGATAGCACCAAAGCACCGGGTGGTGCTTTGGCCATTAATATCTTCCCGTCGCAAGCCCCATGGCAGACGCCCGGCCCCCATATCGACCACGCGATAAAGGAACACGGACACAAGGTCTTTCCCCGTCCTTTCCGCGTCGCGACGATGATCTTTCTCAACGATGTCGCAGAACGAGGCGGCGGCACAGCTGTCTGGCCCGGCTCGCATCGGCAAATCGAGGCCTTGGCGCGCTCAGACGAAGAACGCTATGAAGACATGTGGGCTTTAAACCAGGATTTAGCGCAAGCGGATTTGTGCAAGCCCTTGGTGCTGACACCGCGCCGAGGCGACGTGCTGTTCTACAATTATCTATGCGCCCATGCCGGCAGCGGCAATATCAGCCCGCAACCGCGTTTAGCACTTAACTACAAGTGGTAAGCACGATCCAATAAGCTGGAATTTGGGTAAATTGGCGTCCGATAGATCCACCTTGCAACATAATCGCGATCCACACCCCAACGACGCAATTGACACAGGCGATGTTGCGGCGCGGCGATACCGGCTGTCCGCATCGCCCGAACATACTCCTCAGGTACCGTCCACACCCTGCCAAAAATACTGCTATTCTTTACCAGGTCACGGCTATTCCGCCCGCTCTGCGCACAAAGTCACCATTCTCTGAGGACTGCTCACGACCTCGGCCAGGATTCGGATCTGTCGACCTCGACCGGACACCGCTGCAGGAAAGCCGCTACCGCGCATGCTGAGAATCGTGCCTTGTGGTGAAATATCGCCGCGCTTAAGCCGATCGATAATATCTATATATAGCCTTATTGCTCCTCCCCATGCAGACGACCGACCGAGACATTGCCGTTGAGCGTATGCACGCGCACTTGCGTATCACCGCCGGCGCCGATCGGGCCTTCGACCAACGTGCGCTTAACGGTGCCCATCACACCCAAATCCGCCGCAGCCCGGACCCGGCCATTGGTCGTGCGGGCATCTAAAACACCACTAAAATCGACAGGCAAACGCAAATCGATATTGCCATTGGTCGACGTCGCCGTCAGCGGCGCTTCCCCTTCTACCAAATGCACTTCGATATTGCCATTGGCATTGGTGAAAAGCCCTTCGTATCTCAACTCTAACAACATTGCACGGATATTTCCGTTTTGTGTGCGCAATTGCACTTGCCCGCGACTACCATCGAGGGCGACATTGCCATTCGTGGTTTGAGCGGTGACCTTGCCTTCGCTCCCACTCGCAGTCGCGTTGCCATTGACCGTGCACAGATCCAAATCCAGATGCCGCGGCCCTTCGATTTTGTAGTTGATCGTCACATTGACCCCGCGCGGCGGCTTAGGATGCTCCTTATAAATCCGCACTCTCTCACCCGTGCATTCGGCATGCACCACAACCTGCTCGGCGAAGGCCTCGGCCTGCTCGGAGGTATGCGCCTTAATCTTGGTATGAGCATACACCTTCACTGCAGTGCCAGTGCCAGGCTGGAAAACAATATTGCCATTGCCGGTTTCAGCCTGCAAGGCCACAATGGCCGCATCGTCAAATATCCAATCCTCTTCTCTATCTATTATCTCGCGATTCGAGGCACCATCGACCGCCTCGCTAACGACAACTTTAACCTGATCAACCACTTCATTAACGACGTTGCCCAAATCCATACCCCGTACCGTCCTCATCGCCTTATCGACTTCCTTGCGCACCGTATCGCCGATATCGCCCTCGTGCACGGAACTCACGGCCCGCCGCACCTCCTCGCCGATATCTTCGAAAAACTCGCCAAAATCGCGCGGTTGCCGACGCTCATCACGGTCCTCCTGCGCCCCCTGGCCCGCCAGAGGACCGTCGCCAACCGCTTCGAGCAACCGGCTCGCTTCATCTACGCTGATCTTGCCTTCGGAAAGCATCCGCAATATGGCCATTCTTTCTTCGCTCATAACCCATTTTCCTCTCGATTCATTTCAATTTTTGTAGCGCCTCAGTCGCTTCTTTTGCACCTAACTCACCGCGATCCAAACGATTGAGGATCTGCCGACGCTCATCAAGCAAATCCTCTTGCTCAATTTTTTCTTCCCCATTGACCTCGAAACCCATTTCACCGATTACGGCATTGAGCTTACTGCGCAATGCCGGATACGGTTCACCCGACTCCCGCTCCATTTCTTTAAGATTGCCCCTATTTTTGATATATATCTCTAAAAAGTGCAGGCTATCGGCTGACAGACGATCAAAAGCGCTTAACGAAAAGCTGCCCTGAACCGTGGTATCGCAGCGATTGCAACTCAGCTGCGTTGCATAGAGCCCATCGCCGCAAGCCGGACATTTGATAAATACTTTGTTCATCGAATCCATCCTTTGTTTGTTTAATAGCTAAACTATCTCTTGGACCATGTCCAGTAAATATTTTCAAATAATTCTATTTATTTTCAAATAATTCCACTTTTATGAAAATTATTTAATGTATTTTCAAATAATTTAATGTATTTGTCGTAAATAAAATAAAAAGCCCCGACGAGCCATTTGGCTTATCGGGGCTTTGTAAAATAAGTATAGTTAGTTAATTAAAAACTATGTCGGGGATCTCTGTTATTCATCCAATTCGATGTTAGCGGCAATAAGGTCGACCGCTGTTCAACCAATTCATTGAGTTTGGAGATATTTTCATAAGCCTGTTGCAATAACTCTTCGCGCTCTTTGCGCACCTGGACGACCTCAGCCGCCAATTCCATCGCCGCCAATACCGCAACTTTAACCCGCGGCAAGCGCGGCAAACGAGCCGTTATCTCACGCATTTTAGCATCGACGCAATCGACGACCTCTTTAGTGACTTCAGCCCCTAGATCGCTGGCAATGCGATATTCCTCATCCAAAATCTGCACGTCTACTTCATAAGCTGGCTGATTTGCTGTTTTCATTTCAATCTGCCCGTGTAAAGGGAAGCAATAGAGCGATACATCATATAATATAAACTATATGGTATCAAATTCCATTAAATAAGACCTATAAATTGCTACATAGTTCCGCAACGCTAACCCGATAACGCCAAATGTAAATGATCAGCCGTACCCGTATGCCGAATCGCTTGCAAACCCATTAATAAGAACAAGCCCTGCCGGGCCCAATTGCGGGTCTCGCCAACATTGGATACACGTAAATCCACCGCATGAGCGTAACCATCCCCGTGCAGATAATGCGGCGATCGCCCCTGCGCCTTTAAACCCATCTGCCCGTATTCAGCAGGCTCGCGCGCTATATCCGTAAGCACCATACGCCGATCCTCTAAAGCAACCAGCCACAACGCCAGACGCAGCGTCGGATGCAAGGTCGTCCACTCGGCCGCTGTGTCGGATGTCTTGAAATTGTGCGGCGGATAGTGCGCCGTGCCATAATAGCCCAACCCCAGAAACAATAGGGGGGTGACAAAGACCACCAGCCCCATCTTGCGCAACGAGCGGAAACGGAAACCGACGATACAGACTAACGCCAATAATCCCCCGCCCACGAATAACCCAGCCACCACCGCGAACCAACCGGCCGTCGGATCCGCGTGCAATAGGACCAACTGCACCCGGATCGTGGCCAGTAGAGCAACCAACCCTCCGACGATACACCACAGCAAAAGCGGCAACATCAGAATGCTTAGACCTAATCGCGCCGGGACAAAAGGCGGAATTCACCGCGCTGTAACCAACTCCACCCTACGTAGAGCATGGCCAGCACCAAAGCGATTTTGAGCATCAGGAACAAGGCGGCAAAAATTCCGACGACGACACCCAATGCCGCCTTGAAGGCCAGAATCGCCCCGGCGATCAACGCCAAAGCACCGATGACCCGCCCTAAAATGCTCTCGCCATTTATCCAGCGCTTACCCATGTAGAGCGCCCCGGCCGCCAATAGCGCGATCGCCACGACGGTAATCATGCCGAAGATACCGCCGATCACCGGAAAGATCAGCTTAAACGCCAGGACACCGCCCCAGATCAACAATACCACACCCAAAATTTTAGCTAACATGATAAACTCCTCTCCTAGTCTTCTCGCGAATTCTGGTATTTACCTTCGAGGCGATCGTATTTCTCGCTTAGGTCAATCATCACGTCTTGCGTATCGGTCAGACGCTGGTCCATCGCCTCAAGCCGAGTGACCATGCTCTCCTTGCAAATCGACCTGGGCTAGCCCGGTGCCGTCGACAATACACTTGGTGCGTATCGGGTAGCGCTTCATGCCCTCCGGCCAATCGGAAAGGTCTCTGTCAATGGAGATGCCCTCAATCACAACGGCCTGAGCGAGTTGTGCATTCGCGGCCCCGTCGCGACCAACGCCGCTGCGACAAACCCGAGTATTGTGAACTTTAACAGCATAACCTTGTACTCCCTCCGTACTCCATATTATAACAATTGACCATACTGCCGCCGATCGAATCTCTCATCCACTTCGCGGGGCCGCTGCAGCAGGCCGCTCATCGCCCGATCGACCTTTTGTAAGCGCACCTGCACCTTCCTGTAGCGGATCCCGCGCCCACTCGTCGTTGGCAAACCAGGTGACCTGCGGGCGCCCATCGCCGTCGCGAAAAAGACCGCAGGCGATGAACACGCAATCAATCGCCGTCCAGAGACCAAAAAAAAGCGAAGGTGCAAAACATCAGCAAGCCGGTGCCGATCTTGCCCGCATAAAAGCGGTGCACCGCAAGGCGGCGAATCTGACTTTGGGCGATAGGTGGTTCACGAACCCTTACCCGACTTTAACTCCGCCAATTGTTCTTCGACCTGACGATCGCGCTCGACCTGGTTCAGCTCTCGTTCGACCCGGCGATCCGCATCGAGTTCGCGCTGGACCTCCGCTTCAGCGACGAGCTGTTCCGACTGCTGCTCAAAACGCGCTAAATCGCGCTCATGCCCCCGCACCCGCTGTTCAGCAGCAGCAAAACGGGCAACGGCCTCGACCTCGTCGGCGACACCAGCAGGACTTTCCTGACCGCTTTTTCGCTCCGCGCGATAGCGAGCCACTAGTGTTTCCCGGCGCGCTTTTACCTCTTGTAATTTCCCGCGCAATTCCTCGACCTGTACCCTCAATTGCACCACCGTCTCCGCACTCTCAGCCAGGAGCGGTTCTAAGCGATCATTGGTCTGTGCCAGCCGGGCTTTTTGCGCTAGGACCAATCGCGCATAATCCTCATCCCCAGCCTCTACGGCCCCTTCGGCTTTTGCCTGCCAAACCTGAATCTGTTCGCCATTGCGCTGTACTTCGCGCTCGAGCCGCCGCTGAGTCGCCATCGCCGAGGCCAATGCCGCTACCGCCTTATCTACTTCTTCCTCGACATCGCGCGTTATTTGATCGACCATCTTTACCGGATCCTCAATCCGATTCAATGCCTCGTTGACATTCGACTTCAGAATATTGGCGATGCGATCCATCGTTCCCTTAGCCATGATATATGCTCCCGTGTTGTGTTTTTAGATTTGCTTGTTTCATCCAGATACTATGCAAGCACCGTGCCAGGTCTAAATCAACAATTAAATTGCACTTAAATACTTGTTTATTACACATTTGATAAAATTATCAAAAAAAGTAAATAGGTCGCCGCCGCCAATCTACTGGCGAAGCTCGCCAAAAAAATAAAAAGCGGCCGCCCCACTGGAGGACGACCGCCCTTATCCTTCATACCATTGTTTTAACCTGCCGCGAAAGCGCCGCCGCGGAATTCGTGCAACTGGCGTCTGCGCCTGGCGAAGGGCGACTCAATATCGTATTTGCGGCACAGCCGGCTAAAACTGCGGATCGTAATACCCAAGGCCCGACTGGCGTCCTGGTTGCATTTATAGACTCGGGCCACCCGTTCGATCTGGTCCCTGCCAAACCCCTTTTCCATTGCGACATCCTCCGTTTTGCGGTGAATAATTCCATCTCACCTACAGCAAGAGGTATGCCCAGCTTTTACAAACCACACAATTCCATTATTAACAACAACATAAAATTGATTTGAGAAAAACACACTAAACGCTCATACTGGCGAATCGCGCCAATGGCGGCGGGATCCGCCAACAATCACAACAACTCCCGCCCTTCGATAAATACGCGCATCACCTCTAGATCCTCGTTCAATAATAGCACATCCGCGCACTTGCCCTTTGCCAAACTGCCGATATCTTGTCGCCGCAAAATCGTTGCCGGTGTCGCACTGGCCATGCGCACCACCTCGTCCAGCGAAGCGCCGGATTGGGCATAACAAGTGCGCACCATATGGTCCATGCCCATACAGCCAGAGGCCAAGGCGCTGCCATCCGGCATAATGCCGACCCCGTCGCGGCGCACAAAGCGTGCCCCTCCTTCTAAGGGCCCGAACATATATTCGCCATCAGGTAGATCCAACGCGCGATTGCAATCGGTGACTAGCGCCAAACGCTCAGGCCCCTTGAATTTTAACGCCAGCCGCAATAAATCCGCCGTCAGATGTTTACCGTCGGCGATAACCTCCGTCGTTAGTTCGTCGAAGTAGAGCGCCGCTTCCAGGGTCCCACCGCGCATCGGATACACCGGCGCTCCGGGCAACGACCTCAGTTTGCTCTTATCGGACATCGCGCAGAATAGGTGGTCGACGTGGCTCGCCCCCCACGTCAACGCCTTTTCCACTTCGACGAAGGTGGCATTGGTATGTCCTATATTCAGGCAAATTCCGCGTTCAACCACAGCGCGCGAAAAAGCTTCCGCACCGGGCAACTCCGGCGCTACCGTAGCCGAGGCGATCGCCTCGGTGCGCTGCAGAAACGCCTCGTATTCTTCCGCTACGGGTGGACGCAGCGCTGCACCGGGATGACAGCCTTCCGCACCCGGGGCAAAATAGGGGCCGTAGAAATGCGCACCCAATACCCGTACACCAGGCTCACCATTCCACAAACCAAAACCGCGCTCGGCCACCCCCGCAACTGCCCAATCGAGCGCCGCTAATATCTGCGCGAAGGGGGCGACCGTCATCGTCGGTGTGCAACTCGTAGTCCCATGGCGGGCATGCGCCCGCAACACCGTCTGCCAGGCCTCAGCCGTAGCGTCCATAAAATCCGCGCCGGCCCCACCGTGCACGTGCAAGTCGACATAGCCGGGGCCGATAAAACCGCCGTCGGCCCGCACTCGTTCGGCTCCCTCGGGACAGGCGATATCAGCCTCACGCCCTACCGCGACGATCCTACCTCCCTCGACGAGCAAGGCCCCTTCGGCGATGATCTGATCGGGAAGGATCAACGACCCGCCGCTGAAATAGGTCTGCTTCATAAAACGTCTTCGCCTGAGCGCGCTGCTATAATCCGTATCAACTCCCTCGCCTTATCGGGGTTATTCGATCAAATCCTTGGCATACGTCGGGCACGGTCAAACGCCCGCAACTCGATATGGGCGAGACCGCTATAATAACCGGCCCAACCGTCGTTGAGTTTAAAGCGCCTTCCAGCGCCTTCCAGCGCTTATCTACCGATTCACGAACTGTCCTCACAGACCACGCTCCGCCATAAAGCGCTCTTCAATCAACTCCACCCCACGCACCGAACGACGATACCACGCCAAGCGCAAATCCTCCTTCTCCCCCTCTGCCAACCCCCAATCAGCGCCGCTCTTATGCAAACGACCGGTCAATTCACGCAAAACCAATGCGGCGCAAACCGAGATATTAAAGCTCTCGGTAAAACCGTACATCGGCACCCGCACATACTCGTCCGCCGCCCCTAATACTTGCTCGCTCAACCCCAAATCCTCGGTACCGAAAAACACCGCCAGCGGCGCGTCGACCGCCAACTCATCTAAGGCGCTGTCATCGCGGTGCGGCGTTGCCGCGACGAGCCGGTAGCCTCTTTTTTTGAGCGTTTCGAGCGCCGACAACGAATCCGAATAGCGGTGTAAATCCAACCACCCAGAGGCGCCGACATCAATGCCGGCATGCACCTCATAGACATTGCGATTCTCAATCACATGCACATCCTGCACCCCGAAGCAATCACAGGAACGCAGCACCGCTGAAGCGTTATGCGGCTGATACAGATCCTCGAGAGCTACGGTCAGGAAACGAGTGCGCCAAGCGAGTACTTGCTCCATCCGCTCTTTGCGGCGATCGGAGACGAAGCCACCTAGATACGCGATCAACTCCTGCCGCAATTGTTCGTCGATCGGATTCATCGGAAATTCCTTGACGCGGCCCCAATGCCTGCGTTCGTTAACACCACACCTCTTTTCGCGGAGACAGTCACCATGTGCGGACGCTTCGTCCTCCATCACACAATCGAAACCCTCTTTGAGGAGTTGGCCATCGACCAGACGCGGATCGAGATCGGCCCCCGCTACAATATCGCCCCCACCCAACTGGTGGCCGTAGTACTCGACGGCAAGCAGGAACAAAACCGCACCCTCGACGCCCACAAATGGGGCTTGGTGCCCTTCTGGGCCAAAGACCAGAAAATGGGCAGCCGCATGATCAACGCCCGCGCCGAGACGGTCGCGGAAAAACCGGCCTTCAGGGCCGCGCTGCGCTATCGTCGTTGCCTAATACCGACCAGCGGCTACTACGAGTGGCAAAAGACCGACGCCGGTAAAGTCCCGCACTACCTGCACATGGCCGACAACCGCCCATTCGCCATGGCCGGACTGTGGGAGGAATGGACCTCGCCCGAAGAAGAAATCGTCCGCAGCTGCACCATTATCACCACCGAAGCCAACAAATTCGCCGCCCAGATCCACCACCGCATGCCCGTCATCCTCGACCAAGCCGGCCAATCCGCCTGGCTCGACAACTCCCTGGAAAACCCCGCCGAAATCACCGCCCCTCTAATCCCCTACACCAACGACGACATGGCCGCCCACCCCGTCTCAACCCGCGTCAACACCGCCACCTTCGAAGACCCTTCCTGTATCGACCCCACCTAAGAAACACTCCTCCCCACCCTCCCCACTTCTGAAGTTGCTAGGCGGAAGGGTTGACCGCAGCCCATACCCACATCACCCCTTAACACCACTTCTATACCCCCTCACCCTCTGACGGATTTACCCCTTCCTTTAGAACCATCCAACGCACGATCTCGCGCAGCCTAGGCGGCTTACCCGTCATCAGGATGCCAATGCGAAAAACCTTGCCGGCCCCGCGCACCGCCAGATAGACCGAGACCACCATCAGCACCGTCGTCGCCAAATATTCCCACAGCGGCGGCGGCCCCGCGGCGCGGTTCATCATCACAAAGGGCGTGAAAAGCGGAATGAACGACATAACCCGCGCGAAGGTCCCGTTCGGATCCTGACTGACTAAGACCATCGCCATCAGCGGCAACATCAGCGGTATCAGAATCGGCAGCATCAGGTTCTGCGCCTCTTTTAAGCTATTGCACACCGAACCGATCCCGACCAACAAGCTGGCATAGAGCAAATAGCCCGAGAGAAAATAGAAGAGAAAAGACAGTAAATAGAGCGGGTCGACGATAATACCGCCAAAGGATGCGTCCTTCCCGCCTAACATTCCGGGCACCACCGCCAAACCGATCCCGATGCAAATAGCCCAAGTGCCCACCACCGTCAACCCCGAAGCCGCCATGCCTGCGATCTTGCCGGCCATCAGCTCAAAGGGCGAAACGGAAGACAACAGGACCTCGATAACTCTGGTCGACTTCTCTTCGATCGTATTGGTCAAGAGCGCTTGCGAATTGGTGAATATCGCGACCCACAGCAGATAGACGAAAACCATCGGCGCCCATTGGCGGGCCGTATCCACCGACGAGATCTCCACTTGCGAACCGCGCTTATCCACTTTGCGCGCCTTAAAAAGCACCGACTCCTGCAACCAACCGGCCACTTTCAAGTCAATCCCCTCGCGCTCGATGCGCCGGGCGCGCACCACTTGCGATACCCGCCGGGCGAACCAGCCGCGCAAGTCCTGGTCGGTCAGGTTCAAAGAGACGTATTTACAGCCCTCGTCGCGCTCGACGATATCGGCTCCGATCACAAAATAGGCGAAGAGCTCGCCATCGTTTACCATCTGGCTAAGCGCCGCCTGGGGATCGGGCACATCGGGTACCGCCACCCGCGCATAGCGACTGCGCGAAAGCTCCAGATCAAGAGCGTCCAATTCCTCGGCCGAAACCTGCCGCCACCACTCGGCGAGCCCCGCCGCCAACTCAGGCACCTGCACGGCGACCTCGTCGGCCAAGTAGGCGTCGGCCTCGACAACCGCCAGCGCCGCAATCAACGCCTGTCGCTCTGCTTCCGCTATACTCACATAGACCCGCCCCGCCGCCTTGACTGGGGAGGGCAACCGATCCCACGCCTGACTTCCATCGCGATAACGCTGTGCCGCCGCCTCAAGCACCACCCCCAGATCATCGGCCAAGATCCTTTTTTCGACCTCAGCCAACGCGAAACCCGAATGGTCGAGGACCGCGTAGTTGCGCGCCTCCTTGGCCTTCGTCAATAGAATCGGCACCGTGGCACTCAAAACGATGATAAGCGGAAAGGCCAGGATGCCGATCCAGAACCCCTTGGTGCGGACATTGTCCATATATTCGCGCCAGGCGACCAAGCCAATCTTACGCATCATCGGCTCCCCCAACGGCACGGATGAAAATTTCGTGCAGGGAAGGCTCGCGCAGGTCAAAGCGCCTTATCTGCACTTTGCCCAAAATCGCCGCCAATACCTGTTGTGCGTCAGCATCCTCCTGTAACAGTAGTTCGGCCTGCTTCCCCGAATCGTTGATCTTGGCCACCCCCGGCAGATCGCGCAACAGATGCCCGTCCCCGTCGTAGTCGAGTACCGCGGCCCGCCCGCCACTCGAACGCACCTCGCTCAATGAGCCGTCGAGGACTTTTTTTCCCTTGTTGATCAAAGCCACATAGTCGCATACCTGCTCGGCCTGTTCCATAATATGCGTCGAGAAGATCACGGTCTTGCCGTCTCGACGCATCTGCAAAATTACGTCCCGCATCAGATCGCGGTTGACCGGATCGAGCCCTGAAAAAGGTTCGTCGAGAATGACCAGATCCGGCTCGTGGATCAATGTTATGAGCAACTGCACCTTCTGGCCCATACCTTTTGAAAGCGCCTCGCAACGCCGCTCTCGCCATTCTCCCAACCCGTAGCGCTGCAACAATTCGTCGGCGCGGCGCCGAGCCTCCCGGTCTTCAATGCCTTTAAGCCGGGCGAAGTAGGTCATCAACTCTCCGACTTTCATCTTCTTGTAAAGCCCCTTCTCCTCGGGCAGATAACCGAGCCTGTCCTTAACTGCGGCGGCATCCTGACCGTCCAGCACGCTGACTTGTCCCTCATCGGCAAAAAAGATGCTCATAATCATGCGAATGATCGTCGTCTTGCCTGCGCCATTGGGACCCAATAATCCGTAAATACACCCAGCCGGTACATGCAGTGAAACCCCTCGCACCGCCTCTACGGCCCCAAAACGCTTCCATACTTTATCGAGTTGAACAGCTGTCGAATAATTCATAATCTCAATAATCGCCGAATTGCCTTTTTGCAGAGATTGCCGTATAAATGGTGCTTACAAGGGTAATCGCGCCAGTTATTGCACCTGCTTTCCAATTTGCCACATTAGACCTTAAATATATATTATACAATAGGATATAAATCAAGTGATTCCTTTGACGACCGAACTGAATCATCTATTCTATTTACGGATTTTAATCTGAGAGATATTTTTAGTCTTACATACTTACAGAACTAATATGTCGACTAGGGAGAGTATTCGTTGAATTCGCACAAAAGGGAAGTTATTGAGAGCATGGAGGGCTATGTCAGCGACCAGCTGCAATTGCTCAAATCGGTAGAAGACAGCTGGCAGGCCAATGACTATCTGCCCGACATGAGCGGAGAGGGCTGGGAGGATAATGTCCGCGAATTCCGCACCCGAGCAGCGGCCCTGCCCGACGACATCTTAGTCGCTCTCGTCGGCGATATGATCACCGAAGAAGCCCTGCCGACCTACCAGACCCTGCTCAACACCTTCGAAGGGGTATCTGATACCACAGGCACGGATACCAGCGCATGGGCCCAATGGTCTCGTGGCTGGACGGCCGAGGAGAACCGCCACGGCGATTTGCTCAATAAATATCTCTATCTCACCGGCCGAGTCGACATGCGCGCCGTGGAGGTAACGATTCATCACCTCATCCGCAACGGCTTCAACCCCCAGGCCGCACAAGACCCCTACAAGGGCTTCGTCTACACTTCGTTCCAAGAGCGGGCGACCAAGATCTCGCATAGCAATGTAGCGCGTCTCGCGCAAAAAGCCGGCGAATCGCACCTCAAAACCATTTGCGGCCTGATCGCCGGCGACGAGGCACGCCACGAAAAAGCCTATACCAACTTTGTCAAAAAAATCATTGAAGTTGACCCCGCCGGGGCTATTTTGGCGTTTTACGATCTGATGAAACACAAGGTCGTGATGCCCGCCCACCTGATGACCGACGACCAAGACCCAGACCTTTTTGACCACTTCTCAACCGTCGCCCAACGCCTCGGGGTTTATACCGCCAATGACTACGCCGAGATCATCCAACACCTCGTCCGCCAATGGAAATTGGAAACGATCTGCGGGCTCGTAGGCAAAGCGGCCGAAGCCCAAGACTACCTATGTAAACTCGGTCCACGTTTTGCCAAACTGGCCGAGCGCAACAATAAACGCCAAACCGAAGCTACATCATTCCAATTCAGCTGGATTTACAACCGCTCCGTTTAACGGACCTCAATCTATTTGCAAGATTGCCGATATAAGCTTTATAAAGGTCTGCAATACGTGGTTTAGGATTTTAGCCCGCCCGGATATTTTACTACCCAATAGGCTTAACCTCCCGGCGCCGATGAAGCTTGTGCAGAAATGCCCCCAATCCCGGGCCCCTTCCTTCACGCTTGCACGGAAAGAGCTAATTGCAATGTATTCACAGCCTTCCGATCCTTTTTTCGCGCTTGTTCAACAGGCGCGGGATGGTCGTGATGTACCCCTAGACCAGGGCGCCTTGCTCATCGCCAGCCAAGCCTATCCCAACCTGGACATCGATCACTACCTGCACAAGCTCGACAGCTTGGGCGAGGATTTTCGCACGCGCTACGCCCCATCCCCCGTCCTGGCCACCGAGCTTACGAACTTAAGCCGGTATCTGTTTACCGACCTTGAGTTTCGCGGCAACCAGGACCAGTACGACGATCCGCGCAACAGCTATCTCAACGAAGTTCTCGATCGCCGCCTCGGCATCCCGATCACGCTTTCCGTCGTCTATCTGGAATTGGGCCGGCGTTTACACTTTTCCCTAGCCGGCGTCAATTTTCCCTATCACTTCCTGGTGCGCAGCACCGAACTCGCAGAGCCGCTCTTCGTCGACCCCTTCGCCAACGGCGCCTTTGTCGACAATAACGAACTAGGCGAAAGGCTGCCCGTTATCGAAGGACGCAAACTCGAGTTGGCCGCGGACTATCTCGCACCGACCTCGCCGCTGGATATCCTGGCACGGATGCTGCGCAACCTCAAGCGTCAGCACGTCCAGGCCCGCCAGTTTCCCGCCGCCGTGCATTGTGCCATAAGAATTAGCTGGCTGCAACCCGCCGAAGCCGAAAACTACCGCGATCTCGGTTTCCTCTATTACTGGATCCGCGAATACGGCAAGGCGGTAGACGCGTTCAACGCCTACCTCCGTTGGGCCGACACCCCGCCCGACGCCAAAGAAATCCAGCAAAACATCCAGGTCATTTCCGATCGCCTGAGCATGCTGAACTAAGGGGAACTCATCGTGGGCTTGAAAAATATGCTCGGCAAAGTCGGTCTGACGACGCAGGGCCAATTAGACCAGGCGCAGGCCAAGAAAGAAATTTGGCACAGCTTGGTCCGCGACGTCTTCGCCCGCTATTACATAAAAATGCGCCAGGCCTTCCCCGACCAGCTGCCGGACCTACCGCGAAAATACTCCCCCGGCTGGGAGGACCATATCAAGGCCGAGCTCGGCAATTTTCTCGACGCCGACCTCCAGAATGTCGCCCCCTTGCTGCACGCCTGCGGTTTCGGCACTGGAAAATGGCAACAGTTCGTCGAGAAAACTCTGCCCGAGATGAACGAAATCGTCGACGCCCACCTCAACGGCGAGGCACCGGGCACCGGCGAGCAGTTAATCCACGATCTCAGCGACGCGCAAAAAGAGATCCGCCAGTTGCGCAGTGCTGGCCGTCGGGCCCTCGAACGGCTCAAGGACTACGAACAGCAACTCAATACCCAGCGCAACGGAGGTGATGACAAGGCAGATCGCGGCGAAAACGGCGAGGCCTTCACCGCACTATTTCCTAAATATTCAGATATCGACGAGGATGCGGACAGTGAAGACGACTCGGCCGAGCTCCGACGCAAGAACAAAGAGTTGCGGGGCAAGCTCGCCTTCAGCGACAAAAAAGTCGAAGCGCTCAACAAACAACTCGAGGATATCGAAGAGGACCTGCGCCTCATGCCGCACGCCGAACGGCTGCCCACCGGCGATGAGGACGATTTGCGCTCCGACCGCCAGGACAGCAACCAGGAATTCATCGAGCTACAACAGCGCAACAACCAGATACAGCGCGACCTCAACGCCAAAGATCAGACGATCGGGGTTTTGCGCAAGCGGATCGGGGTCATGGAGCGCGAAATAGGCGCGGCCCGCAACCAATTGCTCTCCGAAGTCAAACAGCTCAAAGAACTGACCTCGGGCAAGATCGAACTCAAACCGGTCGAAGAGCTGGATCAGATGAAGGCCGACGACCTCTTGGAATACGCCCAGAATGTCGCGAGCGATATCGATATCCGGCGCCAGATCCTGGACGAGGGCCTCAAGGGGGTCTCGAAACTAGAAGTGAATTACGCAGAGAGCCGCCAACGGCACGAAAAGCAGCAGCAAGAAATGGAAGAACAATTCGAAAAGATGGCCGCGGATCTCGAAGATTACCAACAGAAAATGGTCGAAGCCGAAGAGAATGCCGAAAAAGCGGCCGAAATCGCCCGGGAGGCAAAGGCCGCAGGGGCCGCCACCCAAGACCAGGGCGAGGCAACCGAACATCTAAAAGTAGTCGCAACACAACGCGACCAATTGCAACTGCTCAGCAATCGCGTCAAGCTGCTACAGAGTTCGAACAAGGAACTGCAAGGCTCGAACGACAAGATGTACAAGGATCTGGATACCGCGGTCAAACGACTCATTCCGCTGCGCAACCAAATCGAAGAGCTCGAAGCCCTACGCGACGCCCTCGACAGCTTTATCCGCAACAACCACGACCGCAACTTCTCCATCCACAATATACAGAAAAAACGCTAAACAATCGCCTCAGGCCATATGCGGCAATAGACCGCTCCACGCTTCGACTTCTCCGCGCAAACGCTGCCCGCGTTCGGCCACTTGCCGGTTCAGCGCTTCGAACTCCAACATCAGCTGCCGCGCCGTCACCCCGACCTCGTCGCGCAACTCCTCGGTTTCTTCGCGCAAACGCCGACCCCGTTTGGCCAACTGCCCGCCCAACACCTCCGTCTCTTCGCGCAAATGGCCGATCGTCTCGGTCACCTGTTCGCGCAACGCGGCCATCTCCTCGGCCAACTGCCCAGCAGTCGCGCTAGCTTCCTTACTCAACGTCTCCACTTCGCGCCGAAGCGCTTGGCCGCGTTCGGCCACCTGCCCCCCCAAGGCCTCCACTTCACCGCGTAAGCGCCGGCCGCGCTCGGCTACCTGTTCGCCCACGGCCTCCACTTCACCGCGTAAGCGCCGGCCGTGTTCGGACACTTGTTCACCCCATCCCTGCAAGTCAAGCAGCAGTTCACCTTTCTGCTCGTGTTCTGCCAAGGCCCGGATATCTTCGCCTAATTGTTGCCCTCGTTCGGCGATAAGACCGCTCAACGCCCGCACATCAGCCCCCAATTCATCGCCGCGTTCCGCCAACAACCGTCCCAAACCCCGCATATCCCCGCGCACCCGTCGCAAGTTTTCTGCAACAAAACCCTGGGCTGAGAAAGGCATCTGCACCAACAAGTCGCGCACCCCAAGTTGACTCGGTAAAAAGACCGCCCCCTCATTTTTGGCTTCCCGCCACAAGTAGCGGTTGAGCCGGGCTTCTTCCATAATCTTGTCCGGCACCGGCTTCAAATCGTGGACGAGGCCGACGAAACTCATCAATTTAAGCAGGTAATAGGTAGGATCGATCTCATACCAGAAAAAACCGTTGCGGGTCGACGCCTGATAGCGGTGGTGATTGTTGTGCCACCCCTCCCCCAACGTCAGCAAGGCCAAGAGCCAATGATTGCGACTTTCGTCGCCGGTGTAGAAGCGTTGCCGGCCCCAATAATGCATCAAAGAGTTAATCGTATACGTGCCGTTACTCAGCAGAAAGGTCGAGACGCAATAACCCCATACTAACCAATGCCAACCGCCGACGGCGAAAAGCCCCAGCCCCATCAGGAAGGGGGGCAAGTAACACAGCCGATCCAATAGCCGCAATTCGGGATAACACGCGAGCTCGGGTATGCGGTCGAATTCCGTAACCGCGCTCGCCTCGTAGAGAAACCACATCCAATGGGCATGCCAGAAACCCTCGTGCGAATTGTGCGGGTCGGCCTCGGTATCGCTTGCCTTGTGGTGCATCCTGTGGTGCGCCGCCCACCACAAGGCCCCTTTCTGTGTCGCGGTCGCGCCCAGTAGCGCCGCCAGAAACTGCATCGGCCGCCCCATCGCATAGGTCCGGTGCGAAAAATAGCGGTGGTAAAAACCCGTTATGGCGAACATGCGAATAAAATAGCACGACATGCACAACAGCAATCCGGTCCAAGAAAAATGGGTAGTAAAAACCAGCAGTACCGAAGCCTGCAAAAACAAGAAGGGCAAAGTGCTAAGACTAAAATTACCACGCCTGCGGTAAATTTCGAACATGACTTCTCCATTTGAAGCGAATAATGGCACCACCGACTTAAGATAAGGCCTGGCAGAATCCCGACAACCGAAACCTCACTGCACCGCGGCGTTGAGCACCGGCGGCGATCTGTCTATCTTATGTCCCTTGCAATGTAGCCCCCTACCACTACCTGGAGCCCGATAATGCCCAAACTCTTCGGACGCAATTTCACCCGGCGCCAACTGCTCGAGCGCGTCGGCGACATCAGCCAAGTCATGCACGCGCGCCGCGCCGAGTTGAGCGAAGGCTTCGAGCGCGGCGCCGACCTCATCGAGGTCTTCAACGCCTCGGGCTTCAGTTTTTCGGTCTTGCCCGGACGCGCCCTCGATATCGCCTCCGCCCACTACAAGGGCCAGTCGCTCTGCTTCCGCTCCGGACCCGGCGACGTCGGCCCCGCCTTTTACGAGGCCGAGGGTTTCGCCTGGGGGCGTGGCTGGTTCGGCGGGCTAGTCACCTCCTGCGGCCTCAATTTCGTCGGCCACCCCGAAGTCGACCCCGAAGAGGAAAACGCCGAAATGCCGCTGCACGGCCGCCTCTCCTATATCCCGGCCAAAAACGTCGGCATTAGCGCCGGCTGGGAGGGCGAGGACTACGTGCTGAAGATCCGCGGCCAGATGCGCCAAGCCGAGGTCTTCGCCGAAAACCTTGAACTCACGCGCGAGATCACGACCGTGCTCGGCGAAAATCGCGTGCGCATTTGCGACCGCATCGAAAACCTGGCCGCCGACCGCTCGCCGCTGATGTTCGTCTACCACTGCAACCCCGGCTTCCCGCTCCTCGACCAGGGCAGCCGCCTAGTGCTGCACAGCCGCAAGAGCACCGAATGGCAACACGACCGCGAGGTCGGCCCCGACGACTATGCGGTAGCCCAAGGCCCACAACAACAAGCCCACGACGATGTCTACGTGCACCGCCCGCAAGCCGACCGCCAAGGCAATGTGCATGTCGGCCTGCTCAACGACAAGCTCGAATTGGGGCTCTACTGGAAATTCAAGCGCAACGAGATTCCCATCGTCAACCAATGGCAGCACTTCCACAAAGGCACCTATGTCACTGGTATCGAACCGGGCAACTGCTCGGTGCTCGGCCGCGCCTGGAACCGCAAACACAAGACGCTGCAGCATATCGAGCCGGGCGAGGTGCGGGAGTTCAATATGGAGATCGGAATTCTGGACGGCACGAAGGAATTGCGCGCTTTCGAACGCGAAGTGAAACGGGGGATCGTCGGGGGGAAGAAGCGCCGCTAAACCGCCCACAATTTGCCCTATAGACATATAAAGGCCCTGAATATTTTCATTTCAGGGCCTTTATATGTCTATAGGTTAACTCGTCAATATTATACTTGCAGGTTGCGCTATCCGCGCCAAATTAAAAAGCCGAAGCCCAGATCCAGCTGATCCTCAGCGGCCTTCTTCTATGCACTGCCGATAACAATCGGCCACCCGCTGGGTAGTCTGCGCTTCGGTGTAATGTTGCATCACTCTCTCTCTGCCCGCACGCCCCATAGCCATCCGCAGGTCGCGATCACCCAACAGGCGCGCGACCGCCGCAACCAATGCCTCGACATCCTTCAGCGCAGTAAGCAAGCCCGTCTCACCGGCAACCACCACTTCCCTGCAACCGCGGATATCGCTGGCGACCACCGACAAACCCATCGCCCCGGCCTCGATCACCGCCCGCGGCAAGCCCTCGCGATACGACGGCAATACCAACACGTCCATCGCCTGGTAAAGCTCGGGCATGTCCGTGCGGTGCTCCAGCGCGATACAAGAATCCGCGACGCCGTACTCGCGCATCAACTGCACCGGATCGACCGCATCCGACTGATCCTTCTCCTCCGGTATTCCGACCATCAGGAAACGCGCCCGCGGCCATTGCTCGGCGAGCCGGGCGGCCATCTGGTAAAATTCGACGCAACCCTTCTCGCGCACCAGGCGCGTCACCATCCCCACTACCAGATCTTCTTCAGCAAACCCCAACTCGGCGCGCTTGCCCGCCCGCGCTTCCGGATGCAAAGTCGGATCGAAGCGCCGCTCGTCAACTCCGTTGCCGATCAGATGCAAACGGTCCGACTTCTTATACCCGTGCGCACGCGCATAGTCGAAATCCTCGCGGCTCTGAAATAGCAAATCATCGCTCCACCGCGCGCACCAACGCTCGGCCCCCTCGGCGGCGATTCTGTGCAAACCCCGACTATTCTCGTTGAACAAAAAACCGTGCACCGTATGCACCACGGCTTTGACTTTGGCCAACTGCCCAGCCACTGGCCCGAGCAAGGTCCCCTTCGGATTGTGCGAATCGACGATATCATAATTACCGTCGCGCAACGCGCGCCTGAGCGCCCACAAGCAACGCATATCCGTCCACGGCTCGATCTCGCGGGCGAAGGGGATCTGTACCACATCGAGCCCGCACTCGCGCAAGCGGTCACCATAGCCTCGGTCGCCGCAAATTACGCTGACAGAAAGACCCACCTCCTGCAAGCGCATCAACCGCCCACGCATCAAATAGGCAACGCGGTCGGTCGGAAAAACATGGGCAACGCTCAGGCTCAAGACAACCCTGCCTGCTCCCAGACACCGGCCAGCGCCTTGCCCGTAGCCGCCACCGCGTCTTCCGGTTCCATATCACGCACCCGCTGGTTAAAAGGCTCGACCATCACCGGCCCGTCGTAGCCCATCTCCTGCAATGCGCCGAGAAATACTGCGATATCGATCACCCCTGTCGCTCCGGGTAAATCGCGTACATTGTCGACCTGCTCGTCGATAGCAACGCCAGCCGGCGCGTCATTGACATGCACGTCTACGACTTGATTGACGGACAAAGCCCGCAAATCCGCCACCGTCTCGTGCGAGGTATACCAATGCCAACTGTCGAGTAGAAAACCCATATTGTCGCCTATCGCCCGACACAATTCCCCCATCTGTTCCATAGTGTGGGCGAAGGAATACTGCTTGCTGTCCCACAAGGTCTTCGGCCCGACGTACTCCAAGCCGAAGCGAATTCCGTGCTCGGCAAGAATGGCCGCAGCCGGCTTGAGCCGCTCGACGTGGAAGGCAAAATTCTCCTGATAGGTCCGCTCGTCCGAAGCCGGCATAATCCAAGTCGCCGTGCGCAATACGCCCACCGCCGCCGCCGCCTTTGCCAACGCCGGCAACTCGGCCATGCCCTCGTCGTATACACCCTGATCCCCGCGAAAATCCAACGGGAAACCCCACCCCGACAATTTCACTTCCTTGCTCTCGGCCAATTCTAATGCCGCCGACGCCCCCATTGCCGCTACTTCGCCAATGCCGAAATGATAGCCCGCAAAACCGTGCCGAGCCGCCAAATCCAACCCGTCCGCCAAGCTACTGACCTGCACACCAATAGCACCGGGTCCCAATGAACGATACATATGTCCTCCTATTTATAGGTACTGATCCTGCTGGTTTTAATTGGGACAAACAAACACTGCCCCTTTTTAATTAACGGTCCCGCCCCCGTCATACCGCGACGTTATTCTGCGGCCGCCCTTCCAGAAATGCGATCACATTATCCACCGCGCCCTCGTTCAACAAATTCACCCCTTCTAGCGTCTGGTCGGCGGCATGCGGGGTCAGCACCAACTGCTCGCAGTCGAGGATCGGATGGTCCGTCGGCAAGGGTTCCTCCGCGAACACGTCCAATCCCGCCCCGCCGAGATGCCCGGCTAGCAGGCTTTCGCGCAAGGCGGCAATATCCAACACGTCGCCGCGCGCGCCATTGAGCAACAACGCACCTTCCTTCATCAACGCCAATTCCCGCACCCCGATCAGATGCCGGGAATCCTCCGTCAGTTTGACGTGCAGGCTGACCACATCCGACATCTGCAATAACTCATCCAGTTCGACAAAGCGCACCCCGTATTCTTTCGCCCGCTCGTCCGAAGGATTGAAGGTCCAAGCGACGATCTCCATACCGATCGCCCTGGCCAATCGCGCCATCTCCACACCGATGGCCCCCGTGCCCACCACGCCCAGCACCTTACCCTGCAACATGGTATTCATCATTCGGGTCCACCGACCCGCCTTTAATTCAGCGGTCTGGAAATAAGCGCGTTTCGACAAGGCGAACATCAGGCCGAACATATGCTCGGCGACGACAGGCGCCGTGCGACCCGGTTGGTTGGAAACGACAATGCCCAATTCCTTGGCAATATTCAAGTCGATCATATCCGTGCCGATCGAACAGGTCGCGATCATTTTTAAATCGGGCAGCGAACGCATCTCTTCGCGCCAAGTGACGACCCCGCGGGTATTGATAATGACCTGGGCGCCCTCAGCCCTGGCGATCTTCTCTTCTACGCTGGCGGGCGTGTCCGTAAATAGTTCAAGATCCCCGTAGGACGCGAGTTTTTCCAGGTGCGGCGAACCGCCGATCTGGGTGGGATTATCGCCAGGCACTAAGATTTTTACGCGTTCCGACATGGTATTTCCTCAGTGAATTGCTGAGCAATCTCAGCTAGTGTATATTTCGCTTTTTACAGCCGCACCATATAAACCCCAAAACCGCGCCTTGCGTCAAGAGATCTACCCTATGCCCAGAGAATTGATCGCCCCCGCCCAAGAACAAGCCACCTTCCAGGAATACGAATCTGTCGCCCTTGAAAAGGGCCAGGTCCGCGTCAAAAGCCTGTTCGCCGCAGCCAAACATGGTACCGAGATGTCGCAATTCAAGGGCTATGCCAGCCCGCGCGGCGGCTTTGACCGCGAATTGCGCGTCTTCGATTACAAAGGCGAAGGCGTTAAATACCCAGTGCGTCTGGGCAATATGGGCGTCGGCGAGGTCGTCGAACTCGGCCCCGGCGTCACCTTGCTCAAAGAAGGCGACCAGGTGTTCAACTACGGCCCCTTCCGCGAAGAACATATCTGGCCCGAAACCGTGCGCACCTTGCCCGCAGGTGTGCCCTGGCAGGCCGCCGTCTGCCTCGACCCCGCCGACTTCGCCCTCAGCGCGGTGCGCGACGGCAAAGTGCGCATCGGCGACGCGGTAGCCGTCTCTGGCATCGGCGCGATCAGCTTGTTGGTCTTGCAGTTCTGCCGCTTGGCCGGCGCCTATCCGATCATCGCCGTCGACCCGCTCGAAAACCGGCGGCAGGCCGCGCTCGCACTCGGCGCCGACCTCGCACTCGACCCAAACCAATGCGATGCCGGGGTCGAGATCAAGAAAGCCACCGGCAACCGCGGCACCGACGTCATCATCGACTATAGCGGCCACCCCGCCGCCCTGCAGCAAGCCCTGCGCGGCATCGCCTATTTGGGCACCGTCGTCTGCGGAGCTTATCCCGGCGCTTGGCTTACCGGCCTGGATCTCGGTGCCGAAGCCCATATGAACCGACCGACCATTATCTTCTCGCGTGCCAATAGCGACCCCAACCCCGACCACCCGAACTGGAACAACGACCGCATATACGAGGTCTGCTGGCGTCTACTCAGCGAGGGGCAGGTCGATTGCAAACCCATCGTGCACCCCATCGTGCCTTTTGCCGACCTGGCCGAGGAGTATCCCAAAATAGCTAGCCACCCCGAAGAAAACATCAAACTCGGAGCCCATTTCTGATATGCGCCTGTTATTTAATACGATCATGCTCGAAATCAATCGCTGGACTAAAGACAAGATACTCACGCGTCCGCTCAGCGAGCTTTTACCGGCGCTAAAAAAAGCCGAGTTTACCACCCTTGAGATCTGGCAATACCACATATCCCGATTAACCGACAATGAACTGACCGCATTAAAAGACCAGCTCGACGCACTCGAATTTGCAAGCGTCGCCTTGGGTGCCTATCCGATATTGCACCTGGAAGGAACACAAGGCCAGGAGGCCGCCGCACAACTCGAACGCCTGGTCGGCTACGCCGCGATTTTAGGCACCACTACTTTTAAGATTTTCCCCGGCCGTCTCGCCAGTGCCGACGCCGATGATTCCGCCTGGCAACGATCGCTACAACGCCTGCGCGACTTGGCCGCCCGATTGGCCGACAACAACATGGAACTCACGCTCGAAACCCACGGCAATACCCTCTGCGACACCGAAGCAAGCATCAACCGTATGCTCGCCGAACTCTCCGATATCAGCAACCTCGGTCTCTGCTTCCAACCCTACACAGACCAGGACACCGAAGCGACCTTAGCCTTCTTCTCCACACTCGCGCCCGCCATACGCCATATCCACCTGCAAAACCGCACCATGTCCGACAATACCTGCTCGCGCCTGGCCGATGGAGATTGGTACGATTGCGCGCGCTTGCTGCAAGTTGCCAAAACCAGTGGTTTCGACGGCCTGCTTTCCCTCGAATTCACCGCCGGACTCTTCCCGCCCGAAGGAGCAGTCTTCGACCCACAGACCGTTATCGACAACGCTCTGCAAGATGCCGAATTCGTACGGCAACATTGGTCCACCTAAGGGGCGACAACCCGATGGGCGACGGCTGCGGGGACTAAATCGCCCGGAAGCGACCGACCCCGCAGCCGCCTATCGACCTTAGCCCAGAACAGTGCGACAGAGAGCCTACGCGAAAGCGCTGCGAAGAGCGACAGACCAGGAGACTATAATTACTCGAAGCTACAGACTCGCAGCCGCCCACCCAATTTGACTTATCCCATTGTCTAGCATACAATTTAAAACCCAAAACACAGATGCAGACAATGCCGCTATGAGCAAAACCAAAACACAGCCCAAGCTCGATCTCGACCGCCCAGAGCTCTATATCAACCGCGAACTCTCTTGGCTCGCTTTTAACGCGCGCGTACTCGAAGAAGCCCTCGACCAACGCAATCCCCTGTTGGAACGCGTCAAATTCATGGCCATCGTCGCCAGCAATCTCGACGAATTCTACGAAGTCCGCGTCGCCGGCGTCCTGCAATTACACGAGTCCGGCGCCAACCCCAGCCGACCCGACGGCCTGACCCCCGCCGAGCAACTCGAACGCATCGCGCCATTGGCCCACCAACAGGTCGCCGAGCAATACCGCTGCTGGAATGAGGACCTGATCCCAGCATTAGCCGAAGAAGGCATCTTCTTCTGGGAAGCGCGCCAACTCGAGGGCGAACACCTAGATTTCGTGCACAAATATTGGGAAGAAGAGCTCGAACTGATCCTCACCCCCATCGTCGTCGACCCGGCCCATCCCTTTCCCCGCGTGATCAACAAGGCCCTGTGCATCGGCGCACTACTCGAAAGCCAGGGTCAGTCGATGATGGGCGTGGCGACCGTGCCGCGTGTGCTACCGCGCATCCTGCGGTTGCCCGACCAGGGCGACGGGCTGCACTTCGTCACACTCGCCGGCATTATGGAACTCCAGACTAGCAACCTTTTTCGCGGCTACCAAGTCCTCGGCTCGGCTCCCTTTCGCGTCACCCGCAATAGCGAACTCTACGTCAACGAAAAAGACGCCGACAATTTACTGGAGAAGATCGAGGAACAAGTCATCAACCTGCGCCAGGCCGACGCGGTCCGCCTCGAAATCGCCGCCAGCGCGCCCGACCGCCTGGTGAAATTACTGCAACGGCAGTTCGCCCTCGACGACAGCCTGGTCTTCCGCGCCAACGGCCCCGTCAATCTTCACCGGGTCATCGCCCTCTCCGACTTGGTCCCGCGGCCCTCGCTCAAATACCCCCCTTTCTCGCCCGTCGAACGCGAACTACCCAAGGAACCGGAACCTTTTTTCGAGTCGATCCGCAACCGCGACATCCTCCTGCACCACCCCTACGAATCGTTCTCCACGGTGATCGATTTTATCCGCATGGCCGCCGACGACCCCAAAGTCCTGGCGATCAAACAAACCATCTACCGTACTGGCGACGATTCGCAGGTGGCCCAGGCGCTAATCAACGCGGCCGAACGCGGCAAAGAAGTTACCGTGCTCGTCGAGTTGAAGGCCCGCGGCGACGAGGCCGCCAATATCGAATGGGCCAAGAGCATGGAAGAGAGCGGCATCCACGTGGTCTACGGCATCATGGGCCTCAAGATCCACTGCAAGCTCTCGATGTTGGTCCGCCGTGACCAAGACCGCCTGCGCCGTTACGCACACTTGGGCACCGGCAACTACAACCACACCACCGCCCGCTTCTACACCCACCTCGGGCTGATCACCGCCGAACCAGCAATCACCGCCGAAGTCGCCGAAGTCTTCAACCTGCTCACCGCGCATAATCGCGCAACCAACTTCGAGCAATTGCTGGTCGCGCCCGCCGGCTTGATGCGGGGCATGCTCGACCGCATCGAACGCGAAAGCGAACAAGCTCGCGCCGGCAGACCCGCTGCCATTATCGCCAAGATGAACGGCCTGATGGATCCAGCGATCATCAAAGCCCTTTACCGGGCTTCGCAGGCCGGCGTCGAGATTGACCTGATCGTGCGCGGCATCTGCTGTCTGAGGGCCGGCATGCCCGATATCAGCGAAAACATCCGCGTCTACAGCATTATCGGACGCTTCCTCGAACACAGCCGGGTCTTCTATTTTGCCAATGGTGGCACAGAGGAAATCTGGCTCGGCAGCGCCGACTGGATGGACCGCAACCTGCGCGGTCGGGTCGAAGTGGTCTTCCCCATCTTCAACCCGGGGCTCAGACAGCGCATCTACCGAGACCTGATCGAATTGGCGATCGCCGACCGCACCAAATCCCGACAAATGCGCGCCAATGGCACCTACACCCGCCATACCCCAAGCCCCGGCGAAGAAGAAACCGAGATGCAGGAATGCCTTATGCGTCTAGCCCTAGGCGAAGACCTCAATTTGCCCGGCAGCAGCCCATCCGTCTGATTTGAATCCTAGCCAGGGAGAAACCCACATGAAAGAAGAGCCGGTCCGCGACCTGCTCGCCCAGCTCAATTCGCCAATCGAGAACGACATCCCGCGCATCGGCATCGTCCTCGCCGCCGGTCACGGTAAACGCATCCGTTCCGAGACCTCCAAGATGCTGCACGAAATATGGGGGCGCCCGACGGCGTTGCGCGTCGCAAGAGCCGTACAACAGGGCCTCGACAGCCCCAACCAGGTCATCGTTGTCGGCATCAAAGGCGCCGACGTCGCTAAAGCCACCAGCGCCCAGTCGGGTCGGGTCTTCGCCTACCAAGAAAACCCGGTACTCGGACTACCGGCCGGCACCGGCGACGCGGTCCGCGTCGGCCTGCAATCTTTCCCCGAGGCCACCGCCGACCGCGATGTCTATATCTTCCTCGGCGACATGGGCCTGTTGACCGAAGCAGTCGTCGTGCAATTTCGCACCAGCTTCGAAAAAGTCTCCTGCGATATGATGGTGCTCACCGGCCTCTACAGCGGCCCGGCGGCAGCCAACTACTACGGCCGCATCGTCCGCGTGCCCGCCACGGACGTCGACGGCGCGCCCTCGGGTGAGGACCGGGACAAGGTCATCGAGATCAGGGAACACAAGGATATCCTCGGCCTGGATCCGCAAACCCCGTATCAAGCGGTCTACAATGGCCGTACTTATGCCTTCAGCCAGCGGGAACTGCTCGAGACGAGCGAGATCAACACCGGTGTCTTCGCCTTCAAGGAAGCGGCGCTGCGCACCTATATCCGGCAAATCGACACCGATAATGTGCAAGGCGAACTGATGCTCACCGACCTGGTGCAGATCTTTAACCAGCACCAGTTGATCGTGCGCGCGGCGGTAGCCGACAGCGAGGAAGAAATTCTCGCCTTCAATGTCAAGAGCGTCTGGCACCAGATGCAGACCATCGCCCGGCGCTGGGCCTACGAAAGGCTCATGGACACGATTACCATCGCCGACGAACAGGATTTCTTTATCGCCGACGAGGTAATCGAGCAGATCCTCTTAATGGACAAGGATATCGGCCCGCTCGATATCGTCATCGGCAAGGGGGTGCACATCGGCCCCGAGGTGCGACTCAACCGCCGGGTTAATATCGGCGACCGCAGCCATCTGCACGGCCATGTAGTGCTCAGCGAAGACGTGCATATTGGCGTCGGCGTCGAGTTGAGTTGCTACCAAGGACAAAGCCTGGTCTTGGGCGACGGGGTCGAAATTCTCAGCCGCAATATCGTCAAGGGCAACCTGCGCATCGGCGCAAAAAGCCGGATTGAGTCCGGCGTGATTATGACCGGCAGCGACGAACATCCAATGCGCGTGGGCGAGCGGGTGACGGTCAAGGGCATCAGTTATCTCTACGGCTGCCAAATCGATGACGACCTGCTGATCGAACACTCGGTAATCAAGTGCAAACGGGTAGAGCGGGTCAGACGGCGCGACGGCACCATACAATCCGTACGCTACGTCCTGCCGCAGCCCGAGGGCCTCGACTCGATCTCAGAGTTATAACGCGCTCCCACCGATCAGAATCACTAGACAAAAAAAGGCCCCGAATTTAACCGGGGCCTTTTTTTGTCTGGTCTATTTGCGATGTGCAATTTCAATAATCGCGCTTGGTACCCAACTGTTCAAGCAGTGCTTTTTCGATCTTACAGACCATCGTATAGGCCGGGTCGAAGACATTGCCCATATCGTATTCGACGCACTGTCCCAAAAGCGAATGGGCGGTCTGCGCAGACAACCCGTAGTCCTCTTCAAGCCAACGCACCAACTCACTCGTCGCATGCTCGACACACTGGTCCAGCGGCCGGGCATTGCCGGCAACGAGGAGATGCGTCTCGTTTTCCGCCCTGGGCCAACCGATCTGCTTGTCCTTGATCAGATCGACGCTAAAGGTCACATCAAAAGAAATCTCCACACCGGTACCGACGATTTCGCCGTCGCCCTGGATCGCATGGCCGTCCCCAAGGAAAAAAAGCGCGCCAGGCGCCTCGACCGGCAGATAGACGGTTACTCCTTCGACAAAGCCGCGATAATCCATATTACCGCCATAAGTCGAGGAAGTCGCCGTTGATATCGCCTGGCCGCGCGGCGGCGCAACCCCAAAGCAGCCGACCATCGGGCAAAGCGGCAATTGCAAGCCGGGCAAGGTATCCGGCTGTCCGGTCGTACCCGCCTTAAGATCGACAGGCCATCGCAGCGGTTCATCATCTGGCTGAAAACCGGTTGCGAAACCCGGATCTAACACATTCGGCGCGATCTGTTTTCCCGTCCAACCCCAATCGCGATTGGGGTAGAGTTTGTCGAAGCAAACTACGAAGGTATCGCCCGCTTCCGCGCCCTTTACATAGAACGGACCCGTCATCGGGTTACCGCGCTCGGTAACCTTTTCGCCACGCCGGTCCTGGCCACGGGCATCAACGGTGCTCGTCGCGACTGAATCACCAGGCGCGATCTCGAGCACCGGCTCGTGCCAACCGATGCTGGTATGGTAGTGATCTGGAGTAAATTCGTGGTGTGCCATAGTGCCTCCTAAAAGACGTTAAAAGCCTTGGGGCCGCCGCCATCGTCGCCACGAATACAGCCATTGACCAGGTCATTGGGTGTGTAACCGAAAAGCTTATCGGTGCGGCCGATGGTGAACAGATATTTGCGCCCCGTCTGTAATTCCTCAGTACCGTCCTCGTCCTTCTTCTTTTTAACCGCCGCGTGCACCCGACTCGGTTTATATTCGCGCATCTCAAAAAGATCGACGTGTTTTCCGTCCTCAAAATCCTCAATAAAGGCAATTTCGCCGTTACCGCGGAGCCGGACATAATATTCTTTCAAATTGATATTGCCCGTGATCTTGTCGAGGCCGACCACCGCCAAAGCCATTGTGGGTTTTCCTAGGTGCCGCCTCATCTCCGGTGTGAATACGGCTGTACCGACCAGTATTTCGCGCAAGATCTCTTTGATGCGACCGGCGACCACCTTGGGTTGATGCACCTCTTCCATCACTCCCCAAGCCTCGGTCGTGACATAGCGATAAGCCTCGTCGAATACATCGCCCATATCGCTGGTAGCCAACATTGCATCGGGCACCGCTCCCCTCGAATCCCCCCCATACTCGACCCCCTCGAACTCAATTGGCTGCCCGCCGCAAGCCGCCTTGAATTCAGTGACGGACTTGCTATGACCGCCGTCGCGCAACCCCGTGACGTAGTCGCGGACCGTGTGCAGAATCTTCTCGACGAACTCCTCCACGCTGAATATCGATAGCAATACATCGGTATCGGCGTCGGCTTTTTCCCGGGCGCTGCCGCGAATCTCGGGATCGGCAAAATCAGTGAGGGCGCGCAAGGCCTCTTCGTAATAGAGCGTCACCGCCTCGCGAGTATAGCTCTCCGGGTGTGCAGTTGAGAAGTTAAAGTTGGTCTTCAGCGCTTCGAGCCGCACCAAAGCCGCCGCCGCATAATCGAGGATGCGCTTGAGCGGAACCAAGTGACGGCTGTCCGACTCAAATTTTCGATCGTTGTTGAGACTATTGATAAACGTGCGGATCTCGAGCATGAAGTTTCGGTCCTTGTGCACCGAAGGCTCCTTCACGTTGAGCAAGTCCTTTATCTTTAGATAACGGGCGATCTGCTTAACATTGTTATACGCTTTGTCCGCGCCCGTGCCGGCGGTGCCGATTTGCCGAGCCACCGCCCGCAGATTCTGCAGTTGGGCCAGTGGATTAATCACCAAGCCCCAGACCTGCTGTTCATTCGGCTCTATCGAAACCAGCAATTTACCGATTTCATGCACCTTGCTGCTCAGCTCAGGCAAGCTCACTTCTTCCGGTTCAACCATATCGACCGCCGCCACGTCGACGCTGCCTTCAACATCGGCATGCGCGCTTTGGCCCGGAGCCTTCGCCGTCTTTGCATCCCCACCTTTAATGGCGATAGCCCTGGAAGCCTCTGCCAACGCGCCACCGCCACCGCCACCGCCGCCACC